>Ga0209738_10000033_pt1 | contig 33459 bp, 32 predicted proteins | sample TergutNc150P5_FD_187289 | JGI IMG/M metagenome (GOLD analysis project Ga0209738, IMG submission 187289) | Nasutitermes corniger P5 segment gut microbial community from laboratory colony in Florida, USA - Nc150 P5 (SPAdes) (version 2) | ecosystem: Host-associated > Arthropoda: Insects >...
CCTTAGAGGCCCTTAGAGGCCCTACTACTATAATATAATATAACGCTCTATTATACCACCGAATGATTGTGTTGTGGGAATTTTTTCTCACGTCTGGGCTGGGCGTTTCCCCTCTTCCCCAGGAGAGGGGAAACGCCCAGCCCAGCCCCTACACACCAACCGCCCAGCCCTGCAAATGCGGCGCGATGATTTCGCCCAGCGCGGCAATCCACGTGGGTGACGCGTTCAGACAGGGGATCCGGTGAAACGCCTGCCCGCCCGCGCGCAGAAATTCGTCGCGCGCTTCCAGGCCAATTTCGCCCACTGTTTCCAGACAGTCCGCCGTAAAGCCTGGGCAAAACACATCCACGCGCCGAACGCCCGCCTCGCCCAGGGCCTTCAGCGTGGGCGCAGTGTACGGTTGCAGCCACGGCGCGCGGCCAAAGCGAGACTGGAACGTCACGCGGCATTCCCCGCCCGTCAGGCCAAGCGCATACATCAATAACGCAGCTGTCTGCTGGCACTGGTCGTGATACGGATCGCCCAGATCGAGCGTGCGGCGGGGCGCGCCGTGAAAGCTCAGCACCAGGCGCTCGCCTGCGGCGAAATCCGGCAGGCCACGTTCCCGCCAGTACTGGCGAACCTGCGTGGCCAGCGCGCTGATATACGCAGGATGATCGTGATACGCGCGCACCGTGCGGATTTCCGGCTGGTTGCGCATGGAACGCAGCGCATCGAACGCGGCATCGAATGCGCTGGCCGTGGTCGCCGCTGAATATTGCGGATACATCGGCATCAGCAGAATCCGCCGCACCCCCGCCTGGTTCTGCTGCTGCATGACCGATGCGATGGAACCCGCGCCATAACGCATCGCACACCCTGCCTGCACCGCATAACCGTTGGCATGCAGCCATTGCTGCAACCCGCTCGTCTGCCGTTGCAGATGCACCCGCAACGGCGCGCCGTCGGGCGTCCATATGGCCGCGTATTTTTTCGCGGAGGCGCGCCCCCGCCACGGCAGGATCACCGTGCGCAGCAGAATCTGCCACGGCAGGGCGGGCATGTTGATCACGCGCGGATCGGACAGGAACTGCGCAAGATAGCGGCGCACCGCGCGCGGTGTGGGCGCATCGGGCGAACCGAGGTTCAGCAGCAACACGGTCGTCATGGTGTGCGCTGCGCCAGCCGATGAAAATGATGCAGACGGAGGCGGTTCCAGATTCAGATCGAAACGCATAGGCATAGGTATGGTTCCCATTCTGGCGGCATGGACCGGTTAGGGCCAGGTCTGGCTGAGCGTCAGCGACAGCAGCCGCGCAGTGATATCGACAATCGGAATCACGCGGTTGTACGCCATGCGCGTGGGGCCGATCACGCCAAGCGTGCCGACGATGCGGCCATTGACTTCGTAGGGCGCGGTCACGACGCTCATCTCCTCGATGGGCACGAGCTCCGATTCGCCGCCGATGAAAATCTGCACGCCCTGCGCGCTGCTGGACACATCGAGCAGTTGCAGCAGGCTGGTCTTGTGATCGAACACGTCGAACAGTTTGCGCAGCCGCGTCATGTCGGATGACAGGTCAGCGACTTCCAGCAGATTGCGCTCGCCGGCGATCAGCACGGTTTCACTCGCATCGGCCTCATCCGCCGTTGCGGCCACGGCGGCATGCATCAGCGCGGTCATGTCATCGTGCAATGCACTGATTTCTTCGCGCAGCTGCCGGCGCACTTCGTTAAACGACAGTCCGGCGAAATGCGCGTTGATATAGTTCGACGCCTCGGTCAGTTCATGGGATGAAAAATCGCGCTGCGTGGCCAGGATCCGGTTCTGCACATCGCCTTCGGGCGTCACGATAATCAGCAGGATGCGTTTGTCCGACAGGCGCATGAATTCGATCTGCCGGAACACATGCGCGCGGCGCGGCGTCATCACCACGCCCGCGAACTGCGACAGCGCCGACAGCACGCTGGCCGCGGCGGCCACGACCTTCTGCGGCTCCTCGCCCGGATGCAGCGTGGTTTTCACGGTGCGCGCCAGCGTTGCGTCATCGTCCACCGGATCGACGCTCAGCATCGTGTCAACGAACAGCCGGTAGCCGCGCGGCGTTGGCACGCGGCCCGCCGATGTGTGCGGGCTGGAGACCAGCCCGAGCTCTTCCAGATCGGCCATCACATTGCGGATCGTGGCGGGGCTTAATTTCAGCCCCGAGAAATGCGATAGCGTGCGCGAGCCCACAGGTTGCCCTTCGGCGATGTATCGCTCGATCAGCGTTTTCAGGAGGGCACGGGCGCGGGCGTCTAGCATGGGGAAATTTTAGCGCACCCGCGCGGGCTGCGGAAACAGTTTGCCCATCCCCCGCGCGCTTCATTCTGTTTTCGCGCGGAGTTGTGGTGTAATGCCGGAATGCAAACTCTCCGTCGAAACAACATGCTGCAAAGCCAGTTCAGGACCGTCGCGCTCGTTGGGCGCGGCACCACATACGGCATTGCCGGGCCATTGCGCGAGCTTGCCGCCAGCATCACCGCGCTGGGCGCACAGGTGGTGTTCGAGGCGCACACCGCCCATGAAATCGGCCTGTCAGACTATCCAGCGCTGATGCCCGTGGAAATCGGCAAGCGCGCGGATGTGGCGGTCGTGCTGGGCGGCGATGGCACGATGCTGGGCATCGGGCGTCAGCTCGCGCCGTACCGCACGCCGCTGATCGGCATCAATCACGGGCGGCTGGGCTTTATTACCGATATCGCGTTCGCGCAGATGCAGCAGGTCATCCCGCAGCTGCTCGCGGGCCAGTACGAACGCGAGGAGCGCTCATTGCTCGAAGCGCGGGTCATGCGTGGCGGCACGCTGATCTACCAGGCGCTTGCGTTCAATGATGTGGTGGTGAACCGCTCCGGCGTGGCCGGCATGACGGAATTGCGCGTGCATGTGGATGGGCGCTTTATGTATAACCAGCGCGCGGATGGCCTGATCGTCGCAACGCCCACCGGGTCAACGGCCTATGCCGTGGCGGCGGCAGGCCCGATCCTGCATCCGCGGCTGGCGGGCATGGTGCTCGTGCCCATTGCGCCGCACGCGCTGTCGAACCGGCCCATCGTGCTGCCGGATGACTCGACGGTGAGCATCCAGATCGTATCCGGGCGCGATGTGAACGTGAATTTCGATATGCAGTCGCTGAGCGCATTGCGGCCAGGCGATGTGATCGAAGTGCATCGTTCAGGCCATGTGGTGCCGTTCCTGCATCCGCTGAGCTACAGTTATTACGCGACGCTGCGCAACAAGCTGCACTGGAACGAGCATCCGTCATTGCTGGACGATCCGCAGGAATAACGTATAACGTGTAAACAAAACCCGATCCTTCACCACGACTTCCATGCTCCGCCATCTTTCGATACGCGACTTTGTGATCGTCACAACGCTCGACCTCGATTTCGACGAAGGGTTCACCGTGTTCTCCGGCGAAACCGGCGCGGGCAAATCCATTCTGGTGGATGCGCTGGCGCTGGCGCTGGGCGCACGTGTGCAGGCGGGCGTGGTGCGCGCGGGCGCGGCGCGCGCGGAGGTCAGCGCGGAATTCGATGTGCCTCCGCCCGTGGCGCGCTGGCTGGATGAACAGGCGCTGTCACTGGAAGGTGATGAAGGGAATCAAGGCGCGGCGGGCGATGGCGTGGGCGCTACGGTGTTGTTGCGTCGCGTGGTGGATGGCAGCGGGCGTTCGCGCGCGTTTATCAATGGCACGGTCAGCACGCTTGCGCAGTTGCGTGAGCTTGGCGAGAAGCTCGTCGATATTCACGGTCAGCACGAACATCAGTTACTGACGCGCGCCGATGCGCAGCGCGAGCTGTTCGACGCGCACGCGGGCCTGACGGGCCAGGCCGCCAATGTGCAGCGCGCCTGGAAAACATGGCGTGACGCGGTGCAGGCGATCGACGCTGCGCAGACGCGCGAGCGCGAATTGCAGCTCGAACGCGAGCGGCTGGCCTGGCAGCTCGCGGAGCTCGACAAGCTCGCGCCACAGCCCGGCGAATGGGAAGACGTCAGCGCGGAGCATCACCGGCTCGCGCACGCGGCCAGCCTGATCGATGGCGTGCAGCATGCGCTGGCGGCATTGTCCGAGTCCGACGATGCGATGATCTCGCGCGTGAACGGCATTGCGTCAACGTTGCGCCCCCTCGCCGATATCGACCCTGCGTTAAACGATGTGCTGGGCGCGCTGGAGCCTGCCGCGATCCAGTTGCAGGAGGCGGCCCGCTCGCTGGGGCATTACGCGCAGCGGCTCGATCTTGACCCGCAGCGGCTCGCGCAGGTTGAGCAGCGGCTCGAAGCGTTGCATTCAACGGCGCGCAAATTCCGCCTGTCGCCCGAGTCCCTGCCTGCGGAACATGAAGCGCGGCGCGCGCAGCTGGCTGCGCTGGATGCCGCCACCGATCTGGAAAGCCTGCGCACTGCTGCCATGCAGGCGCGCAAAACCTATCAGGCCGAAGCCAGGCAATTATCGGCGGCGCGCGCACAGGCCGCGCAGGCGCTTGGCGTGGCGGTGACGCAGCAGATGCAGGCGTTGTCGATGAAAGGCGGGCGCTTCGAGGTGGCGCTGGTGCCGCTGGCCAGCACAGAGGCTTCTGCGCAGGATGAGCGCGGCATGACGGGCGGCCCGCATGGGCTGGAGCAGATCGAGTTTCGCGTGGCGGGTCATGCGGGCGTGCCGGTGCGCCCATTGCAGAAAGTGGCGTCGGGCGGCGAACTGGCGCGTATCAGCCTGGCGCTCGCGGTGATTGCCAGCGCCGCCAGCGCCACGCCCACATTGATTTTCGACGAAGTGGACACGGGCATTGGCGGCGGCGTGGCCGAAGTCGTGGGCCGGCTATTGCATCAACTCGGATGCGCGCGCCAGGTTCTGTGCGTCACACATTTGCCGCAGGTGGCCGCGCGCGGCGATCATCATTTCCGGGTCTCCAAGGCCACGGATGCCAGCAGCCACACCGCATCCACCGTCACGCCGCTCGATGCAGCCTCGCGCGTCGAAGAAATCGCACGGATGCTCGGCGGGCTGGAAATCACTGCCACCACGCGGCAGCATGCCAGGGAGATGTTGCGGGGGTAAATGTGTTTCAGGTGGGCTTGCCAGTGAAGGCCCGTCAGCCATTAAACAGCTTCTGCCGCAATTCCCGGCGCTGCTGCGCTTCCAGTGACAGGGTGGCCGTTGGCCGCGCAATCAGCCGCGCGATGCCGATCGGCTCGCCGGTTTCTTCGCACCAGCCATATTCGCCCGATTCGATGCGCGCCAGCGCCTGTTGCACCTTTTTGAGCAACTTGCGCTCGCGGTCGCGCGTGCGCAGCTCCAGCGCGTGCTCTTCCTCGATCGTCGCGCGGTCAGCCGGATCGGGCACGATCATGGTTTCGCGCAGGTTTTCCGTGGTCTGCCCGGCGTTGTGCAGGATCTCCGCCTGCAGGTTTTCCAGGCGGTTCCTGAAGAACGCGAGCTGATCCGCATTCATGTAATCCTTTTCGCGCATCTTCAGGATCTGGGCTTCGGTCAAGAGTCGTTGCGTTGTCATCAGTCTCACTTCTCACGGTAGGGCAATAACCTCGCGCCTCTGGCGCATTGCCCGTGCTATCGGTGGCCTGCAACTTTCCAGATGCTCGTCACAGGCGGAATGGCTGGCACGGACGATGGATTGCCGTGACGCCGAAAAACACATTCTGACCGTATTCGACCGGCGCTGGCCAGAATGTTTCGCAAGCGGGCGCGTATTGTAGCCGATCATGGCGATGCTGACAGCATTCAGCCACGCCGCGCCTCACCTCGCATTGCATCACGCATTGCATCGTTTATGCAAGACAGCCTCTCAGGCCGTCATTCACCAGATCCTGCGGCAAATCCATGCCGATGAACACCATCTTGCTGCCCTTCTTCTCGGTGGGCAGCCATTTGCCGGCCAGGTCGCTGCCCATCGTCTGGTGCACGCCCTGGAACACCACCTTGCGATCCACGCCTTTCATGTACAGCACGCCCTTGTAGCGCAGCATCTGCTCACCATAGATTTGCAGGATGCCGCCCAGGAAATCTTCAAGCCGCGCCGGATCGAAGGGCCGGTCGCTGCGGAACACGAACGACTTGATCTTGTCATCGTGATGCGCGTGATGGTGATGATGACAGCAGGCATGGCCATCATGGTCATGATGATGCTCATGACAATGTTCATGTTCATGGTCATCATCATCATCGTCATCATCATCATCCAGGAAATCAGGATCGATGTCGAGCTTCGCGTTCAGGTTGAAGCCGCGAAGATCGAAAACCTCTTTCAGATCGACGTCGCCAAAATTCACCACGCGAATCTGCGCCTTCGGATTGATATGCAGCAGGCGATGGCGCAGATCGTCCAGCGTGGCCTGATCGACCAGATCAGCCTTGGTGATGAACAGACGATCGGCAAACCCCACCTGGCGCTGCACCACTTCGTGTTCATCGAGCTGATGGTTGCCGTATTTTGCATCCACGAGCGTGATGACTGCGTCGAGCAGGAACGTGTCGGCGGTGTCGTTGTCCATGAAGAACGTCTGCGCGACGGGGCCCGGATTGGCCAGCCCGGTGGTTTCAATCACCACGCGCCCGAAATGCAGCTCGCCCGAGCGCCTTTTCGCGGCCAGGTCGGCCAGTGCGCGCGCGAGGTCGCCGCGTATCGTGCAGCAGATGCAGCCATTGCTCAGCTGCACGATCTGCTCGCCGGCTTCCTGCACGAGGATGTCGTTGTCGATGTTTTCTTCGCCGAACTCGTTTTCGATCACGGCGATCTTCATGCCGTGCTGTTCGTGCAAAAGACGTTTGAGCAGCGTGGTTTTGCCGCTGCCCAGAAAACCGGTCAGGATGGTGACGGGAATCATGATGGTAGCCTTTGATGCCTGTGTTGCGTAATCTTTAATCTTCAATCTTCGATCTTCTATTGAAACATATCCGCGCGCGGCGTGCATGAGTGCATTACTCTATTCTGTGCGCTTTTTTGCGCGCGGATGCGCTTCATCGTAAACCTTCGCCAGATGCTGGAAGTCCAGCGACGTATAAACCTGTGTGGCCGCAATGCTCGCGTGGCCAAGCAGCTCCTGCACCGCGCGCAGATCGCCGCTGGATTGCAGCAGGTGCGACGCAAACGAGTGCCGCAGCACATGCGGATGCACATTCGCCGGAATGCCTGCCGCCTGCGCGGCGCGTTTCACATGCCGGCCCACGACGCCAGGCGACATGCGCTGACCGTGCGCAGACAGGAACAACGCATGCACATCCTGCTGCCGCACGAGCGATGCGCGCACGGCCAGCCACGCATCGATCGCCTTGAGCGCCTTGCGCCCCACGGGCACAATACGGCGGCGCTTGCCCTTGCCCAGCACTTCGACCTCCGCGGACTCGCGCTTGAGCCAGCCCGCCGATTCATAGCTCTCTTCCTTCACGTAATGCACATCCAGCCCGATCAGCTCCGAGAGCCGCAGGCCAGACGAATAGAACAGCTCAAGGATGGCGTGATCGCGCAGGCTTTGCGCATTGGCGCGGGTGGGCGCATCCATCAACGCTATCGCATCGTCCACTGACAATGCCTTGGGCAGCGTCTTCGCGCGTTTGGGCGCGCGCACCGATGCCACCGGGTTGGCCGCGAGCGTGGCGCTATCGGCGAACCAGCGATAAAACGCGCGCCATGCGGAAAGCCGGTGCGCAATCGAGCGCGACGACAATCCCTGCGCATGCGCGCGCGCAACGGCTGCGCGCACATCGGTTGTCGTGATGCTTTCGAGGGGCTTGTCACCAGCGAGCTTTTCCAGTTCGCCCAGTTCGTGCGCGTAGCCGCGCAATGTGTGCGCCGACAGCCGCCGCTCGTTGTCGAGATGCGCAAGATAACGGACCACAGGCTCCTGCATCACCTGCCCAGCCTTCAGCGCGGCAGCAACCGCGTGAGCGCGGCGCTGGCCAGCGCGCCGATCTGCGACAGAAAATCGGTGGACATCCCCTCGTGAAAGCGTTGCGCGTCAGGCGAGCCCATCGCCAGCAGGCCAAACGTGCCCGCCTGCGGCGCAGCATCGGGCGCGCGCAGCGCAATCAGCGCGATGGAGCCCGTGGCGTGGCTGGCCGGTTCAAACCATTGCGCTGCGTCCAGCGTCGTGTTTGCGCCGCAGTAAGGCGTTTGCATCTGCTCGGCAAAGGCCTGCGTTTCATCGCTGACCGGCTGCGCAAAATCTGCCTGCGCATAGGCTTCATCCACCTTCCATACGCGCAGCGCCGCCTGCGGCACGCCAAACACATCGCACAGGCCATGCGTGATGGTGTCGGGCAATGCGCGCGGGTCGCGCACGGCGATCACGCATGATGTCCAGCGCGCGAATTTCCCGGTGATGTCAGCGTTCTCCTGGCCGTAATGCAACAGCTCGGCGAGCCGGCGTTCCTGCTGCCTGTTCTGCTCGCGCAGCATGGCGATCAGCCGCTCCGGCAACGACACGGCAGCCTTGCCATGCGGATTGCCGAGCTTGATCGTCGTCAGTAACGCAGCATGCTCAACAAAAAAATCGGGATGGGCGATCAGGTAATCGGCCACGGCACGGTCATTCATGGTATCGGGTTCCAGTTTATTGACGCTTCATTGAAGCGCGTATTGTCAGTATTATCAGTATTATCAGTCGGCCAGTTCAATCTCGCCTTCAAACACGGTCACCGCCGGGCCCGTCATGGTCAGCGGCGCGGTTTCATCCTGCGCGCCGGGCCAGGCGATCGTCAATGTGCCGCCCTGCATATGCACCTGCACGGGCGTCTCGAGCAGGCCGCGCCGGATGCCCGCGGCCACGGCAGCGCACGCGCCGCTGCCACACGCGAGCGTCTCTCCCGCGCCGCGTTCATGCACGCGCAACCGGATTTCGTGGGGCGACACAATCTGCATGAAGCCCGCGTTGACCTTCTGCGGAAAACGCGGATGCGTTTCGATCAACGGGCCTTCGGTGGCCACAGGCCAGGCGTGCACATCATCGACCACCTGCACCGCATGCGGATTGCCCATCGACACGACGGAAATCCAGCGCACAGGAACATGGCCGTGACTGCTGCCATTCCCGTTGCCATGCGTGTTGACATCAAGCGGCCACAGCGTATCGCGGCCTTCGCGGCGGCCCGTCAGGCCCGTGGCATCGAACGGCACCTGCGCAGGGGCGAACAATGGCTGGCCCATGTTCACGGCAACTTCGCCATTGGGCAATATCGTCAGCGTGATCGTGCCGCGCTGCACCTGCACGCGGATGCGCGTTGCGCTGGTCAGGCCATGCTCGCGCACAAACTTCACGAAGCAGCGCGCGCCATTGCCGCAGTGCTCCACCTCGCTGCCATCGCCATTGAAAATGCGATAGCGGAAGTCCACGCCCTCGACCGTTGGCCGCTCGACCAGCAGCACCTGATCTGCGCCAACGCCGAAGTGCCGGTCAGCCAGCGCGCGGATGCGTTTGGGCGTCAGGGTGAGTGGCGCCGTGTAGCCATCGAGCACGACGAAATCATTGCCCGCGCCGTGCATTTTCGTGAATGTCAGTTTCATGCCGTCATTGTACGGGAGGCATCAGTAAAAACTGGCTTCGCCGGGCGGGCGCGTCTTGAAGCGTTTGTGCACCCAGTAATACTGCTCGGGGATGCGCGGAATCTGTTCTTCCAGGAACGCGTTCATGCGGCGCGCATCCGCTTCGTCGTCGCCCGTCGGATAGTTTTCCCACGGCGCGAAGACTTTCAGCCGGTAGCCCTTGTAATCTGGCAACACCTCGCCGATGAAGGGCGCGACGCGCGCGTGCCCCGCTTTTGCCAGGCGGCCAACGGCGGTCAACGTGCAGGTCTGGATGCCGAAGAACGGCACGAACGTCGAATTGCGGATACCGTAATCCATATCCGCGCCCAGCATCACCGGCATGCGGTTGCGCAGCCAGCGCAGCACCACGCGCACACTGTCCGCGCGGCTGACCATCTCCGCGCCAAAGCGGCTGCGGCCCGCTTTCGCCGCGGCTTCGAGATCAGGGTTGGTCATCGGTTGATACAGCGAGCCGCAGGGCCGGTGCAGGGAATAGTTCAGGAACATCGAACCCGCTTCGATGCCGACGAAATGCAGGCCAAGGAACAGCATCGGCGGCAGGTCAGGGTCCGTTAGATCCACGGCGCTATCGAGCTCGATGAGTTTTTCCAGCTTCTTCGCGGAGCCGAACCATTGCACGCTGCGCTCCAGATAGCCGCGAATCACATGCCGGAAATTCAGGCACGCGATTTTCTCGCGGTGCGCGTCGCTCCATTCGGGAAAGCAGCGCTTCAGGTTGATATGCACGATGCGTTTGCGGCGGCTCGGAATCTGGTAGAGCAGCCAGCCCAGCGCGTCGCCCAGCCGCGCGACAAGGCCATACGGCAGAATGGCGAACAGCCTGAGCAGGCCAATGCCAAGACGTGAGAGCAGATGATTCATAAAACGGGACAACGATAATCAGGCGAAGCCGTTATAATACGGCACAGGCTTTCGTCGGGTTAATCAGACAACTTGCGGGGCGAAGGCTGGTCTGGCGCGAACACAGGCAACCCGCTGTGCGTTGGGCGAATCATCCGCTAAAGCGTCGCCTCTTTGGGCTTTCGCCCGGACTGGCTACGTAAACGCCATCTACATCGATATCTATAACCGTCACGTAACCAGTTACAGGAATACTTATACTCATGGCCAATGATTATCTTTTTACTTCCGAATCCGTTTCTGAAGGGCATCCCGACAAGGTGGCCGACCAGATCTCGGACGCTGTGCTCGATGCGCTGCTCACGCAGGACAACCATGCGCGCGTCGCCGCCGAAACGCTGTGCAACACCGGCCTCGTTGTGCTGGCCGGCGAGATTACAACTACCGCGAATGTCGATTACATCCAGATCGCGCGCGACACCATCAAGCGCATTGGCTACGACGATACCGACTACGGCATCGACTACAAAGGCTGCGCGGTGCTCGTCGCGTATGACAAACAGTCGCCAGACATTGCGCAGGGCGTCGATCGCGCGCATGACAACAACCTCGACCAGGGCGCGGGCGATCAGGGCCTGATGTTTGGCTATGCGTGCGATGAAACGCCGGAATTGATGCCGCTGCCCATTCACCTCGCGCACCGCCTGGTGGAGCGCCAGTCGCAGCTGCGCCGCGATGGCCGCCTGCCCTGGCTGCGCCCTGATGCGAAGTCGCAGGTCACGGTGCGTTATGTGGAAGGCCGTCCGCATTCGATCGACACCGTGGTGCTGTCCACGCAGCACGCGCCCGAGATCGATCTGGACCAGCTGCGCGAAGCTGTGATCGAGGAAGTCATCAAGCCGGTATTGCCCGCTGAGCTGGTGAAAGGCGAGATCCGCTTTCTCGTCAATCCCACGGGCCGTTTTGTGATTGGCGGCCCGCAGGGCGATTGCGGCCTCACGGGGCGCAAGATCATCGTCGATACCTACGGCGGCGCAGCGCCCCATGGCGGCGGCGCGTTTTCCGGCAAGGATCCGTCGAAGGTCGATCGCTCGGCGGCGTATGCGGGGCGTTATGTGGCCAAGAACATCGTTGCGGCGGGGCTGGCGCAGCGCGCGCTGATCCAGGTGTCGTATGCGATTGGCGTGGCGCAGCCGACTTCGGTGATGGTCAACACGTTCGGCACCGGCAAGGTCTCCGACGAAACCATCACGAAGCTCGTGCGCGAGCATTTTGATCTGCGCCCGAAAGGCATCATCCAGATGCTCAACCTGTTGCGCCCCATCTATGAAAAGACTGCCGCGTATGGGCACTTTGGCCGCGAGGAGCCGGAATTCACCTGGGAAGCCGCGGACAAGGCGATCGCGCTGGCCGAAGCGGCAGGCACGAAGCCCAAGGCCTGTGGATAACTTTGTTGAGAACTTGGCCATCATCGCGCGAAACCCCAGGCCACAAGGGCATCGGTCTGGGGTGAGCGCCTAATGGGGTTGAATCGTTTTGATGGATAAAATCTTTATCTATCAAAGAGTTATAACAAAAATATGGATCTTTGACGGTTGGTTCTGCGTCAATTTACCACGGCCGTGCCCCACGATGCGGAAAATGTGCATAAGTTAACGCTTGACATTTTCAAAGGCGCTGGTGGGCGGGCTTTCCAGCGGGTTTTTGCGGTGTCGCATCGCGCGGCTGTACTGGTGCACTTCGTCCACCAGTTCGGCCACATTTTCCGGCGGCGTGAACTGCGAAATGCCGTGCCCGAGGTTGAACACGTGGCCATTGTGCGGCCCGAAACTGTCCAGCGCTGCCCGCGCCTCGGCGCGGATCTGCGCGGCGGGCGCGAACAGTATCGCCGGGTCGAGATTGCCCTGTAGCGCTACGCGGTCGCCCACCTGTTCCCGGGCGTGCGCAAGATTTACCGTCCAGTCCAGCCCGACGGCATCCACACCGCTGGCCGCAATATCTTCGAGCCAGATCCCGCCGCCTTTCGTGAATGCGATCACGGGCACGCGCGCGCCATCGCGCTCGCGCGCCAGCGCGGCCACCACCTGTTCGATATAGCGCAGCGAAAACCATTGATACGCGCCATCGGCCAGTGCGCCGCCCCAGGTATCGAAAATCATCACGGCCTGTGCGCCTGCGTCAATCTGCGCGTTCAGATACATGGCTACAGCGCGCGCGTTGATATCGAGAATTCGCGTCATCAGGTCAGGCCTTGCGTACAGCATGGACTTCACCGTGCGGAAGTCGCTGGAACTGCCGCCCTCGACCATATAGCACGCGAGCGTCCACGGGCTGCCTGAAAAGCCGATCAGGGGCACGCGCTGGCGCCCGTTCGCATCCGTCAATGCGCGGCGAATCTGTGCGATGGCATCAGTCACATAACGCAAGGTCGCGTCGATATCCGGCACGGCCAGGCGCGCCACGTCGGTTTCGTTGCGCACAGGCCGCGCGAACTTCGGCCCTTCGCCGGCCACGAAATCCAGACCCAGACCCATCGCGTCCGGCACGGTCAGAATATCGGAGAACAGAATGGCCGCATCCAGCGGGAAGCGCTCCAGCGGCTGCAACGTGACTTCAGTGGCGAAGTCGGGATTTTTGGCCAGCGCCAGAAAACTGCCCGCGCGGCTGCGCGTGGCGTTGTATTCGGGCAGATAGCGGCCCGCCTGGCGCATCAGCCACACAGGCGTGTAATCCGTTGGCTGGCGCAGCAATGCACGCAGAAGCGTATCGTTTTGCAGGGAAGGAAAAAAAGCAGTGGTCATCACAATCCGGTTCACACGGTGCGCGAATAGCGGGGGCCGCCGCCCTGCGCCTTCTGTTCCTGCAGATAGCGGTCGAACACCATCGCAATATTGCGCACCAGCATCCGGCCCGCGGGCAGCACATCAATGCGATCGTTGCTGCACACAAGCAGCCCGTCCGCCTCAAGCGCGCGCAGGCGCTCCAGCTCGGGCGCGAACCGGGTGGCGAAATCTATCCCGTATTTTGCGTTGAATTCCCCGAAGCGCAGCTCGAGGTTGCACATCAGCTCGCTGATGACATCGCGGCGCAACAGGTCATCGGGGCTCAGGCGAATGCCGCGCGCAATGGCCAGATGCCCTGCGTTGATCGCCGCGCCATAAAGGGGGACATCCTTGATGTTCTGCGCATAGACATCACCCACCTTGCCGATCGACGACACGCCAAAGCCGATCAGGTCGCAGTCCGCGCGCGTGCTGTAGCCCTGGAAGTTGCGATGCAATGTGCGCTGCGCCTGCGCGCGCGCGAGTTCGTCATCGGGCAGCGCGAAATGATCCATGCCGATATACACATAGCCGGCATGGGTCAGCCGCTCGATCACGAGCCGGAGCAACGCGAGCCGCGTTTCGGGCGAGGGCAGCGCCGCATCGTCGATCATGCGCTGCATCTTGAACAGATGCGGCATATGCGCATAGCCAAACACGGACAGGCGGTCGGGCGCGAGTTCAATGATCTTGTCGAGCGTTCGGTCGAAACTCTTGATGCTCTGGCGCGGCAATCCGTAAATCAGATCGACGCTGACCGAATGAAACTTTGCTTCGCGCGCGGCCTGTATCGCCGTCATGGTCATCGAAGGAGGTTGCAGGCGGTTTACTGCGCGCTGCACGGTCGGGTCGAAGTCCTGCACGCCAATGCTCACGCGGTTAAACCCGAGCTTGCGCAATTCATGGATCGTGTTCGCTGTTGCTGTGCGCGGGTCGATCTCAATCGAATATTCGCCTTCCTCGTCGGGGCGCAACGTGAAATGCTCGCGCGTGGCGGCCATCAGTTCCGTCATCTCCTCGATCGACAGAAAGGTCGGCGTGCCACCGCCCCAATGCAGCTGCGAAACGGGCCGCGCCGTATCGAACAGCCTGGCCTGAAGCGCGATTTCGCGGATGATCTGTTTCAGGTAGGGCGTTGCATGCGCATGGTTTTTCGTCACCACCTTGTTGCAGCCGCAGTAGAAACACACGGTGTCGCAAAACGGGATATGAAAATATAATGACAGATCAGCTGCCGAAGCCTGCGGATCGCCCGCTGCGCGCGCGTAATCGGCAAGGTCGAAGGTTTCACTGAACTGCGGCGCAGTTGGGTAGGACGTATAGCGCGGGCCGTTACCACTGTACCTGGCCAGCAGGTCCGGGCGGAACAACGCGTCAACACTGGGCGTATGAGCTGAATTCATTCCTGTATTGTAGTGTATGTAGCCGGGGTATTTGCAGGGGAGGCATTGCTTTGATAGTCTGGGGCGTCTGCTTCCGTGATAACGCTTGACGATAATAACGCAATACGTTATCTTCAACCATGATTACATCGTTCAACTGCCTGGACACTGAAGCGTTCTTTCATGGCAAACGGATTGCCCGCTTTGCGAATATCGAGCGTGTCGCTATTCGCAAGCTTCAGCAGTTGCACGCTGCGGCTGACCTTAACTTTCTGCGCATTCCGCCGGGTAACAGGCTGGAAGCCCTTAAGGGCGACCGGCTGGGCCAGTGGAGCATCCGTATCAACGACCAGTTTCGCGTGTGCTTCAGGTTCTCTGATGGTCAAGCCATGGATGTTGAAATCGCCGATTACCATTAACGCAGGAGAGAATCATGCCTCGTGAAGTGCCGCTGGCCACGCCTGGAGAAATTCTTGCGGCTGACTGGCTTGAACCCATGAAGATCAGCCAGTACGCGCTCGCCAGGGCAATTGGCGTGTCGCCGCGCCGTATCAACGAAATCGTCCTGGGCGTGCGCGCGATTACTGCTGATACCGCCGTGCGACTGGGTGCATACTTCGGTACCGATCCACAAAGCTGGATGAATCTGCAAACACATTACGACACTGAGCTTGCAAAAGAAAAAATTGGCAGCCATATGCTTGGCGAAATCAGGCATCGCGCAGCTGCCTGACGGGCGGGTCGCATTATCAACAGCAGGAGTTCTTGCATGACGCTGATCAATTCGATGCTTGCATGGCTGGCGCGCCGCGTGTTTCTGTTTGCGTTCTGCGCGGTCGTTGCAACGGGGGGAATATTGTCGCTGGGCGCGTGCAAGGCCGGCATCCTGCCGGATCATTACACCTTCTCGCAGCATCAGGTGCAGGCTGCTGTGCAGCGCAAGTTTCCGTATCATCGTTCGGTCAACCAGCTGTTTGATATCACGCTGGCCAATCCGGTCGTCACGTTGCAGCCCGAGCGCAACCGTCTTGCCGTGCAGCTCGATGTGCATCTGCTCAGCCCGCTGTTGCGCCAGCCCGTCAATGGCGCATTCACGGTATCGAGCGATCTGGCATGGGACGCCGAAAAGCACGCGATCGTATTGCATGCGCCGTCGGTGGACAATGTGAATCTGGCGGGAGATGCGGGCGAATACGCGCAGCAGGTCCAGGCTGTGCTTGCGCCTGTTGTCACGGAATGGCTGGCGGGCTATGCCGTCTATACCCTGAAGCCTGAGCAGCTGCAATGGATCGCGAATTACCAGCCAGGCCATATCACCGTGCTGGCCAACGGTGTGCGTGTGCAGATAACGGAGAAATAACGCCATGAAACGTTTCCTGATGTGGGTCGCCGCGCTCGGCGCATTGTGGCTGGGCGGCTGCGGTTACAACCAGTTCCAGCAACTCGACGAGGCCAGCAAATCCGCCTGGAGCGAGGTGCTTAACCAGTATCAGCGCCGCGCCGATCTGGTGCCCAACATCGTCGCCACCGTCAAGGGGCAGGCCAGCTTCGAGCAGGAAACCTTGACCCGGGTTGTCGAGGCGCGCGCCAGGGCGACCTCGATCCAGGTCACGCCTGAAACGCTTAATGATCCAGCCGCCCTGCAGAAATTCCAGCAGGCGCAGGGCGAACTGTCGAGTGCGCTGTCACGCCTGATGGCCGTGTCGGAAAACTACCCAACCCTGCAGGCCAATCAAGGCTTCCGCGATCTGCGCGTGACGCTGGAAGGCACCGAAAACCGCATCGCTGTCGCGCGCGCCCGCTATATCCAGTCGGTGCAGGCTTACAACACGCTGGTGCGCAGTTTCCCGACCAATCTGACGGCGAAGGCGCTGGGCTACACCCTCAAACCGAACCTTACCGTGACTGACGAGGCGCAGATATCCCGTCCGCCGACAGTGGATTTCGGCACCGGGAACAACAAGGGCAACGCCACACAATGATGCGCGCCGCATTGCCACGTTTTCTGCGTGTATTCCAGGCCACGCTGCTGGCGTGGTGCTGCGCGGCATTCATGCCTTCGGCGCTGGCGCAGTCACTGCTGCCCGTGCCGGCCTTGAGCGCACATGTGATCGACCAGACCGGCACGCTCAGCCCGGAGCAGCAACAGGCGCTCGACACCCGGCTGACGGACTTTGAAGCCCGGAAAGGCGCGCAGATCGTCGTGCTGATCGTGCCGACCACGCAGCCCGAGGACATTGCCAGCTACGCCAACCGCGTGGGCAACACATGGAAACTCGGTCGCCGGGAGGTGGGCGATGGGTTGCTGCTGGTCATTGCAAAGGATGACCATCGCATACGCATCGAAGTGGCCCAGACGCTCGAAGGCGCGGTGCCTGACCTGGCCGCAGCGCATATCATGGACGATGTGATGACGCCGCACTTTCGCAGCGGCGATTTTGCCGGCGGCATCAACGCCGCGCTCGACCAGCTGTTCGCGCGCATTTCGGGCGAGCCATTGCCTCCGGTGCAACCAGCGCCAGAAGCCAGCGGCGCATCTTCTTCTGGCTGGAGCACCCTTTTCAGCTTCCTGTTTTTCTGCGGCGTCATCTTCGTGATCACCGCCAGCACCCGGCGCACGGCCTGGTACGGGTATCCCCGGTCTTTGGGCGGGCGCTCTTTCGGGGGCGGTTTTGGCGCGGGCGGCGGAGGTTTTGGCGGCGGTTTTGGTTCAGGCGGCGGCGGCAATTTTGGTGGCGGCGGCGCATCAGGAGGATGGTGACTTATGCGTAGCCTGCCTGCCCGTTTCATGCGCCTGTTGCGCCACCGCTGGTTCGAGGATGTCCGGCTGCGCCGCGCGTTTCCGCGCACGTTGCTCGAAGCGCTTGCGCGCCGCGTGAGCGCCAGCGAACAACACCATACGGGCCAGATCTGCGTATGCATCGAGGGCGGCTTGCCCGCTTCGTATATCTGGCGCGACGCAGGCGTGCGCGAGCGGGCGATCATGATGTTCGCCAAGCTGCGCGTGTGGGATACCGAGCACAATAACGGCGTGCTGATCTATCTGCTGCTCGCTGAGCGCGCCATCGAGATTGTGGCCGATCGCGGCATTGATGCGCGCGTGCCCGACACTCACTGGAACGCCCTCACACACCATATGAGCGACGCGTTTGGCCAGGGCCATTTCGAGCAAGGAATGGCACAGGCGCTCGATGAAGTGATCGCGCTGCTGGGCGCACACTTCCCGCGTCAGCAGGGCGATGATGTGCGCAATGAACTGCCCGATGCCCCCGTGGTGATTTGATGAACGCCGCTGCCCTCAGTGGCGCGGCGTGGACAGGCGGTCGGTATAGGCAATCGCCATCGCCGATAACAGGAAGGCGATGTGGATGCAGGTCTGCGCAATCAGCGCCTTGGTGCTGTAATTGCCCGCGTTGATGAAAGTCTTGAGCAGGTGTATCGAACTGATGCCGATGATCGATAGCGCAAGCTTGACCTTGAGCACGTTGGCGTTAACGTGGCTGAGCCATTCCGGGTGATCGCGGTGATTTTCCAGATCGAGCCGGCTGACAAAGGTTTCGTAACCGCCAACGATCACCATGATCAGCAGGTTGGAGATCATCACCACATCGATGAGCGCCAGCACCACCAGCATGATGAGCGTTTCATTGAGCGAGGTCACCGGCGCATCGCCGTGGTAGCCGATGCTCTGGATCAGCGACTGAACGGCGTGCTCGCTGCCGAAGGCGGCCTGCACCAGATGCCACAGTTCAATCAGGAAATGCACCACATACACCGCCTGAGCCACGATCAGGCCAAGATACAGCGGCAATTGCAGCCAGCGGCTGGCAAAAATCACCGCGGGCAATGGGCGCAACAGGGGCCGGACGGGCGCTGGAACGGAAGACTGGCCTGATTGGGGTGGGAGGTCGGTCATGGCGTTGGGCGGTAGTGGGTTCGGGATGGTTCTATCCTACACGAATCCATCGCCATATCCCTTCCCTTAATTTTCCCGCCGCCGGAACACCAGATCCCACACGCCATGACCCAGCCGCAGCCCGCGCTGCTCGAACTTCGTCAGGGGCCGGTAAGCGGGGCGCGGCACATAATCTGCTGCGGTGTTTTCAAGCGCGGGTTCTGCGCTCAAAACTTCCAGCATCTGTTCCGCGTAGTTCTGCCAGTCGGTCGCGCAGTGCAGATATGCGCCAGGCTTCATTCTCGATACCAGTAACGCCACGAAGGCAGGCTGAATCAGGCGGCGCTTGTGATGCCGCGCCTTGTGCCACGGGTCAGGGAAAAAGATGTGCACGCCATCGAGGCTGGCGGGCGCAATCATTCTTTCCAGCACTTCCACCGCGTCATGCTGCACGATGCGAAGGTTCGTCAACGCCCGCTCGCCGATCAGTTTGAGCAACGCGCCCACGCCAGGCTCGTGCACTTCCACGCCAAGAAAGTCGTCATCAGGACGTTGCGCAGCAATTTCCGCCGTGCTTGCGCCCATGCCGAAACCAATCTCCAGCACGCGCGGCGCATGGCGGCCAAAAATCCTGTCCCAGTCAGGAAAATCCTGCAGCGCGTCTGGCGCGTCGAACACAAAGGGCACGATAAAACGCGGCCCAAGCGTGTCGATCGCGCGGCGCTGCCCCGGAGAAACGCGCCCGGCGCGCGTGACGAAACTGCGAATCCGGCGGAAATAAGGAGGGTTGATATGGGGCGGGTTGTCGTTCGGGGTTCTCATGGTACGTCATGCAGGAACTCAGGAGTTCCCTTCTGTTTCCCACTGTGTGAGCAGGTCTGGCGGAATGGCTCGCACGGTTTGCGCATAACGCTTGCCGACGAACTGCTCGGCGCGTTGCAGCAGCACGGGGATCGGGCTGCTGGGCTCATACGTTTCAAACCACTGCCGCGCCGTGCGGATCATGGCCAGCGCTGCCTCACGGCTGTCAGGCGTTGCACTGCTGCCAGTGCGCAACGATTGCCCATGAAGCGGGCTGTTTTCGTTTGCCTGAGCTGGCGCGCCCAGCGCTTTCTGGTTCTCCGGGTCTGTCTTGTCCATAACGGGTTCTGGCTTCTGGATGTGCCTGGCCTGTGGCGCAGGGTTTTGTCGGTGCAAGAGTTGAAGCAGGCGAATCAGTGGCGACAGGTCGGGCTGGTTCGCTTCAAGATGCTGGGCGCACCACGCATTGATGACGTCAAGCCCCGCCCTTGCGCGGTCAAACTCCGCCATCAACGCGGGCTGCTGGATGTACATATCCTGCAACTGCAACGCCACGGAATCGGGCGCCAGCGCATCGGCAGGATGGGGAATGGCAAAGGCGCGCTCAACGTCGCGCACCTGCAATCGGGCCAGCGTTGATTTGGACAGGACGATCTCCCGCACATCGGCAAGCAGCCCGTCGGGGTCAATCAGCGCGCGCAATGCGTTCGCGCGGATCTCCTGCGCAACCTCGGGTTCGTCATCCGCGCCCGGCTGGGGATGAATCGTGTCGGGAAAAGTTTCCAGCCAGGCGGCAAGCAGCGCCAGCCCTTCGGAGAGCCCCGCCGCTCCGGCAAGATGCGTGCGGCAGCGCACGAACAGCACGGCTACCCGGATGTCCTTGCAGCGCATCATCAACCGCCGGCAATCGTGGTCAACCTCGCTCCAGTCAACCGGATCCGGCGTTCCCACGAAGTCGCCATACTGCACATCCTGCGCCGCTTCGGTGCGGGAGAACAGCACGATGAAGTCCTGATCGTATTCCAGGTCAGGGCCGCAGGGCGCGGCATCACTGACCGGCGTTATCCAGTCAGGTTGCAGGGGCGCTGGTGACGCGCTCGTTCCCTGCCCGGGTGAAGTTTGCTTCTGTGTCATGTTTTCCTTGCCTCCCGCGTTTTCCTGTGCCGTTATCCTGCCAGTACTGCGTGTAGTGCTCCGGTTCAAAACACATGCCAGTGACGGGCTGCCCTGCTGGAGAATGCCCCAGCCAGGCGGACCAGCCCATGCGCTGCTCTCCGCCCATCACGGCTGGCGGCGCGCAATCGTGCCTGACCAGCAGTTTCAGTTCCCATTCAAATTCGTGGCCCACAAAAAACCGCACCCATTCCACCAGTGTGGGCAGATCCTCGCCCATCGGCGTGAAGCGCAGATAGGATTCCAGATCGAGCGGCCCCATGACGATGCGGAACCGGCCTTGCCGGTCTGGCGCCACGCTGCCCATGATGGCGGCCTTGCCCATCACGGCATTCTGCCCTGGTTTGCCCATGCGGCCACAATCGGCTGGAGTCAGCGCAATCCAGTGGAAGATGTTTTCCTCGATGGCAACGGGCACGCCGAAATAACGGGCCAGGGTTTGGCTCAACGCATCAGGATTGCGCGATTCGCGCACCGTATGGGCTGAAGCGGCCAGGCGCGCATGGGGCGGCAGGGTGCTGTTGCTGTTGATTTCGCTGACGTCAAGCCCCACCATGTTTGCCACGTAAAACGAGAACCGTTCGTTGTCGCGACGATCCAGGCCAACAGATGCTTGCGCCGATGCCCAGGCGCGGTAGAACATCGAGAAGAACCGGTGATGGAACAGGTCAAGGAAATCGACGGTCGTGGTGTCGCGCCGGAACTCTTCGCGGTCGCGGGCCATTTCGGTGATATGGATGGGCAGCGGCCCGTTTGGCCCCAGCATGCCCAGCCCCGACAGGCGCACCTTCAGCCGGCCACGCGCCTCCGAGACGCCCGCAATTTCACTTGGCGCGAAAGTCAGCATGGGGCGCTGCCCCATTCGGAAGGGTTCTATGCTGGGCCGCCTGGCCGTTCCGATCGGAACGACATCCTGCCTGGCGCCGAAACGGCGCAGCAACGCAAAAAAGCCGAAACGCCAGGGTTCCGCGCGCAACCGTTCCAGAAGCGGCGCAGGAAACTCGTCGTGGTGCGCGGCTGCTGTTTGTTTCACATCCTCCATCACACTACTCCGCGTGCACTGAAGCGTGCTGGCCAGTGGAAAATACGTCCACGCTGCATGGAGCGCAGTTCAGTCTGGGTAAAGCTGTTGATGGCTGCGTGCCGGGACAGATACTGCTCGATAAGCAGCCCGAACAGATAGGGGCTTGAACCGGAAAACCCGGATTCATCAACCGTCAGCGTACATTCCACGCCGCGCCCTGAAACCAGCGGGCCAACGCCGGGCAGCTTGCGTATCACGGGCTGCGTTCTGACGCCCACCAGGCTTTCAACCTGGCGGCGATGCTCATCGTCATCCGTGGGCAGGTACATGCGTAACAGGTCACGCAGCGCCTGCCCGCCTTCACGGTGGCCGAATGATTCAAGCGGCAGACAGCTGAAGTCCATCAGCCGGATCAGCCGCCAGGTCATCTCGTGCTCGGCATAGGGCGGCGCAGGCGGAGTGGGCGGACGGATCAGGCCGATGCCTTCGATGGGCGCGGGGTTCACGCTTCGGAGGTCATGCAGGCCATCGCGCGGAATCAGCGTGGGCAGATCGCGGTTGGTGAGCATGGCATCAACTGCCAGGAAGCGGATATCCCCGTCATAGGGCGCCTTGTTCTGGTCAACGAGCGACAGGAATATTTCCGTGCCTTCATAGGCTGTGCGGGTGCCGTAACGTCGCGCCATATCCGAGGGCACACGGCGTTCACGCCGCACGGAAAAATAGCGGCCAAAGTCGTGTGTATCGCTATTGATCGTTTGATACAGCGGGCGGAATTCCTGCTCGGTGATTGTTTTCCCGTGGGTATAACCGAAGACCCGATCAACCGAAAATATCTCGTAATCCAGCGGCGCCAGGCGTGCAGGCACAAGATGAATTTCAGCATCATGGGGCGTCACCTCGATGCGGTCCGTCGTTCTTCTGAACAGGTTGACAACGGGCGTGCAGAACAGTGAGAAGCGGGATTCATCGACCAGCTCGGTCAGCTCGCCTGGCGGCTGGTCGAGCAGCAGCACAATTTCAGCCTGTGTGCTGTTGATGCGCCCAAGCCCCGGGGCCAGCCCGTTGAGCGAGAAAAACCAGAACCGCTGCGGGCAGGAAAAATATTCGCGCAGCAGGTTATGGCCGTGAAATTCCGTCCACGCGAGTGGCAGCAGCCCTTCGTCAAGGCCAAACCCAAGATGCGTGACCGATCGCTCCATCACCACAGATGGCCAGTGGCCAGGCGTGCTGAATTCGCCTGGCGCGCCGGTAATCGAGGCCATGCCTGCAATATGCAGCAGTTCAAACAGGCGGGATGCAACCTCCGCGTCGCCCGACAGATAAACGGGCAGGCTGTCCAGCCCCTGGAGATCGGCCATGCGCGCGCCGTTCGTGGTGGACAGTCGCAGGCGCAACGCGCCGCGCACCTTTCGCCCCGGCGCAACATAACGATCCAGCATCGCAATGTCATCAGGCACGCCCGTCAGCCAGGCCTGCGTGATGGCCAGCGGCCACAGCGTCACGTGCTGGCTGGTGGTGAACTGGCAGGCGGTTTTTTCGCCCTCTGGAACATGGACGGCATTGAGCAGTGTGCCGCGCGGCACGCAGTGTCCGCGCATCAGGCTGTCTGCGTTGGTGTCGGGATTCAGGTGCGCCACAGCCATCGATGGCGTGGGCGTGACATAACTGGGAAAGAGAACTTCCAGCAGGTGACTCATGAAGCGGGGAGATTCCGCGTCGAGCTTGATCTTCAGGCGCGCGGCCATGAAACAGAACGCGTCGATCAGCCGCTCGGCATAAGGATCCGCGGTTTCCTCCATGCGCCTGTTCAGCTTCTGGGCGATCTTGGGATGCGCGCGCGCGAACTCGCCCGTCAGGTCACGCAGATGGACCAGCTCCTGACTGTAATACTTAAGCAAGCGCGGTTCCATCAGATCGGTCTCCTGCTGTCTGTCATGCTGAAAATGAAAAGACCTGAACTATCCGTCAACGTCAGCCCGTAATGCGGATTTCGCTGGTTTCCAGATCGAGCGAACTTTGCACAAGAAACTCCAGCGGATACGGATCCATGTGAATCATGCCACGCACCTCGAACAGCAGCGAGTTGTAATGGTCATTTCCGGCGATCTCCGTGACCAGCGCCACTTCCAGCGAGTCAGGAATGAGGCGCGGTTCGAAATCGGTAATCACGCGCCGGATGATGGTCTCGATCTCTTCCCACTTGCGCGAGCTGGCAAAGGTGCCCGCCAGCGGAGGCATGCCGAAATTGATGGTCGATGATGCCGCCTCAGGATACTGCGTCAGGTCAAGTTCCCGCTCAACGTTGATGGTATTGAGCAGATACGCGATGTCGCGCTGCACGATATCGCGCACCTGCCGTTGCGTGAGCGCATATTCCTCCGGCGCTTCCGTGCGCCGGTGCGGGGAGTCATCGCGAAGGCGGTCCATCAGCGTCGGCAGCATCCAGCCCGTCATGCGGCGCGGCGCATTGGCCGGGCGCTCGCGGCCTGTGGCTGTTGTCGTTGTTCCGTGTTTAACGCGGCGTATCATTGGCCCTGTCTCCGCCCTGGGGGATATGCCCGTCTGAGGCTGGTTCGCCAAACTTGCAGGCAGGCAGCTCGAATATTCCGAAGTCGTTTCCTGAGGTCATCCATGTGCGGCGTCCCAGCGCCGTGACGGTTGCCGCGCCGGCTTCTTTCCATTCCGTCTTGCGGCCAAGGCGCAACGAGTCGCCCGCCGTCTCTGAACCGGGATAGCGCACCGGCATAAACCCATGCACCATGCTGCCATCGTTCAATCGCAGCGAGCAGGGCGTCCAGACCAGATCGATGAGTGAAACCGGCTGCGAAATCTTCCAGCTGGCGAGATCGGAAAACGGCACCCAGCGGTAATAGCCTGCGGTCAGAATTTCGCACAGGGGGCCGAGACGGGTGTCGCTGTCGGTCATCCACTGAAACTGGGTATCGTCCGTGCGTACCGGCGTTGCGGTGGCGCTGGCGGTTTCCAGCGCCTGTGCCCGCAGGTCATCTGCCTCGTCATGCTTTCCGTCGGCATCCAGACGCAACGCGCTGGCCATGTCACGCGCCCATGACGGAAGCTCAAAAATCGAGCCGGGCTCCTCGCCTTTGGCGAAAACCTTTTGCCGCCAGCTCTCAGCCCGCGTCAGATCACGATAGACATGCGCGGTCTGCACATTGCCTGGCATCAGCGTGGCCCAGGTCTGCAACTGCTGGATTGCGCGCGCCCATTCACCAGTGATGCACAGCAGCTGGAACAGTGCCCAGCGATGCGAGGCCTGACCTGGCTGGCTGCGGATGGCGCTGCTGACGTGGTTGATCTGTTCTTCAAGCGACGCATTCTTTGGCAGGTTTTCCATCATGATTGTCCTGACGGGGAAGACGACGGATCCTTGACGGGCCGTTCCAGCACTGCGCGCAACGGACTGTCAACGCTGACATCATGATGTTCGCGTCGGGTCAGTTCGGGCGGTATGGCGGACAGGCGCTGTGCATGTGTTGCCTGATATTCGGGCGGCGCAAACAGGCGCAGGACTTCAGGCACGGGCTCGATGCCCATGAAGGCCGGCCCCAGTTCGCCCAGCGAACCGAAGAAATCCTCCAGCCTGCGTGAACCGGACAGCATGGTTTCGATGGAACCGGACTCCGCGTTTTTGTCGGTCGCTCCGGGCGCGGGGGAAGCCGCTGCGCCCGTCAGTGCATAGTCATCGGAATTGTCCGCCCAGTTGCCCGCCAGCGAGACTTGCGGGTCATCGAGCGCACGGCCGTACTGTGCCTGAAGTGAGGCGACCAGATCTTTGGCGGCCGTCGCGGGGCCTGCTGCCGGGCGTGAGGATTCGGTTTTCCGGGGGTCTACGGGGGGCGTGATGCTGACCAGATCGAAAATCGCGTGGCTGCCGGTTGTCTGGTCGGGCGTGCTTTTGTACAGCACGCGAAGCGTCGTGTCCTCCACGCCCAGGCCCTCGACCTTGCCGGTCAGGCTGGGGTCCAGAGGAGGCGGACTTTTGCGCAGCACGTGGGGGACTTTCTCTTCTGCGCCAGCAGCGCTGGCCTTACTGGCCAGGCCAGCGTCCCTGGAGTGTGCGAAGATGGGTTCAACAGGATCCTCCTGCTGCCCGCGTGGCCGGAAAAAATGGAACAGGGTCATGGAAGTTTTACCGTAAATTACTGTACACCGTACAGGATTTCCTGCTAAACATACCCGCCGACACAGCTGGCAGCATTACCGCTGTGTCATGGAACCTTGCTGCTGCACGAAAAATCCGAATCTGGCCTGAATGACAAAAATCAGGACCACAGGAACATCTCCTCGCGCACCGATAAATAATGATGCATTATGCCCGTAACCTTAACCTGGCTGCGCTGAAAACGCAGCACAGTGGAAAAATGCAGACAGATTGAATATTACCCTGGATCGTGATTGAATATTACCCCAAATAGCGGTATCGTCACGCCCATGCTGCACTCCATGTTGTACCGTCGTATCGCCATGCTGTAGCAGGCCACACCGAGAATTCAACAGACAAACTGAAACAGACAAACGAGGCGCAAACCAGCAATGTCTTCCCGTCAAACCATGTTTGGAAAGCTGGACATCACGCTATTCCGCAGCATCGAATCTGCGACCAGCTTCTGCAAGCTTCGCGGCAATCCCTATGTCGAACTGGTGCACTGGCTGCACCAGCTTCTTCAGCAGCCTGACAGTGACCTGCACCGCATCATCCGGCACGCGGGCATCGATCAGGATACGCTGACCGGCGATATCGCCCGCTCGCTTGCCGCACTTCCCGCAGGCGCTTCGTCGCTGAGCGATTTTTCCTGGCATATTGAAACCGCCATCGAGCGCGCATGGGTGATTACCTCGCTCGATCATCAGGAGCAGCGCATTCGCAGCGCATGGCTGGTTGAAGCGTTGCTCAGGACGCCCGATCTGCGTCGCGCGCTGTTGTCCATTTCTTCCACGTTCGGCAAGATTTCGTCTGAAAACCTGAACACGACGCTGTCCGCGTGGATTGATGGTTCTCCAGAAGCGTCCGAGCCTGCGCACGATTACAGTGACCTCACGCCTGCTGTGCCCGGAGAAAGTTCCAGCGCGATCGCTCCGCAACGCAAAGGCTCAGGGCTGGAGCAATACTGCACGGACATGACGGCGCGCGCACGCGCAGGCGAGATCGATCCAGTGATTGCGCGCGAGCTGGAAATCCGCACGATGATCGACATCCTGCTGCGTCGCCGGCAAAACAATCCGCTGCTGACCGGCGAGGCTGGCGTGGGGAAAACGGCCGTGGTCGAAGGTCTGGCGCTGGCCATTGCTGCGGGTAACGTGCCGCCGAAACTGGCCGACGTGCGTCTGATGACGCTGGATGTGGGCGCGCTGCTGGCGGGCGCCAGCATGAAAGGCGAGTTCGAGTCCCGGCTGAAGGGCGTGCTGGAATCGGCGGCGAAATCTCCGGTGCCCGTGATTCTTTTCGTCGATGAAATTCACACCCTGGTGGGCGCAGGCGGGCAGGCAGGCACGGGCGATGCAGCCAACCTGCTGAAGCCGGCCCTTGCGCGCGGCACGCTGCGCACGATTGGCGCAACAACCTGGGCGGAATACAAACGGCACATCGAAAAAGATCCCGCGCTCACACGCCGCTTCCAGGTATTGCAGATTGCCGAGCCGGACGAAAAGGCAGCGACCAGCATGGTGCGCGGGCTCGCACAGACGTTCTCAGGGCACCACGGCGTGATCGTGCTGGATGAAGCCATCCGGGCTGCCGTGTCGCTGTCACATCGCTATATTCCGTCACGGCAGTTGCCAGACAAGGCGATCAGCCTGCTGGATACCGCATGCGCGCGCGTCGCGCTATCGCAGCACTCGAAACCCCGCGAGCTGGAAGACGCCATCCAGCGTCTTGCCTGTGCGCAGACCGAGCGTGACCTGCTGGCGCAGGAAGCGCGTATTGGCATTGATTCCAGCCGTGCGATGCAGACGGTCGATGCGCTGATTGTCGATCTACAGGCTGAACAGGCCGCGATCGAAGCGCGCTGGAAAGCGCAGGCCGAAGCCGCGCAGGCGCTGCAATCCGCGCGCGATGCTGCGCTGGCCAAACCTGGGCAGGAGGATCAAAACCCAAACAAGGATGGCGCGCAAAACGATTCTGTCGATCAGGGCGAGGACGGCTCTGCGCAGGAAGTCCCTGCGGCCGATGAAGTCACCGTGGAAAAACTGCGCGAGCTGGAAACCGCGCTGAAGAATCTGCAGGGCGACCAGCCGCTCATTTTCCCCGAGGTCAACGAAGCCATCGTCGCGCAGATCGTGGCTGACTGGACGGGTATTCCCGCAGGGCGCATGCTGACGGACGAAATCGTCGCAGTGCGCAACCTGCCCAATACGCTGGCCGAGCGCGTGATTGGCCAGAATGATGCGCTGCACCAGATCAGCGAGCGCGTGCAGAGCGCCCGCGCAGGGTTGTCTGATCCGAAAAAACCGCTGGGCGTGTTCCTGCTGGCAGGGCCATCTGGCGTGGGCAAGACCGAAACCGCGCTGGCATTGGCCGAGGCGCTTTATGGCGGCGAGCAGAACCTGATTACCATCAACATGAGTGAGTATCAGGAAGCGCATACCGTGTCAGGGCTTAAAGGCGCGCCTCCAGGTTATGTGGGCTATGGCGAAGGCGGCGTGCTGACGGAGGCTGTGCGCCGCCGTCCGTATTCCGTTGTGCTGCTCGATGAAATCGAGAAGGCACACCGCGATGTGCATGAAGTGTTTTTCCAGGTGTTCGACAAGGGCTACATGGAAGATGGCGATGGTCGCTACATCGACTTTCATAATGCAACGATCCTGCTCACCAGCAATGCGGGCGCTGACCTGACGACCAGCCTGTGCGCGGATGCCAGCGTCGCGCCGGATGCAGACGGGCTGCGTGATGCGCTGATGCCGGAATTGCTCAAGGTATTTCCGGCGGCGTTTCTCGGGCGCGTCACGCTGGTGCCGTATCGTCCGCTTGCCGAGGATTCACTGGCGGACATCGTGCGCCTGCATCTGAACCGCGTGGTTCGACGCATGGCGGACAACCACGATATTGCGCTGACCTGGGACGATGCTCTGATACACTACATCACGGCACGCTGTCTGGTTGGCGAAACTGGTGCGCGCGTGCTGACTGGCTTCATTGAACAACATATCCTGCCGCGTCTTTCTGCGCTGTGGCTGGATGCGCTGGCAGCAAGGCAGGCGCTTTCAGGCATTACGATCAGTGTGATGAACCCAGAGACATTACCCGCCGATGCGCTGGCTTTCACGCCTGTGCCTGCCGGCGACCAGAACATAACGCAGTAATTTTTGATGAATGGAGGCTTCATGTCAGCATCGCGCAACATGGCGAATTCGCAGAAGTTCATAGGGCGCAACCGTGCGCCGCGGGTACAGATCGAGTACGACGTTGAGGTGTACGGGTCGGAGAAGAAGGTGGATCTGCCGTTTGTGATGGGGGTATTGTCGGACCTGTCGGGCAAGCATCCGGTGGAGGCGTTGCCGCCTGTGTCGGAGAGGCGGTTTCTGGACATAGACATCGATAATTTTGATGAGCGCATGAAGGCGATCCGCCCGCGGGTGGCGTTCTCGGTGCCCAACACGCTGACAGGAGAAGGTCAGCTGCTGGTGGACATGAGCTTCGAGAGCATGGAGGACTTCTCCCCGGCGGCGGTGGCGCGCAAGGTCGAGCCGCTTAAACAGCTGCTGGAAGCGCGCACGCAGCTGGCGAACCTTCAGACGTACATGGACGGCAAGTCCGGCGCGGAGGCGCTGGTCACGAAGCTGCTGCAGGATCCGGCGCTGCTGAAGTCGCTGGCCGCAGCGCCCAAACCGACGCTGCCCGGCGCAGAAGGGAGCACGGAGGCGGGCCCGGGTAACGGGGACTAACCACAACAATCCAGGAAACGAACATGGCCCAACAGGAATACCAGGCAGCCGGGCAGGCTGCCGCACAGACGCAGTCGGAGTTCACGCAGCTGCTCGAGCAGGAGTTTCGCCCCAAGAGCGAGCAGGCGCGCGAGGCGGTGGAGTATGCCGTGCAGACACTGGCCGAGCAGGCGCTCGCGCAGACGGCGATGATCAGCGACGATGCCTACAAGAGCATCGCGGCAATCATCGCGCAGATCGATCACAAGCTCTCCGGGCAGATCAACCTGATTTTGCATCACCCGGACTACCAGGAGCTGGAGTCGGCCTGGCGTGGCCTGAACCATCTGGTGTCGAACACGGAGAGCGACGAGAAGCTCAAGATCCGGTTCATGGATGTGTCCAAGCGCGACATGCTGCGCACGCTGCGGCGCTTCAAGGGCGTGGCGTGGGATCAAAGCCCGTTCTTCAAGCAGATCTACGAGCAGGAGTACGGACAGCTGGGCGGAGAGCCGTACGGGTGTCTGGTGGCGGACTATTATTTTGATCACACGGCGCCGGACGTGGATCTGCTGGGCTCGATCGCGAAGATCGCGGCGGCCTCGCACACGCCGTTCATCGCTGGGGCAAGCCCCGGGGTGATGCAGATGGAGTCGTGGCAGGAGCTGGCCAACCCGCGGGATCTGACGAAGATCTTCACGCAGAACCTGGAGTACGCGGCGTGGAACTCGCTGCGCAACTCGGAGGACTCGCGCTACATCGGACTGGTGATGCCGCGGTTTCTGGGGCGTCTGCCATACGGTGCGAAGACCAGCCCGGTGGACGAGTTTGACTTCGAGGAAGACACCAACGGCTCGGATCACAGCCGCTACGCGTGGGTGAACGCGGCCTACGCGATGGGGGTGAACATCAACCGCTCGTTCAAGCAGTACGGGTGGTGCTCGCTGATCCGCGGGGTGGAGTCCGGCGGGACGGTGGAGAACCTGCCGTGCCACACGTTCCCCACCGATGACGGCGGGGTGGACATGAAGTGCCCCACGGAGATTGCGATCTCGGACAGACGCGAGGCGGAGCTCTCCAAGAACGGGTTCATCCCGCTGATTCACCGCAAGAACACGGACAACGCAACGTTCATCGGAGCGCAGTCGCTGCAGAAGCCCGCGGAGTACTACGACCCGGACGCCACGGCCAATGCGAACCTGTCGGCGCGGCTGCCGTACCTGTTTGCGTGCTCGCGGTTTGCGCATTACCTGAAGTGCATCGTTCGCGACAAGATCGGCTCGTTCAAGGAGCGCGAGGATATGCAGAGGTGGCTTAACGAGTGGATCATGAACTACGTGGACGCCGATCCGGTGAACTCCTCGCAGGAGACCAAGGCCAGGCGGCCGCTGGCGGCCGCGGAGGTGGTGGTCGAGGAAGTGGAGGGCAACCCGGGGTATTACAGCGCGAAGTTTTTCCTGCGCCCGCACTTCCAGCTCGAAGGCCTGACCGTATCACTGCGACTGGTCACGAAGCTGCCCTCGATCAAGGAGGCGGCCTGAGCAGCAGCAGTGTAATCCCTGTGAGCGGCATTGAAGGGAAGTAAGGCTGCTCATTTCAACCACTGTGGTAAACAACAAGGAGCAAAAGGAAATGGCGCAGGATATTTTTCTGAAGATCAACGGTATTACCGGGGAATCGCCGGACAACCAGCACAAGGACGAGATAGAGGTTCTGAGCTGGCACTGGGAGATTCTGCAGGACTCGACGATGCACTCGGGCAGCGGTGGTGGCGCGGGCAAGGCCACGGTCAAGGATCTGGTGTTTGTGCACAACATTGACCGTGCCAGCCCGAACCTGATGAAGTACTCGCTGACGGGCCAGCACGTGGACCAGGCCGTACTGACCATGCGCAAGGCCGGTGGCCACCCGCTGGAGTACCTGACGATCACGATGAAGGACGTGCTGATCACCGGGGTGCACCCGACGGGCAACAACTCGGATACGAGCAGCCCGGAGCAGGTCACGCTGTCGTTTGCGAGCGTCACGCAGGAATACACCGTGCAGAACGCGCAGGGTGGAAGCAGCGGTACGGTGACGGCGAGCTACGACATCAAGGGTAACAAGGAGTCGTAAAAAGAGCAGGCGGGCGGCAGGGCAGGCCCGCCAGAAGGGTCCGGTGGCAGCAGGCCGGACCCGCCCACGGTGGAGTCAGAGAAATAAAGATCATGCATGTGCGTTCGATAGCGGGTTTTGTGTGCGCGGTGGCGCTGGCGGGGTTGCTCGCGGGCTGCGCGGGAACCGATCCGAAGCCCCGGGAAGCGGTGAGGCTGGACATGACGGTGAGCGCGGTCGCGGGGGTCAACCCTGACGCGCAGGGGCGTGCCTCGCCCATCGCGGTGAGGGTGTACGAGCTCAAGGACGACACGGCATTCCGGGATGCGGATTTTTTTACGCTGCAGGACAAGGAGAAGGCGGCGGTCGGCGATGACGTTCTGAAGCGCGACGCGTTCATTCTTCGCCCGGGCGAGCACCACCGGATCGTGCGCACGATGAACGTGGGCACGACCTCGCTGGGGATCATCGCGGCGTACCGGGATCTGCCCAACTCGGTGTGGCGGGCGAACTGGCCGGTGAATGCGCCGCAGGCGGCGTGGTACCGGATGTTTGCGCCGCGCCTGAAGCTGGCGGTGACGCTGGACACGAACGTCATCAAGGTTGACGGGCCCAAATAACGGGATAACGGGAAACAGACATGAGCAGCAGCTGGTACGCGAAGGTGGCCTGGCAGGAGGGACTGTTTTTCCGTCCGCAACTCTTCCAGCAGCAGGAGAGATATTTCGAGCAGTACGCGCATCATCGCGCGATGCCGCTGTCGCCGTTTTACTGGGGCTTCAGGCATTACCGGCTCGATGATGCAGCGAAGACGCTGGGCAAGGTGGTGGTCAGCGCGGTCAGCGGGGTGTTTGCCGATGGCACGCCGTTTGACGCGCCCGGAGGCACGCCGCTGCCCCCGCCGCTGACGGTGCGCCCGGAGCATCTGGGGCAGGTGATTTACCTGGCGGTGCCCATCCGCATGCCCAACCGCGAGGAGACGACCTTCGAGGCGAGCGCGGACTCGCTGGCGCGCTACCAGGTGTTTGATACGGAGCTGCGCGACAGCAACTCGATCAATCTGGGGGCGGCGATGGTGCAGCTCTCGGCGCTGAGGTTGCGGCTGGTGCCCGAGAAGGAGCTGGCGGACGGGTGGATCGGTCTGGCGCTCACGCGGGTGCACACGCAGCACGCGGACGGCAGCATCGAGCTTGACGATCTGCGGGTGCCGCCGGTGTCGGGGTACGGGGCCAGCGCGCTGATGAGCTCGTGGATCACGGATCTGCACGAGCTCGCGCGGCTGCGTGCGGACTCGCTGGCGCAGCGTCTGGCGGGCAGCGACGGGGATGCGACTGCAGGGGCGGCCACGGTGACCGATTACCTGCTGCTGCAGATCCTGAACCGCTACGAGCCGCTGCTGCGGCATGTGGGAGCCACGCCCACGACCTCGCCCGAGCAGCTGTACGCGCTGCTGCTGGGCATGGACGGGGAGCTGTCCACGCACCTGGATCCAGGCAAGCGTCGCCCGAAGCTGCATGAGGCGTATGACCATGCGCAGCCGTACAAATGCATCCGCCCGCTGTTTGACAGCCTCAGGGCGCTGCTGAACATGGTGCTGGTGCGCGGAGCGCTGTATATCGCGCTGAACGATCTGGGGCACAACATGCGCAACGCGGCGCTGGAGCCCGGGGAGATGCGCAGTTTCAGCGCGATGGTGCTGGCCGTGCATGCGGACATTCCGGCCGAGCAGCTGCGCCAGCAGTTTGCCGCGCAGGCCAAGGTGGGCCCGCCGGACAAGGTGGAGGATCTGGTGCACAGTCACCTGCCCGGGGTGGTGCTGCAGGCCATGCCGGTGCCGCCGCGGCAGATCCCGTTCAACGCGGGGTATGTGTATTTCGAGCTCGCGCGCACGGGCGCGCTCTGGGAGGAGATGGCCCAGCACGGCGGACTGGCATTGCACGTCTCCGGCGACCTGCCTTCGCTGAA
>Ga0209738_10000034_pt1 | contig 31614 bp, 29 predicted proteins | sample TergutNc150P5_FD_187289 | JGI IMG/M metagenome (GOLD analysis project Ga0209738, IMG submission 187289) | Nasutitermes corniger P5 segment gut microbial community from laboratory colony in Florida, USA - Nc150 P5 (SPAdes) (version 2) | ecosystem: Host-associated > Arthropoda: Insects >...
CGGCGACCTGGAGGGGTTGACGCCGCAGCGGCTGGCGCAGGCGTCGCAGGCGCTGCAGGGCCGGCTGTTCTCGCCCGCGCGTACGCCCGAACAGACCGAGATCCTGGCCCGACTGGAGACGCTCACCGCGCTCACCGAAGGCTGGGTGGAGACGGTGGTTGCGGCCGCCGCGGCCCCGTGGATGCCGGGCGCGGACGCCCTGGCCGAGAGCATCCGGCGCCGGCGCGCCGCGGGAGGGCCCGCCGAGCGGCTGCTGTCCGCCATGGTGGGGCTGGAGCTTCGTCCCCGCCGGCTGCGCGACGCCGTCAACCTATGGTCGGCGCTGGGCAGCCAGTGCGGCATCGTGACCCGCGATGCGCTGTGGCGCCATCCCGACATCCTGCCGACGGCGGCCGACCTGGACGACATCATCGGATTCGTCCAGCGCCAGTCGGCGCCCGATGCCGAATCCGACGCCATGGATGCCGAGCTGCAGCGCCTGCTCGACCAGTGGCAAGACGGCAACGGCGACACCCACTGAACGTCCACGCCACGCCCCATTTGACCACCAGACAGCCAAATCGACACTGTGTTGCTAGAGTTGCTCCTCGGTACGCGTCACCGCCACCGGACGGTGACGACGCTCACCCTTTACCCAAGGCAAGGAGGAGGCATGGCTGAGGAACCCTGGAGTGGCGAGTTCTACTGCGTAAAGTGCAAGGCCAAGCGTCAGGCGACCGGACATGTGGTCGTCAACGACAAGGGCACCAAGATGGCCAAGGCCGTCTGCCCGACGTGCGGAACGAACCTGAACCGCATTCTCGGTCGGGCATAGCACAGCGTCATCCAAAGAGGGCGGTGGTCACACAGACCGCCGCCCTCTTGGCATGTCCGAGCTGGCAGATCCCGCGCGCGTTTCGCGTTGTGCGAACCGCACAACGTTGGGCCCTGTTTTCCGGCGGGCCCCGGCGGCCCCGTCGCCACGGCGCCGGACGAGGATGGACCTGTGTTGGTCATCGTGGCGCCCGGACAGGGCGCGCAACGTCCCGGGTTCGTCCGCGCCTGGCTGGAGCTGCCGGGCTTCGCGGCGCGGCTGGACGCGCTGTCGGACGCCGTCCGGCTCGACCTGGCCGCGCTCGGCACCACCGGCGATGCCGCCACCCTCGCGAACACCGCCGTGGCCCAGCCGCTGCTGGTCGCCACCGGCCTGTGCGCCGCGCGCGAACTGGGCGCGGTGGGCCCCGGTGTCGTCGCCGGGCACAGCGTCGGCGAGATCACGGCGGCGGGTCTGGCCGGGGTGCTGGACGACGCCGAGGCGGCCGTCTTCGTCCGCGAACGCGGGCGCGCCATGGCCGAGGCCTCCGCGGTCGCGCCCACCGGCATGGCGGCCGTGCTGGGCGGTCGCGAGGACGTGGTGCTGGACGCCCTGCTCGTCCTCGGCCTGGATGCCGCCAACTTCAACGGCCCGGGCCAGATCGTCGCCGCCGGCACCGCCGCACAGCTGGACCGGCTGGCCGCCGCCCCGCCGCCGCACACCCGTGTCAAGCGGCTGGCCGTGGCCGGCGCGTTCCACACCGCACACATGGCCGCCGCCGTGCCCGCGCTGGCCGCCGCCGCGGCCGTCCTGCGCCCGCGCGATCCCACGCCGCCGGTCGTGTCCAACCTGGACGGCGCCGTGATCGACGACGGCGCCCGGCTGCTGGCCCGGCTGGTCGGGCAGGTGGTGCGGCCCGTGCGCTGGGACGCCTGCCTGCGCACGTTCGCCCGCCTCGGCGTCACGGGCCTGCTGGAGCTGCCACCCGCCGGCACCTTGACCGGCCTGGCCCGGCGCGGCCTGCCGGGCGTGGCGACGTTCGCGCTGGACCGCCCCGACCAGCTCGACGACGCCCGCGCCTTCGCCGCCACCCACGCACTGCACGACATCACCAACTGACAAGGAGAAACCCATGGAAACCGCCACCATCATCGCCGGCATCGCCGACATCGTCCACGAGGTCACCGGCGCCGATCCCGCCCAAGTGCTGCCCGACAAGACGTTCATGGACGACCTGGACGTCGACTCGCTGTCGATGGTCGAGATCATCTACGCCTGCGAAGAGAAGTTCGACGTCACGATCCCCGACGACGCCTTCAGCGACATCCAGACCGTGGCCGACGCGGCCCGCGCCATCGCCACCGGCCTGGCCGCATGACCGAGGTCGTCATCACGGGCCTGGGCGCGGTCACGCCGCTGGGCGACGACGTGGCCTCGACCTGGGCCGGGCTGCTGGCCGGCACCAGCGCGCCGCGGCCCATCGACGCGCCGTGGGCATCGGAACTGCCCGTGCGGTTCGCCGCCCAGGTCGGCTTGGACGTCGAGGCCGCGCTCGGCCGTGTGCCGTCCCGGCGCATGGACCGGGTCGCGCAGCTGGCCATGGTCGCGGCGCGCGAGGCCTGGACGGATGCCGGCTTCCACTTCGGCACCCCCGGCGGCGGGGCGCTCCCGGACGACGGGCTCGATCGCGACCGCCTCGGCGTCGCGATGGGCACCGGCATCGGGGGCCTGAGCACCATCACCACGCAGTGGGACGTGCTGCACGACACCGGAGCCCGCCGCGTCAGCCCGCTGACCATCCCGATGCTGATGGCCAACGCCTCGGCCGCCCAGATCGGCCTGGCCATCGGGGCACGCGCGCGGGTGCAGACGGCCGTCTCGGCCTGCGCGTCGTCCAACGAGGCGCTCGCGCAGGGCCTGGACGAGCTGCGGCTGGGTCGGGCCGACGTGGTGCTCGCCGGCGGGGCGGACGCGTGCGTCCATCCCCTGCCGCTGGCCGCGTTCGCCCAGATGCAGGCCCTGTCGACCCGCAACGACGAACCGGCACGGGCGTCCCGCCCCTTCGACGTGCACCGCGACGGCTTCGTGCTGGGTGAGGGGGCCGCGATGCTGGTGCTGGAGACGCTGGCACACGCTCGCGCCCGGGGCGCCCGCATCTACGGGACGCTCGCCGGGGCCGGCCTGTCCGCCGACTCGCACGCGCTGGTGCAGCCCGACCCGAGCGGGGCCGGCCAGGCGGCCGCGATGCGCCGCGCCCTGGCCGATGCCGACCTGGCGGCGTGCGGCCTCGTCCACGTCAACGCGCATGCCACGTCCACCCCGGCCGGCGATCTGACCGAGGCGCGCGCCATCCGCGACGCGCTGGGCGCGGCCGCCGACCGGGCCGTGGTCACCGCCGTGAAGTCGCAGACCGGGCACCTGCTGGGCGCGGCCGGGGCGCTGGAGGCCATCGCCACGCTGCTGGCGCTGGGCGAGCGCATCGTCCCGCCCACGATCAACCTGGACGAGCCCGAGCCGGGCCTTCCGGTGGACGTCGCCACGGCGCCGCGCACGCTGCCCGCCACCGGGCAGCTGGCCGGGCTGAACAACTCGTTCGGCTTCGGCGGGCACAACGTGGCGGTCGTGCTGACCACGGCACATCGCACCGGTGGGCTCGCCTTGACCCGCAGCGAGGCCCCGGCGGGTTAGTCTGATCCCATGGTTGCGCAGATGCCGCCCACGCGGGCGGCCTACGGTTCATGGCCGTCCCCGCTCACGCTCGACGCGGCCGTCGGCACGGCCGCCCAGCTGTCTGACCTGTGTGCCGACGGCGACGACCTGGTCTGGCTCGAATCCGTCCCGGCCCAGGACGGTCGCCTGACCGTCATGCGGCTGCGCGCCGGACAGACCACCGAGCTGACGCCACACCCGGTCGACGTGCGCAGCCGCGTCAACGAGTACGGCGGCGGGGCGCTCGATGCGCGCGGCGGCTCGGTCGCCTGGTGCGACGACCACGACAACGCCGTCTGCCTGCTCACGCCCGACGGCCGCCGCCATGTGATCGCCCGCGGCGGCACCCGCTACCGCTTCGGCGACCTGCGCCTGGCGCCCGGCATCCCCGCGGTGCTGGCGGTGCGTGAGGAGTTCCGCGAGGACGCCCCGCAGCCCGTGACGACGATCGTCGCGCTGCCGTGGCCCGGCTCGGGCATCGGCGCCGGCACCGATGCGGACGGCGTCGGCCCCGTCGGCGAGGTCATCGTGCGTGGCGCCGACTTCTACGCGTCCCCGGAGTATTCGACCGATGCGATGCTCGCCTGGGTCGAATGGAACCACCCCGACATGCCGTGGGATGCCTCCCGGGTCCAGATCGGTGAGCTGCGCGTGGCGGCCAACCGCGTGTCCGTCCGCCCGGTGGCGCACGTCGCCGGCGGCAACGACGACCCGGGCGCGGACGCCGTGTGCGCACAGCACCCGCGCTGGCTGCCCGACGGACGGCTGCTGTTCATGAGCGACGCCTCGGGTTTCTGGAACCTGCACGTGTGGGACGGCACCGCCGAGCATGCCGTGCACACCGATCCGCAGGACTTCGACGTTCCCACCTGGCAGCTCGGCAACCGCACGTACGGCCTGCTCGACCACCACCGCGTGCTGGCCAGCCTGCGCGACGACGGCGTCGTCTACCTGGCCACGATCGACCTGTCCAGCGGCGAGGTGACCCGCGCAGCCAGCATCGCCGATGTGACGGCGATCGCCTGCGCAGGCGAACAGGGATACGCCCTCGTGTCGCGTCCGGCCGCTTTGCCCGCGCTGATGCATGTGACCGAGGACGGCACGCTGGAGCTGCTGCGCCAGGCGGGCCTGCCGCCCGATCCCGGCGCCACCGCGATCCCCCGCTCGCTCACGTTCCGCGGCGCGGCCGGGCCCGTCCAGGCGTGGTTCTACGGGCCCACCAACGGCGGACGGCGCGGGCTGGCGCACGAACTACCCCCGCTGCTCGTGCTCTCGCACGGCGGACCGACCGGCTTCGCCAGCGACGCATGGAGCGTCGGCATCCAGTTCTGGACGTCGCGCGGCTTCGCCGTCATCGACGTCAACTACTCCGGCTCGGCCGGGTTCGGACGGGCCTACCGCAACCGTCTGGCGGGCCAGTGGGGCGTGCTCGACGTGGCCGACTGCGTCGCCGCCGTCCGGGCCGTCGTCTCGTCCGGCTTCGCCGACCCCCACCGCGTGGCCATCGCCGGGGGCAGTGCGGGCGGATACACGACGCTGCAGGCGCTGGCAACCACAGATGTGTTCGCGGCCGGCATGTCGAGCTACGGCATCGGCGACCTGGAGCTGCTGGCGCGCGACACGCACAAGTTCGAGTCGCGCTACCTGGACCGGCTGGTCGGGCCGTATCCGCAGCGGCGCGACGTGTACATCGACCGCTCGCCGATCCACCACCTGGACGCGCTGCGCACACCCATGCTGATCCTGCAGGGCACCGACGACCACGTGGTGCCGCCCGCACAGGCCGTCGCGATGGCGCAGGCGCTGCGGGCACGGCGCCTGCCCATGGCGCTGGTGATGCTGGACGGCGAGGGGCACGGCTTCCGCAAGGTGTCCTCGCGCCGGGCGGCGCTGGCAGCCCAGCTGAGCTTCCTGGGTCAGCTGTTCGGCTTCACCCCGGCCGACGCGCTCACGCCGCTGGCGATCGAGAACTTCCCGCCCGATCCGGGGCCGGCCGATCCGGCACCCGCCTCGCCCGCGGGCCCCAGCCGCGCCGCCCCCGCCCAGGCCGATGCGGACCCCGAGCAGACCACGCAGACCATCGTGCTCGGCGAGGTCGACGGCGCGCCCCACACGCCCCGGCGTTCGGCGTAGCTACTGCTGCCGCGCCCCAAAGATCGCGGTGCCGACGCGGACGATCGTCGCGCCGTGGGCGATGGCCAGCTCGAAGTCGCCGGACATGCCCATGGAGAGCTGAGCCCAATCGGCGCCCAGCACGCCGTCGTCGCGCAGCCGGTGCTGCAGCGCCACCAACCGGTCGAAGCACGCGGCCACGGCCGCCTCGTCCGGGCTGTGGACCGCGACGGTCATCAGGCCACGCACGCGCAGCGCGTCCATCGGCGCCAAACCGGCCGCAAACGCCGGCACCTCCTCGGGTGCCAGGCCGTGCTTGGCCTCTTCGCCCGACGTGTTGACCTCGATCAGCACATCCAGGCCGCGCCCCATCCCCTGGAGCCGTCGGTCGAGCGCCTCCGCCAGGCGCGCCGAGTCGAGCGCATGGAAGGCGGCCGCGTGCTGCGCCGCCAGCGGCGCCTTGTTGGTCTGCAGGTGACCGATCAGCGCGAACCGGATCGGCGAACCGTCCGCACACTGCGCAGCCTTGGCGGCCAGTTCCTGGGGACGGTTCTCGCCGAAGACCGTGGGCCCGCCGGCGTCCACGACGGCCTGTACCGCGGCGAACGGATGCGTCTTGCTGACCGGCAGCAGCGTGACCTCGTCCGGGCTTCGTCCGGCAGCCTGGCAGGCCGCGCGGATCCGCGCCTGCACGGCGCCCAGGCGCTGGACGATGCCGGCGTCCACCTGCGTCACGGCCATCGCGCCGCCAACGAGATGACTCCGATGCCCGCGATGACCGCGAACAGCAGCGCGATGCCGGCGAAACGCTCCGTGATCTCGGCGGTCTCCTGGTTGTAGCCGACCGAACGGGCGATGGCCTGGTAGACCTCCGCCAGATCCTGCTTGGTCTGCGCCGAGTACTTCTTGCCGCCCGAGATCTTCGCGATGTTCAGCATCTCGGCGTTGTTGACCGGCACCAGCTCGCGGTGCCCGTTCTGCATGACGTACCCGTTCGGGGTGCCGTAGGCGATCGTGTAGATGGGCACGCCCTGGGCCTTGGCGGCGGCCGCCGCATCGGACGAACTGCGCCCGATGTTGGTCGCGCCGTCCGACAGCAGCACGATCGCGCCCGGGGCCGGATCGTTGGGGTGATTCGGATCGGGCGGGGCCATTGACAGCGCCTCCAGCGACTGGTAGATGCCCTCGCCGATCGCCGTGGACGGGCCCAGCTGCAGCGACTCGATCGCCTGCTTGGCGGCCGCGCGGTCAGTGGAGGGCGGCAGCACGATGCTCGCGGTGCCGCAGAAGCTGACGATGGCCACGTTGAACGACGCCGGGATCATCGCCAGGAAGCCCTCGGCGGCCGTCTTGGCGGCCTGGATGCGCGTCGGCTGCACATCGGTCGCCTCCATCGACCGCGAGATGTCGATCGCCACGACCACGGTGGCCCGCTCGCGCGGCACGTAGATGTAGGCCGTCGGCTGCGCGTACGCCACCACGAGGGCCCCCAGCGAGAGCACGGCGGCCACCACGGAGAAGTGCCGCTTCCACGGCGACTCCATCGGCAGCAACCGGTCGATGCGGCGGCTGCGCCGTCCCGGAACCAGCCGCAGGCTCAGCACCACGTACAGCACAACGATCACCGGCACCAGCAGCAGCCACCACAACCGCTGTGGAGCCAGGAAGCCGAGCTGCATCGCGATCATCATCGCCACCATCACGGCCACCTCGCTGCCATCGACACCGCTCCAAGCGCCGCCACCACCGCAAAAGCGAGGGCATACAGCGCCCAGCGCGCCGTCACCTCTTTGTTGACATCCTCGTACCCCATGCTGGTCTTCAGCTGTGTGTACACCTTGTTGAGCTGGCTCGCGCTGGCGGCGGTCTGGGCCTGCCCGCCCGTGGCCTGGGCGATCTGCTGCAGCAGGGCCGTGTCGGGGGCGACGTTGTAGCGCTTGCCGTCCAGATCGACATAGCCGTTCTGCGTGCCGAACGCGATCGTGTAGATCGGCACCTTCTTCGACGCCGCGGTCTGCGCGGCCGTCATCGGGTCGGAGCCCGCGGTGTTTGTCCCGTCCGACAGCAGCACGATCAGCGCCGGGGCGGCCGAGCCGTCCGAGGACGCCGGGGCCTCGGCGATCGCGGTCATCGCAGCGTCGATGGCGCCACCGATCGCGGTGCCGTCGGCCAGCGACATCGCCTTGATTGCGGCGTCGGCCGTGGCCCGATCGGTGGTCGGTGGCGTCATGACCGTCGGATTGCCGGTCAGCTCGACCACCGCCACGTTGTACTGGCTGGGCAGCTGGTTGACGAACGCGGTCGCGGCCGCCTTGGCAGCCTCGAAGCGCGTGGGCGAGACGTCCGTGGAGGCCATCGAGCGCGATCCGTCCAGCACCACGACGATCGTGGCACGCTCGCGCGGCACCTTCTCGATGCCGGCCGGGCGGGCCCAGGCACCTGCGATCAGCACCAGGGAGCACAGTGCCATCGCCACCGCGACGTGCCGGCGCCACTGGCGCTGCTTGGGCAGCACCGCAGCGAGCACACCCGTGTTGGTGTAGCGGATGCCGTTGCGGTGCGAGAAGTGCAGCCCCAGGATGTACAGCGCGATCAACAGCGGCAACGCCAGCAGCGCCCACAGGCGCAGCGGTGCGAAGAACTCGAACGGGCCGATCGGGATCGCCGTCATTTGGCGACCCCCTGCGGCGGCGTGTGCAGCACCGTGGCGGTGCGGCGGTAGTTGAGGACGAAGCGCGCGATGTCCTCCACCCAGTCGCGGTTGGTCACCAGCCGCACGTGTCCGACGCCCGCCCGGCGCATGGCCGTCGCGACGCGGGCGCGCTGCTCGCGGCTCGCGGCGTCCACCAGGCGGCGGGCCTTGGCATCCGAGGTGTTGACGTAGCGCGCGTAGTTCGACTCCGGGTCACGGATCAGGATCTCGCCGATGTCGGGCAGCGACAGCTCGGCCGCGTCCACCACCTCGACGCACAACACCTGGTTCTTGACGCTCAGCCGGCGCAGCGACCGCTCCCAGTCGGGTGGCACGCTCGGATCGATCTCGGCATCCCCCGCCGTCAGGAAGTCGCTGACCACCAGCCGCAGCCCACGGCGGCGCTGCAGGCGCGTCATCGTGTCGATCGCCTGCGCCAGCGTCATGTCGCCGGGCGCGTGGTCGGGCACGATCGGCTCCTCCAGCATCTTGCCCAGCAGCGCGTACAGCGCCGTGCGTCCCGACCCGGCGGGCAGGCGCCGCACCCCGTCCGGACGGTAGATCAGCCCACCGAAGCGGTCGCCCACCTTCTCGCTGATGAAGCCGAGCGTCGCGACGGCGGCGATGCCCAGGTCGCGCTTGGTGACCCCGGCCGTGCCCCAGTTCATCGAGGGGGTCACGTCGAGCAGCGCCCAGACCTCCAGCTCGCGGTCGGCGACGGTGTCGCGCACGTGGGGCACGGTCGTGCGGGCCGTGACCGCCCAGTCCATGCGCCGCACATCGTCCTGCCCCGGCTGGTAAACGCGCGCATCGCCCGGCTCGGACCCAGGCCCGGGCAGCAGCCCGAGGTGATCGCCCTGCAGGAAGCCCTCCAGGCGTCGCACGATCGTCAGCTCCAGGTTGCGCAGCGCGGCCTCGGGCGCGAGCCGGCGCAGCGAGATCGTCTGCCGGGTCGGCGAGGCGAGCAGGCTCGACACGGCCAGATCGTTGGCGTCCTCACCCTCGGCCTGCGCGGGCGGTGCGAACTCGGGGAAGTGTTCTGCCACGGCGGCCTCCTAGCGCGTCGGCACCGGGACGCGCGCGGCCTGCTGCTGGCCGCCGTTCCAGACCGGCGTGGGGGCCGGCACCATCGCCAGGATGCGTTCGATGACCTGCGAGGGCGGGATGTTGTCCGCGATCGCGTCGAAGCCGAGCAGCAGCCGGTGGGCCATGACGTCTTTGGCCACCGCCTGAACGTCCGTGGGCAACACGTAGTCGCGGCCGTGGATCAGCGCCAGCGCCCGGGCGGCGCTCACCAGACCCAACGTGGCGCGGCTGGACACGCCGATCGAGATGACCTTGGCCAGGTCGGGCATGCCGAAGTCGGCGGGGTTGCGGGTGGCCATGACCAGCCGCACGATGTACTCGGCGACCAGGTTGTGCACGAAGACGTTGGACGCCATGTCCTGCAGCGCCAGCGTCGTCTTCGGGCTGAGCACCGGATCGGGCTCGGGGGCCTGGATGGACATGCGGCGCAGGATCTCGAACTCCTCGCTGCCCTTGGGGTACGGCACGTCCACCTTCAGCAGGAAGCGGTCGCGCTGGGCCTCGGGCAGCGGGTAGACGCCCTCGGACTCGATGGGGTTCTCGGTGGCGATCACGATGAACGGCTTGGCCATCGGGTACGTGGTGCCGCCGATGGACACCTGCTTCTCGGCCATCAGCTCCAGCATCGCGGCCTGCACCTTGGCGGGCGCGCGGTTGATCTCGTCGGCCAGCACGAAGTTGACGAACACCGGGCCGAGTTCGACGTCGAACTTCTCCTTGGCCATCGAGTAGACGCGCGTGCCGACGATGTCGGACGGCACCAGGTCGGGCGTGAACTGCACGCGGGCGAACGTGCCGCCCACGACGGTCGCGAACGTGCGCACGGCCAGCGTCTTGGCGGTGCCGGGCACGCCTTCCAGCAGCACGTGGCCCTTGGCCAGCAGGCCGACCATCAGCTGTTCGACGAGGTGCTCCTGCCCGACGATCACGCGCTGCACCTGCGTCAACGCCTGCTGGATCAGCGTGGACGCCTCCTGCACGCTCATGTGCTGCGTGTCCGTGGCGGACGCGGGCTGTTGCGGCACCGCCGGCGGTTGCACAGGCTGCGCGGTGGATGCCGAGGGCTGACCAGTGAGCGGCAGGTGGGGGAACCCCAGGCTGCGTTCGCCGGCGGTAGGCGACACGATCCGCCGGTCGGCATCCTGGTGCTGCGTCGGGTCGATGCTCACGTGGGCCTCCTGTGACCATGGGTGAATGCGGGCGCCGCCTGGCCTGTGTCAAGGGCACCTGTGCCATGGTATCGCGCCGATCCACCAGAACCGGGTTGGCACCCTTCCATTTCCTGTGCGTTGTATGTGCTTCGCCCCCGAACGACAGTGCCGAGACCGCGACGGCACGCGGACGTTCCGGGCGACACGCTAGTGTGTTCTGTTAGATGTCAATGTCTCAACCTCAGCTTCCCGGCGAGCCGTCCGGGCCAGGCTCCGTCCCCGCCGGTGGCGCACCGGGGGCCGGAGCTGCCGCGCCTGCTCCGGAGATGCCCGCTCCCGCCCAGCCGGTCGCGCAGACGCGCGGAACCGGTGAGGCGTATCCGTCCGGCCCCTATGCTGCGGCGCTGCTGGGGGACGATCCGCCCAAGATCGGCAGCTTCTGGCTGGACGGCCGACTGGCCGCCCGGGCCAGCGGGATCGCCTACCTGGCACACGGCGCAGACCAGACGCCCGTCATGCTGGTCATGCTCGCCGAGGGCGCGGCAGACGATGCCGCGGCGCGTGACCGTCTGGCCGGCGAGGTCAACAAGATGGCCGCCGACACCGTGATCGCCCGCGGCGGCGCCAACCAGAATGAGGGACGCCTCGCGGACAAGTTCTCCAGCGAAGACGCCGATCCGATCGCCCCGACCGATGCGCCGATGGCCCCCTGGGTCGCACTGGCGTACGACGGCACGATGGACGCCGTCGCCGAGGCCGACCGGCTGCTGCGCAGCGTCGACCTGTCGCGCACGCCCGCTCTGGGTGCCGTCGCCGGGCCCGACTTCCGGCTGCCGTGGATCGCCAAGACCTCGCCCGGACGCTGGCGCTCGTGGCCGCTGCCCTGGCCGGGGCGCCGTGACCGCACCGGGTGGCTGTCCATCCTGGTCAGCTTCCTGCTGATGATCGCGCTGGCCGCACTCGCGCTGCTCATCGTCGTGCTGATCTTCCAGAACCCGCCGCCCCCCTCGTCCTCCACATCACCCAACGGCGGCAGCAGCCAGTCGTCCTCGCCCTCCCCGGGATCGCCCTCGTCGCCGGAATCGGGGTCGCCGTCGTCCGGTTCACCCTCATCGGGATCGCCCTCGTCGAGTTCGCCCTCGTCGGGATCGCCGTCGTCGGGATCGCCGTCGTCCGCATCCGCCACGCCCACGTCGGCGCCGCCGTCGTCCGCCTCGCCGAACACCGGCAGCCCGCTGCCGCCGACCAAGACGGCCTCCATGAACGCGCCGAGCGGCACGAGCAGCGGTCCGGGATCGCCGACGGAGAACACACGCCTGTGAAGACGCCGACCGGGCTGCCCATCGACATGGTCGCCACCGATCTGGACGGCACCTTCCTGGCCACCGGCGGCCAGCCGACCGCGTTCAACGTGCGCGCCGTGCTGCGCGCCAGCCAGCTGGGCGTGCGCGTCGTGTTCGCTACGGGCCGTCCCTCGCGCTGGCTGCAGCCGCTGGACGCCGTGCGCAGCGCACATCCGTACGCCATCGCCAGCAACGGCGCCGTCGTCGTCAACCTGGAGACGGGCGCGGTGGTCGAGGCGCATCCGCTGCCCGTGGACGTGACCGCCGACGTCGCCGCGCAGGTCGGCGCCCGGGTGCCGGGGGCGGGCTTCGCGGTCGAATACACCGGGGGCGGCTGGGGTCGCACGCCGGCGTACCCGGTGCGCGGCGACATGGTCGCGCAGGACGTGCTGTCCGGCGGCGCCGCCGACCTGCTGCACCGGGGCACGGCCGTCAAGCTGCTGATCTACGGGCCCGGCGTGCCGACCGAGGCGCTGGTCCGGCTCGTCGCGCCCCTGGTCGGCGACCGGCTGGAGTTGACGTACTCGATGGTGCGTCCGGACGGGCTGCTGGAGCTGTGCGCCCCCGGCGTCAACAAGGCCAGCGCCCTGCGGCACCTCATGGCCCAGGACGGCATCGAGCCCGCACGTCTGGCCGCGTTCGGCGACATGCCCAATGACCTGCCCATGCTGCGGCTGGCCGGGTACGGCTTCGCGATGGCCAACGCCCACCCGTCCCTGCTCGACCAGGGCTTCCGCATCGCCGGTGACCACGACGACTCCGGCTTCGCCCATGCGCTGTTGGCGCTGCTCGGCGAGCCCGCTGCCTCGTGAGGCGTGTGGGGCTCGAACCCACGACCCAGGGATTATGAGTCCCTTGCTCTGACCTGCTGAGCTAACGCCTCGCGCGAAAGCCTACCGTGCCGACCCGACAGCGCTGACCCGGCGCGGCACGTCGTCCACAACCCAGGCGTCGTCGAGGAATTATCCACAGGCGCGGCACGAGGGCGGACGGACGGCCGGATTCCCGAACAGGATGGGGACATGAGAACCCTCGATCCGTCATCGACCAGATCATCCACCCCGCGACGACACGCGCTGCTGCGCGGCGGCGTCGCGGCCGTCGTGCTCGTCGCGGTGTGCGCGGGCCTGCTGCAGTCGGCGCGCCCTGCGTTTGCGGGGGCCGACGATGTCCGTCGCTGGCCCGTGCCGGGGCCGGTGATCCGCGCGTTCGACCCGCCCGAGCAGCCGTGGCTGGCCGGGCACCGCGGCATCGACATCGCCGCACCCGCCGGGACGCCCGTGGTGGCCTCGGCTGCGGGGACCATCACCTGGGCCGGCTCGATCGCCGGTGTGCCCATGGTGACCGTCACACACGCGGACGGCCTGCGCACCACCTACCAGCCGGTCAGCCCGGTGGTCGCGACCGGTGCGCAGGTCGACGCCGGGCAGCAGATCGGCGTGCTGCTGGCGGGCCACGCCACGCAGGACTGCCTGCACCTGGGCCTGCGCCGCGGCAACCAGTACCTCGATCCGCTGGCCTGGCTCGGCGGCCGCACGCCCGCCGCGGACATCCGGCTGCTGCCGGAGGGCACGCAGCTGTCCCCCGTCGCCACGTCCTCGGTGCTGCAGGCCACCACCACGCCCGGATGGCCCGTCACCGGGCCGATCACGTCGGCGTACGGCTGGCGCACCGACCCGATCACCGGGGCGCGCAGCTTCCACAGCGGCACGGACATCGGTGCCGCCTGCGGCACCCCGGTCGGTGCCGCGCTGGCCGGGACGGTGGTCGCCGCAAGCTTCGACGGCAGCCTCGGGAACTACGTGGTGCTCGCCCACGACGACGGCCTGGACACGGTGTACGGACACCTGTCTCGGCAGCTGGTCAGCGCGGGCCAGCGGATCGTCGCCGGCCAGGTGCTCGGCCTGGTCGGCAGCACGGGACGCTCGACCGGGTGCCACCTGCACTTCGCAGCCACGCGCGACGGCGCCAGCATCGACTCGGGGCCTCTGCTGCCCTGAGGACGCCGGCCAGCACTCACGCGCGCGGATGCGCCTGGCGGAAGGCCGACCGCAGACGTTCGTTGGTCACGTGCGTGTAGATCTGCGTCGTGGCCAGCGATGCGTGCCCCAGCAGCTCCTGGACGGTGCGCAGGTCGGCACCGCCCTCCAGCAGGTGCGTCGCCATGGCGTGGCGCAGGCCGTGCGGCCCCAGGTCGGGCGCGCCCGGTGCCGCCGCCAGCCCCGCATGCACGACGCGGCGCGCCACGCGCGGATCCAGGCGATGTCCGCGCTCGCCCAGGAACACCGCGGCACCCGACGCGTCGGTCGCCCACACCTCCCGCACGGCCAGCCATGCGCGCAGCGCCGCCACCGCCGGTGCCCCCATCGGCACCGTGCGCTGCTTGTCGCCCTTGCCCAGCACCCGGACGGCCTGGCGCTCCCAGTCGATGCCGTCCAGGTCCAGGCCGCATAGTTCGCTGACGCGGATCCCGGTGGCGTACAGCAGCTCCAGAATCGCCGCATCGCGCCGGGCGGCCGGATCGTTCGACTCGCCGCCGCGGGCGTCGGCCGCATCCATGACCTCGGCGGCGGCGTCCTGGCTCAGCGTCGCGGGCAGGCGCCGCGGCACCCGCCCGGCCTTCAGCGCGGCCGCGGGGTCGTGCTCCACCAGCCCGGTGTGCCGAGCCCATCGCCAGAACACCCGGATGCTCGCGCTGCGCCGCTGCAGCGTCGCCGGGGAACGTCCGTCCAGGCGCTGATCGGCCAGCCAGCCGCGCAGATCGGCGATGCCGACATCCTGCAACCGTACTGCCCCCAGCGCCGCCATCGCGTCGAACAGGCTGGCCAGGTCGCCCAGATAGGCCCGTTGGGTGTGCTCGGAACGAGCCAGCTCCAGCCGCAGATAGTCGCCAAAGGCGTCGTAGGCGCACCGGAACGCGGGCGGCCACGCCGTCGACTCGTCCTCACTCACGCCTTGCCACCTCCTGCGTACCCACTGTGACCCATCGCCGGATCGCCCCCGGTGAGGCGCGCCGACGTCGGGCAGCCTGGCCGACGCCGGGTAGTCTGGTCACTCCCAGTAGGGTTAAGGGATGGCCGCCGCGGGCGCGGCCGGATGAGGAGTACCGATGGCATCGCCGGCGTCGCCGCGTCAATGGGCTGAAAAGGGCACGATTCGCCGCATCACAACCTGGGACGAGCCGGTCATGCACCGGCACTGCCCGCCGGTCACCGACTTCGGGCCGGCGCTGCAGCAGCTCGCGGCCGACATGTTCGCCACGATGGCCGCGGCCGACGGGGTGGGCCTGGCGGCCCCGCAGGTCGATGTCGATCTGGCCATGTTCGTGTACGACTGCCCCGATGCCGACGAGCACCACCACTTCGGCGTCATGTGCAACCCGGTCGTGGAGCTTCCGCAGGGCGAGGACCGCAACTTCGACGCCGCCGAAGAGGGCTGCCTGTCCTGGCCCGGCGCCTACCAGTCACTGGCCCGCCCCGACCAGGCGATCTGCCGAGGCCTCAACGAGCACGGTGAACCGGTCACCGTCATCGGGACGGGGCTGCTGGCACGCTGCCTGCAGCACGAGACCGACCACCTGGACGGCACCGTGTTCGGCGATCGACTCTCGTCTCGCGCCCGCCGCAAGCTCAACGAGCAGCGCGAGACGCTGCGTCACCTCTACCCCGACGACTGGCCGGTGACCCCGCGCGGGCGCTACGACGCCACGGTGGTCGATACCGACGACGATTCGCCCAACGCGTAGCACGCCACGGCCGCCGCGGCCGCGACGTTGAGCGAATCGATGCCGCGCGCCATGGGGATGCGCACCACGACGTCGGCCTGGCCCAGCCATGCCGACGACAGCCCGGCTCCCTCGGTGCCCATCAACAGCGCCAGCTTCCGGGGCCGATCCGCCACCTCGCGCGCGAACCGCGCCAGCGGCACCGCGTCCGCCCGCAGCGCCATCGCGACGACGCTGAAGCCGGACGCCCGCAAGCGTCCCAGATCGTGCGCCCAATCGTCCATGCGCGCCCACGGCAACGAGAACACCGCCCCCATCGACGTCTTGATCGCGCGCCGATACAGCGGGTCGGCCGCGCGCGGGGCCAGCACCACGCCATCCCAGCCGAGCCCGGCGGCGCAGCGGATGATGGCACCCACGTTCGTGTGGTCGACGATGTCCTCGCAGACCACCAGCCGCCGAGCGTCCAGCAGGTCGTCCAGGCCCAGGCCCTGAACGCGCAGCAGCGAGGCGAGCGCCCCGCGGTGCACGTGGAAGCCGGTCAGCTGCTCGGTCATCGCCTCGTCCATGACGTACACGGGCGCCGGGCTGGCGTCCAGCAGGTCGGACAGGCCACCGATCCACTTCGGGGCCAGCAGGAACGAGCGAGCCTGGTAGCCCGCCTCCAGTCCCCGCCGGATGATCTGGGCGCCCTCGGCGATGAACATGCCACGCTCGGCCTCCAGGCTGCGGCGCAGGTTGACGTCGCGCAGGTGGACGTAGTCGGCCAGGCGCGGGTCATGGACGTCGGCGATCTCGATGAACTCAGCCACCCCCGCAGGCTACCCCATGCAGCACAACCGGCAGCGACTCCGTCCTTGCCCCTAGACTGGACGCACCATGCCAGCACCGTCCGACACCGCCGCAGTGGCGCCGCATCGCCGACGCTTCCCCATCGACACGTTCCTGCTGCTCATCATCGCGTCCGCGGTGCTGGCCTCGCTGCTGCCGGTGCACGGCGCCGGGGTGTCGGCCATGACGTGGCTGTCGCGCGTGATGCTGGGCGTGCTGTTCTTCCTGTACGGCGTGCGGCTCAAGCGCAGCGAGGCGATCAACGGCCTGCGGCACTGGCGCCTGCACGCGACGATCCTGAGCTGCACCTACCTCGTGTTCCCCCTGATCGGGCTGGCGCTGGGCGTGCTGTCGCCCGGCCTGATCCCCGCCGAGCTGTACCGGGGCCTGCTGTGGATCTGCATCGTGCCCGGCACCGTGCAGTCGGCCATCAACTTCACGTCCATCGCCCGCGGCAACGTCGCCGGCGCGATCGTGGCATCCTCGGTCAGTAACCTGCTCGGCGTGATCCTGACCCCGCTGCTGGCCATGGCGGTCATGCGGACGACGGGCCTGGGCATCTCACCCGCGTCCATCGGCGACATCGCCTTGCAGGTGCTGGTGCCGTTCCTGCTCGGGCAGGTGGTGCGTGAGAAGGCCATCGGTTTCGTCAGTGCGCATCCGAAGCTCAAGTACTTCGACCAGGCGACCATCATCGTGGTGGTCTACCTGGCGTTCTCGTCCGGCATGCGCGAAGGCATCTGGCACCGCACCGGCGTCGTCCAGATCGTCACCATCGTGGTCGTGGCGCTGGTCGTGCTGGCGTTCATGCTGTGGTTCACCTGGTCGGTGGCGGGATGGCTGGGCTTCAACCGCCGCGACCAGATCGCGATCCAGTTCAACGGCACCAAGAAGTCGCTGACGATGGGCGTGCCGATGGCATCGGTGATCTTCCCGGCCGCCAGCGTCGGCCTGATCGTGCTGCCGCTGATGATCTTCCACCAGTCGCAGCTGATGGCCTGCAGCGCGCTGGCGGGCAAGTATTCCCGCAAGGACGAGGCCTGGCACGATGCGCCGGGACGCCGCGACTGGGCGGACGAACCGGATCGGGATCAGCCGAGCGCCTGACGCCGTCCGGCCGAGCGGGCGCTCCAGCGTCCGTCCTCGTGCGTGACGAACAGCGGAAGGCCGTAGGTGCGGCTCAGGTTGGACGCCGTCAGCGTCTGCTCGATCGGCCCGCTGGCCACGACATGGCCCTGGTTGAGCAGCAGCGCGTGCGTCATGCCGTCGGGGATCTCCTCCATGTGGTGCGTCACCAGCACCATCGTGGGCGCCATGCGGTCGGCGCACAGCGACGCCAGCGTGTCCACCAGCATCTCGCGCCCGGCCAGATCCAGGCCGGCACCCGGCTCGTCCAGCAGCAGCATCTCCGGATCGGTCATCAGCGCCCGCGCGATCTCGACGCGCTTGCGCTCGCCCTCGCTCAGCGTGGCGTACGTGCGCCGGGCCAGCGTCTCGACGCGCAGCCGCTGCAGCAGCAGCATGGCGCGACGGTAGTCGTCCTCCTCGTAGTGCTCGCGCCAGCGGCCCAGCATGCCGTACGCCGCCGACACCACCACATCGCGGGCCATCTCGTGGCCCGGGATGCGCGTGCCGATCGCCGAGGAGCACACCCCGATGCGGGGACGCAGCTCGAACACGTCCACATGCCCCAGCGTCTCGCCCAGCACCTCGACGCGCCCGGAGCTGGGGTACGACTGCGTCGCCAACAGCGACAACAGCGTCGTCTTCCCCGCGCCGTTGGGGCCGATGATGACCCAGCGGTCGCCCTCCTTGATGGACAGATCGACACCGTCGAGCAACGTCGCGCGGCCGCGCCGCACGCACACCTGTGATAGTTGAGCCACCGCCCCCATGCCCACAAACCTACCTGATCGACACTGAGCCCGCCCGGCTCACGCGCCGGTGCACCCGACCCCGCCATCCACGTGCACGATCTCGCCCGTCGTGGCGGGGAACCAGTCGGACAGCAGCGCCACGACCGCCCGGGCCACCGGCGTCGCGTCGGACGGATCCCAGCCCAGCGGCGCCCGCTGCGCCCACGCCTCGTCAATCTGGGACGCCCCCGGGATGGCCCGCTTGCTCATGGTGTTCAGCGGCCCGGCCGCGACCAGGTTGCAGCGCACGCCGTCGGGGCCGAGGTAGCGCGCCAGATACCGGCTGACCGACTCCAGCGCCGCCTTCGACACGCCCATCCAGTCGTAGTCGGGCCAGCTCACCGTCGCGTCAAACGTCAGCCCGACGATGGACGCTCCGCGCCCCAGCAGCGGACGGACGGCCATCGCCAGGCTCTGCAGCGAGTACGCCGAGGTGTGCAGGCTGAGCGCGACATCGTCCCACTCGGTCGTCAGAAACGCGCCGCCTAGGGCCCGGGCCGGGTTCGCGAACGCGATCGAGTGCACCAGCCCATCCAGGTGATCCAGGCCGTGCTCGCGCAGCTGCCCGGCCAGCCCGGACAGCTGCACATCATCGGTGACGTCGAGTTCCAGAACCTCCGGCGTCGGGTGCAGCTGCGCCACCACCCGTCGTGTCAGGCCGGCCGCCCGCGGCAGGTTGGCCACGATGACGTGTGCCCCTTCCTGCAACGCCACGCGCGCCACCCCGAACGCGATCGATTCGGGCGTCGTCACGCCCGTCACCAGCACCCGCTTGTTCTCCAACAGTCCCATGTTCAAGCCCCGTCCTTTCGATATTTCAGGCTGTCGTTGCCTCAATGAATCCGATCATGCCGCCATCGCCAGGCCGCCATCCACCGGGATGACCGCGCCGGTGATGTAGCCCGCGTCCGGCCCGCACAGGAACCGGACGACCGCCGCGACATCGGACGGATCTCCCGGTCGTCCCAGCGGGATCTTGGCCAGCCAGGCCGCCCGTGCCGACTCGTCCACGGCCGCCGTCATCTGTGTGGCGATATAACCTGGCGTGACGACGTTGCTCGTGATGCCACGCCCGCCCAGCTCACGCGCCAGGCTGCGCGCCAGGCCCACCAGCCCCGCCTTGGCCGCGGCGTAGTTGGCCTGCCCGGCACCGCCCGCCAGGCCCACCACGGAGCCGATGAACACCAGCCGACCCCAGCCCTGTCGGAGCATGCCGCGCACGGCCGCGTGCGCGACCCGGTAGGCCCCGGTCAGATCGACATCGAGCACCTCGTCCCAGGTCGGCTCGCCCATGCGCGCCACCAGCGCGTCCCGCGTGATGCCGGCGTTGGCAACCACCACGGCGACGGGCCCGAGATCGTGTTCGATGCGCGCGAAGGCCGCCGCCACGTCATCCGCGCTCGTCACGGAGCCACACAGCGCCAGCACGCCCGGACGCGCGCATGCCGTCCGGTCGAGCGTGGCGACGCGGAAGCCCGCCTGGTCCAGCTGGGTGACGATCTGCGCACCGATGCCGCGGGAGCCGCCCGTGACCAGCGCCACACGCCCGGCCGTTGGTTCACTCATGCCCCGACTCTAGGCGCGCCGGGACGGGCCCGGACGTGCGCGCGGGACAAACTCCGGGGACAATCGTTGTGTGAATCAGCCGGACGCCGCCAACCAGCCGGACACCCCCATCGTCCCTGTGCCCCGCGCGGCCAGGCTCGCGGCCCTGGACGCTGCGCTGCCCCTGCTCGCGTGCCCGCACTGCCATGGCCCGCTGCGGCGCGAGCAGTCGGCCCTTGCGTGCCCGGCCGGACATCGGTTCGACATCGCGCGCGCCGGGTACGTCAACCTGCTGGGCCATGCCGCGCCGGCCAACGCGGACACGCCTGCGATGGTCGCCGCCCGCGAGCGCTTCCTGGGCGCCGGCGCGTACGACCCCATCGCCGACGCGGTGGCCGCCGTGCTCGCGCGCGTCCTGCCGCCGCGCGACGCCGCGATCGCCGAGTTCGGTGCCGGCCCCGGCTTCTACCTGGCCGCCGTGCGAGCGGCGGCACCGCCGCACACCACCGCGCTGGCCACCGACATCTCCCCCGCCGCGGCCCGTCGCGCGGCCGGGCGCGGACTGGCCAGCGTCGTGGCCGACACCTGGGCGGGTCTGCCGGTCGCCGACGCCTGTCTGGACGGGGTCTGCTGCGTGTTCGCGCCGCGCAACCCGGCCGAACTGGCCCGCGTCGTCCGTCCGGGCGGGACGGTCGTGCTGGTCACGCCCGCCCGTGACCACCTGGTCGAGCTGCGCGAACGCCTGGGTCTTCTGGATGTGCGCCCCGATGCCGGCCCGGCCGCCTGGCAGGCGCTGAGAGGTGCCGGATTCGACGTCGATGTGGCCCGTCCGATCACCTATGCGCTGCGCGTGGAGCCCGCACAGGCGCGCGACCTGGTCGAGATGGGGCCCAACGCGCACCATGCGCACGGCAGCGCGGACGAACCGCTGACCGTCACGGTCAGCGTCGAGCTGGCGACGGCGCAGCGCCGCCGCTGAGGCTCACTTCTTCTTGCCCGAGCGCTTCTTGCCGGACTTCTTCTTGCTGGCGCCCTTCTTGCCGGACTTCTTCTTGTCGGCGTGCTTCTTGCCAGACTTCTTCGCATCGGCGTGCTTCTTGGCGTGCGCCTTCGCGGCCGCCGCCTTCTTCACAGCCTTCTTGGACTTCTTGGGCATCGCGGACTTTCCGTTCTTCTTCGCGGCCTTCTGCGGCTTCGCAGCGGCGGGTGTGGACGGCTCGGCGGGCACGCCCTGGCTGGACGCCGTCACCACCGGTGCCGCAGCGGGAGCTGCGACCGCCGATGTGGGCGTGTCCGGCACGCCCACGGGCACGACGACCGTCGTGAGCGCCGGGGCCACGACCCCGCGCGTCCGCATGGTCACGCCGGCCCGTCGCAGTGCGTTCTGCACGAAACCGTATGACCGCCCCGACGCGGTCGCCAGAGCGCGGATCGACTGCCCATCCAGATACCCCTGGACGAGGGACGCGATGACCTGCTCGCGCTCTTGCTCGCTGTCCGGTGTGGTGGTCACGGAATCCTCCTGATCTGTCAACGGGTGTCCCGGCGGACGCGATTGTCCTCCAGGAGACATACCCCACCCTATGCCCCCATCGTGGCGCCGCGGGGCTCAACCACGCAGTGAGCTGCGCAAGGTGGCCCGAACACGGCCGGACGACGATCAGGCCAGCTCGACCAGCTCGGAGTAGTCATCGTTCCACAGGTCCTCGACGCCGTCGGGCAGCAACAGCACGCGCTCGGGCTCCAGGGCCCGCACGGCGCCCTCGTCGTGCGTCACCAGCACGATGGCGCCCTTGTATCCGTGGATGGCCCGCAGCACCTCGGCGCGGGAGGCCGGATCGAGGTTGTTGGTCGGCTCGTCCAGCAGCAGCACGTTGGCCTGGCTGACCACGAGCGTGGCCAGTGCCAGACGGGTCTTCTCGCCACCCGACAGCACGCGCGCGGGCTTGGCGTCGTCGTCGCCGGTGAACAGGAACGAGCCCAACACCCTCCGGGCCTGGGTCTCGTTGAGCTGCGGTGCGGCCGCCATCATGTTCTGCGCCACCGTCAGGCCCATGTCGAGGCTGTCGTGCTCCTGCGCGAAGTAGCCCAGCTTGAGGCCGTGCCCCGGCACCACCTCGCCGGTGTCGGCGGGCTCCAGGCCCATCAACAGCCGCAGCAGCGTGGTCTTCCCGGCGCCGTTGAGCCCCAGGACGACGACGCGGGATCCCTTGTCGATCGCCAGATCGACGCTGGTGAACACCTCCAGCGACCCGTAGCTCTTCGACAGACCCTTGGCCATCAGCGGCGTCTTGCCGCACGGCGCCGGCTCGGGGAACTCGATGCGCGCCACGCGGTCCTGCTCCCGCTCGCCCTCGGTCGCCGCCAGCAGCCGCTCGGCCCGCCGGGCCATGTTCTGGGCGGCCACCGCCTTGGTGGCCTTGGCGTGCAGCTTGTCGGAGGCCGCCATCAGCTGCGCGGCCTTGCGCTCGGCGCTCGCCCGCTCGCGCTTGCGGCGCTTCTCGTCGGCTTCGCGCTGGGTCAGGTACAGCTTCCACCCCATCGAGTAGATGTCGAGCGTGGTGCGGTTGGCGTCCAGGTGGAACACCCGGTTGACGGTCTCGACCAGCAGGTGGGTGTCGTGGCTGATCATCATGATGCCGCCCGAATAGCTGCGGACGAAGTCGCGCAGCCACACCACGGAGTCGGCGTCCAGATGGTTGGTCGGCTCGTCCAACAGCAACGTCTCTGCTTGTGAAAACAGGATTCGCCCCAACTCGACGCGACGGCGCTGTCCGCCGGACAACTCCCCCAACGGCTGGCCGAGCACACGGTCGGGCAGCGACAGGTTCGCGGCGATGCGGGCCGCCTCCGCCTCGGCCGCATAGCCCCCGGCGGCCACGAACTCCGCCTCGGCGCGCGCGTACGAGGCCATGGCCTTCTCGCGCGCCTGTCCGGTGCCCTGCGCCATCTGCTGCTCGAAGCGGCGCATGCGCTCGGTGATGGCGTCCAGCCCGCGGGCCGACAGGATGCGCGCACGGACGGTCACGGTCGGATCCGACTCGCGCGGGTCCTGCGGCAGGTAGCCGATGCGGCCGCTGCGGTTCACCACCCCGGCCGCCGGCAGGGCCTCACCGGCCAGGATCCGCATCGTCGTCGTCTTGCCGGCGCCGTTGCGCCCGACCATGCCGATCTTGTCGCCCGCACTCACCTGGAACGTGGCCGCGTCCAACAACAGGCGGGCACCCGCCCGCACCTCCAACCCGGTCACGCTCAACACGGGTTACATTGTTGCGGGTCGGTCCAAACCGGGGCAAACGGGTTTCGCTCGCTCACCGACCCACGGTGTCGGCGGCGAGCGCGCGCAGCTGTTCGAACGGCAGCGTCTGACCGCAGACCAGGCCGATCTGGTCGACGGCCTGTCCGGCCAGCAGATCCAAGCCATCGATGACGGTGATTCCCCTTGCCACACCGGCTTGCATCACGACGGTGGGCCACGGGTCGTACGTCACGTCGAACACGGCCGCCGCGGCATCCACGATCTGGTCGGCGAATCCGTCGGCCGCACCGGCCGGGACGGTGCTCACCACCAGGTCGCAGTCCGCGTGCGCACCGATCGGAGCCACCGCGGCGTCCACCCCCAGCGAACCCGCCCACTGTGCGACCGGCGCGGCGCGACGCGGGTTGCGCGCCTGCACGACGGCCTCGCGCAGCCCCATCCGGGTCAGCGCCACCAGCACCGAGCGGGCCGTCGCCCCGGCGCCCACGATGACCGCCCGATCCACGCCCACGATGCCACGCTCGTGCAGCGCCCGCACGACGCCCGGCACGTCGGTGTTGTGCACGTGCACCGAGCCATCAGCATCGAACACCACGGTGTTGGCCCCCCCGACCAGGCGCGAAGCCTCGTCCGGTTCCCCCAACCGCAGCGCGTCCGGTTTGTGCGGCGCGGTGACCGACAGGGCACGCCAGGTGCCGTCCAGCCCCGCGACGAAGTCCGGCAGGCCACCGGGGGCCACGTCCACCGCCTCGTACGTCCACGCCAACCCGAACCGCGCGAAGGCGGCCCGGTACAGCAGCGGGGAACGCGAGTGCGCGACCGGATGTCCGACGATGGCGCAGCGACACGGGGGGACGGGCATGGCTAGCACTTACCGGGGTTGGCGTTGCACCACGCCTGGAACTGCGCAACATTGGCGCTGTGCCCGGCCGCATCGGATGCGAACGCGACCTGCCCGGTGGCCGGGTTGACCACGACGAAGTACAGGTAGTCGCCCTGCGTCGGGTTGACGGCGGCGGTCAGCGCGTCCTTGCCGGGGTTCGAGATCGGGCCCGGCGGCAGGCCGGTGTGCACGTAGGTGTTGTACGGCGACGGGTTGGCCCGCTCGGCGTCGGTCGTGGTCAGGTTGCCGGTGACGTTGTTCGCGTACAGCACCGTCGCGTCCGACTGCAGCGGCATGCCCGCCTTCAGCCGGTTGTAGAAGACCTGCGCAATATCGGCCGCGTACGTCGGGTTGGAGCCCTCCTTCTCGATGATGCTGGCCAGCACCACCGCCTGGGCGGGTGTCAGTCCGTTGGCCTGCGCCTTGTCCGCGAAGTCGAGGCTGTTGGTGACCTGCGTGAACTCGTTCACCATGGGCTGCAACACCTCCTGCGCGGTCGGGTTGTCGTCGAAACCGTAGGTGTCCGGGTACAGGTAGCCCTCGGCGTTGGTGGTGTCCGCCCAGGTGGGCAGCCCCAACGACCCGGCCTGGGTGGCCAGCGCCTCCAGATCGGCGACCGGCACACCTGTCTGCTTGTTGATCGAGGCGAACACCTGCGTGTCGCGCAGGCCGTCCGGAATCGTGAACTGCTGCTTTTGGACGAACAGCTTCGGATTCGCCAGCGCGTTGTACGCCTCGACGGCCGACATCTTGGTCTGCAGCTGGTGATCGCCGGCCATGATGTTGATGAACGAGGCCGGATTGGCCTTAACCGCGTTGGTGAACGCCTTGGCCGAGGCGACCACATCGGCGTTGACCAGGATGTTTGCCATGGCGGACGACGATGCGTCCGGCGGGATCGTCACGGTGACATCGGCCTCGCCCGGGCCCGGATAGTCGGTCGCGGGCGCCGTCAGATTGCGCACCCAGTCGAGCCCCTTCGTGTAGCCCACATAGCCGAGCGCGGCGACCACGACCAGCACGATGGCAAGCCACAACACCGCCCATCCGGGGCCGTGGTGGTGGCGGTCGTGGCCGCGGTCATCCTCGGGCTCGACCGGCTCATCGTCCGGATCGGCGGGCACGGGCTCGACCGGCGACGTGGCGAACAGGCGGTCGGCGGCGTTCGACTGCACGACACCGAGGGGTTGGACGAACGTGGGTGCGGGCTCGGTGGGTCCGGCGGCGTGGCCCGCTGTGTAGCCTCCTGCGGCCTCTGCGGCGCGCGCATCCGCCCCATCGGCATCCTCGGGGGGTGCTGCTCGCCGCGCCGCCATCACGTCTCCTCTTTGTCGCTGGTGGCGAGCCGACCGGCGGGCAGCCCTGTCCGTCGTTCCATGTCAAGTGCCTGCTGCAAGATCGCCACGGCTGCCGCCTGATCGATGACAGCCCGGCGCCCCCGCCCCGATTGTCCCGCCGCTGTCAGGCCCCGCCCGGCCAACGCGGTGGTCAACCTCTCATCCACGAGCCGCACCGGAACCGGAACCTTTCCGACCAGTGTAGCCGCGACCTCGAACATCGCGCGAGCCGCCGGGCCGACCTTTCCGCGCAGATCGGTCGGCAATCCCAGCACCAGCTCGATGGGACGGTGCTCGTCCACCAGCTGCGCGACCCGTTCGATGACGTGCGCGTCGTTGGGGATCGTCTCGACCGGATACGCGAGCAGCCCCTCGGGGTCACACGCCGCCACGCCCACGCGCGCCTTGCCCCAATCCAGGCACAGGCGCACGCCTGGACGCCAGCCCGAACCGGTGTCGTCAGGCCCCGGCATGCGCGAGCGCGTCCTGGATCGCCTGCAACGCCCGGGGCGCCGCGGTTCCGTCCGCGCCGCCGCCCTGGGCGAAGTCGTCCTTGCCGCCGCCCTTGCCGCCCAGGGGCGCGGCACCCAGGCGCACCAGCGCCCCGGCCTTCGCGCCCTTGTCGCGGGCCGGTTGGTTGGTGCACACCACGATCACCGGCTTGTCCTGCGGTCCGCCCACCAGCGCGACCACGCCGGCACGCGCGCCCAGTCCGTCACGCAGGCGTCCGGCCAGCGTGCGAAGCTGGTCGCCGGACGCACCCGGCACGGACTGCGCGACCAGCGCCACGCCGCGGATGTCCTTCGCCTTGGCGAGCATGCGGTCGGCCCCGGCCAGCACCTGCTCGGCGCGGGCTTGCTCCAGCTGCTTCTCGGCCGTCTTGAGATCGCCGATCAGTCCCGACACGCGGTCGACCACCTGGTCAGACGGCACGCGCAGCATCCCCGCGAGCTGGTTGACCAGCGCGCGCTCGGCCGCCAGGTGCTGGAAAGCATCCGTGCTGACCAGCGCCTCGATGCGGCGGGCGCCCGACCCGACCGACTGCTCCGACAGCAGCGTGAACATGCCGACCTGGGCGGTGTTGGGCACGTGTGTGCCGCCGCACAGCTCCCGCGACCAGGCGCCGCCCATCTCGACCATGCGCACGATCGGCGGATACTTCTCGCCGAACAGGCTCATCGCGCCCATCGCCTTGGCGTCCTCCAGCTTCATGGTGGTGGCCGACACGCCCAGGCTGTCCGCGATCGCGATGTTGCAGCGCTCCTCGATCTCGGCCCGCAGCTCGTCCGACATCGCCTGCTGACCCGTGTAGTCGAAGCGCAGGTAGCCGGGACGGTTGTACGACCCAGCCTGCGTGGCGGTCGGCCCGACCAGCTCGCGCAGCGCCGCATGCAGCAGGTGCGTCGCCGAGTGCGCCTGGCAGGAGGCCCGGCGGTGCCGCGCATCCACCTCGGCGCTGACGCGCTCACCGACCTCCAGCGGTGCGTCCTCCAGCAGCACCTTGTGCACGATCAGCCCCGGCACGGGACGCTGAACGTCCAGGACATCGAACCGTCCGGACTCGCCGACCAGCACGCCCGCATCGGCGTCCTGGCCGCCCGACTCGGCGTAGAACGGCGTCTGGGCCAACACGACCTCGACGGTCGCGCCTGGCTCGGCGCGCAGAACCGACTCGCCGTTGACGACCAGGCCGCAGACGGTCGTGGGCACCACCAGGTCGGTGTAGCCCAGGAACGGCGTCTCGCCGGCATCGCGCAGCGTGCGATACGCCTCGACCGCGACGGTGCCCGTCTTCTTGGCCCGCGCATCGGCCCGGGCGCGGTTGCGCTGCTCGGTCATGAGCTCGGTGAAGCGGTCGCGGTCGACCTGCAGGCCCTGCTCGGCCGCCATCTCCAGGGTCAGATCGATCGGGAAGCCGTACGTGTCATGCAACTGGAAGGCCTTGTCACCCGACAGGATGGTCTGACCGGCCTGCTTGGTCTGCCCCACCGCCATGTCGAAGATCGCCGTGCCGTCGCGCAGCGTGCGGTCGAACGACTCCTCCTCGGCCGCCGCGGCCTGCGACAGCCGCTCCCACTGGCCCGCGATCTCGGGGTACGAAGTGACCATGCAGTCGCGGCTGACGCCCAGCAGGTCGACCAGCACCGGATCGGACACGCCCATGATGCGCATCGAGCGGATCGAACGGCGCAGCAGCCGGCGCAGCACGTAGCCGCGGGCCTCGTTGCCCGGCGTGACGCCGTCGCTCATCAGCATCAGCCCCGAACGGACGTGATCGGCGACGACGCGCAGGCGCACATCGTCGTCGTGGCTGGCGCCGTACGCCCGTCCACACAGCTGCGAGGCGCGCTCGATCACCGGGAACACCTGGTCGATCTCGTACAGGTTGTCCTTGCCCTGCAGCAGGTACGCGACGCGCTCCAACCCCATGCCCGTGTCGATGTTCTGCGCGGGCAGCGGGCCGGCGATGTCGAAGTCGTCCTTGGCGCGCACCGCCGACAGGTTCTCGGTCTCGAACACGAGGTTCCAGATCTCCAAGAAACGGTCCTCATCGGCCTCCGGGCCGCCGTCGGGGCCGTACTGCGCCCCGCGGTCGACGTAGATTTCGGAGCAGGGGCCGCCCGGGCCGGGCACACCCATGCTCCAGTAGTTGTCCTTGAGCGTGCGGCCCTGGATGTGGTCGTCGGGAACGCCGACGCCGCGCCAGAACTCACGCGCCTCCACGTCGCCGTCCGGGTAGTCGGGGTGGTAGCCCGGTCCCAGCACCGTCACCCAGATCGAGGACGGGTCGAAGCCGTAGCCGCCGTGGTCCTGGTCGGTCGTGACCAGCTCCCACGCGAACTCGATGGCTTCCTTCTTGAAGTAGTCGCCGAAGCTGAAGTTGCCGTTCATCTGGAAGAACGTGCCGTGGCGGGTCGTCTTGCCCACCTCGTCGATATCGAGCGTGCGCACGCACTTCTGCACGCTCACCGCGCGGTCGTACGGGGCCGTCTCCGCACCGATCAGGTACGGCTTGAACGGCACCATGCCCGCATTGACGAACAGCAGCGTCGGGTCGTTGTACATCAACGGGGCGCTCGGCACGACCGTGTGGCCCTTCTGCTCGAAGAACCGCACAAACCGGCTTCCGACCTCGGCTGCTTTCATCTGGATGACCTCCCAGGTTCGACCAACACCGCCGCCCGACGGGTGGGATCGTCCAGGCTGGCGCCTATTGCCGACATCCTACCCCGTCGCCTTCGCGAGCCCCGAGCGGATTTCCCGCCCGCCCGCGGCCGCGGGCGGTAGATTGGGGAGCGCCGCACCGGCAGCAGGATGGAGGACGACGATGGCCGACCCGCCGACGCCGCCGGCAGGCTCGCCCCGTACGCTCAACCTCGCCCGGGCCAGCTGGGCATACGGGCTGCGCCTGTGGGCGCGCCACCTGGGCGCGCACCAGATCACCGACATGGCCGCCACGATGACGTACTACCTGGTCTTGTCGATGTTCCCGCTGCTGCTGGCGCTCGTCTCGCTGCTCAACCTGCTGGGCGGTGCGAACGCCGTCGTCCCCGCGCTGGAGCGCAGCCTGGACGGCGTCCTGCCGCCCGAGGTGACCACCTTCGTGACGTCCATCCTGCGCGGGTTCCTCACCAGCAGCGGCGCCGGCCTGGTGCTGGTCATCGGCCTCGTCGCGGCGCTGTGGTCGGCCTCCAACTACATCGGAGCGTTCATCCGCGCGATGAACCGCGTATACGGGGTGACCGAGGGACGCCCGCTGATCAAGCGGCGGGCGGTGCAGCTGGCCCTCACGCTGGTGTTGGCCGCCGCCATCTGTCTGCTCGGCAGCGCTGCGATGCTGGGCCCCGCCGTGGCGCACTGGCTGGCTGGCCAGGTGGGCCGGGCCTCCGGGCTGGCCGACCTCTGGTCGGCGCTGCGGGTGCCCGTGATCATCGTGCTCGGCGCGGCGCTGCTGTCCGTGCTGTACTACTTCGCGCCGAACGTCCGCCGGCCCCGGCGGCGCATCTTGTCGCCGGGGGCCCTGGTGGCCCTGGGGCTGACGGGCCTGATCACCTGGGCTTTCAGCGTCTACCTGGATGTCTTCAACGGGGCCACCAGCTACGCGAAGACGTACGGGGCGCTCGCCGGGCTGATCATCGGCCTGTTCCTGCTGTGGTTGATCAACGTGATGATCCTGATCGGCGCGGAGGTGGACGCCGCCCTGGAGCGCGTCATCGAGCTGCGCAGCGGCCTGGACGCGCGCCAGGGGCTGCTGCTCCCGCCCCGCGACGGGCGCCAGGTGCGCCGCACGCAGGTGGGACGGGACGCGCTGGTCGAGCGGGCCGGTCACCTGCGCGCGGCCGCCCTGGCCCGTGGGGCGAAACCCTCCGCCTGGTACCGCCACAACGCCCTCGATCCGCGCCAGGTGGCGATTCCCACCGTGCCCGTCACCGACCAGAACGACGACACGGCGCTGTGGCGACGCGCCTTCGACCTGGTCCGCACCAAGCCTGATCGGGATCAACGCCCGGACGGCGCCTGATCCCCCGGCTCGTCGGGGTGCAGCAGCGCCTCGATCGCGCGCAGACGGTCGCCGATCTGCGCCTCGTTGCCGTGGTCGCTGGGCGTGTAGTACCGCGTGCCCACGAGTTCGTCGGGCAGGTACTGCTGCGGTGCGACCCCGTGTGGCCAGTCGTGCGCATACCTGTAGCCGACGCCGTGGCCGTAGCGCGAGGCCGTCGCGTAGTGCGCGTCGCGCAGGTGCGCCGGCACCAGACCGATCTTGCCCGCACGCACGTCCGCGATGGCCGCGTCAATCGCCGTGATCACGGCGTTCGACTTGGGCGCCGTGGCCGCCGCGATGGTCGCCTGCGCCAGGTTGAGCCGGGCCTCCGGCATGCCGATCAGCTGTACGGCCTGCGCCGCGGCGACGCAGGTCTGCAGCACGGACGGGGCGGCCATGCCGATGTCCTCGCTGGCCAGGATGACCAGGCGCCGGGCGATGAACCGCGGGTCCTCCCCCGCCTCGATCATGCGGGCCAGGTAGTGCAGCGCGGCCTGCACGTCCGAGCCCCGCACCGACTTGATGAACGCGCTGATCACGTCGTAGTGCTGGTCGCCGTCCTTGTCGTAGCGCACCGCAGCGCGATCGACCGCGCGCTCGACGGCCGCCAGGTCGATGGTCGTAGCCCCAGACGACGCGGTGGACGCCGCGGCCTCCTCCAGGTAGGTCAGCACGCGCCGGGCATCCCCACCGGCCAGCTGGAGCATGGCCGCCCGCGCGTCGTCCGCCAGCGTGAATGCGCCGCCCAGCCCCCGCTCGTCGGACAGGGCCCGGTCGATCAGCACCGACAGATCGTCGTCGGTCAGCGCCTTCAGCGTCAGCAGCAGCGAGCGCGACAGCAGGGGCGCGATGACCGAGAAGCTCGGATTCTCGGTGGTGGCCGCGATGAGCGTGACCAGGCGGTTCTCGACCGCGGGCAGCAGCACGTCCTGCTGTGCCTTGTTGAATCGGTGCACCTCGTCGATGAACAAGACGGTGCCGCGGCCGCGTTCCAGCTCGCGCCGGGCCTGCGTGATCGCCTCGCGCACGTCCTTGACCCCGGCCGTCACGGCCGATAGCTCCACGAAGCGGCGCTGCGTGGCGTGCGACACCACCGCCGCGATGGACGTCTTGCCGACCCCGGGCGGGCCCCACAGGAACACCGACATCGCCGCCGTGCCCTCGGCCAGCCGCCGCAGCGGGCTGCCCGCCCCCAGCAGGTGCCGTTGCCCCACGATCTCGTCCAACGAGCGCGGACGCATCCGCACGGCCAGCGGTGCCCCGCTGGTCACGGTGCCCAGGACGCCCGTCAGCGCGTCGGCCCGGGCCGGCGTCGGCGGCATCGCGCCGAACAGATCCTCGCTCACAGATTCAAGTCTAGGAGTGTCACGCGTCCGCCTTCGCGGCTCATCGCCCAGATGCGGTGCAGATCCAGACCGGACGCCAGTCGCTCGTCGTGCGTCACGACGAGCAGCGCACCCCGGAAGTCACCCAACGCGTCGACCAGTTGGTCGACGCTGGCCATGTCCAAGTCGTTGGTCGGCTCGTCGAGCACCAGCAGTTGCGGGGCGGGGTCGGCGAAGAGCACGCGCGCCAGGCGGACTCGGAACCGTTCTCCACCACTGAGCGTGTCCACCTCCCGCAGCGGCTGGTCGCCGGTCAGCCGCAGGCTGGCCAGCAGCGCCCGCGCCTGCTGCGGGCCGCGCCCGGG
>Ga0209738_10000035_pt1 | contig 31506 bp, 27 predicted proteins | sample TergutNc150P5_FD_187289 | JGI IMG/M metagenome (GOLD analysis project Ga0209738, IMG submission 187289) | Nasutitermes corniger P5 segment gut microbial community from laboratory colony in Florida, USA - Nc150 P5 (SPAdes) (version 2) | ecosystem: Host-associated > Arthropoda: Insects >...
GGCCCACATGCGTCACGGCCGACACGTCGACGAACATGGTGTCGCCGCCGTACTCCTCGGGCGTGAGGCCGTACTCCATCAGCTGGCCGCGCACCTTGATCGGGTCGGCCGCCGGCTTGTCGATCTTGTTGACCGCGACCACGATCGGCACGTCGGCCGCCTTGGCGTGGTTCAGCGCCTCGATGGTCTGCGGCATCACGCCGTCGTCGGCGGCCACCACCAGCACCGCGATGTCGGTGCTCTGCGCGCCGCGGGCACGCATGGCCGTGAAGGCCTCGTGGCCGGGCGTATCGATGAACGTGATCGTGCGCGGATCGCCATCCACCGTGGTGCGCACCTGGTAGGCGCCGATGGCCTGCGTGATGCCGCCGGCCTCCTTGGCCACCACGTTGGTGTGGCGCAGCGCGTCCAACAGCTTGGTCTTGCCGTGATCGACGTGGCCCATGACGGTCACGACGGGCGGACGCGGCACGAGGTCGGACTCGTCGCCGACATCCTCGCCGAACTCCAGGTCGAAGCTGGCCAGCAGCTCGCGGTCCTCGTCCTGCGGCGAGACGACCTCGATGGTGTAGTTGAGCTCGGCGCCCAGCACCTCCAACGTCTCGTCGGGCACCGACTGCGTGGCGGTGATCATCTCACCGAGATTGAACAGCACCTGCACCAGCTGTGCCGGATCGACGCCGATCTTCTCGGCCAGGTCGGACAGCGACGAGCCGCGTCGCAGCCGGATCGTCTGGCCGTCGCCCTGCCGGATGCGCACGCCACCGATCGACGGCGCTTCCATCTGGTCGAACTCTTGGCGACGCGTGCGACGGCTCTTGCGGCCCCGGCGCCCGGCGACGCCGCCGCGCCCGAAGGCGCCCTGCGTGCCCGAGCCGGAACGTCCGCCACGGCCACCGCGGCCACCACCTGCCGGCGGCATGCCGACGCCGGGAGCTCCGCCCTGGCCTTGGCCGCGGCCACCGCCGCCACCACCGGGACGACCCCGTCCGGGGCCGCCACCGCGCCCGCCGCCACCGCCATTGCGGGTGAGCGGACCCGACAGCTGCTCGGACTGGCGCTTGGGCATCATGCCCGGATTGGGGCGAGCGCCGCCGCTCAGCGCGCCCGGACGCGGCATGCGCGGGCCATCGCCCGAGCGCGGCCCGCGCGCGTCATCGTTGTAGGTGGCCGGCCGACGCTGGCCCATGCCCTGCTGGGATGCGTACGGATTGTTACCGGGACGCGGCGCGCCCGGACGGCGCACCGGCGCACCCGGGGCACCCGGACGCGGAGCCGCCGGACGCGGCCCGATGCTGTTGGGCGTGGCCGGACGCGGCGTCGAGGCGCCGGGCCCCTTGCCGGGCGCCGGCGGCGCCTTGGGCGTGGGGGCCGCCGCCTTCGGAGTGGGCGGAGTCTTGGGCGCGGCCGGAGTCTTCGGTGCCGCTGGCGCCTTCGGAGCGGCCGGTACGGGAGTCTCCGCGACAGGTTCGACCACCGGGACGACCGGCTCGACCACCTCGGGCACTTCGTGCTCGGCGGGCGCCGACACAACGGGCGCGCTGGCAGGCGCCTCAACCACCGGCGCCTCGGGTGCCTCCACAGGCTCTGCGGCAACGGGTTCGGCGACGGGCGCCGACACCTTCTTGGGTGCCGGCGCGACAGGTGCGGGCCGCGCCTCGGGACCGCGTTCAGCGGTGATGATGTCGGTGATCTGGCGGGCGATGATCGACTCCACGCTGGACGAGCTGCTCTTCACATACTCGCCCATCTGGTTGAGCCTCGCCAGAAGCTCTTTGCTTTCCACTCCGAGCTCGCGCGCGAGCTCGGATACTCGGACCTTGGCCACTACTCTCCTTCAGGTCCGGGCAGGATGCCAGGACCATTTGCTAGCTGGTGCTCATTTCTGGGTACTCATCGAGTGCTCATGAGCGGTTGCCCACTTCCTTGGTTCCAGCGCGACGCCTATACGCCACTGGGTGATTTGAACCATGCGTGCCCTGATTGCGGACACACACGTCCGTCATTCAACACATGGATGACGGGACAAGTGTACCAGGCGCGCACGGCCCGTCCGTCTCGAAGCGGGCAGCGCACGCGCCCCCGAAGGGCCCCTGTGCCGCGTCAGAACAGGTCGTCCGCCTGCGCTTCGGACGACACCGGGGCCGTCGCGGACGGTGTGGGACCGGCGGCGTCCGGATTCCCGCCATGGCGGGCCGCCCAGCGCCGGGCCGCCCACCGCCACAGCGTGCCACCGGAGCTGGCGAACGGCTGCGTGACAGACTCCAGCGCGTTCAGGTTCTGCATGCGCACGTCCACCCACCGATGATCCATCGCCGAGCCCGCGAACAGGATCTCGTCACCCGCCCGGATGGAGAAGCTGTCGTCCGGTTCCTCGACGATGCCGCTGGGGCGCGACACCAGCAGCACGAGGAAGCCCAGCGGCGGATCGGTGGGGCTCACGCCCTGGCGCAGCTGGCCCAACGTCAGCGTGCCGCCATCGTTCAGGTGCGCCATCACGCCCTCGGCCTGGGTGATCCGCTGGCTCCAGATCACGGGGATGCGGCCCTGGTTCGCCTGCTCCAAAAGCGCACACAGCTGCGCGCACTCCGATTCGTCGTGGAACGGCAGCCGGTTGAGGTAACGCACCAGCTGCGGCGTCGTGATGCGGGCCAGGAATTCCTGGGCGACGATCTTGCTCGGCACCATCGTCAGATCGTCGGTGAAGGCGTCGAACAGCGGCGTGTTCGCGTTCTGGTTCTGCCGCGTGACGATGAAGATGTCCGGCTTGAGGTCGCGGGCGGTCACGGCGATGGCCAGGTTCTTGGTGTCGGTCGCGTTGCCGGCCACGATGCCCACCGCATCGGACAGGCCCGCCGCCTCCAGGCTCTCCGAATCGGTGCCCGTGCCGAACACATCGACCACATGCGCGTCGTAGTTGCGCTGGTCGATGATCGAGACCGTGTTGCCGGCCTCGCGCAGCTCCTCGACGACCGCGTGCCCGAAGCGCCCGTATCCGCACATGATCCAGTGGCCGCGCGGCGGACGATGCGTCGGCGGCAGCGGGTCGTCCTCCAGCCCCGTCAGGATCTCGCGCAGCCGGTAGCGCTGCGGTGCGCTGACGGCGGCGCTCAGATGCTCGGCGAATCGATCGAACGGATTGATCACGAGATCACCGCCGAACACGCCCACGTGCGTCTCGGTCTCGACGTTGCGGATGCGGGCCAGCACCGCAACCTTGGGCGCCAGCAACCGCGTCGTCACCGCGATCGCCTGGTTCACCGCATCGTCGTCCACCACCGCGATCACGCCCTTGCAGAACGGCGACAACAGCCCAGCCTCGCGCAGGATGGACGGCTGGCTGGCGTCCGCGGCGATCATCGGGACGTCGGCGTGGTAGTCGTCGAGCCGGATCTGCTGCAGGCGCGTGTCGTCCAACTCGATCACCACGAACCGGCAGCCCAGCCGGTCCAAGCCCCGGCAGATGAGCGATCCGGTCTCGCCGACGCCGCACACGATGTAGAACGGCTCCCGTAGACGCTGGACGTGCGTGCTGAACCGTCCCATGCGCATCGCCGTCTGGAAGGCGCGATCCTGGACGAGCGCCAGCGTCGTCACCAGCGCGTAGTACCACGCGATGACGGTCAGGTAGATCGACGCCGTCATCCAGATGCGCTGCAGCGTGGAATAGGGGGCGGGGATCTCGCCGAATCCGATGGTCGTGGCGGTGTAGCTGATCACATAGAACGCGTCGAACAGGCCCATCGGCTTGGCCGGATGCCCGGCGGCGTCCACGCCCGGTGTCAGCGACAACCCGACCGTGCACACCGTGAACACGAGCAGCAGGACGAGCAGCGGCGTCCGCATGCGCCGCATGATCAGGTAGACCACGTCGCTCATCGGGCCGGTACGCCCTGCCCGGAAGCCATTCGCAGGCATCGGCGTGTCCTCAGCGGCGGTACTGCAGGATCTCGCTGATCATCAGGATCACCGAGATGACGTTAGCGACCAGCGCACCGCCCGACATCGACACCACCAGCGCGATGTAGTGCGACGACATCCCGCCGGCCGCCTGCGATGCCCAGACCCAGATGCCACAGGCCACGAGCAGTTGCACATCGGCAACCAGGCTCGTCGCCAGGTGCACGGCGCCGATCTGGGTGCGGTCGCCGAACTTCAAGACGGTGGCGATCAGGCTGACGACCAGCGCGGCCGCCAGCTCGATGCCGTTGTGGTCTTCGGGATCGTTGATCGACCCCGTCCAGAACCCGAAGTTGAGTGTCAACGACAGCGTGATGAAAAAGCCGAAGACGACTTTCTCGAAATTCATGCCCACTCCTCACACCTGGGGCGCCGACGGGTGCACGCGTGGCGTGCCGCTGCAGCATCCGGCGCTACTGCGCCGTCGCCTCCGCCTTCGCGGCCACCGCGGCCTGCTTGCGCTCGTACTGCTCCTTGAAGCCCTTGGACGGGGTGGCCAGCGAGATGCCCAACAGCAACCCGCCGATCAGCGCGCCGACTGCCCCCACCAGCATGAACATCAGCGCATTCGAGCCCGTGGCCGCCTCGGTGGCCAGATTCGACACCTTGACGCCGCCGATGGACGTCAGCACGACCGCCACGACGATGACGACCGCACCGATGATCAACAGCAACTTCTTCAAGAACTTCCGCATGGCTCCACGCTAGCCCAACCGGACGTGCCTCGCCACGGAATGCCGGGCGCAATCATGCGAAGTCAGCCCGCGCAATCGTCCCGGGGCGGGACAACCACCCCGGGACGGCGGTGCTACAGCTGCGCGAGGTGATCGGCGACGCGGTCGAGGGCGGCCTGCCACCGTGTGCGCAGATCGTCCAGATCCATGTCGGGCTCCAGCTTGGAATGCGTCACGGTGAGCACCGTCGCATCCTCCTCAGCCTGCAGGGCCAGCTCGACGGTGGTCGGCGCCGCCTGCTCGTCGCGGCGGTAGGAGAAGCGGATTTCCTCCAGCGGATGCAGGCTGCGCATGACGCCGGTGCGGCCGTTCTCGGCCACCCAGCTGTGCCCCTTCTCACCGAACTGCGCGCCCGGGCCGAGCATCGCTTCGGCGCCGTCCTTGGTCATCAGGACGCGCCACACCTGCCGGACGGGGAACGCCACCGTGCGGCTGACGACAACGGTGGCGTCCTGTGGCTGTGAGGCGGGTTCGCTCAGATTCTGATCGGTCATGGTCCCTCGATTCGCATCATCGACTCATCGGGTCGGTGCCAGAATGCCCGGCACATCTCCCACCTTAGCCGACCAGACCAGCGTTGGCGCAGGTGTTGCCCCGGCAGGCATGCCGCAGCTGAGATACGCTCGAAAGATGAACATTCCGCGCCGTCCACGCCCGACCGGTGCACGGCGCCTGCGCTGGATCGCTGCCGTGCTCGCCGGTCTGCTCGTCGCCGGCTGCGGCACCGCCCCGACCGTCCCCAGCGCGACGAAGACGCCCAGCCCGAGCTCGCCGAGCATCAATCTGGCCGCCCCGGGCGCGGCCAGCGCAGCCGTATCCCAGCTGGTGGCGCAGACGCACGGCAATCCGGTCATCCGGATCACCGTCACGACGACCGATGCCACGCTGACGTACGTGCAGGACGACCAGGCGATCACGCTCGACTGGGACGGCGGGCAGGTGACCCCCGTGGATTCCGGGATCACGTACGTCGACCAGCAGCCGTTCGACCCGTCCGACTTCAACCTGCGCGACATCGGCTCGCTGTTCGCGCAGGCCAGCGCCGTGGCAGGGTCGTCCGCACAGCAGGAGTTGCAGATCAACGAATACAACCAGGGCAAGGTGTTGATGACCGTCACGACCTCGCCCGAGTCGCAGACGATCTTCTTCCGCCCCGACGGCACGATGATCAACGCCATCAGCTTCACGACGGTCGCTGGCATCACCGAGGCGATGGCCGACACCACCGGCGATGGCGCCCAGGTCATCCAGATCGGCATCGATGCGACGCAGTTCTGGGCCGATGTGCGCGTCAGCCCCACCGAAATCGAACACCGCGTCCGTCCGGCCAAGCTGCCCGAATACACCGTCGTCCGCAAGGCCACGACCAAGGACGAGACCTTCGCGCCGTCCCAGGTCGAGCCGGCGGTCGTCGCCCACCTGATGGCCACGCTTCCCGCCCAGCTGGCCAGCCCCACGTCGAGCATCTCGATGGTCATGGACATGCGCAGCAACCTCGGTTTCCCGACCATGCGGTTCACCGTCGGGCTGACCACCGTCGTCTATTCGCCCTCGGGCAACGACATCACCCAGCAGCTGCACTGACCCCCCGCCCGCGCACCGCACGTGAGACAATGGTCGTTATGCGCCTCATCGGCCTCCTCCCAGCGGTTCCGCCTGCCACCGTGCAGGTGGAGGTCGGCCACGGTGAGGATCCCCGGCAGCTGTTGTGGACCCGCGGATTCGTGCTAGTGCGGCCTATGTCGGCACGGTTGGACGACGACGGTGAGCTGGTCGTCATCGCGCAGATGGCCAAGCGGCGCCTGACCAGCCGTCCGCCCAGGACCCGCCCGCACGGCAGCCGTCCCCAGGAAGAGGAGCGCCCGCCGATCCCGCCCATCAAGCACCAGCGCGTCGCGGCGTACGCGATCGTGCGCTCCGAGCTGGGCGTGCTCGGCACCCGCAACTCCGAACGCGGGCCCGTGCCCGGCGTGTGGCAGCTGCCCGGCGGCGGCATCGAGCCGGGCGAGACGCCCGCCGAGGCCGTGCTGCGCGAGATCTCCGAGGAGACGTCGCAGCACATCGAACTCGACCGGCTCATCGACCTGCAATCCGATCACTGGATCGGACGCGCCTCGACCGGCATCTGGGAGGATTTCCACGCCCTGCGCCTGATCTACACCGCGACCTGCGCCGACCCGACCCCGCCCGTCGTCACCGACGTGGACGGCACCACCGACCTGGCCCGCTGGGTGCCCCTGCGCCACTGGCGCAGCCTGCCCTGGACCTCCGGCGCCCGCTCGGCCCTCGACCGCTTCGCCGAGCAGATCCACCTGCCGGCCCCCGTCCAGGCCGCATCGTCGGTCAGATGACGCATCGCCGTATCGGAGAAGGGACTCGAACCCTCACGCCTCGCGGCACGAGAACCTAAATCTCGCGTGTCTGCCAGTTCCACCACTCCGACCGGGTGCCTACCCACTGTAGCCGACGTGGCGGCGCCCGATCCCGTCACTCGTCTGCGGGCGCAGGGTCGGGATCGTCCGACAGCGGCCCGCCGTCGTCGGGCACCTCGTACGCCATCGGCAACAGGTCAGCGCGATGCAAAGCGGGATCGTCCCCCGGCAGCGAGCGGACGGGGCCCACGCCCGTCAGGCGCGTCTCGAAGCGCACCGTCACCACGCCCAGGCCCGAGCCCCAGACCCAGCCCCGACCCAGCGTGTCATGCTCGACGTCCTCGCCCGGGCGCCAGGTGCCCGCTGGGCGGTGCACGACCCGGACGGGCCACTCCTGGTTGGACGCGTCGGCGTCCACCTCCTCCGTGACCACGCTCGGCTCGTCGACGGCCTCGAACAGCTCCTCCTGCGCGGCGCCGGTGAAACCCGACACGCCGACACCAAGCAGCCGGACGCCCTCGCGCAGGTCGAGGCCGTCGAGCAGCTGGCGGGCAACCGCGGCGATCCGCACCGGTCGATCCGTGGCGCCCTCCAGCGTGCGCGAGCGGGTGTGCGTCACGAAGTTGGCCAGACGGACCTTCAGCGTGATCGTGCGGGCGAACAGGCCCGCCTTGTCCAGGTGCTGGGCGACCTGGATCGCGTCGGCCGCGATCACGCGGCGCAGATCGGCGGGGTCGACCAGATCGCGCTCGAACGTGTCCTCGACCGAGATCGACTTCGCCTCGCGCTCGGTCTGCACCGGACGGTCGTCCTGCGCGAAGGCCAGGCGGTGCAGGCCGGACCCGGCCAGCTGCCCGAGCTCGTGCGTCAACTCGCGCTCGCTCGCCTGCTGCAGGTCGGCCACCGTGTGGATGCCCAGGCGCGTCAGCCGCTCCATGGTCGCCGGGCCGATGCCCGGGATCGCCCGTGCCGGAAGCGGGCTGATCAGGTCGAGCTCGCCACCGGGCGGCACCAGGATCTGCCCGTCCGGCTTGGCGGCCTCGCTGCCGACCTTGGCGATGAACTTGCTCGTTCCGACGCCGACGGACGCCGTCAGCCCCTCGGTCCGGCGCTGCACCTCGGCCCGCAGCCGCGAGACCAGATCGGCCAGCGCGTCCAGGTCGGAGCAGTCGATGCCGCCCGCGGCCAGATCGACGTACGCCTCGTCCACGCTCATCGGCTCGATCACCGGCGACACCTCGCGCAGCAGCGCCATCACGATGCGGCTCGACTGGCGATACGCCCCGAACCGGCCCGCCAGCACCGCCGCGTGCGGGGCCAGCCGCCGGGCCTGGCCCATCGCCATCGCGGAATGGACGCCGAACACGCGGGCCTCGTAGCTGGCAGTGCTGACCACGCCGCGTCCGCCCACACCGCCGACGATGACGGGCTTGCCGCGCAACGACGGCTTGTCTCGCTGCTCGACCGAGGCGAAGAACGCGTCCAGATCCAGGTGCAGCACGCTGGCCTCACGCCGCATCGGGATCCGATCCGTCCTGGAGCGGTCGCGTCGCAGCGGCCAGCGCCGCGGCCGCCTCCGGGGTGCGGCGCTCGTAGCCGACGAAGTCGAAGCCGTCCTGGGGTTCGCGGCGCACGTGCCGCCACTGCGCCGGGTCGATGACGGGGAAGACGACCGTCCCCACTGGCTCGGCGTGCACGTCGGTGATGTCCAGGTCGGTCGTGTAATCCCACAGCTCGCGGTAGACCTGTCCCCCGCCGATGCACCACCACGCCTGGCCGGGGCGGCGCGCCAGCTCGGCCAGCGCCGCGGACACGGTGTGCGCGATGACGACGTCGCCGGCGGGGGGCTGCCAGGCGGTGTCGCGGGTCAAGACGATGGAGGTGCGCCCGGGCAGCGGACGTCCCAGCGAGGCGAACGTGCGCCGCCCCATGACCAGCACGCCGCCCATGGTCACGCGCTTGAACCGGGCGAAGTCGGCCGGAAGATGCCACAGCAGACCCGCCCCGTCGCCGATCACCCCGTTGCGGGCGACGGCTGCGATCGCGGTCAGTCTGGGCATGCGACCAGCCTACCGGGCCGGATCAGACGGCGATAGGCGCCTTGATGGCCGGCCAGGGGTCGTAATTGAGCACCTCGATGTCGTCGAGTGTGAACGCATCGATCTCGTGGACGTCGGGGTTCAGCCGCAGCGTGGGCAGCGGGCGCGGGGTGCGGGACAGCTGCTCGCGCACCTGGTCGACGTGGTTGTCGTAGATGTGCGCGTCGCCGAACGTGTGGACGAACTCGCCCACGCCCAGGCCGGTCACCTGGGCCACCAGATGCGTCAGCAGCGCGTAGCTGGCGATGTTGAACGGCACGCCCAGGAACAGGTCGGCGCTGCGCTGATACAGCTGGCAGGACAGCTTTGCGGGCTCGTCCGGCCCCTGTGCCGGGGTGACGTAGAACTGGAACAGCGCGTGGCACGGGGGCAGCGCCATCTGGTCGAGCTGGCCGACGTTCCAGGCCGACACGACGTGGCGGCGCGAATGCGGGTTGTTCCGGATCGCGTCGATGACGCCCTTGATCTGGTCGACGTGGCGTCCGTCCGGGGTGGGCCAGCTGCGCCACTGATAGCCGTAGATCGGGCCGAGACCGCCCGACTCATCGGCCCACTCGTCCCAGATGTGCACCCTGTTCTCGTGCAGCCAGGCAACGTTGGTGTCCCCGCGCAGGAACCACAGCAGCTCGCCGAACACGCTGTGCGTGTGCACCTTCTTGGTCGTCAGCAGCGGGAAGCCCGCCGCCAGATCGAACCGCATCTGGTACCCGAAGACGCTGCGCGTGCCCGTGCCGGTGCGATCCGGCTTGGCCACGCCATGCTGCATCACATGTGTCAACAGATCCAGGTACTGCTGCATGCCGCGCCCCGTTTCGTCATGGCTGGAAAGACTACAGGATCGCGGCCGCGCGCTGGCAGGGCTGGGTGACCGGGAACGGCGGCAGCGGGCGCTGTTCGGGCTCGGGCAGGCCGAGCACCTGGCACAGTTGCGGCAGGATCGCACGGATCGCGCGGGAGCGGTGGCTGATCGCGTCCTTCTCCTCGGGACGCAGCTCCGCGTTGGTGCGGGGCCGCGCGCCGTCGGCGACCACCTGGTCGTCGGCCACGAAGATCGGGTCGTAGCCGAAGCCGCGGGCACCGCGCGGGGCCAGTGCGATGCGGCCCTTCATGATGCCCTGCGCCGTGGCCTGGAAGCCGTCGGGTGTGACCAGCGCCATCACCGCGGCGAACTGCGCCGTGCGGCGCGCCGGCACGACGTCGTCGATCTGGCGCAGCACGAGCTCCAGGTTCGCCACGTCCTCCTGCTCGGGGCCGGCCCAGCGCGACGACCGCACGCCCGGCATGCCGCCCAGCGCGTCGATCTGGAGCCCCGAGTCGTCGGCGAGCGTCACCAATCCGGTGTGCTCCAGCCCGGCGCGGGCCTTGATCAGCGCGTTGCCCTCGAACGTCCACTCCGACTCGACCGGCGACTGGTACGCCTCGATGTCGTCCATGCCGACGACCTCGGCGCCGATGTGCTGCTCGGCCAGGATCCGGCGCAGCTCGGCGAGTTTCTTCGCATTGTTCGTGGCCAGGAACACCTTGGGATTCACGCGGCCAACGCCTCCTTCTGCATCATGGTGAGTCGGGTGCAGCCAGCCGCACCCAGGTCCAACAGTTGGTCGAGGACGGCGCGGTCGAAGGGCTTGCCCTCCGCCGTGCCCTGCACCTCGATGAACGCACCGGAGCCGGTGCGCACGATGTTCATGTCCACCTCGGCGCTCGAATCCTCCGTGTAGCACAGGTCGAGCATCGGGGTGCCGCCGACGACGCCGACGCTGACCGCGGACAGCGAATCGGTCAACGGCTCCCCCTGCAAGCCACCCCGCTGCCGCAGCCACGACACGGCGTCCGACAAGGCGATATAGGCGCCAGTGATGGACGCGGTGCGCGTACCCCCGTCGGCCTGCAGCACGTCGGCATCGATCACGATCGTGTTCTCGCCCAGGGCCTTGTAGTCGATGATGGCCCGCAGGCTGCGCCCGATCAGGCGGCTGATCTCCTGCGTGCGCCCGTTGACGCGTCCCCTGCGGGAATCGCGGTCGCTGCGCGTGTTGGTGGCCCGCGGCAGCATGTCGTACTCGCTGGTCACCCACCCCAGGCCGGAGCCCTTGCGCCAGCGCGGCACCCCCTCGGTGACGCTGGCGGCGACGAGCACGCGCGTTCGTCCGCACTCGACAAGACAGGAACCCTCGGCGTGGTCGAGCCACCCCCGCTGAAACGTGACCGGGCGCAACTCATCGAGCGCGCGTCCATCGACCCGCAAAGAAGCCATATCGACGACCTTACCCCGTCGTCTGAACCCTGGCCGGGGAATCGCTGGTCCGGCGTGCCGCAGGATGGACGGTCCTGTGCAGCCAGGCGCGGTGTGCATTACCCTTGTCCCGCCCACCGTCGCAACTTCAGGAGACGCTCATGCCCACCAAACCCACGTCCACGACGGCTGCGTCCACCGCGGTCGGGCTCATCGGGCTCATCGGCATCATCGTCAGCGCGATGGTGGGCGGCGGCATCTTCTCACTGCCCCACGACATGGCCTCCAGCGCCTCGGCGGGTTCGATCCTGATCGCCTGGGTCATCACCGGCGTGGGCATGTGGTTCATCGTCAACACGTTCCGCGTGCTGGCCGACGTGCGCCCCAACCTGACCAGCGGCCTGTACACGTACGCTGAAAGCGGATTCGGGCGTTTCGTGGGGTTCCTGGTGGCGTGGGGCTACTGGATCTGCAACTGCTTCGCGATCGTCGCGTACGCGGTGCTGACGATGAGCACGCTGCACTTCTTCTTCCCGGTGTTCGACGACGGCAACAACATCCCGGCGATCCTGGTCGGCTCGGTGGTCATCTGGGCGATCTTCGCGATCACGCTGATCGGCCCCCGGCGCACCAGCCTGGTCAATCTGGTCGCGACCATCGGCAAGCTGATCCCGATCGTGATGTTCATCGTGTTGGTCGCCGCGGTGTTCAAAATCGGCGTGTTCGTCAACGATTTCTGGGGGACGGACGCCGCGGCCTTCAGCTTCGGCGCGGTGGCGGGCCAGGTCAAGGACACGATGCTGGTGACGCTGTGGGTGTTCATCGGCATCGAGGGGGCGGTCGTCGTGTCGCGCCGGGCGCTGTCGCAGGTCATGGTGCGCCAGGCGACGCTGATCAGCTTCCTGGCCGTGCTGGTGCTGTACATCCTGGCCTCCGCCCTGCCGCTCGGCCTGTACCCGCGGGGCCAGATCGCCGAGATGGCCAACCCGTCGATGGCCAGCGTGCTGCTGGAGCGGTTCGGCACGTGGAGCGCGACGATCGTGGACGTCGGCGTGCTCATCTCCGTGCTGGCGTCGTGGCTGGTCTGGATGCTGCTGCTCGGCGAGATGCCCGCGGCTGCGGCGCGCGGCGGGTCGTTCCCGATCGTCTTCGCGCGCGAGAACCGCTTCGGCACGCCGTGGGTGTCGCTGCTGGCCGCGGCGGCGGTGATCCAGGTGGCGTTCGTGCTCACGCATTTCGCCGAGGACGCCTGGACGCTGATGTACTCGATCACCTCGGTCATGGCCATGCCGTGTTATCTGCTGACCACGATGTTTTTGGTCAAGCTGGGCGCCGGGCCCGAATATCCAAAGAAGGCCCGGACGGGTCGGCGTGCCGCCATCGTGGTGGGCGTCATCGGGTCGATCTACGGCGTGTGGCTGATGTACGCGGCCGGCCTGGCGCTGCTGGCCACCGCATGTCTGGTCTACGCGGTCGGCGTGCCGCTGTACGTGATCGCCCGGCGACAGCACGCCCCGGGCCGACCGGTGTTCGTGCTGTTCGAGCGCGTCATCCTCGTCATCGTGATCGTGCTGGGCATCGCCAGCGCGTGCTACCAGATCTGGCGGTGACTCAGCCGACGTCCACCTGGTGGACGTGGTGCACGAAGCCGCCCATCAGCCGTCGTCCGAGCCCCTCGAACCGCGCCGGATCCCCGGTCGTGCGAAACGCCCGGCGCACGTACGCCTGGCCGTCCGGGCGCAGCAGCTGGGCCCGCGTCATCGCCGCGAAGACCGAGCGCGCGCACTCGTCCGCACTGCTCACCAAACCGACGCCCTCGCCCATCACGTAGCTGATCGGCCCCGACAGCAGCGGGTAGTGCGTGCAGCCCAGGATCAGCGTGTCGATGTCCGCCGCGCGCAGCGGCGCCAGGTACTCCTGCGCCAGGCCGATCACCTCGGGACCCGAGGTGATGCCCGCCTCGACCAGCTCGACGAATCGGGGGCACACGGCCGTCGTGAGCGTCACGGGGCTGGCCGCCAGCGCGTCGTTGTAGCTGCGCGACGTCGCCGTGGCCTGCGTGCAGATGACGCCGATGCGCCCGGTGCGGGTCACCGCCGCCGCGTGCCGCGCGGCGGGAAGGATCACCTCGACGATCGGCACGTCGTAGCGCTCGCGGGCATCGCGCAGCGCCGCGCTCGACCCGGTGTTGCAGGCCACGACCAGGAACTTCACCCCGCGCGCCACCAGCCAGTCCAGGCACTGCAGCGCGTACTGCCGCACCTGCGCGATCGGGAGCGGCCCGTACGGCGCCCGGGCCGTGTCGCCCAGGTACAGGATGTTCTCGTGGGGCAGCAGGTCGACGATCGTGCGGGCCACCGTCAGCCCGCCGAACCCGGAGTCGAAGATGCCGATCGGTAGGTCGAGATCGATGTCAGCCGTCACGGTGCCCAGTTTATGTGCCTCCCGTCAGACCGCGGAGCCAGGCGGACGCGCCTGTGTCGATTCGGACATCGGACGCGCCCGCCCGCTGTTCCGCCGCAGCGGCATTGCGCGCCCTGACGGCGTCGCGCAGCGTCGCCGCGTGGGTGGGGAAGACATCCGCCGCAGTGAGCCGGAGACTTGTTCTGGACCGACCCGGCGATGGCCTGCCGCACCGTCGTCCCCTGCACCGTGGACGCGAAATCTTGGTGCGTGGTCTTCACTCTTGACCTGCCGGATCACCATCTCGGCAGAAGCTGCCCAGCACCAATTGCTCTGGGTTTGACCATGCAGGGGAGGCGCCATCTGCACCGTCGTCACTGCGGCCCCCAGCGCATGAGCCGCGACAACGGCAGCCGATATGGTCGATCTGCCCCGGATCAGCCGCACGCCACAGCGGCCGTGGATTCGCGCACGTGCAGTTCGGGGCTGATGACCATGCGGTGGTGCGGACGCCCCGGATCGGCCAGGCGGGCGACCAGAAGGTCGATCGCGGCTTGCCCCAGCATCTCGCGCGCCGGGCGCACCGCCGTCAGCGCCGGGATGAACATGCTGGCCACCTCGTCGTCGTAGGCGACCACCGAGACGTCCTGGGGCACGCGCAGCCCGGCCGTCTCCATGAGGCCGACCAGCGCCATCGCCTCGCGGTCGGAGTGCACGAGCAGCGCCGTGCACACCCGGGTGCGCAGGGCGTCGATCACCTCGCCGGCCGCGTCCGCAAACCCGGGCGTGCGGCTGGACGGGATCAGCGCGTCCAGCGCCGGGGCGATGCCCAGCTCGGCACAGACCCGTCCGAAACCGATGCGGATCTTGCGCGTGGTCGGCGAGGTGCGGCTGACCACCAGGCCGATGTCGCGGTGCCCCAGCCCCCACAGGTGGCGCACCGCCATCTCGGCGCCGAGCGCGTGGTCGCTGACGACCGACTCGACCGGCTCATGCGTGTCCGGATCGACGGCCTCGCGCTCCATCAGCACGCACGGCTGTGCGCGCTGGTCGATCCAGGCGATCACGCCCTCCGCGTTGGCGCTGTCCGCGTTCGGCACCGCCAGCAGACCCACCATGTCGGACGAGGCGAACAACGGCTCCAGCACCGGGCGCTCGTCCGTGCTGTCGTACGAGTCGCCGCGCAGCATCAGCCTCAACCCGAACTTGCGCGCCTGCGCCTTGGCGGCACGCGCCACCGACGGCCAGTAGAAATCGAGCGCGGGCACCAGCATCGCCACGTGCCCCTCGAACTGTGCCCCCTCGGCGCCCGCCCCGAACGCGGCCCCGGACTCGGCGACCAGCCGTGCACCGCCGTGGACGCGCTCGACGACGCCGGTGGCCTCCAGGCGCTCCAAGTCGCGGCGGATCGTGATGTTGGTCACGTGGAAGTGGGCGGCCAGATCGCTCACGCGAGCGCTGCCGCGCTCGGCCAGCAGCGCCACGATGCGTTCGCGGCGGGAATCCCCCAGTTGGCGCTCAACGGTCATGGGCGGACCCCTCTCCGGTCGTGCCGCCGCTGCCCGCGCACGCCGCGGCGGCCGGAGCGGATGATCCATTGTGATCGTTTCTGGCCACTATGAGCAAAAAGTTCGATCCCGATGGCGCCAGACGTAGCTGCGTCAGATGCTCACCCCACACCGACTGCAGCAACGGATCGTCCATCTGCGTGCGCACGACCTGTGGCGGCACCGGCGGTGCCCAGCACAGCGCGCACTCGGCGCCCGCCAGCGTCCGGACGAGCGCACGGCCCGGCTCGGCCACGACGAGCGTGCCGGCCAGCAGAAAGCGCTCCTCGGCGGTCCGTCCGGCATCCCAGGCGTCGGACACGCTGACCTGCGCGCGCGTGCGGTCCAGGATCACCTCGCGGCGCAGCGATCCCCCGCTCGGGTAGGCGCCGCCGAGGTCCGCCGCGAACGTGGCGGCGTCCGCCCCCAGCGCGGCGGTGGCACCGCGCGCGGCGAACTGCGGGCCCACGCCCTGCTCGGCGCCGTCCAGCAGCGGCACGTTGTGCCACGCGCTGCGCAGGGGCCACAGCTCGTAGCGGCCCGGGCCGAACGTGGCGGCGGTGTACGTCGGACGGCCCGCGTCCACGATCACCGGCACACCGTCCAGGGCGACGATCACCGTGCCGATGTCGGCGTGATTGTGGTTCTCGCCGTTGTGACCGCCCTTGGCGCTGACCGCCAACCCGTCCGGATGGCCCTCGTGCTCGCGGGCCACGAACACCTGCACCGACGGGTACCAGGTCTGGCGCGGCAGCACAGCCGCGACGGTGTGCGACCGCCCGGCCCAGGCGCCGTCCGCCAGCTCGGACACACATCGACCCAGGCCGTCGTCTGCCTGGACGTCCCGATATGCGGCGCTGGCCACGGCGAACGCGGCAGCATCGGCATCGCCCACCGCGCAGGCGGCCCGATACAGGACATGCCAGGGTTGCTCCGAGGACGGCCGGGCGCTGGCATCCGCGTAGTTGACGAACCAGCCCGCGCCCAGGCTCATGCGCAGCGGAAAGGCGACGGCGGCGCGCAGGAGCGGCAGCTGCAGCGCATCCAGCCAGCCGTCCGTGGCGTCGCGCAGCAGCATGGCCGCCTCGATCAGGCGGCACGGGCCCTGCCACCAGTAGGCGCTGCCCTCGTCGCAGGCGCCGTCCTCGGGAAGTGCGGCGACGTAGCGGTCGAGACCACGGACGCAGGAGAGGACGACGTCGGCGCGGCGGGCCGGATCCTCGATCAACTGCAACGCCCCCGTCAGCACGTTGCCGTGGATCCACGGATTCCAGTTGTTCGGCTGGCCGGTCAGCCAGCCCCAGTCGCGGCGGGTCACAAAGGGGACGAACACGCGCCGATCGGCCTCGATGCGCAGGCGCGCCCGCACGCCGGGGAACCGCCGGTCGAGGGCCCGGCCCAGCACGGCATCGATCCAGGCCAGCTGGGACAGTGTCTCCCCCGCCCCCAGGTCGAGGAACGGCCGGGTCACATCGGGCAGCACCTCGCGACGCACGTCCCAGGCGTCGTCGTGGGCGGGCCAGCACCACGAGCTCTGCTCGCACAGCAGCACGACGCCGTCGAGCACCGCGTCCAGAGCGCGGGGGGACGGATCGGCGAGTGCGGCCACCACCGCCCGGCTCAGGCGGTGCACGCGCGCGAACTGGCTCGTCTCATACTCGCCGCGATCGCCGTCTTGTCGGAAGCGGGCCCAGGCGTGCGCCGGCGCGGCGGGCCACGGCAGGGCGCGCTCGGCCAGCGCCTGCGCACGGATCGACGCGGCGGGGTCGCTGCGGGCCCACCGAACCGGATCGCCCGGCGGCAGCGGCAGCCCCGGCGCCAGGTGTGCGGCCAGGTCGTCGCGCGTCAGCCCGGGCCATCGCTGCGCCAGCGGTCCCATCAGGCGCCCTGCCCGGCCGGGACGATGTCTTCGTCGCGCACGTCCGCACTCGCCGGCAGCAGCGAGCGCAGCACGTGCCGCGCATCGCCCCACACGACGTACAACGCCGGCGCCGCCAGCAGCCCCAGCCCGATGGCGGGTTTGTTCCAGACGATGACCGCCAGCACGACCAGCACCGCCAGCGACACCAGGCTCCAGCCGCCGCGGCGCACGCCCAGGTACAGGCTCGCCTTGACGACGGCCAGGCGCGGCAGGTCGGGCCGGGCCAGCAGCCCGACGCACGAGGTCACCCACACCATCACGGCCAGCCCGGCCAGCACCGTGCACACCGGCAGCGCCAAAGCGCCGTAGCCCCAGCGCGTCGCCACGTACAGGTCGGTGCCCAGCACGACCAGCAGCCCCCAGCAGGCCAGCCCGACCCCGCCCACGCGGCGCCAGCTCGCGCGCCAGGCGCGCCAGAACGAGCGCACCGGCGACACGTCGGCCTCCACCGAGTACGCGGTGAACACCGCGAAGGCGCCGGCCAGCGCGGGGATGAGCAGCGGCGCGGTGAGCACCGCCCACAGCCACGTGACACGCAGGTCGCCGACCAGCGCGAAGGCCCAGAACGGCAGGGCCGCAACCACCAGCATCAGGTTGGTCGCCAGCATGACGTACAACAATCCCGAGATCAGCGTGAACGCGCCCGCGAAACCCTTCATGGTTCAGCCCTTCAGCCCCGATGTGGCGATGCCCTCGATGAAGAAGCGCTGACCCGCCAGGAAGATGATCGCGATGGGCAGCACCGACAGCACCGACCCGGTGAACAGCAGAGCGTCCAGCGAGCTGCCCTGCGGATCGGCCTGGAACGTCTTCAGGCCGAGCTGGATCGTGAAGTACGCCCGGTCGCGCAGGTAGAACAGCGGCCCCATGTAGTCGTTCCACGTGGTGACGAACGTCAACAGCGCCAGCGAGGCCAACGCCGGGCCCGACAGCGGTAACATGATGCGCCACCAGATGCCGTACTCGCTCAGGCCGTCCAGGCGTGCCGACTCCGACAGTTCCTCAGGAATCGTCTCGAAGAACTGCTTCATCAGGAACACCCCGAATGCGCCGAACGCCTGCAGCACGATGATCGGCCATAACCACTGGCCGGTCAGGTGGATCTTGGTCATCAAGATGAACTGCGGGATCATGTACGCCTGCCACGGCACGGCGATGGTGGCCACATAGGCCAGGAACAGCGCATCGCGGCCCGGGAAACGCACGCGCGCGAAGCCGTAGGCGGCGAACGACCCGGTCAGCACCTGCAGGAATGTCACCACAACCGAGAGGATGATCGTGTTCTTGAGCCAGGTGGCCATGTCGGCCTGCGTCCAGATATCCACGTAGTTGTGCCACTGGAACACCTGCGGGATCCAGCGCACCGGCACGGAGAACACGTCGATGTTGCGCTTGAGGCTCGACATGATCATCCAGAAGAACGGCACGAGCAGGAACGCGGCAAACGCGATCAGGCAGACATACAAGACGATGCGGCCGATGCTGCGCCCGCGGCGCGGGGAGTTCATCGCTGCCTCCTTCCCGCAGAGTCGGCCCGGCGGCGAAGGAACACCGACTGCCCCATCGCGAACACGAAGCACACGCAGAACAGGCCGAGGTATTCCACCCACCCCAGCCCGAGCGGACGTCCCAGGCTGAACGCAGCCACGGCCAGCCCGAAGAACGCGAGCCCCACCACGAGCACCAGCGGCGACCACCAGGGTTTCACCAGGTCGCTTTGCTGATTGACGATGAACTGCAAGATGGTGAAGACCAGGCAGATGACGAACAGGATCAGGCTGGCGGCCGATGCATAGCCGAACTCACCGGTCGAATTGGTGCCCAGCGTGCGGTTGTAGATGAAGAACGAGATGGTGTACGTGGACGTGCCCGGGCCGCCATCGGTCATCACCTGGATCAGATCGAAGATCTTGAAGCTTTGGATGCTCAGCATCACGGTGACGAAGAACGTGGTCGGACGAAGCAGCGGCCAGGTGACGTGCCAGAAACGATTCCATGCGGACGCGCCGTCGACGCGCGCCGCCTCGTACAGCTCCGACGGCACCGTCTGCAGGCCGGCCAGGAACAGGATCATGTAGTAGCCCATCTCGCGCCACGTGCCGACGATGATCAGCGCGGGCATGGCCCAGTCGCTCGACACCGTCCACCCCGGCGGATGGGCCACTCCCAGGAAGCGCAGCGCCGCATCGATCGGTCCGTAATCTTGCGAGAACAGCAGGTTCCACACGATCGCGATCGCGACGATCGACGTGATGTAGGGAAAGAACGCGGCCGCGCGGAAGAACGCGACGCCGCGCAGCTTCTGGTTGAGCAACAGCGCCAGCCCGAGCGCGATCGCCCCGGTCAAGATGACGTGGGGAATCGCGTAGTAGAACGTCTGCGCCACGCTGGCCCGGAAGATCGTGTTGCGGGCGAGCCGCTCCAGATTGGCCAGACCCGTCCAGTGCGGCGTGCCCAGCGCGTTCCAGTCGGTGAACGCCATGTAGAACAGCAGCACGATCGGCACCATCGTGATCAGCGCGAAACCGATGAAATTGGGTGCGATGAAGCTCCAGCCGAGCAGCGTGTTGCGGCGTCGCAGCGCATTCGTCCGACGTCTTGATGGCACCGCAGTGGTGGCCATGACCAAGCCTCCTTCGCGGACAGGCGGGAGCGCGTCGTTCGCACGCCCCCGCCTCTCTCGCCGTCAATGCGTCAGATGGATCACCAGTCCTTGTCCTTCACCTGCGTGCCCGCCGCATCCAATGCCTTCTGTGGATCGGTGCTGCCGGTCATGATCGCGGTGTCGGCGTTGCCCAAGACCGTCTGGATGTTCATGGTGTCGGCCCCCGACGGATTCTCCGGCATCGTCTTGTGCGTCTGGAACGCGGTCTTGCTCAGATCGTCCGTCGGCATCCCCTTGGCCGCAAACACGGCCTGGGTGACGGCATCCGAGGACATGGCGGGCGTGATGCCGATGCCCGCGAGCGCGAGCGCGGCATCCTGCGACGACACGTAGTTCAAGAAATCCTTGGCCGCCTGCGCCTTGGCCGGGTCGATATTCGCATTGATGCCCATGCCCGTGGGATCACCGAACGTGACCGGCATCGAAACCGTCGATGAATCGACCTGCGGAGCCGGGGCGATGCCCCACGTGAACTGATCGGCATCGCCGCTGGCCTGCTGCGTGGTCAGCGTGGCGATGTACCACGACCCCATGAGCATCATCGCGGCCGACTGCTTGCCGAACTGGGCCTGATAGGTGAGCTTGTTGGTCGTGATGTTGCCGCGCGTCTCCTGCGCGCCGCTGGATTGCAGATCGAGCGAGCGCTGGTAGTACGGCAGCATGTACGAATAGTCACCGGAGAAGAACTTGCCGGACGGGTTGTCCAGCTCGCCGCCCTGCGCATTCGCGAACCCCTGCGTGGTCGACTGCCAGGAATGCTGGTAGTCGCCCTTGGCGTTGACACCGGCCGCCTTGAGCGCCGTCGTCACCTGCTTGGACGCGTTCACGTAGTCCGTCCACGTCCACTGCCCGTTCGGCGGGGTGACGCCGGCCTTGGTGAACAGGTCCTTGTTGTAGAACAACAGCCAGGAATCCTGCCGGTACGGCATGCCGTAGTTCTTGCCGTTGACGGCATACGACCCCGCGCCGCTGACCGAGCTCGGCAACGCCGACACGAGATCGGTGATGTCCATCAGCTGGCCCGCGGTGGCCCACTGGTACGTGTACTTGGCCTGCTTGATCGTGATGATGTCAGGCGCCTTCTTGGCGGTCATATCCGTGAGCAGCAGTTGCTCGTAGGTGTTGGGGTCGTACTCCTTGATGGTGATGGTGACGTTGGGTTGTTTTGTCTTGAACCCGTTCACCAACGTCTGGAACTCCGGCGTGGTCGAGAGCGACCATCCGGACATCGTCAGCGTGACCGGCCCGGTCGCCGACGTCGTGCCGGCCGGGGTCGTGGGCGAGGACGTGCTGCTGCACCCCGCCATGGCCATCGCCAGAACCGCCACGACCGCCGTGGTGGCCAACAGCTTGCCTTTCCTCATGTCCTTGTCTCCTTCGCGTGGATGGTGGAGGGGTCAGTCGATCCTGCGCGTTCCGCCCCGAGACGCCTCCGTGATCGTTGGTACGATCACGCTAGCACAATAACGCACATCAAGATACAGATTCGCAAGTTCACGCGCTCCGTGGCGATCCGCCATCGTCCCCCCATTCCCGCTGGCCATCAAGCGACGCGGAACCGATCTGGACGCGCCAGCCCGGCGGCACATCGATGTACTATTATGTTCCCTATTGCACCATCAAAGGACCCGCAGCCGAGGAGGCACGATGGACGACACGTCCACGCACAGCTGGCCGCGACAGCGGTGGGAGCGCTACGCCGACACGCTGCTCACCGCGGTCCGTCCGTACGCGGCGCCGGGACACGGCCGCATCTACATCCCGGGCGCGGTGGGCGGCTACGGACACGACGTGGATGGCCTGGAGGGTTTCGCCCGCACGTTTCTGCTCGCCGGATTCCGGCTGGCCGGCCTGCAAGGCCGTGACCCGCTGGGGCTGGCCGCCTGGTACGCGCAGGGCGTGGACGACGGCGTCGACCCCGCCTCGCCCCATCGCTGGGTGCGCCCCACCGAACACAGCCAGGCCAAGGTCGAGGCCGCCTCGATCGCGCTGTCGCTCGACGCGACGCGCCCCTGGCTGTGGGACAGGCTCGATGCGCCCGTCCAGGCCCGCGTGATCGACTACCTGGCCGAGGTGGTCGGCGACGACACCTATCCCCGCAACAACTGGCTGTGGTTCCGGATCTGTGTCGAGACCTTCCTGCGCAGCGTCGGCGGCCCTTGGTCGCCCGACGACATCGCCGCCGACCTGGCGCTGCACGACAGCTTCGTCCGCGAGGACGGATGGCTCGCCGACGGCGACGGGCGCTCCTTTGACCACTACAGCGGCTGGGCGCTGCAGCTGTATCCCACGCTGTGGCAGCGCATGGCCGGCGCCCGCGACCTCGCCGACGACGAGCGCCGCGAACGCGACCGCGCTCTGCTCGACCGCTACCTGCTCGACGCCGTCCACCTGGTCGGCGCCGATGGCGGCCCCCTGGTGCAGGGCCGCTCGCTGATCTACCGTTTCGCCGCGGCCGCCCCGTTCTGGGTGGGCGCGCTGGCCCGCGTGCCGTCCACATCGCCGGGACTGCTGCGCCACGCGGCGTCCGCCATCGTGGGACACTTCGCCGAGCACGGCGTGCCCGGTGAGCGCGGCCTGCTGACGATGGGCTGGTTCGGCCCCTGGCGCGAACTGGCGCAGTCGTACTCGGGCCCCGGCTCGCCGTATTGGGCCGTCAAAGGCCTGTTAGGTCTGGCATTGCCGCCGGATGACCCGGCCTGGACGACACCCGAGGAGCCCCTGCCCGTCGAGCAGGGCGACTTCGTGCGCACCCTGCGCGCACCCGGCTGGATCGTCACGGGCACGCACGCCGACGGCATCGTCCGCGTCGCCAATCACGGCACCGACCACGCGTGCGTCGGCGACACCGTCGGCGACTCGCCGCTGTACGCCCGGTTCGGCTACTCCACCGCCACCGCCCCGCTGCTGGACGAGACGGCCTGGACGAGTCCCCTCGACCAATCGATCTGCCTGATCGACGCGGACGGACGGTGCTCACACCGGGCCGGGTTCGAGACGCTGGCCTGCCGAGTGCTGGACGACGGAGCCGGCCTGGGCGTCTCGCTCGCGCACGCGCACTGGCTCGACGCGGCGCCCGCACAGACCCGGCACGGCTCCGGACTCGCCGGCACCGCCGAGCCCGCCGGCGACGTGCTGACCGTCTCGGTGGTCCGCGGTCCCTGGGAGGTGCGCGGCGTCCGCGTCCACGAACCCGCCCCCCGGGCCGTGGCACTGCGCGTCGGCGGCTGGGCCGTGGCGGGGCCGTCCGCACCGCACAGCGGCCTGCGCGCCCTGGACGGCACGCCGACGACCTGGGACGAGCGTCCGGACGCCAGCCCGCTGGGGACGCCCGCGCGGGTGCCGAGCGTCACGCTGCCGATCCTTCCGGACACCTGGATCTGGACAATTCTCACACTGACAAGCGACGACGCAACCGACGACGCCACGGTGACCTGCGCGGACGGCGAGGTGCGGATCACCTGGCCGGATGGGCACGCGACGCGCGCTGCACTGCCCCGAACGGAGGACGGACGATGAGCGAGCCGTTCGACGCCGCGCTGGCGCGGGCAACCCGGGCCGTCCAGACGTGCGCCCACGAGTTCGGCACGGACTTCCCCGGCGACTGCACGCTCGCCGGACGGTACCGGCACCGGCCCGGCGCGGCGGGCCTTCCGGACGGTGCGAACCTGGGCTGGACGACGGGCTTTCGTACCGGAATGCTGTGGCTGTGCGCGCAGGTGACCGGCCAGGAGCGCTTCGCAGACGCGGCATCCGCCGATGTCGCCAGCTTCGCCGCCCGCCTGCGCGACGGCGTCGAGCTCGACACACACGACCTCGGCTTCCTGTACAGCCTGTCCTGCGTCAACGCCTGGTTGCTGACCAGGGACGCGGCAGCCCGCCAGGTCGGCCTGGCCGCAGCCGACCGCCTGCTGACGCGGGTGGTCGAGCCCGCGGGCATCATCCAGGCGTGGGGCAGCCTGGACGACCCGGCCCAGCGCGGCCGCGCCATCGTCGACTCGCTGATGAATCTGCCGTTGCTGTATTGGGCCAGCCAGACCAGCGGCGACCCGCGGTATGCGCACGCCGCGACGCGGCACGCCCGCCAGCTGCGCGACCACATCGTGCGGGCCGACGGCACCACCTATCACACCTTCTTCTGGGATCCGGGCACGGGTGCGCCGCTGCGCGGAGCCACGCACCAGGGCCACGATGACGCATCCTGCTGGGCGCGCGGGCAGGCCTGGGCGATCTACGGGTTCGCGCTGGCCCACCGGCACAGCGGTGAGCAGCTCTTCTGGGAGACCTCGAAGCGATGCGCGGACGCGTTCTGGGTGCGCCTGCCTTCCGACCGCGTGCCCTACTGGGACCTGGTGTTCACCGACGGTTCCTCCCAGCCCCGGGACAGCTCTGCCGGCGCCATCGCGGCCTGCGGCCTGCTGGAGCTGGCCATCGCCAGCCCGGACGCCCGCAGCAAGGCCGAGGCTCTCGTGACGTCCCTCATCGACCACTGCGCCGCCCCCGCGGGCAGCGACGCCCTGCTGCTGCACGGCGTCTACAACCTGCCCGGCGGCGAGGGCATCGACGAGGCCACGCTGTGGGGCGACTACTTCTATCTGGAGGCGCTGACCCGGCTGACGCACCCCGCGTGCGTGCTGCCATGGTGAGCATGAAAAAGGAGACGACATGACCGATCTGTTCGACCTGACGGGAAAGGTGGCCCTCGTAACCGGCACGAGCCGGGGCCTGGGCCAGGGCATGGCGATCGCGCTGGCCCAGGCCGGCGCCGACGTCGCGACGCTCGACCGCTCGCCCGCCGACGCCACCGTCCAGGCCATCCGGGCGTGCGGACGACGCGCGCTGCCGCTGTCGTGCGACCTGGCCCAGGCGACCGTCGGCGAACTGCGCGAGGTGGTGGACGAGGCCGTCGCCGCGCTCGGGCACGTGGACATCCTGGTCAACAACGCCGGGATCATCCGGCGCGCCCCTGCCGTCGACATCGACCCCGCCGACTGGGACGACGTGCTGCGCGTCGATCTGGATGCGGCCTTCTGGCTCACCCAGGCCGCCGGGCGCCGGTTCGTCGCGCAGGGCCACGGCAAGATTGTCACCGTGGCCTCGGCCCTGTCGTTCCAGGGAGGCATCAACGTCGCCGCGTACACCGCCGCCAAGCATGCCGTGGCCGGCATGACCAAGGCGCTGGCCAACGAATGGGCGGGCGCGGGCGTCAACGTCAACGCCATCGCCCCCGGCTATATGGCCACCGACAACACCGCTCCCCTGCGGGCCGACCCGGCGCGTTCGTCCGCCATCGGCGAACGCATCCCCGCCGGGCGCTGGGGCACCCCCGCCGACCTCGCCGGCGCCGTCATCTTCCTGTCCAGCGCCGCATCCGACTACGTGCACGGCACCGTGCTCGTCGTCGACGGCGGCTGGCTGTGCCGCTGATCACCACCTCGACAAGGAGAACCACCCATGGAAATCGAAGAGCGCTACGCCACCCATCCCGACCAGATCGCCACCATGACGACCCAGGAAGCCCGGGCGCGATACCTCATTGACGATGTCTTCACGCCGGGCCAGATCCGGCTCGTCTACACGCACCACGACCGCATCGTGCTCGGCGGCGCGTGCCCCGGCCCGGCCCCGCTCACGCTGGAGGCCCCCGCCCTGCTGCGGAGCGCCACGTTCTTCGAGCACCGCGAGGCCGGCATCGTCAACGTCGGCGCCGATGGCGTCGTCAGCGTCGGCGATCGGGACTTCCGCCTTGTCCACGGCGCCTGCCTCTACATCGGACGCGGCGCACCCAACCCCGTCTTCACCAGCGACAACGCCGACCAGCCTGCCAAGTTCTACGTCTTCTCCGCCCCGGCGCACACCGCCTGCCCCACCGCGCTGACCCAGCCCGGCGCCGGTGACATCCGCGAGCTCGGCGCCCCGCTCACGTCCAACGAACGCACCCTCAACCGCTACATCCACGCCGACGGCGTCTCGTCGTGCCAGGTCGTCATGGGCGTCACCACGCTGCACCCCGGCAACATGTGGAACACCATGCCCGCCCACACACACATCCGTCGCACCGAGTGCTACCTGTACTTCGACCTGCCCGACGATGCCCGCATCGTGCACCTGTTCGGCCAGCCGCAGCAGACCCGGCACCTCATCGTCGCCAATGACCAGGCCGTCATCTCGCCCAGCTGGTCGGTGCATTCCGGTGTCGGCACCGCCGCGTACTCGTTCGTGTGGGCGATGGCGGGCGAGAATCGCGACTACGACGACATGCAGCCGTTCCCGCCCACGGCCCTGCTGTAGTCAGATCGCGCCAGGCCGCCTGCCAGCGAGCCTGTCCGGTTATCCACATCCGGCGCCCGGTCGAGGAATTGTCCACAGCCTGAGCGACTGGGCGGACGACGCCCGCACCGCCTCAGCAGAGTGGGGGTATGAAGCTCTCGGCGGATGACGAAGGACGGGGCAAGCCCACTGGTGCGGACGTGGCGCGCCGACGGCTGGTCGCGGTGACCGGACGCGAACGGCTGCTGTCCGATCCCGGCGGCGACTGGGCGCTGCCGGGCCAGCTCGCGCCCGCAGAACCCACCGTGGACGGGGTCGCGGATGACGTGGATGGCGCGCCCGCGTGGGATGAAACCGACGCGGAACTCGCCCGGGCGCTGCGGCAGGCCGGGGCCACCGCGCCGCTGCCCCAGGACGAAACGCCGGCGGACCATCCGGTGTGGCGCTTCGCACGTGAACACATGGGCGTGCTGCTGGTCGTGCTGGCGGTGGCCGTGGTGTTCGCCATCGTGCAGGCCACACGGTCGCGGCCCGAGGCGGTGGCCTCACCCAGCGTCGCCGTCGTGGCGTCCGGGTCGGCGGCAGCCTCCGCATCCCCCGCGGCGAACCCGACCTCGCCCAGCGTCGTCCCCATCAAGGTGCACGTGCTGGGCGCCGTGGCCTCACCCGGCGTCGTCACGCTGGCGCCGGGGTCGCGCGTCGAGGACGCGCTGGCCGCGGCCGGAGGGTTGCGCGGCGACGCCGACCCGGCGCAGCTCAACCTGGCGGCGGTGGTCGCCGACGGCGCGCAGATCGTGATCGGAACGAAGCAGGACCCCCAGGGCCAGATCAACGGCACCGAGGCCGCCGGGGCGGGCGCGGCGACGGGCGCAGCCTCCGGAGCGGTCATCAACCTGAACACGGCCTCGCAGGCCCAGCTGGAGCAGTTGCCCGGCGTCGGGCCGGTCACGGCGCAGAAGATCATCGCCTGGCGCGATCAGAACAAGCGGTTCACCAGTGTCAGCGAACTGCAGGAGGTGGACGGCATCGGCCCCAAGACCTTCGCCCAACTGGAGCCGTATGTCACGGTGTGAGGACGGCGCCCCGCGCCGGTGGGCCGGCGCGTTGACGCGGCGCATCGCCGCGGGCCTGCGCACGAGCGGGAACGAGCCGGCGTCCGGAAGCGACGTGCCCGAGCGGGCGCCGGATCTGCGCATGGTCCCGGTGGCGGTCTGCGTCTGGACGGGATGCTGGTGCGCCACGCATGGCCCGGCGTGGCTGGCCGGGGCGGTCATCCTCTTCGCCGCGGCGCTGACGGCGGCGATCATCGTCCTGCGACACCACACAGGCGCCGCTACCACGCAGAGGATCTACTGGCCGGTCGCTGCGGCGGCTGCCGGGCTGCTGGCCTGCGTGGTCGGCGGACTGGCGTGGTGGGCGACCGACTCCGGCCCGCTGCCCGGGTGGGCCCAAAGCCAGGTCATCATGCGGGTGCAGGCGCGCGTGAGCGCCGATCCGGTGACCTACCCGGCACGCGGCATCCTGCCTGCACAGACGGTGGTGGCCATCCAGGTGCGGCAGGTCGAGGCGCGCGGCCAGACGGTGACCATGCGGCTGGACGCCCAGCTGGTGCTGGCGAGCAACGCGCAGATGGTGGCCGTCGGGCAGATGATCGCGGTGTCGGCGCGGGCCTCCCCGGCCGATGCGGGCAGTGGGTTGGCGCTGCGACTGCGCCAGGCCGGCCCACTCTCGGTGACGGGCCAACCCGGGCCGTTCGATCGAGCCATCACGGCGCTGCGGGCCGGGCTGCACGACGCCATGTCCGGCAGCCAACCCGACCAGGCCGGCCTGGTGCCGTCCCTGGTGGTGGGCGATACGTCCGCGCTGCCGTCCGAGGTGGTCGACCAGTTCCGAGCCACCAGCCTGTCGCATCTGACGGCGGTCAGTGGCACCAACCTGACGCTCATGCTGGGCTTCGTGCTCGCGCTGGCCCGGGCCGTCGGCGTGCGGGGGTGGTGGTTGCGCGGGCTGGCCGGCCTGGCGGTGATCTGGTTCGTGGTGCTGTGCCGGGCAGAGCCGAGCGTGCTGCGCGCGGCGGCGATGGGCCTGGTGGCGCTGACGGCCGCCGGAGTGACGCGGGACAGCCGTCGCGGCCTGCGCCAGTTGGCGGTGGCCGTGTGTGCCCTGCTGCTGATCTCGCCGTGGATGTCCCATTCGTGGGGGTTCGCGATGTCGGCCGTGGCCACGGCGGGCATCCTGTGGTGGCTGGGCCGTTGGCAGAAGGCGATGGCGTGGACCCCGCCCTGGCTGGCCGAGGCGATCTGCCTGCCGCTGGCCGCCCAACTAGCCACCCAGCCGCTGGTGACGGCGCTCAACGGCCAGGTCAGCGCTGTCGGCCCGTTCGCCAACCTCACGGCCGGGCCCTTCGTCGGCCCGGTGACGGTGCTCGGCCTGGCGACATGCCTGGTGGCGCCGGTGTCGAGCGCGGCCGCGCACGTCCTCGGTTGGCTGGCGGGATGGTGCGCCGAGCCGATCCTGCTGGCCGCCCACCTGGGCTCGGGGCTGCCGGGAGCGACGATCCCCGTGGGCGCCTCGGCGCCCGTTCTCGCGGTCATCGGGGTGCTGAGCTTGATCGCCGCCTGGGGCGTGCGCCACGTGCTGTCCCGCGCCTGGACGTCCGCACTGGCGTGCGCCGCACTGGTCGTCGCCGTGCTCGTCCCGATGCCGACGCCGGGCTGGCCGGGCCAGTGGACGGTGGTGTTCTGCGATGTCGGCCAGGGCAACGCGGCCGTCGCCAATGTGGGGCCGCACGCGGGTCTGCTGGTGGACGCCGGGCCCGATCCGCCCGCGCTGTACCGCTGCCTGGACGCACTGGGCGTGCGGCAGCTGCCGCTGGTCGTGCTCACGCATCAGCATGCCGACCACATCGACGGCGCCGAGGGGCTCGCCGACCGCTACCAGGTGGGCGAGGTCATGGTGCGGGCCGGGCTGTCCGACGCCACGGTGGCCCAGATGCATCAGTTCATCGACAGCACCACCGTGCCCATCGTGCGCGCCAGCCCCGGACAGCGCCTGTCGGTGGGCCCGGCGAGCTGGACGACGCTGGCGTCCGGCCCCGTCTTTCAGTTGGACGATCCGGGCGACGGTGACGGCGAAGACCCGCAGGAGAACAACGCCAGCACGATCGGGCTGCTGGAACTGGACGGCCTGCGGGTGCTGTTCACCGGCGACGCCGAGCCCGAGGAGCAGGCCGACGTCGTCGCGTCCGGCCTCGATCCGGCCGTGGACGTGCTGGCCGTGCCCCATCACGGCTCGGCGCGACAGTCGGCCGATTTCATCACGGGCACGCACGCCCCGGTGGCCGTGATCAGCGTCGGTGCGGACAACTCGTACGGCCATCCCGCCCCGCGTACGGTCTCGCTGCTGACCGGCGACGGCATGCGCGTCTGGCGCACCGACCAGCGCGGCTGCGTCGCCATCGCCAAGGTGGACGGCGTCATCCAGGTCACCGCCCAGCGGGCCGGCCCGTGACCGCCCGCGAGTGGACCGAGGCCGAGCGCGCCGCCCGCCAAGCCGGGCTCGGAATAGAAACTCACGGTGAGACCCTGACCCGGCAGGAGATCGAGTTCTGCGAGAAGTTCCTCGCGCTGGGGCACACCCCGGAGTGGATCAAGCGGCGGATCCATTTTCCGACCAACGATTTCATCTGGCGCGACTTCGGGAACCGTGAGTTCGAGTTGAAGACGACCAAGGCCCGGTACCTGACCATTCATGGTCGGATCGTGGATGCCGCCAGCAGGGCAGCGAATCATGGCTTTGTCAAAGAGAACTTCTTGATCGACATCGGCGATGCGCCGTTGACTGCCGATCTGGAAGCAGATCTGTCGGGGATCAACGTGGGCATGAGCCAAGCTCGCATATCTCAGCTCTGGGTCATGTCTCAGGGCCAGCTGCACGAGATCAGACTGACGGCATAGATATGCCGGATGGAAAACCCCCGTTAAACGGGGGGCCATCCGGCATATCTGGAGCCTAACACACGGCGACGAGCAAAGAGGGTGCCAGCCGCCGTCTTCACACCCAACGGAGGGGACATCCGCTCGACGACCACGGCAGCAAACTGCCGGGCGTTGCGCCCCTGTCAAGGGGGGGTGCGCCCGGCAGCATGGTCACGGCAACTCGGCGCGCGTCCACCGCCGCAATGGCGCGTGTCGGCGGCGCATGGCACGATGGACGCGTGGATGGATCGGTCTTCGGAGCAAGCCTGCTGGTGGTCGGCGCGGAGCCGCTGCTGGTCGAGCGGCAGGTGGACGAGTGGGTCGGGAAGGCCCGGCACGAGAGTGCGGACGCCGAGCTGGCCGACTTGGGCGCGCCCGAACTGGGCGAGGGCCGCCTGCTGGAGGCGATGGGCGGGTCGCTGTTCGCCTCGCGCAGCATCGTCGTCGTGCGCGATCTGACCGCCGTCCCGGACGAGCAGTCGGCCGCGCTGCTGGAGGCCGTCAAGGCCCCCGGTGCCGATCTGTGCCTGATCGTCGCGCATCCGGGCGGTGTCAAGGGGAAATCTCTGCTCGACCGCGTGGCCAAGGCGGCGACCCAGCAGGTGCGCGTCGATCCGGTGAAGGCCTACCAGCTGCCCGGCTATGTCAGCAATGAGGCCCGCAGGCTCGGCATGCGCATGGACGCGGTTGCGGCGCAGGGGTTGGTCGAGGCCGTGGGCACCGATCTGCGCGCGCTCAGCGCGGCCGTCGCCCAGCTGGGCAGCGACTTCGAGGGCGAGCATGTGGACGTGTCGATGGTGGCGCGGTACTTCGCCGGACGCGCCGAGGTCACCGGCTTCGCCGTCACCGACGACGTCATGCGCGGGCGGCCCACCCAGGCGCTCAGCAAGTTGCGCTGGGCGCTGAGCACAGGTGCGGCCCCCGCGATGATCACCGCAGCCATGGCGGGTGCCCTGCGCAGTCTGGGCAAATACCTGGAGCTGCGCAGCGCGAGGCTGAGCCCGAACGACCTGGCCCGCGAGGTCGGCGTCCCGGCGTGGAAACTCAAGGATCTGGCCGTGCAGGCCCGCGACTGGAGCCCGCGCTCGGTGGCGGCGTCCATCCAGGCGGTCGCGCAGGCCGACGCGCAGGTCAAGGGCGCGGCGACCGATCCCAACTACGCGCTGGAGCGATTGGTGTTGTCGATCGACCGCATGCGCCGGGCCGGATAGGTGTGGCATCTGGGCTAGGCGCCGGGCAACGCCGCCCACATCGACACGGACATCTCGGCGCGGCGTGGGCAAGGCGCCCAAGCCGCCGTGGCCTGGACGGCCACAAGGCGCCGG
>Ga0209738_10000036_pt1 | contig 31203 bp, 28 predicted proteins | sample TergutNc150P5_FD_187289 | JGI IMG/M metagenome (GOLD analysis project Ga0209738, IMG submission 187289) | Nasutitermes corniger P5 segment gut microbial community from laboratory colony in Florida, USA - Nc150 P5 (SPAdes) (version 2) | ecosystem: Host-associated > Arthropoda: Insects >...
AACACCCCCGCCACGCCCGCAGCCACCGCTGCGCGCGCAAGCACAGGCACAAATTCGCGCTGCCCGCCCGAGCTCGTGCCCTGGCCGCCTGGCAATTGCACCGAATGCGTGGCGTCGAACACCACGGGCGCGCCCGTCTCGCGCATGATCGCCAGTGAACGCATATCCGACACGAGATTGTTGTATCCAAACGATACGCCGCGCTCGCAGACCATAAAGCGGTCTTCGTCAAGCCCCGCTTCACGCGCCGCATCGCGCGCCTTGCCGATCACCTGCTGCATATCGTGCGGCGCAAGAAACTGCCCCTTCTTGATATTGACCGGCTTGCCCGAGCGCGCGCACGCGCGAATGAAATCGGTTTGACGACACAGGAACGCGGGCGTTTGCAGCACGTCCACCACAGATGCCACAGGCGCGATTTCAGCCTCCGTGTGCACATCGGTCAACACGGGCACATCGAGCTGGCGCTTGACCTCCGACAGGATGCGCAGACCTTCGTCCATGCCCAGCCCGCGAAACGACTGGCCGCTGCTGCGGTTGGCCTTGTCAAACGACGATTTGTAGATGAAGGGCACGCCGAGCTTCGCGCAGATTTCCTTCAGGCGGCCCGCGACGTCAATCGTCATCTGCTCCGATTCGATCACGCAGGTGCCGGCGATCAGGAAAAACGGTTGCTCCAGGCCGACCTCGAATCCGCACAGTTTCATGCGCGCTCCCCGCCTTTGTCTTTATTGTTCACGTTATGCGCCAGATGATATGCAAGCGCCGCTTCAACAAAAGACTTGAACAGCGGATGCCCGGCGCGTGGTGTGGAAGTGAACTCAGGGTGAAACTGCACGCCAATGAACCACGGATGCATGGCGCGCGGCAATTCCATCATCTCGGGCAGATGCTCGCTGGGCGTGCGCGCGCTGATCACCAGGCCGCCCGCTTCGAGCTGCGGCACGAAATGGTCGTTCACTTCGTAGCGATGACGATGACGCTCGTTCACATCCTTGCCGTAAATTTCAGCGGCCACGGTGCCCGGATTGATCGGGCAACGCTGTGAGCCCAGCCGCATGGTGCCGCCCAGATCCGATTTCGCGCTGCGCTTCTTGACCTTGCCGTCACGGTCCTGCCATTCGGTAATCAGGGCGACCACGGGGTGAGAGGTCTTCGTGTCAAACTCGGTGCTGTTCGCGTCGCTCATGCCTGCCACGTGGCGTGCGAACTCGATCACCGCCAGCTGCATGCCCAGGCAGATGCCCAGATACGGCACCTTCGCTTCGCGTGCATACTGAATCGCCTTGATCTTGCCTTCAGTGCCACGCTGGCCAAAGCCGCCAGGCACCAGCACCGCATCCAGATGCTTGAGACTTTCCACGCCTTCGGCGTCGATCTGCTCGGAATCGAGATATTCGATATTGACTTTCGTCGAGGTGTGAATCGACGCATGCCTGAGCGCCTCGATCAGCGACTTGTACGATTCGGTCAGATCAACATATTTGCCGACCATGCCGATGGTCACTTCGTGCTGCGGATGGTTAAGCTTGTCCACCAGGCCCGCCCATGCCGACAGGTCAGCCGGAGGAGGCGAGAGCCTCAGCGCATCGCAGACGATATCGTCCAGACCCTGGTCGTGCAGCATCTGCGGAATCTTGTAGATGCTGTCCGCGTCCCAGACTGAAATCACCGCGTCCTGCGGCACGTTCGAGAACAATGAAATTTTCTGCCGCTCGTCGTCGGGAATTGGCCGGTCAGCGCGGCACAGCAGCACATTGGGCAGGATGCCGATCTCGCGCAGTTTCTGCACGCTATGCTGCGTGGGCTTGGTTTTCAGCTCGCCTGCCGCGGCGATCCAGGGCACCAGCGTCAGATGGATGAAACACGCGTTGTTGCGGCCCATGCGCAGGCTCATCTGCCGCACGGCCTCAAGAAATGGCAGCGATTCGATATCGCCCACCGTGCCGCCGATTTCAACGATCGCAACATCAGGATTGCCGCAGGTCGCGCTGGCCGCGCCATGCTCGATGAAGGCCTGAATCTCGTTGGTGATATGCGGAATCACCTGCACCGTCTTGCCCAGATAGTCGCCGTGGCGCTCCTTGCGGATCACCGACTCGTAAATCTGCCCGGTCGTGAAATTGTTGGCGCGGCGCATCTTCGTGCTGATGAAGCGCTCGTAATGGCCGAGGTCAAGATCGGTTTCCGCGCCATCCTCCGTCACGAACACTTCGCCGTGCTGGAACGGACTCATCGTGCCGGGGTCAACGTTGATGTAAGGGTCAAGTTTGAGGAGGGTGACTTTCAGGCCACGCGATTCGAGAATCGCGGCCAGGGAAGCGGCGGCAATCCCTTTGCCAAGGGAAGAAACCACGCCGCCGGTGACAAATACGTATTGGGTCATCGCTGGATGTTCTCAGGAAAACGGGATTATAGCGTAAAGGGCTATGCCGGCTGGCTGCAACCTGTCGCTGTTTATGGCGGCGAGTCCATCCAGTAGCGGCGATGCACCGTGCGGTAATCGGCCATATCGAGCGGCGCGCCTGGCCACAGATCAACGATCGTTGCGCCATCCCAGTCACTGCGCGACAGCGCGATATCGCGCAGCCTGTAGCGTTCATACACGCTGGCATTTGGATGATGAAACCGGTTCAGGTAACCGGCCTGGAAAATCGCCACTGCGGGCGATACGGCATCAATAAAAGGCTCGGTGGATGAGGTGCGGCTGCCATGATGCGCGACCATCAGCACCTGCGAGCGCAGCGCCTCGCGCGAGCGCTCAAGCAACGTACGCTCGACCGGCGCTTCGATATCGGCGGTTAGCAGCGCCGCCCTGCCATCAACCCCCGACACACGCAATACGCAGCAATGGTCATTCGTTTTGCTATCCAGCGGCCCAGGGTCTGGCCACAGCATCGCAAATCGCACGCCGTCCCATTGCCACTGCTGGCCAGCCGAGCATCGCACCGTCTGCGCACCTGCCGCGCTGGCATGGGCCCATAACGGATGCGTGGGCGCGATGCCCGCAATGAACTGCCGCACCTTCACGCCATCGAGCACCGCCGGCGCGCCGCCCGAATGATCGGAATCGTCATGACTGATGACCAGCGCATCAAGCCGCGCCGTGCCGTGCGCCCGCAGATATGGCACAACGATACGCTCGCCCGCGTGCGTGGATTCCGGCCCCGGTCCAGCGTCGAACAACAATGTGTGATGCGCGGTTTCGATCAGGATGGACGAACCCTGACCAATATCCAGCGCCGTGAGCCGGAATGCGCCCGCAGGCACTCCGGACGGCAGGGGTAACAGCAAGGGCAGCCACGCCAATGGCGCGGCCCAGCGCAACGGCCAGCCGCGCGGCGCGAGACACCACGCAGCACCCAGCGTTGCGCAGCCCAGCGCCCAGTGGCCCGGCTGCGGCAATGACCACACAGCCCACGGTGCCGACGACACGAACGCCAGCGCATGCATCAGCCAGTCAAGCACGGTGTTTGCACCATGCAGCGCCATGGTGCCTGGCACGCCGGGCAGCGCTGCGCCCATCAATGCGAGCGGCGTGACCAGCAGGCTCACGCATGGAATCGCAAACGCATTGGCCAGCGGCCCGACCAGCGGAATCTGCGAGAACCAGTACGCCGTCAATGGAACGAGCGCCACCGTGACAGCCCACTGCACACGCGCGCCATCGCGCAGATGGGCTATCACACGCATCAGCCCGTGACGCCCAGGGCGGCGCATGAAACGCCAGGAGGCCAGCCATCGCCAAAGCGCCCTGCCCTGCCCATGTTCCTGTTTTTGTTTTTGTTCCTGTACCCGCGTCACATTGCCCTGCGCATCGCAGCGATATTGACGGCTCGCGTTGGGTATCGACGGATCGGTCACATCCGCAGCATCGGTCAGATCGTCCGCATCGGGCATGGCAGCGCGCGCCGGGCGCATCACGCGCGGCTGCCCGGACAGCGCGAACAGAATTGCGCCCACCGCGCCAAACGATAGCCAGAATCCTGGCGCGCATACCGCCCACGGGTCGCGCAGCAGCACCAGCCCGAGCGCCCACGCAAGCACCTGCGAATGCGCAACGCGCCGCCGGCTGGCCAGTATTGCGGCAGCCACGAGCAATGTCCATAACGCGCGCTGCACGGGCACGTTGAATCCGGCCAGCGCGGCATAACCCGTCGCCGCGCAGGCTGCGCCGAGCAAGGCCACGCGTTGCGCTGGCATCACCAGCGGCCCGATAAATCCGCGCCATTTCACGCGACGCCAGCACGCGCCAACCAGCCATCCGGCCAGCCCGGCCACCAGCGCCACATGCATTCCCGACACGGCCACCAGATGGCTCGTGCCGGAGCGGCGCAGGGTCTGCCAGTCATCATCGGAAATAGCGTCCTGCGCGCCATTGACCAGCGCAATCACGATGCCGCGATGGGGTGCATCGCCCAGCACGGCGTTGATGCGCCGCTGTATCCGCGCGCGCCAGCGCTCGATGCTGATGCCGATGCCTTGCGCGTCGCCATCAAGACGTCGTGCGCGTTCCGGCGCGCTGATATAGCCCGTCGCGCGCACGTTGCGCTCGAGCAATGAAACTTCGGTATCACGTAATCCGAAATTTTCGTTGCCATGCGGACGTTTCAGGCGCACCGGCAAATACCAGCGCGCGCCGGGTTCAAGCGTGGGCAACGCAGGTGCGGAATGCGCCGCCAGCGCCTGCCGCCTGTTGCCCTGGGGAATCCATGCCAGCTGAAGGGTGCGCGGCCAGTGGGCGTTCGCATCACGCGTATCGTAATGATCCACATCGAACAGAAACCTGGCGCCCAGCGCATCATACGCAGGCAGACTGGCGATATGGCCCGTCACGCTGATTTCGCACGACTGCCAGCCCACCGGCAGCGCATAAGACAAGCGCATATGCGCGCGCCCTGCCGCATAACCAAACCCCGCGCACGCGGCCACAACCAGCACAGCGCACCAGCCGCTCGTCACGCGCCAGCGATATGAACCCTGCGGCAAGGCATATATCGCCCATGCCAGCATCACCGCCGCCAGGATCAGCAACGCCAGCGCCGTGCGCCAGCCCGGCAACGCCGCCTGCTGCTGCAATGCGATCACACCCAGCGCAAATCCACACCACACCGCCCGCATGTTTTTCTCCGCACACAGCAAAAGAAGGCGGCGATCCCAGGAACAGGCACCGCTACATGCGATTATGCAAACGAAAGCGCGAGTCGGGGCAATGCGGCAAGCGCATTGGCCATCGTGCCAATGGCCAACTGGCCAGGGGTGATGCCGCGCAACGCGGCGATCGTGATGCCGATACGCGCGAGCTGATCGGGCGTGTTGCGCTCACGGTAACGCCATGCGGGGGGAATATCGGGCGCATCGGTTTCCAGCACGATGACATCGAGCGGCAACTGCGCGGCCAGGCGGCGAATCTGCAACGCGCGCTCAAAAGTCACGCTGCCGCCAAAGCCCAGATGCATCCCCTGGTCAATATACGCATGGGCCTGCTGGAAACTTCCGTTGAATGCATGCGCGATGCCATGCCGAACATCATGAGCGCGCAGCCCCTTGAGCACCGCGTCCTGCGAGCGGCGCACATGGCACAGCACCGGCAGATCGAAGTCGCGCGCCAGGCGCAATTGCGCATCGAAGAAATGACGCTGCCGCGCGTCGTCCAGATCGCGCACGAAATAATCCAGGCCGATTTCGCCGATGCCGACAAAACGCGCATCGTCCAGGCTGGCCTCGATTTCGTTGCGCAATATATCCAGATCGGCCTCGCTGGCCTGCGGGGTATACAGCGGATGAATGCCCAGCGCATACACCGCGCCATCGACGCGATGCGCCAATGCACGCACCGCAGCGAAATTGCTGCGCGCGATGGCCGGAATCACCAGCCGCGTCACGCCCGCATCATGCGCCGCCAGAACAAGCGCATCGCGGTCAGCGTCGAACGCCGCAGCGTCGAGATGGCAGTGGGTGTCAAGCCACATGGGGGGTGTCCTTACGCCCGCACATCACGCTGCGCGCGCCGCCACCACCTCCTCAACCAACGCCCCCTCGCGCAACCTCAGCACGCGATCGCAGCGCGCGGCCAGATCGGTGTCGTGCGTGACGATCACGAAGCTCGTGTTGAATGTGCCGGACAATTCCAGCATCAGGTCGAACACCGCGTTGGCAGCGCTGCTGTCGAGATTGCCGGTGGGTTCGTCGGCCAGCACGCACGCGGGCTTGGTCACGAGTGCGCGCGCCACCGCCACGCGCTGACGCTCGCCGCCGGACAGCTCGCCAGGCCGGTGCTTCGCGCGTGACGCAAGGCCCACACGGTTGAGCATGGCCAGCGCTTCGCGGCGCGCGTCTTCCGTCGTCATGCGGCGGATGCGCAGGGGCATCGCCACATTGTCGAGCGCGGTGAATTCCGGCAGCAGATGATGAAACTGGTACACAAAACCCAGGGCCTGATTGCGCAGATCATTGCGTTCGCGCTCGGAGAGTCTGGTCAGCGGATGGCCGAGCACGGACACCTCGCCCGCCGTCGGTTCGTCCAGACCGCCCAGCACATGCAGCAACGTGCTCTTGCCCGACCCCGACGCGCCAACGATCGCCAGTTTCTCGCCGCGCCGCACTGCCAGCTGCGCATTCTTCAGCACAGGCACACGCAGGCCGCCCTGCGTGAAGGTTTTGGAGATGCCGCGCGTTTCAAGCACGCAGGGCACAGCGTCCATATCGTGCATATCGTTACTCATAGCGCAACGCCTCCGCCGGACGAACGTTCGACGCACGCCAGCTCGGGTAAAGCGTAGCCAGCGCGGACAGAATGAACGCCATGATGCCGATGCGCGCCACATCCGCCGCGACCAGCTCAGAAGGCAGTTCAGTGATGAAATACACGGAGGCAGGCAGGAACTGCACATGGAACAGGCGCTCCAGGAACGGCACCGTCCACGGAATGCTCCACGCAACCAGGCACCCCAATCCCACGCCAATGGCCGTGCCGATAAAACCAATCGTCATGCCCTGCACCAGGAATATCTTCATGATCGACAGCGGCTGCGCGCCCAGTGTGCGCAGAATCGCAATATCCGCCTGCTTGTTCGTGACCGTCATCACCAGCGACGACACGAGATTGAACGCGGCCACCGCAATAATCAATGCAAGAATGATGAACATCATGCGCTTCTCAAGCTTCACTGCGGAGAACCATGTCTTGTTCTGCTGCGTCCAGTCGCTGAGCATGTAAGGCAGCGGCTTGCCATTGGCATCGGCATCCCTGGGCAATGCGCCAGGCTGCGCCAGCGCCTGCGTGATCTCCGGGGCGCGCTGCATGTCCCTGATGCGCAACTGCACGCCGCTGGGCGCGTTCAGCCGCAACAGCGCCTGCGCATCACGAATGTTGATATAGCCCAGCAGGTTATCGTACTGATATTCGCCGGAGGAAAACACGCCCACCACCGTGAACTGTTTTAACCGCGGCATCATGCCCGCGGGCGTGATCGTGCCTTCGGGCGCAACCAGCGTCACCCGGTCGCCAGGCATCACGCCCAGTGAATCTGCCAGCGCCGTGCCCAGCACAATGCCAAAGTCGCCCGGCACAAGCGATGACAGGCTGCCCGCCTTCATCTGCTGCGCCACGTCCGATACCTGCGATTGCAGCGCGGGATCAATGCCCGTCAGCGCGACGCCACTGACGCTGTCACCATGCGTGAGCAGCGCCTGCGCGCCAACATAGGGCGCAGCGCCCAGCACATCCGGGTTGCGCTTCGCGGCCATGATGACGTGCTGCCAGTCTGGCATCGCGCCTGTTGCCGACATGATCTGCACATGCGGCAACACCGACAGCATCCGGTCACGCACCTCGCGCTGAAAGCCGTTCATCACCGACAACACAACGATCAGCGCCGCAACGCCCAGCGCAATACCCGCCATCGACACCAGCGCGATGAACGAAATAAAACCGTTGCCCGTTGTGCGCTTGCCAGCGCGCGTATAGCGCCAGCCGATCTGCCATTCGTAGGGGAGATTCAAGGGGATCCTTTTACCTGATTACCTGATAAAACCGTCGCCGTGCGCCATCGCGCGCAACCGGCATTCAAATGTGAAGTGTGCCATAAAAGAGCGCAGGAAAATCCGAAGCCTGCCCGTCATTCCTGCTGCAACGGGTGATACAGCCCCTGGCTCATCTGCTGCACGGCAACCGTATATTCCGGCAGCATTCCAAAAAATCCAGGAAACTTCTGCCGCGCCATAAACTCCGGGATCACATACTGCGGAAGGCTGTCCGAGGAATTAAAGCTGTGCAGCAAATGCAGGCACAGGCCGCACTGATCGCCATCATCCTTGAGCAGCGTCACCCGGTAGCCATGGTTGAGCGCGGCCTGGATGAACTGGCTGTCTTCGCCGAAGGTCGTCTCGGGAAACGGGCTGCGCTGCCAGAGCGTTTTATCGAACACATAGCTGAAGCCAAAATCCAGATGAACCGTCTCCAGCTCCGCCGGGGAGTCGAGCAGGAGAGCCTTTTCACTGTGCTCGCTCCACCTGAAATGCAGGCCGGTTTTGTTCTGCAGATCCCAGTAGCCAAATTTCCGGTACACAAAGCTGTACAGAAAAAATGCGGACAGCTTGATGAGATCCGCCTGCTGCTGATGCATCACCCGCAGCATCGCGCTGATGTATGACGGTGCGTAATATTCATCGTCATCGAACTGTACGATGATGTTCCCGCGTGCTGCATCAATGGCCAGGTTGCGTTTTTCGCCCGTGGTCAGACGCTGGGGCAGATAGATATACCGCACGCTGGGGTCGGCCAGATGCTGCATGAACGTGCTGGGGTTGGGGCTGTCGTCGATCACGATCCATTCCCGCGCTGCAATATCCTGTTGCGACGCGTATATCTGGTATGCGAATGGCAATAACGCGGCCCGACCGTAAGTGGGCGTGATGATGCTGATGGGCAGGCTGGATGACATGTCAATTCACCTGCCAGCGTTGCTGCCTGCCCTGCTCGAAAAAACAGATCGCCGCAGCCGCCGCGACGTTCAGCGATTCCATGCCGCCTGGCTGCGGAATGGTCACACGCAACGTGGCCGCGCTGCGCCAGAAGGGTGACACGCCCGCGCCCTCATTGCCAAACACCCAGGCCAGCGGCCCGCGCAGATCGCATTCGTCGATGGGCACAGCGCCGTGCGAGTCGGTGATCGCCACAGGCACGGCCAGGCGATCGTGCAGTTCATCCGCTGCGATGTTCTCGAAAACCTGCAACAGAAAATGTGCGCCCATGCCCGCGCGCAACACCTTCGGCGACCAGGCCAGCGCCGTGCCGCTCGTGCAGAACGCTTGCCGTATACCTGCAGCGGCGGCGCTGCGCAGAATCGAGCCCACATTGCCCGCGTCCTGCACATCGTCGAGCACCACGCAGGTTTGCCCGATACGCGCGGGCAACGTCAACGCCGCACGCTCCACAAGCAGCAGCACACCCACGCCATGCGCCACGTCCGACAACGCTCCGAACAGCGCATCAGGCAGCGTCACGATGCGCGCCGTTTCAACGCGCGCCAGGAGGGCCTGCGCTTCGTCGTCACGCAACGCGCTTTCTGTGATCACGCAGCACTGCGGCTGCTCGCCCTGATCGAGCCATGCGCCAGCCAGATGCCATCCTTCGAGCAACACCTGCCCGTGGCGTTTTTGCTGCTGCGCCGAGCCAGCCAGCAGCTTCAGCCGTTTATAAAACGGGTTATCGCGCGAGGTAATGGTTTTCATGATGCATGATGCATGATGTCATGAAACGCCATGCAGTTCACACGCCCGGCGTACGGGCGCAAACGAGCGACGATGATGCACGCATGGGCCGTGCGCGAGCAATGCGGCCAGGTGCTGCGGCGTGCCGTAACCCGCATGCACATCGAAGCCGTACAGGGGAAACTCCTGATGCAGATCAACGAGCAGCCGGTCGCGCGTGACCTTGGCCAGAATCGACGCAGCTGAAATCGCGGGCACCCGCGCATCGCCGCCCACAATGGCTTCGCTGCGCATGGCCAGCGTGGGGCAACGGTTACCGTCGATCAATGCGAGCGTGGGCGCAACGCCCAGCCCTTCCACCGCACGGCGCATGGCCAGCATCGTTGCATGCAGGATGTTCAGCGTGTCGATCTCTTCGACGGAGGCCGACGCGATGCAATATGCGCGCGCACGTTCGATGATCTGCGCATACAATGCCTCGCGCTTTTTCGCGCTCAGCTTTTTGGAATCGTCCAGCCCGGCAATCGGGCGCGCAGGGTCCAGAATCACCGCTGCGGCCAGCACGGGCCCCGCCAGCGGACCGCGCCCTGCCTCGTCCACGCCACAGATGATTTCGCCTGTCATACGCGCCCTCTGCGATGCCCGATTACGTCAGCCACCGCCTGCGCCGCGCGCTGCGATGTGTTCTGCCGCAGGCTCTGATGCATCTGCGTGAAGAGTTCCGTCAATGTGCGCCGGTTCGCGTCGTCGTTCAACTGCGCAAGCGTGGCGCTGGCCAGCGCCTCAGGCGTGGCGAAATGCTGCAACAGCTCCGGCACCACGAAGCGCCCGGCAAGAATGTTTGGTAATCCAACATACGGCAGATACCCCTGATGCCGCATGATCTGTCCGGTCAGCCAGGGCACCTTGTAGGAGATCACCATCGGTTTTTTCAGCAATGCCGCTTCGAGCGTCACGGTGCCGCTTTTGACCAGCACCGCATCGGCGGCGGTCATCGCGCGTTGCGACTGCCCATCGACGAGGGTCAATGCCAGCCCGGGATACTGCGCGGCCAGCGCCTGGATCTGCCCATGCAGCGCAGGCGTCGCGGCGGGCATCACGAAACGCACGCCTGGCTCGCGGCGCTGCATCAGTTCCATCGCCGCGAAAAACGTCGGGCCAATCAGGCTCACTTCCGAGCGCCGGCTGCCTGGCAATACCGCGATCACCGGGCCGCTCGCAGGCAAACCCAGCGCGCGGCGCGCGCCCTGCACGTCCGGCTCGAACGGGATCTCGTCGGCCAGCGGATGCCCCACATAGGATGCGGCCACGCCCGCCTTTTTCAGAATGGCCATCTCGAACGGGAACACGCACAGCATATGGTCCACCGCCTTGATGATTTTTTTGATGCGTCCGCCGCGCCATGCCCAGATCGATGGACAGACAAAATGAACCGTGGGAATCCGGGCGCTGCGCAGGCTCTGCTCAACGCCGAAATTGAAATCTGGCGCGTCCACGCCGACGAATACATCAGGCGGATCTGCCAGCAGCTGGCGCTTGAGCTCGCTGCGAATCGAGAGAATGCCCGGGATATGCCGCAGCGCTTCGACGTAACCGCGCACCGTGAGTTTTTCCATCGGCCAGTGCGCAACGAACCCCTGCGCGGCCATGCGCGGGCCGCCAATGCCGTAGTAATGCGCCGTGTCGGGCAGCTGGGACATCAGCCCTTGCAGCAACGACGCGCCCAGCAGATCGCCGGACGGCTCGCCCGCCACCATCGCCACGCGCGGGGCGCTCGATTGCAGCGGCAGCGGCATCGTCACCGGATAATGCCTCGCTGTGACTGCTCGACAAAATCGAGCAAGGCCTTCACATGCACCGCGCCATCCCCGCCCGCCTCAACCTGCGCGGCAAGCTGCGCCCGGGCCTGTTCAAGCGACAGCCCGTTGTTATAAAGCGAACGATATGCGGTGCGCAAACCGGAAATGGCCTCGCGGGAAAATCCGCGACGCCGCAGCCCTTCGATATTGATGCCATGCGGCACGGCCTTGTTGCCCGCCGCCATCACGAACGGCGGCACATCCTGCACCAGCGCGGAAGCGCCGCCGATCATCGAATGCGCACCGATGCGCACGAACTGGTGCACGCCCGTCATGCCGCCCACCACGGCGTAATCGCCAATCATCACATGGCCCGCAAGCTGCGCATTGCTCGACATGATGACGTGATTGCCCAGCTGGCAATCATGCCCAACGTGCACATAGGCCATGATCCAGTTGTCATCGCCAATGACCGTCACGCCCTTGTCCTGCACCGTGCCCACATGCAGTGTCGTGAACTCGCGGATGGTGTTGCGGTTGCCGATATCGAGCCGCGTGGGCTCGCCGCCATATTTCATGTCCTGCGGGCGGCCTCCGATCGACGAGTAGTGGCCGATCTGGTTGTCTTCGCCCAGCGTCGTATGCCCTTCGATCACGCTGTGCGAACCGATCACCGTGCGCGCGCCGATGCGCACATGCGCACCAACCACGGCATACGGCCCGATCTCGACAGTTGTGTCAAGCTGCGCGCCAGGCTCCACGATCGCTGTGGGGTGAATCCTGCTCATCGCCATCGCCCCGTTATGGCCGCGCCGCAGCGTCCGCGTTCTTCACGGTGCACATGAGCTGCGCCTCGGCGGCCACCACGCCATCCACTTCGGCCTGTGTGCTGAACTTCCAGATACCGCGGATATAGCGCTCGAACGTGGCCTTCAGAATCAGTTGATCGCCTGGCTCGACCACGCGCTTGAACCGCGCGTTGTCAATGCCGACGAAGTAATACAGCGTATTTTCCTGCTCGAAATGTTCTTCGGAGAACGTCAGCAGCGCGGCCGTTTGCGCCAGCGCTTCGAGAATCATCACGCCTGGCATCACGGGGCGCGTGGGGAAATGGCCGGTGAAAAACGGCTCGTTGACCGTCACGTTTTTCAGCGCGGTAATGCTTTTGTGCGGCTCCAGCGCCACGACGCGATCAACCATCAGGAACGGATAGCGGTGCGGCAGCAGCGTCATGATCCTGTGGATGTCAAAGTTCAGTTTCTCGATGTTCATGATGTTCAGAGGTTACGTTGATGCAGGGGTACTGATTAATGCGCCAGGGCGCGATGCGCCACGGCTTGCGGATTTATGACTTATGACGTGTGCGATGTTTGCGAGGTTTGCGATGCTTGCGCCTGCGCCGCTTCCAGCGCCTTCACGCGATCGCGCAATTTGTCGATGTTGCGCAGGATGGCGGCGCTGCGGTTCCAGTCGCCATGATCGACCGCCGGAAACGCGCTGGTATAGATGCCGGGCTTGAGCAATGATTTCGATACGCCAGACTTTGCGGTCACGGTCACATGATCGCCCAGCGTCAGATGCCCGGCGATGCCCACTGCGCCGCCGATCATGCAGTGCCGCCCAATGATCGTGCTGCCCGCGATGCCCGCGCAACCGGCAATCACGGTATAAGCGCCCACGCGGCAGTTATGGCCCAGCTGCACGAGATTGTCGATCTTCACGCCTTCGTCGATCACCGTGTCGGTCATCGCGCCGCGGTCGATCGTTGTGTTCGCGCCGATTTCCACGTCCGGGCCAATCGTCACACCGCCGACCTGCGGGATCTTCACCCACGAGCCGGTGAGCGCATCGCCTTCGCCCGTGAAGTCAGGCGCGAAACCAAAACCATCCGCGCCGATCACCGCGCCGGAATGAATGATCGCGCGCGCGCCGATATCGCAGCCGTAATACACCGTCACGTTCGGGTAAAGATGCGAGCCCTCGCCCACCTGCGTGCCGCGGCCAATGAACACGCCGGCGTCCAGCCGCACATGCTCGCCGATCACTGCGCCCGCTTCTACCGTCACATTGGCCCCAAGCGTTGCGCTGGCCGCGACCTGCGCCGTGGCATCAATGTTCGCGCTGGGATGGATGCCCGCCGCAATTTTCGGCGCGGCAAGATCGATAAATGCCTGCGCAACACGCGCGAAATAGGCATACGGATTGGGCGTGATGATGAAACTGCGCCCCTCGCGCGACGCAAGCCGGGCAAGATTGCCTGCCGTAATCAATACCGCGCCCGCGCGGCAGGTTTGCAATTGCGGCAGCAGTTTCGGGTTGGCCAGAAACGCCAGCTGCTGCGGGCCAGCTTCATCCAGCGGCGCGAGACTGCCCACGCGCAAGGCCGGGTCGCCCGCCACTTCGCCGCCAAAGCGCCTTACGAGTTCTTCAAGCGTAAATGCCATGACCAATGACTAATGACTAATGACTAATTACTGATGACTGATAACTGATTACCGATTACCGATTACCGATGACTGATTACTGGTCATCGGCATTGTCGCCGCCTTTGGCCAGCGCCTTGATGACCTGATCGGTAATATCGATGCGCGGGCTGATATAAACGGCTTCCTGCACGATGATGTCGTAGTGCTGCTTCTCGGCGATCTGCCGGATGACCTTGTTCGCCCGGTCGAGAATCGAAGACAGTTCCTCGTTGCGGCGCTGGGTCAGATCCTCGCGGAATTCGCGCTGCTTGCGCTGAAAATCCAGGTCCAGCTGCGCCAGGTCGTGCTGTTTCTGTGTGCGCGTGGCTGCGGGCATCGACGCGCCAGTGCGATCCAGCGTGTCGGACAGGGATTTCAGACGCTGGGCCATGCCCTGCAATTCCTTGTCGCGCGGCGCGAATTCAGCATTGAGCTTGACCGCCGCTTCCTTCGCGGGCACAGACTCGCGCATGATGCGATCCGAGTTCACCGCCGCGATCCTGGCTTCCTGCGCATGGGCCATGCCTGCGCCGAATGCACCGAATGTGCCAAAGGCAAACGTCAGCGCCAATATCAGCGCCATCTTTCTGGAAAACAAATTCGTCATGCTGTATCCCTTGCTTCCTTGCGCCGTTGTCAGAAACCTGTACCAATCTGGAACTGGAATTTCTGGTACTGGTCGCCCTGATGCTTCCTGATCGGGAAGCCCAGGCTCAGTTTCAGCGGGCCAATCGGCGAAATCCACGACAGGCCGACACCCCAGCTGTAACGCAGGCCATTGGAACCCATCGTGGTTTCACAACCCACGCAGCTTGGCTGCCCCCAGACATTACCCGCATCGACGAAGGTGAACACGCGCAATGTGCGGTCATACCCTGTTCCTGGCAGCGGGAAGGTCAGTTCGATATTGGCCACGGCCATTTCGTTACCGCCGATCGGGTCGCCCGTCTTCGCGTCGATCGGGCCCAGCGAGTTGGTCTGGAAGCCACGTACCGAACCGATACCGCCGCCGTAGTAGTTCTCATAGATCGGGTACGGACGCCCGCCGATGCTGTTGCCGTAACCGCCCTGCAGATTGAAGCCGAGCACGAAGCCGCGCGCGAACGAGTAGTAATACTGCGCCTGCACATCGCCCTTGTAATACTGCACCTTGCCCACGGGCGCGCCATATTCGGCGTTGGCCTGCACGTAGTAGCCACGGCTAGGCACCAGCGCGCTGTCACGCGCGTCACGCGCCCAACCCACCGTGATTGGCACCACGTTGGAGATGCGCCCGTAATCCTGCACGTATTTCTGGTAGCTGTACGGCGTATCCCCATCGACATCGAGCCGGTACTGGTTGAAGCCCGCGCCGAAATAAACCGTATCCAGCTCCGAGAACGGGATACCAAATTTCATGTCGCCGCCCACGGTCAGAATGCGGAAGTCCGAATCCGTGGAATAGTACAGAGGCTCATACGTGCGATAGAACACATCGGTGATGCGCTTGATGCCGTCGATCGTGAAATACGGATCGACCTGCGAGAGCGCAATCGTGCGGTAGGTCGTGGACGTGTTCGCGGTCAATGACAGGCTCGTGCCTGAACCAAACACATTGTCCTGCGAAACGCCGCCGGAGATGATCGGACCTTCGCCCGAGCCGTAACCCAGGCCCAGCGTAACCGACCCCGTGGGCTTTTCCGCGACCTTCACATTCACGTCCACCTGGTCATTCGTGCCCTCCACCGGCGTGGTGCTCATGTCCACATCGGTGAAATAGCCCAGACGGTTCAGACGGTCCTTCGACAATGCCAGGCGGCTGGAGTCAAACCACGCACTTTCCATCTGGCGCATTTCACGGCGCACCACTTCGTCGCGCGTACGGGTGTTGCCCACCACGTTGATATGGCGCACATACACACGGCGGCCAGGATCGACCTGCAAGGTCAGATCCACGGTGTGATTGCGCTGGTTGATCTGCGGCGCAGCGTTCACGGTGGCGAACGCATAACCATAGCTGCCCAGCTTGTTCACAAGCGCCTTCGTCGTATCCTGCAACCGCTCGCCGGAGAAAAGCTGGCCTTTTTTGATCTTCACGAGCTTTTTCAGCTCGTCCTCGCGCTCCAGCAGATTGCCCGCCAGATGCACGCCCGATACCCGGTACGGCTCGCCTTCATGCAACGCGACCGTCAGGTACATATCCTTTTTGTCCGGCGAAATCTGCACCTGCGTAGAATCGATGCCGAATTCCAGATAGCCGTGATTCAGGTAATACGCGCGCACGTTTTCGAGGTCGCCCGTGAGTTTGTCTTTCGCGTACACGTCGTTGCGCGTGTACCACGAGAACCAGTTCGGCGTGGAGAGCTGCATTTCACCGAGCAGATCGCCCGAGCTGAAGCGCTTGTTGCCGATGAAGTTGATCTGGCGGATCTTCGCGCTCGGCCCTTCGTCCACCGAGAACAGGATACCCACGCGGTTTGCGTCCAGCGGCGTGATCGTCGTTTTCATGCTCGCCGCGTAGTAACCGCGCGTCAGATACTGACGCTTGAGTTCCTGCTCGGCGCGATCGAGCAGCGCCTTGTCGTAATAGCTCCCCTGCGACAGGCCAACGCCGCGCAGCGCCTTGGTCAGCGCGTCCTTGTCGAAGGTGTGCAGGCCGGAAAAATCAATCGTGCCGATGGCAGGACGCTCCTGCACCTGCACCACCACCACATTGCCTTCGCTGGAGACTCTCACATCATTGAAAAATCCCGTTGCGTACAGCGAGCGGATGGCCTGCGAGGCCCTGTCAGCCGTAAACGTGTCTCCCCGCTTGATCGGCAGATACGAGAGCACGGTACCCGGCTCGACACGTTGCAGCCCTTCGACCTTGATGTCCTGCACCACGAAAGACGTGGCTGCATGGGCGACCACGCCATACGCAGCAACCGCCGCGAACGTGGCAGCTTTTGGAACGAAGCGATGAGATTTAAACAACTTGTTTTCCCCCACTAGGCAGGGCCATAAAAAAGGCATCAGGCCAAAGCGCGATACCTCCGGCAATACCAACACGCACCAATGTTCCTGAATGCATCATCATCAATGAATTAACCGTAACATGTCATTAACCAGCGCAAGCGCCACCAGCCCGGCGATCACGACCAGCCCCACCCTCTGCAACACGGACTGCCAGTATCCGGGAATGGCGCGGCCCGTAAAAGCTTCAATGGCGTAATATAACAGATAGCCCCCGTCCAGAACCGGAATTGGGAGCAGATTCAGCACGCCCAGGCTGATACTGACGATCGCAAGAAATCCGAGAAACGCCATCGGCCCTTGCTGGGCGCTTTTCCCCGCATAGTCGGCAATCGTGACAGGCCCTGACAGGTTATCCAGCGATGCATGGCCCGTGACCATGCGCCCGAACATCCGCAACGAATACACGGTGAGATCCCAGGTGCGCTGCGCGCCCAGCCGCACGCTGTCAAACGGGCCGTAGCGCACATCCACCGACGGCGTTTGCTGCGTCAGCGTCGCGCCCATATGGCCGGCGCGATCCTTTGTCATCATCGGCGTCACCGTCAGGGTCAGCTGCTGCGCGGACGCGCCACGGCTGACCTTCAGCGCCACGGGCTGGCCGGCATGCGACTGGATATACGCCACAAAGGTTTGCACGTTATCAACGGGCCTGCCATCGGCATCGAGCAGCACATCGCCCGTCATCAGGCCGGCGCGCTGCGCTGCGCTGCCCGCCTCGATGCCCTGCACCTGCACGACGCCAGCAGGCATCAGGCCGACATGCTTCATGAAATCGCTGTCGTTATCAATATCGCGGCTCGACAGGCCCGACAGATCCAGCGTGAAATCACGCGGGGCGCTGTTTTCCGCAGACCCCGCGCGCGCGCTCAGGATCACGCGCCCGCGCCCGGTGGCTGCATCCAGCAGCGCCCAGTTCACTTCATCCCACGAGCGCACCACCTTGCGTTGCGCGCCAGGCGCGCGGGCAACCGACAGCACGGTTTCCCCACCGCCCAGGCCCGCCTGCGCCGCCATCGAATGCGCTGGCGGCGTGGCGATGATGGCGTGCGGCGCCTGCGTCCCCGTGCCGAAAATCACGGCGAGCAACGCAATGGCCAGCGCGAAATTCGCCACCGGCCCTGCCGCGATGATCGCCATGCGCCGGATTGCCGACTGATGATCGAATGCGTAGGGGCGATCGGCAGGCGCAATGGTCTGCTCGCTGTCACGGCCATCGAGCATCTTTACATAGCCGCCCAGCGGCCACGTGGCAATCACCCATTCGGTGCCGCTTTTCGCGCTGACCCAGCGCACAAGCGGCGCGCCAAAGCCCACCGAAAACTTCAGCACCTTCACGCCACACAGGCGTGCCACGCTGTAATGCCCAAGCTCGTGCACGACAACCAGCACACTGATTGCCACGATAAAAGCCACGAGGGTAATGAGCAGATTCATTGCGTGAGCCTGCGGGTTATCCGACGGTTATGCCTGCACCTGCATGGTCAATAAACTTCTGCGCGGCGCGGCGCGCGGCGGCATCCGCATCGAGCACGTCCTCCAGACTGTCCGCGCGGTGGTTCTGGCATTCGTTCAGCACGGCCTCGACCGTTTGCGCGATGGCGGTAAAACGGATGCGCCGCGCAAGGAATGCCTCGACCGCCACTTCATTGGCCGCGTTCAGCGCCGCACTGGCCACACCGCCCGCAGCCAGCGCGGACATCGCCAGCGCCAGACACGGAAAGCGTTCGTAATCGGGCTTCTCGAACGACAACGTGGCGATCGCAGCCAGATCGAGCGGCGCCACGCCAGAATCAACGCGCGCGGGAAACGCCAGCGCATGCGCGATCGGCGTGCGCATGTCGGGATTGCCCAGTTGCGCGAGCACCGAACCATCGGCATACGATACCATCGAATGAATCACGCTCTGCGGATGGATCAGCACGTCGATCCGCTCGCCAGGCATGCCAAACAGCCAGTGCGCCTCGATAACTTCAAGGCCCTTGTTCATCATCGTTGCGGAGTCCACGGAAATCTTGCGCCCCATCGACCAGTTTGGGTGCTTGCACGCCTGCTCAGGCGTGACGTCGATCAATGTGCGCGGCTCGCGCGTGCGAAACGGGCCGCCCGAGGCGGTCAGGATCAGCTTCGATACGCCGCCATGCGTGATGGTTGCGCCTTCGCGCGGCAGGCACTGGAAGATCGCGTTGTGCTCGCTGTCCACGGGCAGCAGGGTGGCGTTATGCTCGCGCACCGCATTCAGGAAAATCGCGCCGGACATCACCAGCGCTTCCTTGTTCGCCAGCAGGATGCGCTTGCCCGCGCGCGCCGCCGCGAGCGTGGGCGCGAGCCCCGCTGCGCCGACAATCGCCGCGACGACGGTATCGCAGCCACCATCCTGTGATACATCGACCAACGCCTGTTTGCCGTGCATGACCCTGGTATGACTGCCCGCTGCGCGCAGCGCGCTTTCGACCTGTGCGGCGGTTTGCGCATCGCCCACCACGGCCACTTCCGGCATGAATTGCAGACATTGCCCAACGAGCTTCCCGCCATTGCGATGCGCAGTCAGCGCATAGACCGAAAAATCTTCGGGATGCCGCGCCACCACGTCCAGCGTGCTGTCGCCAATGGAGCCGGTCGAACCGAGCAGGGTTATTTTCCTTTGCATGATTACCGTACTTGTACTGTGTATTGTGTATGGATGTGTGTGCCTGCTGCGTCAGCAGCCAGCAAGCAGCATCGCCAGCGGCAGCGCCGGCAGCAATGCGTCGATACGGTCAAACACGCCGCCGTGCCCCGGCAGCAGTTTGCCTGAATCCTTCTGGCCTGCCTGACGTTTCATCACGGATTCAAACAGATCGCCCATGATGCTCAATGCCACCAGCACGGCCAGAATCGCCAGCGCGCGGCCCAGGCCCCAGCGCATGGCGAGCTCTGAATACAGCGTCGGCTCGAAGATGCGCCCTGCCATGGCCACCGCGGCCACGATCATCACCAGCGCCAGACCGCCCGCCGCGCCTTCCCATGTTTTGCCCGGACTGATGGCGGGCGCCAGTTTGTGACGGCCCAGCGCCTTGCCCGAAAAATACGCGCCGATATCGGCCAGCCACACCACCAGCAGCAACGAAAACACAAACGCCACGCCCACCCGGCGCGCGTCAAGCAATGCCCGCCAGCATGCGGCAAAGACAATCAGCCCGACGGCCAGCAGAAACACGCGCCATAGGCCCGCGGCCAGCGTTGGCCGGCGGACCAGCGCATACGGGCCGATCACGATCCAGAATACACTCGCGCCGCGATACAGCGCGGGCGCATCCAGCCACACGCTGGCCACCACGACGGCCACCACGACGGCGGCATAACCTGCCGCGCCAGGAGCGCTGATTTTCAGCAGCCGCGCCCATTCCCAGGCGGCGAACATCACGACCACGCCCGTCAGCGCGCCGAATCCCCACGGCGGCGCGAAGACCGTGACGGGCACGAACACAAGCAGCAACACCAGCGCTGTGAGAATGCGGGTTTTCAGCATGGCAATGAACTCACTGGACTCACGCGCTTTGGGCGTTACGTTTGCAGTTCGACCTGCGCGCTCGTGCGGCCAAACCGGCGCTCGCGCTGCGCATAGGAGGCAATGGCCGCATCCAGCGCACTGGCGTCGAATTCCGGCCAGTACAGGGGCGTGAAATAAAACTCGGCATACGCGAGTTGCCACAGCAGGAAATTGCTGATGCGCTCCTCGCCGCCGGTGCGGATGAAAAGATCCGGCTCGGGCGCATAGGCCATGGACAGATGCCGCGCGAAGGTGTCTTCGTTGACCAGCGCGGGCGCGCCTTCCTGCGCGGACTGCTCGACGAGCTTGCGCGCGGCCTGCATGATGTCCCAGCGGCCACCGTAATTCGCGGCGATGGTCAGCGTCAGGCGCGTGTTGTTCGCGGTTTTTGTTTCCGCGCGATTGATCAGTTCCTGGATGCGCGTGTTGAACATCGACAGATCGCCCACCACGCGCAACCGGATGCCGTTCGCATGAAGCTTGCCGATTTCGCGCTCCAGCGCGGACACGAAAAGGCGCATCAGGAACGACACTTCTTCCATGGGACGGCGCCAGTTTTCAGAACTGAACGCGAACAGCGTCAGATATTCAACGCCACGATCCACGCACGCCTCAACCGTGTTGCGCACCGCGTCAAGTCCGCGCGAATGCCCCGCGATACGCGGCAGGTGGCGCGCCGTTGCCCAGCGGCCATTGCCATCCATGATGATGGCGACATGCCGCGGCACTGCGGCCACACTGGGCACGTGAATGGTGGAACTGATATGGGTCATCGCGCCATCATACCTTCATGATCTCGGCTTCCTTGGACTGCGCCAGCTTGTCGATCTCGGCCACTGAACGGTCGGTCAGTTTCTGCACATCATCCATGGCGCGGCGCTCGTCGTCTTCAGAAATTTCCTTGTCCTTCACCAGTTTTTTCAGATGCTCGTTCGCATCGCGGCGCAGGTTGCGCACGGCAACCTTCGCATCCTCGGCCTCGCTTTTGACGACCTTCGTCAATTCACGGCGGCGCTCTTCGGTCAATGCGGGCATCGGCACGCGGATCAGGTCGCCCTGGGTCGCCGGGTTCAGGCCCAGATCCGATTCGCGGATGGCTTTCTCCACCGGCGCAACCATGTTTTTCTCCCACGGCTGCACGCCTATCGTGCGCGCGTCCAGCAGCGTCAGATTGGCTACCTGCGAAATCGACACGGGCGAACCATAATATTCCACATGAATCTGCTCCAGCAGACCCGTATGCGCGCGGCCCGTGCGAATTTTCGACAAATCGTTTTTAAACGATTCGATCGAGCGTTGCATCTTTTGTTCCGCGCCTTTCCTGATCTCAGTAACTGCCATTTTCAGTTCTCCAAATCCGAATCCGGATTATTCCGTTCTCACACGTGCACGAGCGTGCCTTCATCTTCGCCCAGCACAATGCGCTTGAGCGCGCCGGGCTTGTTGATCGAAAACACGCGAATGGGCAGTTTCCGGTCACGGCACAACGCAAACGCCGTTGCATCCATCACCTGCAGATTGCGGCTGATGGCTTCGTCAAATGTGATCGTTGGGTAACGCGTGGCCGAGGGAACCTTGTTCGGGTCAGCCGAATAGATACCATCGACCTTGGTTGCCTTGAGCACCACCTGCGCGCCGATTTCCGCACCGCGCAACGCCGCTGCCGTATCAGTCGTGAAAAACGGATTGCCCGTGCCCGCGGCAAAAATGATGACCTTGCCTTCTTCGAGCTGGCGAATCGCGCGCGGACGGATATAAGGCTCAACGACCTGGTCCATGCGCAACGCGGACTGCACGCGCGCCTCGATGCCCGCATAACGCATGGCATCCTGCAACGCGAGCGCGTTCATCATCGTTGCCAGCATTCCCATGTAATCCGCTGTTGCGCGATCCATGCCCACGGCGCCGCCCGCCACGCCACGAAAGATATTGCCCCCGCCAATGACCACCGCAAGCTGTGTGCCCAGCTGCACCACTTCGGCCACATCCGCGACCATGCGTTCGATGGTGGCGCGGTTGATGCCGAAAGCATCATCGCCCATCAGGGCTTCGCCGGAGAGTTTGAGCAGGACACGTTGATAGGCGGCAGTGGACATGGGGATATCCGAAAAATGGGTTTCGCGCGCAACCGCGCAACATTACACGACAATGAAACGACAACGACTACAACAACGATAACGAACAGCAGCAGGCAGCCGTTACTGCTTCGAGGCTGCGGCGACCTGCGCAGCTACTTCGGCGGCAAAATCGTCCTGCTTTTTCTCGATACCTTCGCCCACCACGAACAGCGCGAACTGATGCACTGCCGAGTTCGCAGCCTTCAGCATCTGCTCGATGGTCTGCTTGTCGTTCTTCACGAACGGCTGGTTCAGCAGCGAGACTTCCTTGAGGAACTTCTGCACGCTGCCTTCCACCATCCTCGCGACGATTTCCGCGGGCTTGCCCGACTCGGCGGCCTTCTGCTCGGCGATACTGCGTTCCTTTGCGATCAGCTCGGCAGGCACCTGGTCAGCAGACAGCGACACGGGCTTCATCGCCGCGATATGCATGGCCACATCCTTGCCAACCTGCTCTTCGGCGCCCGTATATTCCACCAGCACGCCAATGCGCGTGCCATGCAGATACGAGGCCAGCTTTTTGTCTGTTTCAAAGCGCACGAAACGGCGGATCGACAGGTTCTCGCCAATCTTGCCCACCAGCGCCAGACGCACTGCATCAACGGTCTGCCCATCGAGCGGCAACGCCAGCAGCGCGGCCACGTCCGCCGGATTCTTGTCGGCCACCAGTTCTGCGATCCGCCTGGAAAACGCGTTGAAGTCGTCGTTCTTCGCCACGAAATCGGTTTCGCAGTTCAGCTCGACCACGGCGCCCACGCCGCCCTTCACGAACGATGCGATCACGCCTTCGGCTGTCACGCGCGAAGCGGCCTTGCTGGCCTTGTTGCCCAGCTTCACGCGCAGCAGTTCTTCGGCGCGCGCCATATCGCCATTGGCTTCGGTGAGCGCCTTCTTGCATTCCATCATCGGCGCGTCGGTTTTCGCGCGCAGTTCTGCGACCATGCTTGCGGTAATTGCTGCCATTGTTTGCTCCTTCAATCCTGAAATCTGAAAACCTGAATATCTGAATATCTGAATATCTGAATATTCTGTGTCCGGCTAAAAAAAGGGAGCCTGCAAAGCTCCCTTTCTGGCTGCGCGTGAAACCGCGTTACGCCGCCTGTTCGTTCGCTTCGCTCACTTCGACGAACTCGTCATCGCCGTCATGCCCCTGCGCGGCCTTCACGATGTCGTTTACCGCGTTCTCGCGGCCTTCGAGCACCGCATCGGCCACACCCTGGGCATACAGCGCCACGGCCTTGCTCGCGTCGTCGTTGCCAGGAATCACATAGGCAATGCCTTCGGGCGAATGGTTCGTATCAACCACGGCGATCACCGGAACGCCGAGCTTGTTCGCTTCGGTCACGGCGATCTTGTGATAGCCCACGTCCACCACGAAAATGGCGTCGGGAATGCCGTTCATGTCCTTCACGCCGCCGATCGACTTTTGCAGCTTGGCGATTTCACGCTCGAACAGCAGGGCTTCCTTCTTGCTCATCTTTTCAAGCTCGCCTGCCTCAACCGCAGCTTCCATTTCCTTGAGGCGCTTGATCGATACTTTCAGCGTCTTGAAGTTGGTCAGCATGCCGCCGAGCCAGCGCGCGTTCACATAGGGCATGCCTGCGCGCTGTGCCTGTTCGGCGATGATCTCGCGCGACTGGCGCTTCGTGCCGACGAACAGGATCGTGCCACGGTTCGCTGCGAGCTGACGCACGTACTTCATCGCGTCGTTGAACATCGGCAGCGTTTTTTCGAGGTTGACGATATGAATCTTGTTGCGATGGCCAAAAATAAACGGGGCCATCTTCGGGTTCCAGAAGCGCGTCTGGTGCCCGAAATGGACACCGGCTTCCAGCATCTGGCGCATGGTCACTGCCATGAAACTCTCCTTTGGGTTGGGTCTTAGGCCGGCTGCTGCATCGTTGGCAACATGCAAACGACACCCAGGGTGCGCCGGCCCGCGAATTCCGGCCTTCCCTTCCTCTTCTTCAATCATCAGAAGTCAGAAACGAAGGCACGGTTTAGCGGCGGATTATAGCATGCATGCCATTCATGCGACAATCGCCCCTGTACCGTCCGGATGGACGCTTCAGAACCTTCACAACCCCTTCACAACCGCTGCACAGCCTTACCCGGACCCACTCATGGCCATTTTCACGAACGAACGGGACCTCGCGCCGATGCGCACTGCCTGCCGTCTGGCAAGCGAGGTGCTTGACCATATCGCACCCTTTATCGTTGCGGGCGTCACCACCGGCGAGCTCGACTCGCTGTGCCATCAATACATGGTGAACGTGCAGGGCGCCGTGCCCGCGCCGCTGAATTACCAGCCGCCGGGTTATCCGCCCTATCCGAAAGCTACCTGCATTTCGGTCAACGATGTGATCTGTCACGGCATTCCGGGCGACAAGACGCTCAAGCATGGCGATATCCTGAACATTGATATCACCGTCATCAAGGACGGTTACTACGGCGATACGAGCCGCATGTATATCGTCGGCGAAGGCTCGATTCTTGCGCGCCGCCTGGTGCAGACCACGTTTGAATGCATGTGGCTGGGCATTGACCAGGTCAGGCCAGGCGCGCGCCTGGGCGATATTGGCCATGCGATCCAGCAGCACGCGCAGGCGCAGGGCTACAGTGTCGTGCGCGAATACTGCGGGCACGGGCTGGGCAAGGTGTTTCACGAAGACCCGCAGGTGCTGCATTACGGCCGCCCGGGCACGGGCGCGGAACTGAGGCCTGGCATGATCTTCACGATCGAGCCGATGATCAATGCCGGGCGTCGTGATATCCGCATCATGCCGGACCACTGGACGGTCAAAACGCGTGACCGCAGCCTGTCCGCGCAGTGGGAACACACGGTGCGCGTGACTGACACCGGCCATGAAGTGCTGACCGTATCGGCAGGCACGCCCGCCCGGCCTGCGACCGTGCACGGGGCATAGGCGCAGGCATGGCGCTTGATCCTGCCTCGCCCGGCGCGGCCTACAGGGCGGCGAAAGCTGCGTTGCTTGAACGCTTTCGCAGCGCGCCGCGCGTTGATGCGCTGATGCGCAAGCTCGCGCGCATGACCGACGCGACGTTGTGCCGCGCATGGGCAGACTGCGAATTGCCCGCCTCGCTGGCGCTCGTTGCGGTGGGCGGATATGGGCGCGGCGAGCTTGCGCCGCATTCGGACGTGGATATTCTCGTGCTGCTGCCCGATGATGCGTCGCCCGCGGCATCCGCATCCGCATCATCCGCATTGCCTGACCCGCTGGTTGAGCGCATCGAGCGTTTTATCGGCATGGCCTGGGATCTGGGGCTGGACCTGGGCAGCAGCGTGCGCAGCATTTCGCAATGCATCGACGAAGCGGCCCAGGATATCACCGTGCGCACCGCGCTGATCGACGCGCGACACATCACGGGCGATGCAGCGCTGGTGCGCGCGCTCGATGCGCGTTGCCGAAGCGCGCTTGACGAGAGAGAATTTTTCCAGGCCAAGGTGCTGGAAATGCGCCAGCGCCACGCGAAATACCAGGACACGCCCTATGCGCTCGAGCCGAACATCAAGGAAAGCCCCGGCGGCCTGCGCGACCTGCAACTGATCCTGTGGATCACGCGGGCCGCGTCGCTGGGCAACAGCTGGGGCGAACTGCAAACGCGCAACCTGGTCACGCACCGCGAAGCCACCGCGCTGCGGCGCAACGAAGCGTTCCTGAAAACATTGCGCGCGCGGCTGCATGTGATCGCCGGGCGCAGGCAGGACATCCTCGCGTTCGATCTGCAAAATCCGCTGGCCGAGAGTTTCGGCTATCAGACCAGCGCCACGCGTCGTGCCAGCGAACATCTGATGCGCCGCTATTACTGGGCCGCGAAAGCCGTCACGCAGCTCTCCACGATATTGATCCTGAACATCGAGGCGCAACTCTTTCCGAAAACCAGCGGCATTACGCGCGTGCTGTCGGAGCGCTTTGTCGAAAAGCAGGGCATGCTCGAAATCAGCAGCGATGATGTGTATGAACGCGAGCCGCTGGCGATTCTGGAAACGTTCCTGCTATATGAAAAAACACAGGGCGTGAAGGGACTCTCGGCGCGCACGCTGCGCGCGCTGTATAACGCGCGCGACAGGATGGACGCCGACTGGAGGCGCAACCCTGAAAACCGCCGCCTGTTCCTTGAGATACTGCAACAGCCCACGGGCATCACGCACGCCATGCGGCTGATGAACCAGACCAGCGTGCTGGGCCGCTATCTGCTGAATTTCCGGCGCATCGTCGGGCAGATGCAGCATGATCTGTATCACGTCTATACGGTCGATCAGCATACGTTGATGGTGCTGCGCAACCTGCGGCGTTTTGCGATTGCCGAACATGCGCATGAATATCCGTTCTGCAGCCAGCTGATGGCGAACTTCGATCGCCAGTGGGTACTGTATACCGCAGCGCTGTTTCACGATATTGCGAAAGGCCGTGGCGGCGATCATGCGGCGCTTGGCGTGGCCGATGCAAAACGCTTTTGCCGCGAACACGGCATTACGGGCGATGACGCGGCGCTGATCGCATGGCTGGTGCGGGAGCATCTGACGATGAGCATGATCGCGCAGAAACAGGATACGGACGACCCCGAAGTCATCCAGCGTTTCGCGCAGATCGTTGGCAATGAGCGCCGGCTCACAGCGCTGTATCTGCTGACTGTTGCCGATATTCGCGGCACCAGCCCGAAAGTCTGGAACAACTGGCGCGGCAAACTGCTGGCCGATCTGTATCGCGCAACGCTCGCGGTGCTGGGCGGCGCGCAGGTGGATGCGAACACCGAAATGCAGTCGCGCCAGCAGCAGGCCCTTGCGCTGCTGCGGCTGCAAACCTTGCCCGAGGGCGCGCACGCAGCCTTGTGGAAAGAGCTGGATGTGGGCTATTTCCTGCGCCACGATGCTGCGGATATCGCCTGGCAGACGCGGATGCTGTGCCGGCATGTGCACACTGAAACACCGATCGTGCGCGCACGTCCATCACCCATCGGGCAGGCGTTGCAGGTGCTCGTATATGTGAAGGACCGCGCGGACCTGTTCGCCACCATGTGTGCGTATTTCGCCAGCAACCAGCTTTCCGTGCTTGATGCGCGGGTGAATACCACGCGCCACGGTTATGCGCTGGACAACTTCCTGATCGCGCATACGGAAGATCATGCGTTCGATATGCCTTACCGCGATATCGCCAACCTTGTCGAGCAGCAGCTCTCCGATTACCTGTGCGCCTGCGATCGCCCCTTGCCCACGCTGGCGAAAGCCCGTCTGTCGCGGCGCTCGCGCACGTTCCCGGTCACGCCGCGCGTTGACCTGCGCGCCGATGAACGTGGCGAGTATTACATCCTGTTCGTCTCGACGAACAACCGGCCCGGCCTGCTTTATGCGATTGCGCGTGTGCTGGCCGAGCATCGCGTCGGCGTTCATTCGGCGCGCATCAATACCCTGGGCGAGCGCGTTGAGGACGTGTTCCTGCTCGATGGCGCGCACCTCGCTGACAACCGCTCGCAGATCGAAGTCGAAACCGGCCTGCTGCGCGCCATCTCCGTATAACGTAGTCTGTCTGTCTTACCATGCGCATCAAACTCACCGCCAGTCATCCACGACAAGATAACTCCCATCGCGCGCCCGTGCGCCGAACCGGCGCAAATGCGCGCAAGCCTGTACCTGCGCCGGCTGTACCTGCGCCAGACAGGCCAGACAGGCCGCAAAAAACGCAGGACGAAACCGGCCTGATGCGGCTCTCGAAACGCATGTCTGAACTCGGCCTGTGCTCACGTCGCGAAGCCGACGAATGGATCGAGAAAGGATGGGTGTTCGTCGATGGCCAATGTATCGACACCCTCGGCACAAAAGTGCTTCCCACGCAGCATATTGAAGTCCATCAGGCCGCGCGCGCCGCGCAGGCAAAACAGGTGACGGTGCTGCTGCACAAGCCCGTGGGCTACGTTTCCGGCCAGGCTGAAGATGGCTATGCGCCCGCCGTCACATTAATCACGAAAGCGAGCCACTGGAATGGCGACCGCTCGGACGTGCGCTTCTCGCCGCAGCATCTGCGCGGGCTGGCTCCCGCTGGCCGGCTCGATATCGATTCAACCGGCCTGCTGGTGCTGACCCAGGACGGGCGCATCGCCAGGCAGCTGATCGGCGAGCGTTCGGATATCGACAAGGAATATCTGGTGCGCGTGACCTATCGCGACCACGGGACCGATATTGACAAACATTTCCCGGCGCACGGTCTGGCGAAATTGCGGCACGGGTTGTCACTCGATGGCGTGCCGCTCAAGCCTGCGCAGGTGGACTGGCAGAACGGCGAACAGCTGCGCTTCGTGCTGCGCGAAGGCAAGAAACGGCAGATTCGCCGCATGTGCGAAATGGTTGGATTGAAAGTCACCGGGCTAAAGCGCGTGCGCATGGGCCATGTGCTGCTGGGCGCATTGCCGCCTGGGCAATGGCGTTATCTGCTGGCTAACGAGGCGTTCTGATGTCTGCGCAGGCCCCTCATTCGCCTCCATCTTCGTGCTGCACGACGCTGCGCTTTCGCCCCGCTCCCGATGCGGAATACGGCTTTCCTGGCGCGCGAAGGCTGGCCTGCACCCGGTCGGCATGGCAGCAGATCGAAGTATGGGACACGCCGCAGCTGGGCTGTTTGTTCACGCTCGATGGCCGCCCGATGACCTCGGCGGGCGATGAATTTATCTATCACGAATGCATGACGCATCCCGCGGCGCTCACGCACCCTGCGCCCCGCGCCGCGCTGGTGCTGGGCGGCGGCGATGGCGGCGCGGCGCGCCAGCTGTTGCAGCACCCGTGCATTGAACATATCGTTGTGGCGGAACTCGATGCCGAGGTCGTGCGGCTGACGGGCCGCTATCTGCCGCAGGTGCGCGGCGATGCATTTGAAAACCCGCGCGTTGAGCTGGTGATGGGCGACGCGGCAAGGTTCGTCGCCACGACCCATGAAAAATTCGATCTGGTGATTTTCGATCTCACGCCGCCCGATTCTCCCGCCGCAGGACTTTATACGCGCGAGTCTTACGCCGCGCTGAAAAACGTGATGACGCCCAACGCGCTGGTTTCATTGCATCTTGGCTCGCCCTGGCATCATGCCTCGCGCATTCACACATTGCTTGATGACTTGCAGGCGTCATTTGCCATCGTACGCACGCTCGGCGCATTCGTGCCGCTGTATGGCTCGTTGTGGCTGATGGCCATCGCCAGCGATTCGCTCGACGCAGCCACCATGGATACCGCGCAGCTGGCTGCGCGTGTTGCGCAACGCGGTATCACTGGCCTGCTCCATTACAGCGCGGCCACGCATCCGGGATTATTTGCGCTGTCCGGCATCCCACGCCCCACCTGACTTTTACACCACGCCATGCCCCGTTTCTTCATCAACGCCCCGCTGCCCTCCGGCGACACGATCACGTTACCCGCCGAGGTCGCGCAACACGCGCGGGTATTGCGCCTGCAGGCTGGCGGCGCCATTACGCTGTTCAATGGCACAGGCGGCCAGTATCAGGCCAGCATCGTGAGCATGGGAAAACGCGATGTGCAGGTGCGAATAGAAGCCTTTTGCGCCACGGAAGCCGAACCTCCCTACTCGTTGACGCTCGCGCAGGGTATCGCCGAAAACAGCAAAATGGACTGGCTGACCGAAAAGGCCGTGGAACTGGGCGCGGCGCGTATCGTGCCGCTGACCACGACGCGCAGCGTCGTGCGACTCACTGGAGAGCGCACAGCAAAACGGCAGGCGCACTGGCAACGCATTGTGCAGGCGGCCTGCGAGCAGTGTGGCCGCAACCGTTTGCCTGAGGTCGCGCCTGTTCAGGACTTTCACGCATGGCTTGATGCCATGCCCGAAGCGCTTGTTGATAATGAAACAAGAATTTTGCTGTCGCCACGCGCGGACATGGCGTTCAACGCGTTGCCGCAGCAAGCGCCGCAAGGCAGGGTGATTGTGCTGGTTGGCCCGGAAGGCGGATTGCTGCCCGAAGAAGAAGCGCTTGCGCAGGCGCGCGGATTCATCGCCATCGGGCTGGGCCCGCGCATATTACGCACGGAAACGGCAGGCATCGCCCTGCTGGCCGCACTGGCCGCGCGCTGGGGCGGATGGTAAGGCAGGCCCCTGCACGCAGGCTGCCTGCCTGACCTGCCCTTCAGGGCATCCTTTGCATCTAGCGCCGACCGCCGCCTGTGCCTGTGCCGGCAGCGCCACGACCGCCCGCACGCCCGCCTGCCCGGCCACCATGCGCGCCCGCGCCGTCGCGACCGCCACGATAATGGCCACCACGGCCACCGTGGTCATACCAGCCGACGCCAATCGTGGTGCCATAGTAGCCGCCGTAATAGCCGGGATAGCCCGGATAACCGGGATAACCATAATCAGCGTAATACGGATAGCCATAGGCATCATAACCATACGCGGGATAGCCCGGCCCCACCACGCAGCCTGCCAGCGCCAGCGCAGCGCCCAGTATCACAACAAGACGAGTCATGGACATGATTGCATTTCTCCTTCCTTACGTTGATGACATTCAGTGGTGTTTTCCAGCGTTGTTGCTGGCAGGAACCGCGCCGCTGTTCCTTGCGCCCG
>Ga0209738_10000037_pt1 | contig 30846 bp, 31 predicted proteins | sample TergutNc150P5_FD_187289 | JGI IMG/M metagenome (GOLD analysis project Ga0209738, IMG submission 187289) | Nasutitermes corniger P5 segment gut microbial community from laboratory colony in Florida, USA - Nc150 P5 (SPAdes) (version 2) | ecosystem: Host-associated > Arthropoda: Insects >...
GGCCGCTGCGCGCGGCGGAGTCTGCCTGTCAGAAACCTATATCGACTCGAAAACCCCGCTGCTCTGGCAATGCGCGCGCGGCCACGTCTGGCCGCTCAGACCTGGCGAAGCAGTGCAAGGCGCCTGGTGCCCCCAGTGCGCCATCCTGGACAGAACGCGCAACCCCCGCAAACGCAAAAAATACCTCGTCACCGAGTAGCTCCCCTCTCCCAGGGGGAGAGGGCTGGGGGTGAGGGGAAACGCGTGCCAGGAGTGAGGAAAGCCCGCCTCAATCAAACCCCCACACCCTTTCAATCGCCTCTTCAATCCGCTCCACCGCCATCACCTGCAACCCGTCGATCGGGCGCCTGGGCGCATTCGCGCGCGGAATCAGCGCGCAGGAAAAACCCAGCTTCGCCGCCTCCTTCAGGCGCTCCTGCCCGCGCGGCGAAGGCCGGATCTCGCCCGTGAGGCCCACCTCGCCAAACACCACCAGCCCTTTTTTCAGCGCCTTGTTGCGCAGGGACGAATGAATCGACAGCAGCACCGCAAGGTCCGCTGCAGGCTCGGTGATCTTCACGCCGCCCACCGCGTTCAGGAACACATCCTGATCGAAACACGCAATGCCCGCGTGCCGGTGCAGCACCGCCAGCAGCATCGCCAGCCGGTTCTGCTCCAGGCCCACGGCCAGCCGCCGCGGGTTGGGCACATGCGCGGTATCCACCAGCGCCTGGATTTCCACGAGCAACGGGCGCGTGCCTTCCTGCGTGACCATCACGCACGAGCCCGGCACCGTTTGCCCCTGCTGCGACAAAAAAAGCGCCGACGGGTTCGACACGCCGCGCAGCCCCTTGTCCGTCATCGCAAACACGCCCAGCTCGTTGACCGCGCCAAACCGGTTCTTGAACGCGCGCACCAGGCGAAACGACGACTGCGTATCCCCCTCGAAATACAGCACCGTATCCACCATATGCTCCAGCACGCGCGGCCCGGCAAGATTGCCTTCCTTGGTCACGTGGCCCACCATGATGATCGCCGTGCCCGTCTGCTTGGCCGTGCGCGTGAGCTGCGCCGCGCATTCGCGCACCTGCGCCACCGAGCCAGGCGCGGAGGTCAATGCGTCCGAATAGATGGTCTGGATCGAATCGATCACCGTCACGTCGGGCTTTTCCGCGTCGATCGTCGCCTGGATTTTTTCGAGCTGGATTTCGGCCAGCAGCCGCACCTCGCTGGCCGCCGCGCCCGACGCGAGCAACGCCAGCCGCTGTGCGCGCAAGGCAATCTGCGCGGCGGATTCCTCGCCGCTGACATAAAGCGTGCGTTTTGCGCGAGCGATCTGCGCGAGCGACTGCAACAGCAGGGTGGACTTGCCAATGCCCGGATCGCCGCCAATCAATACCACGCCGCCCGCCACCAGCCCCCCGCCGAGCACGCGGTCGAATTCGCCAATGCCCGTGGTAAAGCGCGGCACCTCCGCCGCCTCAATGTCGGCCAGCCGCTGCACCGGCGCGCTCCTGGCCAGCGACTGAAAACGATGCTGGCCCGCCGCCGCTTCCGCCACGGTTTCCACCAGCGTGTTCCACGCGCCGCACGCCGGGCATTGCCCCTGCCATTTCGGCAACTGCCCGCCGCATTCGGTGCAGGTGTAGAGGATTTTGGTCTTGCCCATCACATGCCCCTATTCCGCCCGCACCATCACCCGCGGCGCAACCGCGCACATCAATTCATAGCCCACTGTGCCGCAGGCCTGGGCTACATCGTCGATCGGCAATGCTGCGCCCCAAAGCTCCACGCGCGCGCCAATGTTCGCCTCCGGGCAGGGTGTCAGATCCACCGTCAGCATGTCCATCGACACGCGCCCCACAATGCGCGTCAATACGCCGCCCACGCGCACCGGCGTGCCTTCGGGCGCGCTGCGCGGATAACCATCCGCATAACCGCACGCCACCACGCCGATACGCATCGGCGCAGGCGCGGTAAACAACGAGCCATAACCCACCGTCTGCCCGGGCTGCAATGATTGCGTGGCGATCAGCGCGGATTCCAGCGTCATCGCCGGTTGCAGGCCCACCCCGGCAATATCGGCAGCCACGCCCGAGGGCGACGCGCCATACAGCGCAATGCCAGGCCGCACCCAGTCGAACTGCGTGGCCGGATGCCACAGCAGCGCCGCCGAGGCCGCCAGGCAGCGCGTGCCCGCAATGCCCTGCGCGCCGCGCTCGAACGCTTCCATCTGATGGGCCACGCCACGCGCGTTGTCCGCATCCGAAAAATGCGTCATCAACGCAATCTGCCCAATGTTCGCGCAGGCGCGCGCGCGCTCCCATGCCGCGCGAAAACGCTCTGGCGTATAGCCCAGGCGGTTCATGCCGCTGTTCATCTTCAGCTGGATATTCACCGGCCTGGAGAGCCTGGCCGCCTCCAGCATGCGCATCTGCTCGTCGCAGTGAATCACCGTCGTCAGGCTGTAGCGGTCGATCAGGTCGATATCCGTGGGCTGAAAGAACCCTTCGATCAGCAGGATCGGCCCCGCCCAGCCCAGATCGCGCAGCCTCACGGCTTCATCCAGGTTCAGCAGGCCAAAGCCATCGGTTGAGCGCAACCCGGGGAACACGCGCGCCAGCCCGTGGCCATACGCATTGGCCTTCACGATGGCCCAAAGCTTCGAGTGCGGCGCGCGCTGGCGCACCACAGCGAGGTTATGGACAAGCGCGTGGGTATGAATCGTGGCGGAAATAGGGCGCGGCATGAAATGGCACCTGGAAAAATTAAACGCACAGTGTACCGGAGCGCAAAATACTTCGAAAGGAGCGGTTTTCATGATATAAAGCCCTGCGCACGCAGATGTGCGGCCACGAAAATCCGCCCCCAATGAAAAAAGGTTTCTATACCATCATCATTTCGCAGTTCCTGTCCTCGCTGGCCGACAACGCGCTGTTGATCGCCGCGATCGTGCTGCTGCATGACATCAACGCGCCGCACTGGATGACGCCGCTGCTGAAGTGGTTCTTTGCTGCGCCTTATGTGTTGCTGGCCCCGTTTGTGGGCGCGTTCGCGGACTCGCGCCCGAAGGGCAATGTGATGCTGATTACGAACGCCATCAAGTTCGTGGGCTGCGCCCTGATGCTGTTCGGCTCGCATCCGCTGCTGGCTTACGGCCTGGTGGGCCTGGGCGCGGCGGCCTATTCGCCGGCCAAATACGGCATCCTCACGGAGCTGCTGCCGCCGGAAAAACTGGTGATCGCCAATGGCTGGATCGAAGGCACGACCGTCACCTCCATCATCCTGGGCTTTATCCTGGGCGGCCAGCTGACCAAGCCCGTCACCGCCGAGCATATGATGCGCCACATGCCCTCGGCGATCGACTCGTCTGCGCATGCGGTGATGCTGATCGTGATGGGCATCTATATCGTGGCCGCGCTGTTCAACCTGCGCATTCCCGATACGGGCGCGCGCTATGCGCGCCAGGAGCGCCATCCGGTGCGACTGGTGCGCGATTTCGCGCATTGCTTCACCGCGCTGTGGAAAGACAGGCTCGGCCAGATTTCGCTGGCCGTCACGATGCTGTTCTGGGGCGCAGGCGCGATGCTGCAACTGATCGTGCTGGACTGGGCCAAACAGTCGCTCGGGCTGTCCATCCCGCAGGGCACGGGGCTGCTGGCCGTGGTGACGATCGGCGCGGCAGTGGGCGCGGTGGCGTCGGCGGCGCGCGTGCCATTGAAAAAATCGCTGATGGTGCTGCCGGTGGGCGTTGCAATGGGCTGCATGGTCATCATGATGGCGTTTTATTCGCGCGCGCTGTTCCCGCCGGACTGGGGCCTGCGCTTTGATTTCCACCCGGGCGATTACCTGAACATCCATCTGTTCCTGCCGTGGTATCTGCTGTTCGCGTATCTGTTCCTGCTGATCGTGGGCAGCCTGTCGGGCTTTTTCCTGGTGCCGATGAACGCGCTGCTGCAACACCGCGGGCATGTGCTGCTGTCTGCCGGGCATTCGATCGCGGTGCAGAACTTCAATGAGAACCTGTCGATTCTCGTGATGCTGTGCGTGTATGCGTTGCTGCTCAAATTCAACGTGTCGGTAAATGTCGTCATTGTGCTGTTTGGCGTGTTCCTGAGCGTGACGATGGCGCTGGTGATGCTGCGCCACCGGTTGAACCAGCGCGCGTTCGATTCGGTTGCGCTGATTGGTGAAAGCCCGCATCGACAATGATTCGATGATCCGATGAGTTCCCCCATTCCCAATGTATTGACCATCGCCGGTTCCGATTCCGGCGGCGGCGCGGGCATTCAGGCCGACCTGAAAACCTTCTCGGCGCTGGGCGCTTATGGCGCGAGCGTGATTACGGCGCTGACGGCGCAAAACACCCACGGCGTGCGCGCGCTGCATGTGCCCGACGCAGCCTTCGTCACCGCGCAGCTCGATGCCGTATTCGAGGATATTCGTATCGACGCCGTGAAAATCGGCATGCTGGCCAACGCGTCAATTGTGCAGGCGGTGGCCGACGCATTGCGGCGTTACCATCCGCCGCGCGTGGTGCTCGATACGGTGATGCTGTCCAAAAGCCACCACGCGCTGCTCGCGCCCAAGGCCGTGGCCGCGTTGCGTGATGAACTGCTGCCGCTGGCTGATGTGATTACGCCCAACCTGCCCGAAGCCGCCGCGTTGCTCAACGAGCCCATCGCCACGAGCGAGGCGGAGATGGTGCGCCAGGGCAACGCGCTGCTTGCGGCAGGCGCACAGGCGGTGTTGATGAAAGGCGGCCATCTGGGTGGCGAGCACAGCCCCGACTGGCTGCTGCAACCCGATGGCGCATTGAAACTCGAAGGCGCGCGCATCGCGGTGACGAATACGCATGGCACGGGGTGCACGCTGTCGGCAGCCATTGCGGCGCTCTGGGCGCAGCGCAATGATCTTCCCGACGCAGTGACACAGGCAAAGGCCTATCTGAATGGCGCGTTAAAAGCCAGCAACCAGTTATCCGTGGGCACGGGCACAGGGCCGGTGCAGCATTTTTACCGGTGGTGGCAATAACAGGAATGAGGCGCATGCTAGAATCCACGCACCCGCGAAACGGAGAGTCTGACCATGCCGACGACCCATGCACACCGCCCACAGCAGGTCGCGCCCAGCGTCCCCTTTATGCCCTTGACGTTTACTGTCAAGGTGATGCATGCCGAAGCCATGGATGCGCAGGAAGTCCCCATGTGGATTGCCGTCAGCGATGCGTTGCATCTGGCCACTGAAGCGCCAACGTTTGCTGAACTGCGCGAGCGTGTCTGGGAAATATTGCCGGATATGCTGGAGGCAAACCGGATGGGGCTGGGCGTCGAAGATATCAATCTGGTCTTCCAGTATGAAGACGTGGCTACGGCGCTTGCGTGACTCATGGGCCGTGGTTTTTATCCACAGATACGCGCCCTGCTGCTGGCACATGGCTGTACGTTTGTGCGGCAAGGACGTGGCAGCCACGAGATATGGCTTAATCCCGCCACGCGCGTGCATTTTCCTGTAGCCATCAGCATCAACAACCGCCATACGGCGAACGCAATACTCCGGCAGGCGGGGATTGATAAACGGCTTTAACCTGAAGGCTTGCGTTCGTAAGCCTCGATCAGTGTGAGGAGCGCTTCAAAACACGCGCCTTCCTCACTGTCCGGGTCAGGTTCCGTGGGTGCATCGAAAACTTCTTCTGCCGCCTTGAGCGCGGCGCGGTAATCTTCATCAGTGCGAATGGGGCGCAGTTCCAGTTCCGGTTTCAGTTTCACTTTCCACTCTCCACGGTTTGAACGTCTATCTGGTCATATTCGGCGTGCGTGCCAGCAATATAGTCCCGTTTTGGGACTTACCAGGATTATTCTGAACGACGCCCCCTGCGCTGCATTGTTGATGTTCGCGTTTTATCTGGCGCTGTAGAATTCGCAAAATATGAACAACCTCTCCTCCTTCATCAAACGCTGGGAAAAATCCGGCGGCTCCGAGCAGGCCAATGCGCAGCTTTTCCTGGCCGAACTGTGCGACGCGCTGGACTTGCCGCGCCCCAACCCCGCCGGTTCGATCAACGAGGACAACACCTATGCGTTCGAGCGCAAGATCTATGTGCCGCGCGGCGATGGAAAAACGATCTGCGGCGCCTGGACCTGTACCGCAAGGGCTGCTTCGTGCTGGAATCCAGGCAGGGGCAGGACAAGCTCGATGCTTCGGCTTCGCTGACCCTGCCGGGCTTCACCGCTTCTGCCGTGGTCAGCCGCGGCACGCGCCCGTGGGAAGACGCGATGGCCCGTGCGCGCCGCCAGGCGGAAAACTACATCCACAGCCTGCCCGCCCGGGAAGGCCGCCCGCCCTTCCTGATCGTGGCCGATGTGGGTTACTGCTTCGATCTTTACACGGAGTTTTCCTGCACCGGCGGCGTGTATCTGCACTATCCCGACGCCCGCCACCACCGCATCATGCTGCGCGATCTGGCCAGGCCGCAGGTGCAGGAACTGTTCCGCGCAATCTGGCTCGATCCGCTCACGCTGGATCCGTCGCGGCGCGCGGCCCGCGTGACCGAAAAAGTGGCCACGCATCTGGCCTCGCTGGCGCAGGGGCTTGAAGCAGACGGCCACGCGCCCGACCGTGTGGCGCAGTTTCTGATGCGCTGCATCTTTTCGATGTTCGCCGAGGATGTGGCGATGATTCCGGCAGGCTGCTGCGTTTCAATGGCAATATCTTTGCGCACCCCGAGGCGCTGCCATTGGCCCGCGAGCAACTGGGCACATTGCTGGAAGCTGCGCATGCGGACTGGAAGGAAGTGGAGCCGGCCATTTTCGGCACGCTGCTCGAGCGCGCGTTAAACCCGAAGGAGCGCCACAAGCTGGGCGCGCATTACACGCCGCGCGCGTATGTGGAGCGGCTGGTGATTCCAGTGGTGATGGAACCGTTGCGCCGCGAGTGGGACGATGTGCAGGCCACGGCGAGCCTGCTGTTCCATCAGGGCAAGGAGGAGGATGCGCGCGCGATGGTGGGCGAATTCCATATTCGTCTGACGAAAATCCGTGTGCTGGATCCGGCCTGTGGTTCGGGCAATTTTCTTTATGTGACGCTGGAGCACATGAAGCGGCTCGAAGGCGAGGTGTTGCAGGTTCTGGCCAGTTATGGCGAAAAGCAGATGAGCCTGTTGCAGGTGGATCCGCACCAGTTTCTGGGGCTGGAGGTCAACCCGCGGGCGGCCTACATTGCGGAGATGGTGTTATGGATTGGTTTCCTGCAATGGCACTTTCGCACGCATGGCCGGGTGAATCCGCCGGAGCCGGTGATCCGGCGCTTCGACAATATTGCGCATCGGGATGCGTTGATTGCGTATCGGGGGTGCAAGGCGGCGGTGGATGAATGGGGGATGCCGGTGATGCGCTGGGATGGTGAGACGATGCGCACGGATCCGGCCACGGGCAGGCTGGTGCCGGATGAGGCGGCGGTGAAGGTCGATGAGGTTTATGACGGTGTGACGCCTGCGGCGTGGCCGAAGGCGGATTTCATTGTGGGCAATCCGCCGTTTGTGGGCAACAAGCGTATGCGCCTGACGTTGGGCAGTGGTTACGCGGATGCCTTGCGCGCGGCTTACAGGGAATTGCCGGAGTCCTGCGATTTTGTGATGTACTGGTGGCACAAGGTGGCGGCGCTGGTGCAGGCGGGCAAGGTTAAGCGTTTTGGTTTTATTACGACGAACAGCATTACGCAGGTTTTTAATCGTCGTGTGGTGGCGAAATATCTGGATGACAAGAAGCCGGTGCATCTGGTGTTTGCAATTCCCGATCATCCTTGGGTGGATGCGGTTGATGGCGCGGCAGTGCGCATTGCGATGACGGCCGCTGAGAAGAGCGAAGGCGAAGGCGTGCTGGCTCACGTGGTGCAGGAGAAGCGTGAAACAGGCGGGCGCGAACGCGCGGTAACGCTTGTGGAATGGGAGGGGGGTCATTCATTCCGATTTGACGATCGGGGCGGATTTGCTTTCGGTAAAACCGTTGTTGGCGAATGGGGATATTTCTTGTCGGGGCGTGAATCCTGTCGGGCGAGGTTTTGTAGTTACGCCAGCAGAAGCGGCGCTATTAGGTCTAGGGCACATCCCTGAACTTGAACGTCATATCCGCCCGTACCGCAATGGTCGAGATATAACCGACAAGCCGCGTGGCGTGATGATTATCGATCTGTTTGGGCTAACCGCTGAAGAAGTGCGCAGCAAATACCCAGAGGTCTATCAATGGGTACATGATCGTGTGAAACCGGAACGCGATCACAACAGACGTGAATCACGGAAAAAGAACTGGTGGATTTTCGGCGAACCAGTCGGCACTTTCCGCCCGGCTTTTGCAGGGATAAAACGCTACATCGTGACAGGCCAGGTCGCCAAGCATCGCTTTTTTGTTTTTCTGGATGAAAATATTCTGCCGGACGACAAACTCATCGCCATCACCTCGGCTGACGCTTACCACCTGGGTGTGCTCTCCAGCCGCATTCATGTGTGCTGGGCGTTGGCAGTGGGCGGAACACTGGAAGATCGTCCCGTTTATGCCAAATCCGTTTGCTTCGATACCTTCCCTTTCCCGAGCACCACACCCGAACAACAAACCCGCATCCGCGAACTCGCCGAAGCCCTCGACGCGCACCGTAAAGCACGCCAGGCACAACATCCCGATCTGACGCTGACCGGCATGTACAACGTGCTGCAAGCCCTGCGCGAAAACCGCGAACTCCCCCCCGCCGAAAAACACATCCACGAAACCGGCCTCGTGAGCATCCTGCGCGAACTGCACGACGACATCGACACCGCCGTCAGCGCCGCCTACGGCTGGCCCGCCAATCTGCCCGACGAACAGATCCTGTCCCGCCTCGTGGCCCTGAACACCGAACGCGCCAGCGAAGAAGACCACGGACACATCCGCTGGCTGCGGCCCGACTACCAAACCCGCGCCAAAGCCGAGCGCCGCGCCGCACAGGAAGCCTTCGCGTTTGGCCCAACGCCCACCGCCCAGCCATTGCGCAAAGCCCCACGCAAACCCGCCTGGCCCACCGGCAAACTCGCGCAGACACAAGCCGTGCGCGAAGCCGTGCAAGCCCTGCGCACCACCGGCGCGCCCATCACCGCAGAAACCGTAGCGCAGCGCTTTACCTGGGCCAAAACAAAACTGGAGCGCGTGCAGGAAATTCTGAATGCGCTGGGCACGCTGGGGATGGCGTGACTTTGGATAACATATCGAGCCGGCTTTTGAGCCGCGACGCATCGGCTACATGCGTGCGCACCAGATCCTCGACACGCATGCGCATGGAACTGCGCTACACCGGCGGCCAGGTCGTGTGCGTCGATTTTGCGGAGATGGCCGAACGCTTGCCGGTATTCGCGGAATTGAAGCATCCCGATTTTTTCCAGCAGGCCGCCGTGACGGACTGGGGGCACTCGCTGCAATGGCCCAACGGCGAAGGGCTGGATGCGGATCGCCTGATGGAAATGGCGCTGGAACAGGCCAGGCGCACCGATACGCTGACTTTTCGCCACTGGCAGGACAGAAACGGCTTATCGCTCGCGCAGGCCGCTGCCGCCATTGGGCTGTTGCGCCGCACAGTCAGTCAGTATCGAACCGGCGTGCGCCCCATTCCCCGCACGGTTGCGCTTGCCTGCAAGGGCTGGGAAGCGGAGCGGGTGTAAAAGCGCATCCGGCAAGCGCATTGCACCATTGCGTTGCCTGCGCCTCACGCGCCTGGTCAGCCGCCATGGCCTGGTAGCCGCCATCAAGCGACGCATCGCTATCATGTGCGTATGAATTCACAGCCAGACAGCTTCCTCAGTGTCGTGGTCGATGCGATTGAATTTCGCCATGCCTTTCATCCTCGTCGAAACCCGTTGGGATAATAAACTGGCTGCCGCTTACGCCCCCAGCCAGACCATCGCCGCCATCCGCCCCGTAGCCGCGCCATCACGGCGATACGACCAGAAACGCTCGCGCTGCGTGACCGTGCACAGATCGCCACCACTGATGCGCGCAATGCCCGCTGACTGCAACCGCAGCCGCGCCAGCGCAGGCAGGTCGGCAAAATATTGATGCGGCGCATGCGGGTGCGGCGCGAACGCGGCCAGCGTTGCGGCGCGTTGCGCGGCATCGGCCAGGGCCGCACTCTCCACGAACGCAGCGCGCACCTCCTCGCCCACCTCGAACGCCGTCGGCCCGATGCATGGGCCGAGATATGCATGAATCTCCTCCATCGCGCAGCCCGCCAGCGCCATCACGCGCTGCGCGGTTTTTTCGATAATGCCCGCAGCCAGCCCACGCCAGCCCGCATGCGCCGCGCCCACCGCGCGGCCTTGCGTGTCGCACAGCAGCACCGGAAGACAGTCCGCCACCATCACCACGCACGCAACGCCCGCCTGGCTCGTCACGCTGGCATCGGCTTCAAGCGGCGACATATCGTCCGCGCACAGCAGCGCCTCCTGCGCACTGACCACGCGATCGCCATGCACCTGCTTAAGCCACGCCATGCGCGCGCCGCAAAAATCTGCGAGCCGCTGGCGATTGATGCGCACATGCGCCGCATCATCGCCACAGAACAGGCCCAGGTTCAGGCCGCCGGGCTGTTCCGCGCCATCGCGCCACTGGCCAAACGGCGGCTCGCTTGCGCCGCCATCGCGTGTGCTCACCCATGCGTGCACGCGCGGCGATACGGCAGGCGCGGCCCACGGCACGGCGAGCAGGTCGGCGCGCGTCAATGCGTTGTCATTTTTCATGGTCATCGCCTTCCCCTTCTTCCCCGCCCGGCGCTGCCAGGTTCAGCGCGGCCATCAGGGCCAGCATATCGTCCGGCGCATCGGCCTGCCATTGCATCGCGCGGCCCGTGCGCGGATGAATCAACCCCAGCTGCCACGCATGCAGCGCCTGGCGCGCAAACCCGCCGGGCAACGCCACAGCAGAGCGCTGCCCGCGCGTGCGCCCATACACCGGATCGCCCAGCAACGGATGCCCGATATGCGCGCAATGCACACGAATCTGGTGCGTGCGGCCTGTTTCAAGATCGCAGTGCAGCGCGCTGATGGTCTGGCCCTGCCACACCGTCGCGCCCACACAACGAAAATGCGTGCGCGCAGGCTTGCCCGCATCACCGGCCACCACGGCCATGCGCGTGCGCTCGCGCGGGTCGCGCCCGATGGGCGCGTCGATCGTGCCTTCCCCGGCCATGTTGCCCCACACCAGCGCCAGATAGCGGCGCTTGACCGTGCGCGCCTGCAACTGCCGCACCAGGTCCGTCTGCGCGAACAACGTGCGCGCCACCACCATCAGCCCGGAGGTTTCCTTGTCCAGACGATGCACAATGCCTGCGCGCGGCAGGCCCGCGGCGCGATCGCCATCGCGGTGCAGCAGGCCGTTGAGCAGGGTGCCGCTCCAGTTGCCCGCTGCCGGGTGCACCACCAGGCCGGCGGGCTTGTTGATGACCAGCAGGTCATCGTCTTCATAAATCACATCGAGCGGCACAGCCTCCGGCAAAAACGCCAGCTGTTCGGGCAGCAGATCAGGCACGAGCTCGATGGTCGCGCCCAGGGGCACAGGCTGGCGCACTTTCGCCACCGCGCCATTCACGCGCACGCGCTGGCTTTCGATCCAGCCTTGCAGGCGACTGCGCGAGAATTCGGGGAAGAGCCTGGCGAGCACCTTGTCAAGCCGCTCGCCAGCCAGCTCGTCTGGCACGCTGGCAACACAGGTATCGTGCTGCGTTGTGTCCAGGCTATAATCGTGAACATTATTCTGGGCGCCAGCGGCGCCGGCGCCCGAAGATCTTGAACGGGTCATTGAATCTGTGAAGCTGGACTGGAAAATGCGAGCCTTGAACACGATGAACAAACTGGCCCAACACACACTGGCCTGGATAGCCCCGATGAAAAAAACACCTGCCCAAAGCGCCCTGCCCTTGACTGGCGCCCGTCACCTGTTGCGCGCTGCGGGTTGCGGCGCGCTGCTGCTTGCGCTGGCGGCCTGCCATGGCCTGCCGCAAAAAACCGATGAGCTTGCGGGCTGGTCGGACAGCAAATTATATACGGATGCCCAGAATGCGATGGCCACCCGCGACTGGGCCCGATGCTGGAAATACTTCGATGCATTGCAGGGCCGTGACCCGTTCGGGCGTTTCGCGCAGCAGGCGCAGCTCAACGAGGCATACTGCCAGTGGAAGGATGAAAACGTGGATGATGCTGACCGTGTCATCAACCGCTTCATCCGGCTGCATCCCGATCATCCTGATATTGCGTATGCGTACTATCTCAAGGGGATGATTCACTTTAACGATGATCTGGGTTTCCTGGGCCGCTTCTCCGGGCAGGACATGAGCGAGCGCGACCCGCAATCGCTGCGCCTGTCCTACGATGCATTCAGTATCGTGGTGGACAAATATCCGAACAGCAAATACGCGCGTGATGCAGCCCAGCGCATGCGGTATCTGGTCAACGCGCTGGCATCGCACGAAGTGCATGTGGCCGATTATTATTACCGGCGCGGCGCGTATGTCGCCGCAGCTGACCGCGCGCAGATGGCGATCAAGAACTTCCGCAACGCGCCCGCGCTGGAAGATGCGCTGCACATCATGATCCTGTCCTACCAGAAGCTGGGCCAGCAGACGCTTGCCGACGACACGCGCCGCATCCTCGCCGCCACCTATCCCGACAGCCCCTACATCACCGGCCACGACCGGCCCGGCCCGAAGAAGGCGTGGTGGCAGTTCTGATTAAAGGAAGAATGGAAACATAGAACCAGGAGTAACGCAGAAGCGGGGAAACACAGGCAGTGACAGTTCAGGCAGTCCATCAAGGTTGTTAATAACCGATGTGGATGGGTCAGCATGATGCGTCGTATTGCTGTCGTAGGTGACGAACTGACGAGCGGTGGGCATGTGGTTGATTCCGGCCACGTGGCCACCCTGAGTTTCATGGGATACAAGGGTGCGCAGATTGGCGGCCTGGCGCATTGCGACGCGTGCGGGAGTGACGGCACAATAGCGAAGGCAGGCGGGCCGCGCCGAATGGGTATTATGGGGCGCGAGAACGCGCTGGATGGTGACATTGTTCTGTGCCAGTGTTCAGAGCATCCGCGCATCGTGGCAAGCCTGGCGGGTAATACGACCTTTGAGGATGAATCATTCGGTGGACAGGTTTTTCAGTATTCTCCCAGCCAGGTAAGCGGAAGCTCTCAAACGGTCGCTGCCAGTGAAGAAATTGAAGCCGAATGCTTTGCATAGTACGAAAGAGACCTGGACGAATGCCGCGCCTATTCAGCAATGACTGGTGACTCGTACACATACGTATGGTGCAGGCAAAAAGCATTCCAGAATTACAACCAATGCAGAGGATTCTAATGACAAACATACCGAAGCGATCATTTGTTGTCTCCTACGACGAGGCACACGACAAGTTGACCGTGTGCTCCATCAACGACGCGGACATTGCTCCCTTTATGAACAAGGCATTGACGGCGGACTGGCCGTTGTCAAAAATCAACCATGCCCTCACGGATGATGTGGCGCACCGCCTTGGCGTGACTGCATTGACAATTCTCGCCATGTACAACCCACCGCTGAAATCAATGCTCAAGGTGACGCCTCTGCCACAGCCACCATTACCTGATGACCGATAACTGACTGCCACTTGTCGCAGAGCATCGCGATTGCACCGGACAGCGCAACTCCAGCGCTGACATCATCGTGCTCATGTGCAAATGACATACATACAACTTGCAACCGCGTCCCCGATGTTCCAGACGATATTCGCACAATGATGGAGTCAATGGGCGGAACGGTTGAGATGATGAGTATCGATAACCAGAGCGACCTTAAACGCGGTAATGACTACCACAAAGATAGAGATCAAGCGTCAGCTTGCCCTGCTGCGAATTCCGGGCAGTCAGTGAATTACAGAAAGTGCCTTCCCAGCCACCAGCCCGCTGCTGCAAGCACGGCAGATGCTGGAATCGTCAGGATCCACGCCCAGATGATATTGCCCGCCACGCCCCAGCGCACTGCGTTGAACTTGCGCGTGGCCCCTACGCCAACAATCGCGCCGGCAATCGTATGCGTGGTTGACACCGGAATGCCCAGCGCCGACGCAACGAACAGGGTCAGCGCGCCCCCCGTCTCGGCGCAGAACCCGCCCACGGGCCTGAGCTTCGTGAGCTTCTGCCCCATCGTGCGCACAATGCGCCAGCCGCCAAACAAGGTGCCCAGCCCCATCGACAGATAACAGCACGCCAGCACCCACCACGGCGGCGCTTCCGCCGTCATCGTCGAATAACCCGTGGCAATCAGCAGCATCCAGATAATGCCGATGGTTTTCTGCGCATCGTTGCCGCCATGCCCCAGGCTGTACAGGCTCGCAGACACCAGTTGCATCCGGCGGAACAGCCGGTCAACCCGGCTGGGCGGCGTGCGGAAATAAACCCACGACACCAGCAGCATAAAAAACGAACCCAGCACGAAGCCCAGGATCGGAGAGATAAAAATAAACGCAATGGTTTTCGCCAGCCCGGCCAGATTCAGCGCGTGCCAGCCCGACTTTGCCAGCGCCGAACCCACCAGGCCGCCAATGAGCGCATGGGAGGAACTCGATGGAATGCCGTAGTACCAGGTGATGATGTTCCAGCCAATCGCGCCCACCAGCGCGCCGAACACCACGTACTGATCGACGATGCCCGGATCAATGGTGCCCTTGCCAACGGTTTTCGCCACCGTCAGATGGAAGATGAAATAGGCGAGCACATTGAAGAACGCCGCCATCACGACAGCCTGCTGCGGCTTGAGCACGCCGGTGGACACGACGGTGGCGATCGAGTTCGCCGCGTCGTGAAAACCATTCATGAAGTCGAAAATCAGCGCGATCGCAATCAGGCCCGCAACTGCCCATATCGCCAGTTGTATCGTATGCATGATCGAAGTCCGTTATCCGTTGGCTGCGCCGTTCAGGCGTTTTCCAGCACGATGCCTTCGATGATATCCGTCACATCCTCGCATTTGTCTGTGACGCTTTCGAGCAACTCGCTGACGGCCTTGAGCTTGATCAGCGTCTTCACATCGCTCTCCTCGCGGAACAGTTTCGAGATCGCGGTGCGCATCAGCTGATCGGCTTCGGACTCCAGCCGGTCGATATCCTCGCAGGCCTTCACGATCTGGCCCGTCTGCTTCATGTCCGGCAGAAACGAGACGGCCTGCTGCACGCGCTCCGCGCAGACCGTGCAGATATGCGCAAGCTGGCTGACCTCGGGCGTGACTGCCTGCACATCGTACAGAAACAGGCTCATCGCCACGTCTTCCATCAGATCGACGATATCGTCCATCGCGCTGATGAGGTTGTGAATCTCGTCGCGGTCAATCGGCGTGATGAACGTCTTGTGCAGCAGATCGTTGACTTCACGCGTGAGTTTGTCGGCGGCCTTCTCTGCGGCCAGCACGGCCTGGCGATGCACCTGCGCATCGTCCAGATTGTTGACCAGCAGCTCCAGCTCACGGCCCGCATCCACGATGCATTGCGCGTGCGCATTGAAGATGTCAAAGAATTTGCCCTCTTTGGGCATGAATCGACCGAACATATGCAGATTCCGAAGTTGCGCAAGTTCGTTATTGTACCGTTTTGTAACCATCATGAAGAAGGGACGGCCAGGCCGTCCCTCCCCTCACCCAGCGCTTTCGCCTGCAGCGGGTAATTACAGCGAATAATACATCTCGAACTCCACCGGATGCGTGGTCACGCGCAGCCGCTGAACTTCGGCTTCCTTCAGATCCAGATACGCGTTAATCATGCCATCCGTAAACACGCCACCGCGCGTGAGGAACTCACGATCCTTGTCCAGCGCTTCGAGCGCCTGTTCAAGGCTTGAGCACACGGTCGGGATCTTTGCGTCCTCTTCGGGCGGCAGGTCGTACAGGTTCTTGTCGGCGGATTCCCCGGGATGAATCTTGTTCTGCACGCCGTCCAGCCCCGCCATCATCAGCGCCGAGAACGCCAGATACGGATTGGCCATCGGGTCAGGGAAGCGCGTTTCGATGCGGCGGCCCTTCGGATTGCTCACATGCGGAATGCGGATCGACGCGGAACGGTTGCGCGCCGAATAGGCCAGCTTGACCGGCGCTTCGAAGTGCGGCACCAGGCGCTTGTAGGAATTGGTCGAGGGATTCGTGATCGCGTTCAGCGCGCGCGCATGCCTGATGATGCCGCCGATATAAAACAGCGCGAATTCCGACAGGCCCGCATAACCGTTGCCCGCGAACAGGTTCTGGCCATTCTTCCAGATCGACTGGTGCACATGCATGCCCGAGCCGTTATCGCCCACCACGGGTTTGGGCATGAACGTGGCCGTCTTGCCATAGGTGTGCGCGACGTTGTGAATGATGTATTTGAGCTGCTGCGTCCAGTCCGCGCGCTGCACCAGCGTGGCGAACTTCGTGCCGATTTCATTCTGCCCCTGGCCGGCGACTTCATGGTGATGCACTTCCACCGGAATGCCGATCTGCTCGAGCAGCAGGCACATCTCCGAGCGCATGTCCTGGAACGTATCGACTGGCGCAACCGGGAAATAGCCGCCCTTCACACCTGGACGATGGCCGCTGTTGCCGCCTTCCAGTTCCTTCGCGGACGACCACGGCGCTTCCTCCGAGCCAATCTTCACGAAGGTGCCGGACATATCCGTGCCCCAGCGCACCGAGTCGAACACGAAGAACTCTGGCTCCGGCCCGAAGTACGCTGTATCGCCCAGGCCCGAGCTTTTCAGGTACGCTTCAGCGCGCCGCGCGAGCGAGCGCGGGTCGCGCTCATAGCCCTTGCCATCCGAAGGCTCAACCACATCGCAGGTCATCACGAGCGTGGATTCTTCGTAGAACGGGTCGATATACGCGGTATCCGGGTCCGGCATCAGCAGCATATCGGAGGCCTCGATCCCCTTCCAGCCCGCGATCGACGAACCATCAAACGCCTGGCCGCTTTCAAATTTGTCTTCGTCAAACGCCGAGATCGGCACCGACACGTGCTGCTCCTTGCCCTTCGTGTCAGTAAAACGGAAATCGACAAACCTGACTTCTTCGTCCTGCACGAGTTTCATGACATCGGCCACGGATTTACTCATAACCTGATTCTCCTGATAGATGAATTTGACGACTTCCGCCGCCGCTCCTGCATTGCACACCCTGCGTTACAAACATAAACAAATGATCGTACCATTTAAATTCAAGTCAAATCCAGAATGCGTCATCCCAGATCGATCGGCACAAAAATCTGCGACCCGCCGCGCTCGATGAGCAGCGCAAGACTTTTATTCGCGTGCGCCACCATCTGCGCGAACTGCGGCAAGTCAGACACCGGGTGGCCATTCACCGCCAGAATTACATCGCCAGCCTGAATGCCCGCACTGGCCGCTGCGCCGCTGGCGCGTTCCACCACCAGCCCGTGCGTGAGCGACGTGCCGTTTTTCTCCTGCGGCGTCAGTGGCCGCACCAGAACGCCGAGCCGGCCCTGCATGCGCGCGGGAGGCACGTTTTTTGCCGACGCGGGCGCAGGCGCCGCTCTGGCCTCGCCCAGTGAACCGATCACCACGTCAGCCTTTTGCGTCGCCCTGTCACGCCATATCTGCAACGCCGCATGACGCCCTGGCTTGATCGCCGCGATCAGCGCGGGCAAATCGGAGGAATCGTTGACGGGCTGGCCATCCACGGAAAGAATCACATCGCCAGGCTGCAACCCGGCTTTCGCCGCCGGGCCGGTGGGATCCACGGAACTCACCAGCGCGCCCTGCGGCCTGGCCATGCCAAAGGAATCCGCCAGCGACTGGTCCACCGGCTGCACGGCCACGCCCAGCCGACCGCGGCTTACGTGGCCTGTTTTCATCAGCTCGTCCTTGACCTTCATGGCTTCGTCGATCGGAATGGCGAACGACAGCCCCTGGAAGCCTCCGGTCTGCGAATAGATGATCGAATTGATGCCGATCACCTCGCCGCGCAGGTTGAACAATGGCCCGCCTGAATTGCCCGGGTTCACGGGCACGTCGGTCTGGATGAACGGCGTGTAATTCTCGTTGGGCAGCGAGCGCGCCTTCGCGCTGATGATGCCTGCCGTGACGGTATTGTCAAAGCCATAGGGCGACCCAATGGCCACCACCCACTGGCCCACCTTGCTGCGGCTCGCATCGCCGATTTTCACGGCGGGCAGGTTTTTCGCGTCGATCTTCAGCACGGCCACGTCTGACTGTTTGTCCGCGCCGATCACCTTCGCGCGGAATTCGCGCTTGTCGGTGAGCGTGACGGTCACGCTGCTTGCGCGCTCCACCACATGCGCGTTGGTCAGGATATAACCATCCGGCTCGATGATAAAGCCGGAGCCGAGGCTCGTGCCTCCCTGGCCCGCGGAATCATCGCCATCGTCCCCACCACCGCCGCCCTCGCCGCCGCCAAAGCCTGGCACATTGCCATAAAAGCGTTTGAAGAACTGGTAAAAGGGATCTCTCGGATCCACCGGCAATTGCCGCGTCCCCGGGCCGGAAAAAACGCGCCTGGGCGCATGCCGCGCGCTGACATTGACGACGGTTGGCCCGTAAGCCTGCACCAGGCCTGAAAAATCCGGCATGCCAGACATGCCGGACAGCGCAGGCGGAATATCCGCCGACGCGGGCGCGCCCGGGTTGAACGCATAATGGCGTCCGGCCCAGTAGCTGGCTGCCACCAGCGCAACCAGAACAACTGCCACGGCGCTGCGGGTCAGAACTTTGGCACTCATGCCAGGCTCCTGCATACGAAAAGTAAATCGGGAAAACAGGAAAGATAACGCCAGCGTTGCGCGAACACAAGCCTGTTCATGCAGAATCCGCGCTTCACCGTCAGAAACGCACATCCACCTGCAACCCGCCCGCCGCGGAATCCCCCAGCGAGATTGCCGCATGATGCTGGTCAACCACGCGGCGCACGATCGCCAGGCCCAGGCCCGTGCCCTTCACATCGGTGCGCTGATGCGCCGCCTCAGCATGCGTCGCGCCCATGCTGGCGCGATAGAAACGATCGAACACGCGCCCGCGCTCCACCGGCGGAATGCCTGGGCCGCTATCCGCAATGCGCACCACCGGGTGGCCATCGTCAATAAACAGGCTCACATCCACATGCCCGCCCGCGGGCGTGTATTTGGTGGCATTGTCGAGCAGGTTGCCCAGCATCGCGCGCAAGGCCTCGGTATCGCCACGAATGCTTGCGTTTGCGCGGGCGCTTTCCTGGTCGTCCATGCCCAGATCAACGCCGCGCTGCTGCGCCAGCGGCACGTGCTGCGCGACGCAATCGGTCAGCAATGCGCGCAGATCCACCTGATGTTCGAGCTGATGGCCCGCAGGCTCCGAGCGCGCCAGCGTCAGCAGCTGCCCGGTCAGGCGCGTGGCGCGCGCAACGCCTGCCTGCAGATCGGCAATGGCTTCGTTGCGCGTGGCGTCATCCTGCGCGCGCGCGACCAGCTGCGCCTGAATCTGTACCGCCGCCAGCGGCGTGCGCAGTTCGTGCGCGGCATCGGCGATGAACGTCTTCTGCGCGTTGAGCACCTGCGTCAGCCGCCCGAGCAGCGCATTGAGCGCCTGCACCAGCGGCGTGACCTCACGCGGCAGGCCGCGCAATGGCAGGGCTTCCAGCCCGTCGGGATGGCGCTTTTCGAGCGCCTGCGTGAGCCGCGCCAGCGGCGCAAGACCATGCCCGACCACCAGCCACACCGTCAACCCCAGAAACGGCAGCAGCGCCACCAGCGGCCACAACGTATGCCATGCGATCATCACGGCCAGCTGGTCGCGCATGGATACGGGCTGCGCCAGTTGCACCACGTTCTCGCCGATCATCGCGCCATACACGCGCCAGTCGCCCAGGCGGGTGTGCTCGGTGGAAAAGCCCAGCTGCGCGCGCGGCGCGAGCGGCACATGCGGATGCGAGCGGTAGATCAGTTCGCCATTGCGGTTCCATATCTGAAGCACGATGCCCACATCATCAGAATCGTGCGACGAAGGAATTTTCGGGAACGGCACGGGCGGCAGCGCGGCGGAGATTTCCTGGAGCTGGTAATCGAACAGTTCGTTGGCTTCTGCCAGCGCCTGCCGGTAAGTCATCCAGCTGGCCAGCCCTACGCCTGCCACCATCAGCGCAAGCAGCCAGCACAGCAGCTGGCGACGGATCGATGTCATCGCTCAGGCATCCTTCACGATCATGTAGCCCAGGCCGCGCACGTTGCGGATCAGGTCAGCGCCAAGCTTTTTGCGCAGCGCGTGGATATAGACCTCAACGGTGTTACTGCCAATTTCCTCGCCCCAGCCATACATCTTTTCCTCCAGCTGGCTTTTCGACAGCACGGCGCCAGGCCGCACGAGCAGCGCTTCGAGCAGCACGAATTCGCGCGCGGACAGGGCCACGGGAATATCGTCCTGCGTGACGCGATGCGCCACAGGGTCCAGCGTCAGCGCGCCATGGCGCATCAGCGATTCACTGCGCCCGGCCTGGCGACGCAGCAACGCGCGCATGCGCGCGCCCAGCTCGTCAAGGTCAAAGGGCTTCACCAGATAATCATCCGCGCCTGCATCCAGCCCCTGCACGCGCTCGGCCACCGCATCGCGCGCGGTCACGATCAGCACGGGCAGCGCATGGCCGCCTGCGCGCAATGCGCGCAGCACATGCAGGCCGTCGCGTTTTGGCAGGCCCAGGTCCAGCAGCAGCAGATCGTAAGGCTCATTCGTGGCAGCCAGCAATGCGGCTTCGCCATCTTCCACCCAGTCCACCGCGAAGCCTTCGCCGCGCAGCGCCTTGCGAATGCCTGAGGCAATCATCTGGTCATCTTCGGCAAGCAGGATTCGCATGGGAATAAAGGATGGAAGCAGTGTTCAGTGATATGGTACGGGTTTTGCCAACGAAGGCTCAACGTATCTTACAACGCCTGCAATGCGTACTCCTTGCCGTTCCTCCTTCCGCTTCGCTTCGCTCGTCGTTATGGTTGCGGTTGCGCTGGCCACGCTGGCGCACTGGCCGCTGGCGCACGCGCAGCAGCAGGCCGGCAACGCATTGCGCGCGCTGCCGCCGTCCGTCACCACGGCGCTTGCCCGCGCGCATGTGCCGATGTCTTCCCTGAGCGTGATCGTGGAGAAGGCCGCAGAGGCATCGCCCCTCGTGGCCGTCAATGGCGACAGCCCGATGACGCCCGCCTCGACGATGAAGCTCGTGACCACCTATGCCGGCCTGGCCATGCTCGGCCCGGATTACCGCTGGCCCACGCGCGCATGGGCCGATGGCAACGTGGATGAGGACGGCGCGTTGCATGGCACGCTGTATATCCAGGGCACGGGCGACCCGAAGCTCGTGCCCGAGGAATTGACGGACCTGGTGCAAAAAATCCAGGCCGCGGGCATCACCCGTCTGGATGGCCCGCTGGTGCTCGACAAAAGCGCGTTCGATGAATCGACGCGCGATCTGCCGTCGTTCGATGGCAGCGACCGCGCGCCGTATAACGTCGGCCCGGATCCGCTGGTCTATGCCTACAAGGCCATGACGTTTACGTTCTCGCCTGGCGAAGGCGATGTGACGATCACCGAGGAGCCGCCGCTGGCCGGGCTGGATATCAACAACCAGATGCGCCTGCGCGGCGGCGCATGCACGGGCGCGCGCCTGATGCCGCAGATCAGCACGGCCATTACCAGCGAGAATGGCGCATTGCCCGCACTGACCGCGAATTTCGATGGCGCTTATGCCGCGCGATGCGGCGAGCGCTCGGTGAACCTGGCGGCCCCGGTTGACCACACGACGTTTTTCGCGGACGGGTTTCTGGCGTTATGGCGCCAGGCGGGAGGCACGCTCGGGCCAGGTTTTAGCGGCGCGGTGCGCGAGGGCAAGGTCAGCGCAGAAGCGCGGCTCGTTGCGGAGCATGACGGCCCGGAGCTTGGCAGCGTAATACACGACATCAACAAGTTCAGCAACAACACGATGGCGCGCAACCTGTTCCTGAGCATTGGCGAGCTTAAGGGCAGCGCGCCTTCCACGCCCGAAAAATCCGCCGCCGCAATCACCGCCTTTCTGCAGCACAGCCATATTGCGATGCCCGATCTGACGCTGGAGAATGGCTGCGGCCTGTCACGCAGCGAACAGGTCAGCGCGCGCTCGATGGCGAACCTGTTGCAGGCGGCCCATGCGAGCCCGGTCGCGCAGACGTTTATCGACTCGCTGCCCGTGGTGGGCGTGGATGGCACGATGCGCCACCGGCTGGTCAACGCGGATGTGGCGGGCAATGCGCATATCAAGACCGGCACGTTGCGCAATGTGCGCGCGATTGCTGGTTATGTAAACGCGGAAGATGGCAATACCTACATCGTCGTCAGCATGATTAATGACCCACGCGCGCATAACGCGCGGCAGGCGCATGATGCGCTGCTTGAATGGGTCTATCAGGGCATACCCAGCGAGCGGAACATGCAGGATATGCAGGACATGCCAGACGATTCCGGCGCTTCGGATGCTGGCGCGCCGGATTCCAGCTCCGGCGCATCAACATCCGATTCCGAAACGGACACGGAATAATCAGCCCTGCGCGTCATCCCGGCCCGCGATCAGCGGATACAGCACGCCCGCGATCACCGCGCCGATGATGGGCGCCACCCAGAACAGCCACAGCTGGCCCAACGCATCCGTATTCACGATCGCCTCGAACAGGGCCGGCCCCGTGGAGCGCGCCGGATTCACCGACGTGTTCGTGACCGGAATCGAGATCAGGTGAATCAAGGTCAGGCACAGGCCGATCGCAATGGGCGCAAAACCTGCGGGCGCGCGCTTGTCGGTGGCGCCGAGAATCACGAACAGGAAGAACGCCGTCATCACCACTTCGCAGAGAAACGCAGCGCCCAGTGAATAGCCGCCAGGCGAGTTCACGCCATAACCATTGGTGGCAAACCCGCCGATATCCGCGCCTGACGTGCCTGTGGCGATCAGATACAGCACGCCCGCGCCAATGATCGCGCCAATGACCTGCGCCACGATATACGGCGCGAGATCCCGCGCGGGAAAGCGCCCCGCCACCGTCAGCCCGACGGACACCGCCGGATTCAGATGGCAACCCGAGATATGGCCAATGGCATAGGCCATCGTCAGCACGGTCAGCCCAAAGGCCAGCGCCACGCCCGCAAAGCCAATGCCAGCGCCCGGGAACTTGCAGGCCAGCACAGCGCTGCCACAGCCCCCCAGCACCAGCCAGAACGTACCGAATAATTCCGCTGCACAACGTTTGGATAAACTCATGAGATTATTTCCTTATTTCCTGTCGAGAACGTCAACGAAAAAAGCGGAAAAAATTATAACGAGTTGATCCTCAGGAAAAGTCAGGTAATACGAAAAACAACAAATATCAATGATGAAAATTCAGGGTTTTTCGTGTCACTTTGTTACGGCGTGATTTATGGCTGTGTGAACGCCGCCGCCGCGCGCCCCAGGCGGTCATTGACCGCCATCCATTCCGGGGTATCGGGCAATTTTTCGACCAGGATGCGCGCGAGGTTTTCGTGATCGAGCGCGCGCAGCAGCCTGTAGAGTTCGCGCGCGTATTCGCGCGGATCCTCCGGCGCAATCACCAGGCGCACGCCTGGCGCATCTTCCCACAGGCGCGCATTCGAGCGGCGCGCGATCAGGGCCACAGGCGCATTGCGGTTGCGCGTCACCAGCCACGCGTCGATGGCCTCGAATGGCCACAATGAAAGCGGCGTGCGCGGCGCGTAATGCGCCTTGAGCGTGCCTGAGGCGCGCGGCGCAGTGGCATCCGTGCCATCGGGCAGCTTCGGCGCAACGCCCAGCACTTCCGCGATCTCCTGCGCGCTGATATGCCCTGGCCGCAGCAAGGCCGGAAAGCCGCGCGACAGATCGAGGATCGTCGATTCGATGCCGACCTCCGAAGCGCCGCCATCGAGCACATACACCGACGCGCCAAATTCATCGCGCACATGCTGCGCCGTGGTCGGGCTGACATGGCCGAAACGGTTGGCCGAGGGCGCGGCCACGCCCGCGTGGCCTGCCTGTTCATGCGGCAGCGCGCGGCGCGCCACAAAAGCGTTCAGCAAGGCCTGCGCCACAGGATGTGACGGACAGCGCAGCCCGACGGAATCCTGCCCGCCACTGACCGCATCGGGAATATGCGCGGCGCGTTTGACGATCAGGGTCAACGGGCCAGGCCAGAACCGGTCGATCAGGCGCTGCGCATCTGCGGGCCACTGCGCGGCCCAGTAACATGGATCGCCCTGGGGCGGCAGATGCACAATCACCGGATGACTGGCGGGGCGGCCCTTGGTTGCGTAAAGCCGCGCGATGGCCACGGGGTTCTGCGCGTCCGCGCCCAGGCCATACACGGTTTCGGTGGGGAACGCGACAAGCTCGCCTGCGTCGAGCAACGCAGCGGCGTGTTCGATCTGCGCGTTGTCCACCGGCATGGCGATATTCATGGCGCTCACTGCATGGCAATGCGCAATAGCGCCGCGCATTCGCGCGCGGTGTCCTGCGCTTCATCCGGCGTGATGCCGGTGCAGGTGATGTGCCCCATCTTGCGGCCCCTGCGCGCAGCTTCCTTGCCATATAAATGCAGATGCGCGGCGGGCAGCGCAGCCACCTCGTTCCACGGCGGCGTGCGCGCGTGGGCGGGCGAGCCCGCTGGCGCAGCATCGGCGGCAAACCAGACATCGCCGAGCACGTTCAGCATCGCGGCAAACGAATGCTGGCGCGTGATGCCCAGCGGCAGCGCGGCCATCGTGCGCACCTGCTGTTCAAACTGGCTGGTTGTGCACGCATCGATCGTATAGTGGCCGGAATTGTGCGGGCGCGGCGCCATTTCATTGGCGACCCATGAACCGTCGTTCAATACGAAAAACTCCACGCACAGCACGCCCACATAATCGAGCGCCGCTGCGATCTTCAGCGCGGCGCGCTGCACCTGCTGCGTCAGCGCAGCGCTCGCGGCGGGCGCGGGTGCCAGCGTCAATGCCAGCACGCCGTTGTGATGCGTGTTCTGCGCAAGCGGATACACCGCTGTTTCGCCCGTTGCGCCGCGCGCCACCAGCGCCGAGACCTCGAACTGCAACGGCAGGCGCTTTTCCAGCACGCAGGGCACGTTGCCAAATTTCGCATAGGCTTCGCGCACGGCCTGCGCATCATCCACGCGCGCCTGGCCTTTGCCGTCGTAACCCAGCCGCGCGGTTTTCAGGATGCCAGGCAATATGACAGCCAGCGTATCGTCGCTCAAGGCCTCCAGCGCCTGTGGCGACGCGATGGCGCAATACGGCGCCACCGGCACGCCCGCAGATTCGATAAAACGTTTCTCTGCAACGCGATCCTGCGCAATGGCCACGCAACGCGCTGCCGGGCGCACGCAGGTATCGGCATGACGCGCAATCCGCTCCAGGCTTGCGGCAGGCACGTTCTCGAATTCCGTCGAGACGGCTGCACATAACTGCGCCAGTTCGTCCAGCGCTGCGCCATCGTCATAGGCTGCGCATAAATGGCGGTCAGCCACGCGCCCTGCCGGGCTGGCCGCGTCCGGGTCGAGCACCGCAACGCGATAGCCCATCGCCTGCGCGGCAAAACAGAACATGCGGCCCAGCTGGCCACCGCCCACCATGCCCAGCCATGCGCCGGGCAAAATAGACGTTGTGGCGCGGGAATGGCCCAGGGAATTCTTGCTCATCATCAAAATAAAAGCGTGTTACAGCGCAGGCAGCGTCATGCTCCGGGCCGCTTCGTGCTGCGCTGCGCGAAACGCGGCGAGTTTCCCGGCATATTCGGGCATCGTGCCACCCAGCAAGGCCACCGCGAACAGCGCCGCGTTTGCCGCGCCCGCTTCGCCGATCGCGAAGGTGGCCACGGGCACGCCACGAGGCATCTGCACGATTGAATGCAGGGAATCCACGCCGCGCAGATATTTGCTGGCCACCGGCACGCCCAGCACGGGCACGATGGTTTTCGCGGCCAGCATCCCGGGCAGATGCGCCGCGCCGCCCGCGCCCGCGATGATCGCGCGCAGGCCGCGCGCGTGCGCGTTTTGCGCATAGGCAAACATATCGTCAGGCATCCGGTGCGCAGACACGACCTGCGCTTCATACGGCACATCGAAGTCCCGCAGTATCGCCACGGCGTGCTGCATCGTTTCCCAGTCGGAGCGGGAACCCATCACAACGCCGACGAGCGGAGCGGGATGGGAATGGTTGGGGGAGAGTTCGGACATAAGGGTTCGCTGGAGACGATCAGATTTCAGGAGCCAGATATAAACGGCAATATCCTACCCCAGTTGCTGCCCCGTCAGCCGCTCCAGCGCTTCCCTGTACTTCGCAGCGGTCTTTGCAATCACATCAGCGGGCAGCTTCGGCGCGGGCGGGGTCTTGTTCCAGCGCTGCGCTTCCAGCCAGTCTCGCACGAACTGCTTGTCGAACGACGGCGGGTTCGTGCCCACGGCATATTGATCAGCGGGCCAGAAACGCGATGAATCGGCGGTCAATACTTCGTCCATCAGATACAGCCGGCCTTCTTCGTCCAGACCAAACTCGAACTTCGTATCGGCGATCAGGATGCCGCGCGTGGCCGCGTAATTCGCGGCTTCCTGATAAAGATAAACCGACACATCGCGGATCTGCTCAGCCAGCGACGCGCCAATGCGGTTCGCCATATCGTCGAACGTGATGTTTTCGTCATGCTGGCCCAGCTCCGCCTTCGCTGCGGGCGTGAAAATGGGTTCAGGCAATTGCTGCGCATTCTGCAAACCCGGCGGCAGACGCACACCGCAGACTTCGCCGCTCGCCTGATAATCCTTCCAGCCACTGCCCGCCAGATACCCCCGCACCACCGCCTCAACGAGCACTGGCTGCAAGCGCCTGACCACCACCGCGCGCCCCTGCACCTGCGCCAGCTCGTCGGGCGCAACAACCGACTCCGGCGCGATGTCCGTCAGATGATTCGCAATCACATGCCCTAAGCGCGCAAACCAGAAATTCGCCATCTGGTTAAGCACGCGGCCCTTGCCGGGGATCGGCTCGCTCATGATGACATCGAACGCGGACAGGCGGTCCGTGGTCACGATCAGCAGTTTGTCGTGGCCCACTGCGTAGTTGTCGCGGACCTTGCCGCGCCCAAGCAGTGGCAGGGAATGCAATGTGGATTCGTACAGCGGGGGAATCGGAGTGCTCATAAATAAATCAGTCAATACGATGATGAATCGGTAGGGGCAGGTTTCTGGTCAGCGCACAATCTGCGCCAGGTCGCCCGTGCGGTAACGTTCAGCCATTTTTTCCAGCGGCACGGGTTTAATTTTCGCGGCCTGGCCTTCGCAGCCGAATGCCAGATAACGCGCAACGCAGACTTTCTTCGCGGCCTCGCGCGCCATTTTCAGATAATCGCGCGGGTCGAACTTCGACGGGTTCTGGACAAAATAACGGCGGATCGCGCCCGTCATCGCCAGGCGCAGATCGGTGTCGATATTCACCTTGCGCACACCATGCCGGATGCCTTCCTGGATTTCCTCAACGGGCACGCCATAGGTTTCCTTCATGTCACCGCCGAATTCGCGGATTTCCGCGAGCAACTCCTGCGGCACCGACGACGAGCCGTGCATCACCAGATGCGTATTCGGAATGCGCGCGTGAATTTCCTTGATCCGCGCGATCGACAGAATATCGCCCGTGGGCTTCTTCGTGAACTTGTAGGCGCCGTGCGAGGTGCCGATCGCAATGGCCAGCGCGTCGCACTGCGTGGCTTTCACGAAAGCGGCGGCCTGTTCAGGGTCGGTCAGCAGCTGCTCGCGCGAAATCTTGCCTTCCGCGCCGTGGCCATCTTCCTTGCCGCCCTGCATGGTTTCCAGCGAGCCCAGCACACCCAGCTCCGCTTCCACAGTCACGCCGATCGAATGCGCGACCTCGGCAACCTTCCTGGAGACGTCCACATTGTATTCATAGGAGGCCACCGTTTTGCCGTCGGCCTGCAATGAACCATCCATCATCACGCTGGAAAAGCCGCTGCGGATTGCGCTCATGCACACTGCGGGAGACTGGCCATGATCCTGGTGCATCACGATGGGCAGATCGGGATAGGCCTCGATCGCCGCTTCGATCAGATGACGCAGGAACGCTTCGCCCGCATATTTGCGCGCGCCCGCCGACGCCTGCATGATGACCGGCGCGCCCACTTCGCTGGCCGCGGCCATGATCGCCTGCACCTGTTCCAGGTTGTTCACGTTGAAGGCGGGCAGGCCATAACCGTTTTCAGCGGCGTGGTCGAGCAATTGGCGCATGGATACAAGAGGCATGATGCAACTCCCTGAATTGACTGAATTGACTGAATTGATTGATTGAATGAATCAATGAATCAATGAATGAATGAATGAATTAGCTGGGTTGATCGGGATAAAAATTTCCCTCCAGCGCCTGCGCCATCGACCATGGGCAGGTTTCAGGAAAACGCACGAACTCAATGCCCGTTTCCCTGGCCGCGTTATCCCGTGCATCTGCCCACATATCCTCGATCCATTCAGGATCCTCCAGCATGGGTTTGAGGCTGGGCGTTTTATGCAGCCAGATATCAATGCGCCTGCGTTGCGTCTGGATCGTCGCTTCCCAGCTCGCGCCTCGGAAAACGGGCTGATATTGCCACTTGAGCAGATGCGTCAGCAACACCGCCATGCGGCTGGCCAGTTCGCGCTGTTCACTTTTGCCCACGTCCTCGATCTCCTCTGCCAGATGTTCAATATCCAGCGCGGAAAACCGCCGCGCTCGCAGCAGTGCGGCCTGTTCATTGGCCCAGGCCACTACATCCTTTTCATAAGCCGCAACCATAAACACTCCTGTTCAACATGGGCCTGCTGCCAGCGCGCCCTTTCGTGCGACCAGCTACCGCGATTCTATCCCGTTATTCCTTACGCACCCTCGCCAATGCGCACGATCTTCAGGGCATTGGTGCCGCCAGGCTGGCCCATCCTGCCCGCCGTCAACACGACAATATCGCCCTGCGCGGCCAGATTCCGCTGAACGACCAGATCAATCGCCTGACGCCAGGCTGTTTCACGATCGTTGTCCTGATCCAGATGCAGCGGGATCACATTGCGATACAGCGTCATCGCGCGTTCGCTGGCGACCTGCGAGGTCAATGCGAGAATGGGCAGCTGCACCCAGTGGCGCGACATCCACAGCGCCGTGGATCCCGACTCGGTCAGCGAAATGATCGCCTTCGCGCCCAGGTGAAACGCGGTAAACAACGCGCCCATCGCCACGGACTGATCGATGCGCGTAAACGTATCGTGACGAAAATCACGATCGAGTGCGGGCGGGTCAAATTTTTCGGCTTCCACGCAGATCGACGCCATCGCGGCCACCGTCTGCACCGGATACTGCCCGATCGCAGACTCCGCAGACAGCATCACCGCGTCCGTGCCATCGAGCACGGCATTCGCCACATCGGACACTTCGGCGCGCGTGGGCACGGGCGCGTGAATCATGGACTCCATCATCTGCGTGGCCGTAATCACGAAGCGGTTCGATTTGCGCGCCATCTGTATCATGCGCTTCTGCAACGCGGGCACCGCCGCGTTGCCCACTTCCACGGCCAGATCGCCACGCGCGACCATGATGCCGTCCGACACATCGAGAATGGCCTGCAATTCGGGAATGGCCTCGGCGCGCTCGATCTTCGCGATCAGTTTCGGGCGCAGGCCATACGGCGCGCCTGCGGCATTCACCAGCTCACGCGCGAGTTGCATGTCCGCCGCGCATTTCGGAAACGACACCGCGATAAAGTCCACGCCCAGTGATATTGCGGTGTGAATGTCTTCCCTGTCCTTGCTGGTCAGCGCGGGCGCGCACAGGCCGCCGCCCTGCCGGTTCACGCCCTTGTGGCTGGACAGCTCGCCGCCCACGCGCACGACCGTATGGACTTCATCGCCCTGCACGCGCGCCACATCGAGCACGATCAGGCCATCGTCGAGCAGCAGCACGTCGCCGGCTTTCACATCGCGCGGCAAGTCGGGATAATCCAGCCCGACGCGCGTATCGTCGCCCACTTCGCAACGCGCATCCAGAATAAACGCAGCGCCGGGCGCCAGCGTCGTTTTATCGTCCGCGAACCGGCCAATGCGTATCTTCGGGCCTTGCAGATCGCCGATGATCGCCACCTCGCGCCCCACGGCCTTCGCGCAGTCGCGCACCAGGGTGGCCGTTGCGTGATGTTCGCTGGCCGTGCCATGCGAAAAATTCAGCCGCACCACATCCAGCCCCGCGCGCATCATCTGCGTCAGAACTTCGGGCACAGCGGACGCAGGGCCGAGCGTGGCAACAATTTTGGTGGCACGGTACATGGACGTTTTCCTGATCTGGCCAGCGGTTACGCTTTCGCGCGCGCTTCCAGCGCGGCGACGGCGGGCAACGTGCGCCCTTCGAGAAATTCGAGGAACGCACCGCCGCCCGTGGAGATATAACTGATCTGGTCATGAATGCCATATTTCGCAATCGCCGCGAGCGTGTCGCCGCCGCCCGCGATCGAGAAGGCAGAAGAATGCGCAATGGCCTGCGCCAGCGTTTTCGTGCCCTGGCCGAACTGGTCGAACTCGAACACGCCCACTGGCCCGTTCCAGACGATCGTGCCCGCCTTGTCGAGCTGCGCGGCCAGCGCTTTTGCGGTGTCCGGGCCGATATCCAGAATCATGTCGTCGTCAGCCACATCGGCCACGGCCTTGACCGTGGCCTGGGCTGTGGGCGAGAACTCTTTCGCGCACACCACATCGGTGGGAATCGGCACGGACGCGCCGCGCGCGGCAGCCGCGTCGATAATGGCGCGCGCTTCCTGCACCAGGCTTTCCTCGGCCAGCGACTT
>Ga0209738_10000038_pt1 | contig 30722 bp, 31 predicted proteins | sample TergutNc150P5_FD_187289 | JGI IMG/M metagenome (GOLD analysis project Ga0209738, IMG submission 187289) | Nasutitermes corniger P5 segment gut microbial community from laboratory colony in Florida, USA - Nc150 P5 (SPAdes) (version 2) | ecosystem: Host-associated > Arthropoda: Insects >...
GCCGCCGCCGGCGAGCATCAGCTGCACCGTCTCGGCGCGGATGGGCCGCGCGGCCAGTTCGTAGAGCGCTTGCAGCAGCACCAGCGCGCGCTCGGCCTGCGGCTTCGGCCCTTCGATGCGGAACTGCCCGCCGCGGCGCGTAACGGCAACCTGTAAGCCCGCCTCAATGCTGCGCAGGTGTTCATCGAGCGGCCCGCACAGATGCGCCAGCCGGGTGTTGTCCGCGGGCGTGAAAGCATGACGCAGAATCATGGCCCGCATTATCGGCGGGCACGGCACAATCTCGCGATGCCTTTACTGCTTTTCGTCCTGGCGGACCTGGCCGCCGTTTTACTCATTGCCGTACCGTGGCTGTGGCCGTTTACCTGGGGGCCGCTGTCGGCAACTGAACCGTATCTGGCCGCGGCGGCAACCGCCGTCGTCCTGCTGGCCTATCTGCCCTGGCGCGGCGCGCGGCGCGCGTTCACCCTGGCCGCGTTGGGATGGACGCTGGCCGCCACGCTCAACGGCGCCATCGCGCTGCTCCAGTATTTCAGCATCGAAAACTGGGCTTGGCCGTGGATCAACACGTCCCAGACCGGCTATGCGTTCGGCAATCTGCGCCAACCCAATTTGCTGGCGACCCATCTGGTGATCGGGCTGCTGGCGGCCTGGTGGCTGACGCAGTGCCGGAAACTGCTGTGGCAGGTGACGGTGCCGGCCGCGCTGGTCATACTGGCCGGCCTGGCCGCCAGCGCCTCACGCACCGGCACGGTTGAAATCATCGCCGCCGCGCTGACGGTGACCTACTGGACCTGGCAAACCGGGCGCACCGCGTCCGCCGGCTGGCGCATGGTGCAAATACCCTGGCGCAACGTCGCCGCCGTTGCGCTGGCCGCCGTGCTGCTGTACCTGATTGCCGGCTGGCTGCTGCCGCTTGCACTGGGCTACACCGAGGGGCTGAGCGGGCGCGATCTGGTCAGCCGCTGGCAGCATGGCGAATCCGTCTGCGGCAGCCGGGAAGTGCTGTGGCGCGACGTGCTGTGGCTCATCGCCCACAAGCCCCTGACCGGCTGGGGCTGGGGCGATCTGGCGTGGGCGCATTACAGCGCACCTTATGAAAGCGCCGGCTTGCCGCGCTTTTGCCACATTTTGGACAACGCGCACAACCTGCCGCTGCATCTGGCGGTATCGCTGGGCGTACCCGCCGCGGCGGTCATTTGCGTACTGGTGCTGTGGCTGATCTGGCTCGGCCGCCCGTGGCGCGAAACCGACCCGGCGCGGCAACTGGCCTGGGGCGTGCTGCTGGCGCTGGGCATCCACAGCCTGGTCGAATACCCGCTGTGGTACGGGCCATTCCAGATCGCCGCGCTGTTGTGCCTGTGGCTGTTGTGGACGTCCCGTCGGCACGGCGCGGCGGCGACCGAAGCGCCACAGGCAAGCAACACCGCCGCCGCGCGCTGGTGCAGCGTACTGGCGCTGCCGTTGTTGATGTTCGTCGGCTACGCCAGTTGGGACTATTGGCGCATCGGACAAATTTTCCTGCCGGCACAGGAACGCGCGCCACAGTACCGACAAAATCCCATGCAACAGGCCCAACATTCGTGGCTGTTCAAGAGCATTGTGCGTTTTGCCGACGTCACCACACTCCCCGTCACGCGCGCGAATGCAGCAAAGGTGCTCACCGAAGGGCTGGATACGTTGCACTTCTCGCCCGAGCCGCGCGTAATCGAAAAGGTGATCGAAAGCGCTACGCTGCTGGGGCAGGACGACATTGCGGAAGAACAACTGGCACGCTTTAAGGCCGCGTTCCCCGATGAACATCACGCCTGGGCAAAGAAAAACTGCCTCCTCGCCGAAGAAGCGTGCTGTCAAGCGACCTTCACGGCGTCGCAAGCAGCATCGGCCACACAGCCGTGTTCCGCCGACAGCGCAGCGTCATCGGATGACGCCGATGACGATGATGATGACGCCGTTGAGAACGGCGATACCGATTGAGCACGCAGCGCCGGACGCGCGGCGCGCATCAGTGCTCGAAAAACTTCAGTTCTACGCCTGCCACGTCAATCAGGTCATGCTGCTGCAACGTGATGACGCTTTCGGCAGCCACCGGTTTGCCGTTGACGGTAACCGGCTGCTCTCCCGTGACATGCGCCAAATGGAAGCTGCTCGCACGGTGAATGATGGAAGCCACCGCAACGCCGGGCTTGCCGATGGTGGTCACGATCTTGGTCAGCGCCATACTCCGCCCAGCAGAAACACCGTTGAGTACCTTGACATGCGGGCCTTCGATGGCATCGCCTTCGAGCGTCGGCGGTAGCGATGACGGCGCGAGTTGGGCCGGTACCGTAGCCACCCCCACATCCTGGCTCAGGATACCCTCAGCCTCGTCAGCATGCCCGTCTGCGGCAGATGCGACGATCTTGCCGGCGCTCTCCAAATATCGAATCTTGTACCGGCCGATCTCGATGCAGTCGCCGTATTTGAGCGCTTGTTTGCGAATCGCATGGTCGTTGACGTAAGTCCCGTTGGTGCTGCCCAAATCCTCCAACACCACTTGGCTGCCGGTCACCGTAATAACAGCGTGCTCACCGCTGACGGCCAGATTGTCGATGACGATATCGTTGTAGGACCGCCGCCCTATGGTCGAGCGGCTTTTGCTCAACTGGACTTCTTTGACGACAACGCCATCAAGCGACACAATGAGTTTCGGCATGATAAAAAGCTTTCTTGCTTTTGCTTTATGAGTCGTGCACTTCCCCGTTACCACCCATGCACGTTTGCGTCCCCCAATGGTAGTCGATTTCAAGGTCAAACATGGATCAATGCTACCGTCACATTGTCGTATCCGCCGTTGATGTTCGCTTGGTCAATCAACGCTTGTGCCAGGTCTGAAAGTGACATTTTACTTTTTATTAAGGCGCTGATCTGCGTGTCGGACACCGTCTCCGTCAAACCGTCCGAGCATAACAAGTAAATGTCCCCCGCTTGCAGCGGCACCGCCTGGGTGTCAAGCAATACCTCCGCCTCCACACCCAGCCCGCGCGTGAGCAAGTTGTGCTGGACTGAGGTTGCCGCTTGCTCGGGCGTAATCAGGCCCGCGTCGAGTTGCTCCTGCACCACCGAATGGTCGGTAGTGAGTTGTGTGAGTTTGCCTTCACGCCATAGGTAAGCGCGCGAATCGCCCACGTGTCCGATCAGTATCTGCTCCTGATACACCAGCGCCACCACCAGTGTGGTGCCCATGCCGGAGTGCTCCTGGTGGAGGCGAGCGTCTTCAAAAATGGCGCTGTTGGCTTCGTCCACGCAGGCTGCCAACGCGCGCAGCGCGGCATCGGCACCGCGCTCCTCCTGCGCAGGCTGCGAGGCGGCCTGCTGCAACCAGCAGTTCAATCCGGCGCTGACACCTTCCACGGCCATACGACTGGCCACTTCCCCCGCGTTATAGCCGCCCATTCCGTCGGCCAGAACTACAAAGCCGTGCTCGGGTTCGAGGTACACCGCGTCCTCATTGTTGGTCCGCCGACGGCCCACGTCGGTAGCCGCCGCCAGTTCGAGCTGGAGATCTTTTGCCAACATATCGTCGCCTATGTCTCTTGGATTGAGATTTTTATTGCGCGCCCAGCTTCATGAGAAGCACCGGGCAAATTTGTCAAGGATAGCAAGTTACACCCACCATGCACGCGCGCCGGCATGCAAAAACGGCCTTGTCGCTTTCGCGCAAGGCCGTTCATGGTGACTTTCACGAATAACGCACAATCAATTTATAGCATAGCCTTAAGCAGCTTACCCATTTCCGACGGGTTGCGCGTAACCTTGAAGCCGCACTCCTCCATGACGGCGAGCTTGGCTTCGGCGGTATCGGCCCCGCCGGCGATCAGCGCGCCCGCGTGCCCCATGCGTTTGCCGGGAGGCGCGGTAACGCCCGCGATGAAACCCACGACGGGTTTCTTCATGTTGGCTTTGCACCAGCGCGCGGCATCGGCTTCATCGGGGCCGCCGATTTCGCCGATCATGATGACGGCGTCGGTGTCCGGATCGTCGTTGAACGCCCGCATCACGTCGATGTGCTTGATGCCGTTGATCGGATCGCCGCCGATGCCCACGGCGCTCGATTGGCCGATGCCCAGTTCGGACAGTTGCGCCACGGCTTCATAGGTCAGCGTACCTGAACGGCTGACCACGCCCACGCGCCCTTTTTTGTGGATGTGGCCGGGCATGATGCCAATCTTGAGTTCGTCGGGCGTGATGATGCCAGGGCAGTTGGGGCCGAGCAGCAGGGTCTTTTTGCCGCCCGCGGCTTCCTTGTCCTTCATCTTGTTGCGCACTTCGAGCATGTCGCGGATCGGAATCCCTTCGGTGATGCAGATGACGAAGTCCAGATCGGCTTGCACCGCTTCCCAGATCGCCGCCGCCGCGCCTGCTGGCGGCACGTAGATCACGCTGACGGTAGCGCCGGTTTGCGCCTTGGCCTCTTGCACACTGCCGAAGATGGGCACGCCGAAAATCTTCTCGCCCGCTTTCTTGGGATTGACGCCGGCCACAAAGCATTGCTTGCCGTTGGCGTACTCGATACATTTTTCGGTGTGGAACTGCCCCGTCTTGCCGGTGATGCCCTGGGTGATGACGCGCGTGTTTTTGTTGATGTAGATACTCATTTGGCTGCTCCTCTTACTTGACGGCGGCAACGACTTTTTGCGCGGCATCGGCCATGGTGTCCGCGCTGATGATGGGCAGGCCTGACTCGGCCAGCATCTTGCGGCCCAGTTCCTCGTTGGTGCCCTTCATGCGCACCACCAGCGGCACCTTCAGGCTGACGGCGCGGCTGGCGGTAATGACGCCGGTGGCGATCACGTCGCAGCGCATGATGCCGCCGAAGATGTTGACCAGAATCGCCTTGACTTTGGGGTTGCGCAGCATGATCTTGAACGCCTCGGTGACTTTCTCCGGCGTGGCGCCGCCGCCCACGTCCAGAAAGTTGGCCGGTTCGCCGCCGAACAGCTTGATGGTGTCCATGGTCGCCATCGCCAGGCCCGCGCCGTTGACCAGACAGCCGATATCGCCGTCCAGACTGATGTAGGCCAGGTCGAACTTGCTGGCCTCGGTCTCCGCCGGATCTTCCTCGTCCAGATCGCGCAGCGCCACGATTTCGGGATGCCGGAACAGCGCGTTGGCGTCGAAGTTGAACTTGGCGTCGAGCGCGATCAGGTTGCCCTTGCCGTCGCGGTTGAGCGGATTGATTTCCACCAGCGAGGCATCCGTTTCCATGTAGCACTTGTAGAGCTTCTGGCACAGATCCACGAACTGCGGCACGCTGCCTTCGGGCAGGCCGATGCCCTGGGCCAATTCCTTGGCCTGCGCGGCGGTCAGGCCGATGGTGGGATCGACGAACACCTTGATGATCTTGTCGGGCGTCTTGCGCGCGACTTCCTCGATCTCCATGCCGCCTTCGCTGGAAGCGATCAGCACCACCTTTTGCGTGGCGCGGTCGGTCACGACCGAGATGTAGTACTCCTTCTGGATGTCCGCGCCTTCTTCGATGTACAGGCGCCGCACCTTCTGGCCTTGCGGGCCGGTCTGGTGCGTGACCAGTTGCATGCCCAGAATTTGTCCGGCCAGGCTTTTTACCTCGTCCAGGCTTTTGGCGACCTTGACGCCGCCGCCCTTGCCGCGCCCGCCGGCATGAATCTGCGCTTTGACGACCCATACCGGACCGCCCAGCTTCTGGGCCGCTTCCACCGCTTCTTGCACGGTAAACGCCGGAATGCCGTGCGGCACCGGCACGCCGAATCGACGCAGGATTTCTTTGCCCTGGTATTCGTGAATTTTCATGAAACCTCTCGGAGTATTGAGACGATGGGGACAGGCCGCCGATACGCCATCGACACACTGACTGGACGCCGGGCTGCCGGTGCACGCTGCTCAAGCAGATTGCACCAGCAAATGTATCATGCGTCCGACCATTCCACACTCTGCATACGGGCTATTTTTCGGCCCGCCGCACACACCTATTTACCGCTCAACGTCCGACCCCATCATGGCCCAAGTTTTCATCGACGGCGAAGCCGGCACCACCGGCCTGCAAATCCGCGAACGTCTGGCGCACCTGCCCGGCGTGGAACTGATGAGCATCGACCCGGCGCGGCGCAAAGACCCCGCCGCCAAGCGCGACCTCTTTGCCCGCGCGGACGCGGTCATCCTGTGCCTGCACGATGACGCGGCGCGCGAAGCCGTGGCGTTGGCCGACGCGCTGCCCGGCGGCGGACCGCGCATCATCGACGCCAGCACCGCGCACCGCGTGGCCGAAGGCTGGGTCTACGGCTTCCCGGAACTGACGGCCGGTCAGGCCGACGCCATCGCGCGCGCGCGGCGCGTGGCCAACCCCGGCTGCTACCCCACCGGCGGCATCGCGCTGCTGCGCCCGCTGACCGACGCCGGGCTGCTGCCGCGCGACTATCCCGTCGTCATGTCCGGCTATTCGGGCTATTCGGGCGGCGGGCGGCAAATGATCGAAGCCTACGAAGTCACCAAAACCGCGCCGCCGCTGGAGCTTTACGGTCTGGCGCTCGCCCACAAACACCTGCCCGAACTCTGGCGCTACAGTGGCCTGGCGCGCCGCCCCATCTTCGTGCCCGCCGTGGCCAACTATTACGCCGGCATGATCGACCAGATCGGTCTGCAATTCGATCTGCTGCACGGCGTTACGCGCCGCGCACAACTGGAAGACGCCCTGCGCGCCCATTACGCGGGCAGCCCGTGGGTGCGCGTCGTGGCGCCTGCCGGCAATGGGCGGCTCGAACCCACCGCGCTCAACGGCACCAACACGCTGGAATTGAGCGTTTACGGCGACGACGCGCTCGGCCAGGCCGTGCTGACCGCGCGGCTGGACAACCTGGGCAAAGGCGCCAGCGGCGCGGCGGTGCAAAACCTCCGGCTGATGCTGGGCATCTGACCGGCAAGCGCGGATCAGAAACCGGAACGTTACGCTGCCATGCCGCAGAACATGCCATGACCGCCAGACGCGTGCTCGTCGTGCTGGGCCACCCGGACCCGGAAAGCTTCAACGCCGCCATCTTCCGCACCTATGCGGCGGCGGCGGCCAATGCCGGTCATGACGTGCGCACGCTGCAATTGGGCGCGCTAAATTTCGACCCGGTGCTGCGCTTCGGTTACCGCACGCACATGGAACCCGACCCGATCATCGAACGCTCGCAAGCCTGGGTCACCTGGGCCGAACACATCGTGCTGATATTCCCGGTGTGGTGGTCGCAAATGCCTGCGCTGCTCAAAGGCTGGGTCGATCGCACCTTCACGCCCGGCTTTGCCTACAACATGAACGGCCTGCGCGCCATCGGGCATCTGCGCGGACGCACCGGCGCCATCATCACCACCTCGCAAGCGCCGCGCTGGGGTCTGGCGCTCACGGGCCTATCGCCCGTCTGGAACATCAAGCACAACCTGTTCGGCACCTGCGGCATCAAAACCACCCGCACGCTCAGTCTGGGCCGCATGACCACCCCGCACGACACCGCCACGCGGCGCGCGCATTTTCTGCGCCAGGTCACGCAGGCCGCCCGCGCCGCCGATTGAAATGACAATTCCAAGCCAAGCTGCGCTTAAAACGCCCCATGCTTGAGTCTCGCGTCTCGAAGCCCGTAAGGCACTAAAAAAGGCGCGGGCGATCGTTTCCTGGCGCACTGCCGTTGTGCTCCGGGGATTCGAACAACCGTTCGAATGCGCGTGGCTACCGCATGGCCTGTCAGCGTTCGACAGCTCCGCCGCCACAAGCCGCCAAGACATGGTTATGAAAGTAACCACCACGAAGTTACTATTGATATTGCCCCTTAGATTTTTCTCAACGGCGCGCTGTCAACACACGCCTACTTGCTCCAGCACTGCGTCACGGTCATGGTCGAGCCGGAAGGCGGTAAAAAGCCGCGCGCGTCGGTGTTGTTGACCGTAAAAGTGCCGCATGCGTCGTTGGCGTTGGCGCCGGGCTGGTTAGGGTAAGCAGCCAGCGCAAATTCCCCCGTGCTCGCCGCAGGCAATGCAGGCGTAGCCGCGGGTTGTGCGGCCGGGCAACCCGGCGGCGGCAACGTCACGCTTGGGGACAGTCCTGACGCTCCGATCAGACATACCGTATAAGCCCCGCCCTCCACATGCTCAAACCCCGCCTGCAACACCGTCGGGTATTGGCCCTGAGCCGTCGCCACGCGCTCCATCCACTGCGCGGTCCGCAGCAGCGCCGCCTTGGCGTGGCTGCGGTTGGCGCGTTGAATATAGGCGTTGTAATTGGGCAGCGCAATGGCGGTAAGGATCGCAATCACCGCCAGCACGATCATCAGTTCGATCAGTGTAAAGCCTTCCATCTTTCGCATGCCGATTCCTTTCATCATCTGTGCCTACCGGCCGATACGCCACCCAACGCGCTTGCCCGGGGTAGTCGGCAGCGGGTTTTGAATGCTGACATCTTTGCCCACGCCTTGTATGCTGTCCGCGCCATTGGGAATGAAATTGCTCACGCCGTCAATCTGGAAACGGTTGCCGTCGCCCGGCGGATAAGTCGTGCCCGCAATCGTGATGGTGAGGGCATTGTCGGGCGGGTTGCCGCTGAACAGATTGAAGAAATTCACCGTCGTCACCGTGCCGTTGATCGTTGCGGACCCGTCGCACGACTCCGCGGTGTTGGCCGATGACGCAGCGGTGTTGGTCCCTGTGCTGCTGGCCGCGTTCTGCGAGTAGAACATCAGCGTGTTGCCCGACATCACCACCGGGTTGTCCAGCACCTTGCCCGCGTTGCCGTTGGCGATTTCCGGAATGTCGTAATACCAGCCGTACGGCGTCTTGTTGCCGCTGTTTTGCTGGCCCGATTGCGAGCTGGATATGCCCACATGCAGGCCGTTGCTATCGGCCGCGCTCAGTACGCCGCCGGTTTGCTGATACAGGCAGCCGCTGTAACGCGCCGGCCCGGTACCGCTGCGGCACGTCGCCGGAATGGGCGACGGATTGGCCGCCGTATTGGCCGTCGTGCTGCTGCCCAGCGTGATCTGACTGACCGACGTATTCGTCCCCGGCAACTGCGCCGTACCACCCGACATGGATTCGTTGTCGTACAGGGCATAGAAGGAGTTCAGGTTGGTAGCGCTCAGATCGGCGCTGGTCAGGTTCTTACCCGTGCCGAATCCCACCATGAAGCCGCCATTGGGGTTGGGCGCCGCCACCGGCGCGCTGGTAATGGGCTGCACCGCGCCCGTCGGCCCCACCGCCGTGAACATCGGCATCGGCTGGCCGCTGGTGCCATTGGCAACCTTCCATTGGGTATGGTCAGGGTTGGAGATGTCAAACTTCCACAGATTGCCCATCAGGTCGCCCGCATACACGATATCCGCCGTGCCGTTGCCGTCCACGTCAATGGGCCGCGGCGCGCTCAAGCCGTTGCCGGCCGCTATGCAGGCGCTGGCGGCGGTCGCTGTGCAGGTGGCCGATACCGTGTACAGCGTACCCGGATGCGACAGCGACTGCACCAGTAGCACCGGCACGCCGCTGGCGCTGTTGTAGCCGTTGCCCATAATGACGGCCCACTCGCTGGTGCCGTCCTGCGTGTTGATCTGCGTGATTTGCGCCGACTGCCGGGTCGTGTACATCTCCATCACCGGCTGGCCGAACTGGTTGCCGATGTAGTTCAGCACGGGTTGCCCCGCCGCCGGGCCATTGGTAATCTGCTGCTTGGCCAGCGGGCTGGTGCTGCTGGTATCCGTGGCGTCGATCAAGACGAGACTGCCCGCATTCGACGGCGCCGGATTCGTCACATCCAGCACAAAATAGCCCGGCCCGCCCGCGCCCAGCGCACCGACCAGCACCGTGGCCCAATGGCCGGGATTGTTGCCGGCGTTGGTACCCGCGCCATATGCATTCGTGCCCAACTGGGCATCGCCGCTGAACGGGCTGCCATCGACCCAGTAACGGTGCGCATAACTAGCGCTAGCAAACGTATTGGTGTGCAAGGGCGCGAACAGCCCGCGCGGCACATAAGCCATTACCTCCTGCCCGGAACCGGCCGCCGTCGGCGACCCCTGCCCGCCGTCAAAGCCGTGCAACATGCCGTCGTTCGCGCCGACATAAACCACGCCATTGCGGTACGTGTTGCTGTTGCTGTTATTAAAAGTGTTAACGGTCGTGATGAACTGAGCATAGTTCGGATCAAAACTCAGATTCGAAGGCTGGCCCACATACACCAATTGCGAATTCACGATATCGCCCAACGGGTTGTTGAGCACCGCATTCACATCGGTTTGGGTCAGGCCGCTGGCAGTCACCAGGGGGTCGCCGTTCAAACTGCTCCAAGCGAAAGGAATACCCACGCCGCTCGCGTTGGCGGTAAAGACATGGCGCGACGCCGCCACCGGAATCGTCGCCCCGCCCGGCCACAACGGGTGGGCATACAAATCATTGCCCGCGTTGGCCGTCACCGCTCCGCTCCAGCCGTTAATTGTCCCGGTAATCGAATCACCAGCCACTGCACCCCACTGGTTGTCAGTGCTGTCATATTTATTTGCCTGCTTGGTGTCATAGCCATAACTGGCTATATAAGCCACTGTGCCGTTGGTCAAGCGGTTGCCTGAAGCTGAAGCTGAAGCAAGGCCACCGGAACTTTGGAGAATAGCGGTTTGTAAAATATCCTCGAAAGCGTTCGTCAACGCTTCTTGACTGGTGGCAGGATAAAATTTACCACGCCCATTGTAAGCAGCATGGACCAAATCATACAAATTGGCATAGACGGGTGAGGGAGAATCAGCCTCGGGAGCGGGCCAGGCAACCGCTCCGGATGCAAATTGCGAGAAAAATTTCCCGTAATCTATGACGTTATTAAATGCATCATAGCCGTCAAAAGCGGGATATAAAGGCGTTCCCGTTTGCGTACCGGTTATTTGCCCGGCGCCTCCTTGTGCCTGCGTACCATACCCGATGGTATAGGTTTGCATATGCTGCCAGGTGGCCGGATCATTTACGGGATTCCAGTAATATGTATAAGTGGATGAGAAACTTTTGCCTCCAGATGTGCCCGTAAAAGTTTGATCGTCGGCTACCGCTATCTTAGGAACAACTTTAAAACTTGTATCGCCTGTAAGATTGTGAGACCAATAATACATGGAAAAATCTGACAGCGTACTGCTGCAGTTTTTTGTATTCAGGGTGCTGCTCACAACAACCGGAGCATTATCGCCAAAACTAATGGAAAGATCGCATAAGTAAGGAACAGGCGGAGGGGGATTCTTGCTTGTCGGCTTTCTGTTGGGTGACCAGTAAGGAGGCCCGATATAGACCGTGGGATCACCATACCATGTATATGCAGAATAAGTCGCTATTTGCGTATAAGGTGATGGGGAATATGTCTGCGCAGGAAAGGTGTCTGAATAAATTGGCAATGTGGCCGGTTTATATGTCTGCGTATTATCTGGAACTGTATAAGAAGTACCATCATAATTAGCCGGTGCAGACGGATCGACATCGGATATATACGGCATACTTATTGAATCACCATCATCATCCTCATCCATATTCCACAACCCATCGGTCATGAAAATAAAGTAAGATCGGCGGCATGACTGATTGGTTGTATTCGCAGCAGTTGCACCGGAAGCCCAAGTTTCATTCCAAGGGTTATTTTCTGAAGGAACAGACGTGAAACTAAGCCGCGTAGTGTTATAGTCAAACGAATTGGCGTTGCCGAGCCATCTTCCTTTAAGATACTCACCGGCATAAATCATTAACAATTGGGACGGTGTTGAATAATATCCATCACTGCGATCTCCCTGTCCCGTCAAAGTGCAAACCCATTGCAAAAATGCTTGCTGATGTGCCGCATCAAACCATTGCATGCTGTTATCTATAACGCCAGGATTCATAGAACAGCTCGCACCTGACATATAATTGCCAAGGTTGAATGAATTTGAATTCGCAGGAGCACCGGACGGTGGATCCTGGTCTGGGTAATAATCATAGGGAGGATACTGAAAAAACCGATTCGGTCCAAACCCTCTATTATTCCACATGGCTTCAAAAGCAAAACGGAATTGATTTAAATATTTCGGATCCGAAAAAGCTTTGGCCAGCGCATCTTTCAATGCTTTTATCCGGGTCACCGGTTGTCCATTCTCAGTTGCATCGGTGTTCACCCACATTGATCCTGAATCATCGATGGCCAAAATGATATCAGGTTTAACGCCGGGAGAAATAATCGCCAACGGCGGCGATTGAGAAAAGCTCAACTGCGCCAGAGCCAAACCTGGACTTACCATACCCGCCAACACGGCCAACATCCGCACAGCCTGGGCAACACGACGCCTGCGGAAAGAACTGGTTTTGAAGAAGTATTTATCGTTCATGATGATACTTTCATTTGTCAGTTGACGATGACGTCGATGATGAACTATTGTTGACCGCCACCATGGGATATGGCACGTAATAAGTGCGCAACACTGAAACCGTCCCGCTTTTCAGCCCCTTGGCCATGGCCGTTATGCGAAAAACGAAAGGATATGTTCCGTCAGGCACGGGCACATTGGGCGTCCCTGCCAGCGCGGTGGACATGACGTTGTACGGGAAAACCTCCACCCAATATTTACCTCTGGAACTGCTTAAACTGCTCCCCGTCAGCGCCAGACTGGTACTACCCGCCTGGACATTATTACCATAATCAGAATTATTGGCACCGCCTGCCAGAGTGCTAATATATTTATTATTATAGTCAACTCCATTATCCCATTGTTCAGCGTTGGAGGTGGTTCCATTATTGATGGTGGACGTTTCGAATTGGGCGCTGGCAGGATCGCCCGAAATACATACGCCGGTCCATACGCCTGCCGTCGTGCCGCACTTACCCAAACCGATACTGCTCACCAGCGATACATAATCGCGCGGCCCATCCCCTTCGCGCGGATACCGCGCGGTGCAATTGCTAGCCGCAGCGGGGGTTCCGGTTTGCGTTTCGGTCTGTATGGTTGCGTTAGTTCCAGTGCCGCCTATCGCCGCTGCATCGCAGAAACGCCCATTGAGAAGAATGTCGCGCTGCGCGGCATTGAGCAGCGCCTCCGCCGCACCATAGGCACGCTGCGCATCGCTCTGGTTGCCGACGAGCGATTCATTGAGATTGGCAACCACCATTCCGCCCAGCACGATGATGAGCGCGAGCAGCAGCACAACCAATACGATGAACAACGAAACACCGCGTTGGCGGTGTAATGCCGCTTTTTTCATCCAGGCCATTTTAAATTTCGCCGGAAATGAATCATGTTCATGCAAACGGGTATATGAATAATTCATCATGCCGATACGGTTTAGCTATGATGCATCATCAGACATTGCGTAAATAAAATGCCTGTTTGATGATGCGGTGAGCGTGCCCACCGTTGTCGATTGAGGGTATGGAATTACCTTTGCAATCCGTGATAGTTGGTGCAGAAGATGTTTTTACGATATCCGTTCCTTGCATTTCGATGCAAACTTGCACGCCATTAACGTTGACCCAGTCCGTGACTTGTGAGGCAGATTTATAGCTGACATGGCCACTAGCATCCAGAAACAGATACTGCACCCGCATATCTATCACCTGACTGGCGATCGGCTGTGTATGATCTTTATCCACACCGCAAACCAGATCGCCCGGATCGTTGGCATTACTCGCATTCGTCTTGACCGTAAAATAACTGACGATGATCGGCGCGCTATTTTCATTCGGCGCAACCGCCTGGTTACCGATGCAATTGGCCGCCAGCGACCCATCATTGGGCGCGACATAGCTGATTTGCAGCGTATCCGAATGGGTATCGTCGCCGGATGTGCCGGAAACAGCTAGCACAGGATTTATTGAGGGATCACTGGAACGGGTATCGAAATTGATTTTTCCGCCCACCGTGATATTAGTAGTATTGGGAATGTCAGACTCCGTGCTTATGATGCCCGTATTGGGATTTGAGCCTGTCAGATAAGCGTTGGTCGCGCCGGCTTGGCCGATTTGCTGACCGATTTGCATCATGACCAATGTAGCCTGTTGTTCCAGCGCCGCGCCGCCGCTTATAGTATTGGCAGAGCTGCGCAACATGACGAGGCTACCCACCGCGGCCAGTACAACCAGCAAGCCGATACTGATGCCTACCATGAAGTCGATCAACGTCATGCCGCGTTGGCGCGTAACCTGACTTACCGGCAAAAACCGCCATTCCCTGTGCCAACCGCATTCACGGATCCGGCAACGCTGATTTGTGTGTTGCATAATTTCAGACTGGCGGGATATCAATAAAATCGACATGGCAAATAGCATTGTCAGGGCACAGATTACTTGTCGCCGTACTCCCATTTCCCGTGGTGATTTGTAATGGAGCGGCCAACTGCTGATCTGCGCTGGTGGCCGTTAACGTGGTATTGGCGTTTTCATTGAGTTGCCAAGCGACGACAACTTGTAATTGCTGCGGGCTGACCTGCCAAATACTGGCCCGGCCATTCATGAGCGAACTGGCCACTTCCTGCCGCCAGGCCCAGACATCGAGTGCGGCAGCCGGACAAGTCGCCGTGCTCGTCGGGTCGCAAGGCGCCGTTGCCTGTGCTGGCAGAAAATCGCCCGCCTGGGGATCCGAATAAGGCGACAGGCCGCCGCTCGCCGGAGGCTGCGCGCCAATTGCGTTCATGCGGATGCGCTCGCTCAGGTCGGCAATTAACCGGATGGCAGTCGCGCGCGAATTGGTGGTGCGCGTTTCCACCAACATGCGTGCTTGTCCCACCACCATTCCCAGCACGCCCAGGGCCAGAATCAGCAGCGAAATTAATGCCTCAATGAGTGTGATACCCTGCTGCGCGAGTCTTTTTGAACGGTTTTTCCTATTGCACTTCATAATGATTTGCACTAAAATATAATTCCTTGTTAATCAATGTCATGGGCAAGTGTTGGGTGTGGTCATACTCGCGGCATATGATGACATGGCCCTGACTTGTCCGCCCGCGCCGAGACAAATCGTATAGGTATAAGGCGATGTTGCAGCTGTATCGCTGCCTGCTGGCCAAATGTAAATCGCATCGCCGACGTTCCCGCCCTGTGCAAAACCCAACGGGCTGTACACAATATTGGCATTCCCGCCAACTGCATTCGTCATTAATACAAGCGAAATACTCAACCCTTTGAAATCCGTTGCGGAAATGGTTTTGAGCGTCGGTTCGTTGGCCTGCTGTACGCCGTCGCCGCTCGTGTCGACGTACACATTGATGCCGCAACTCCAATCGGCGCCACGCGCCGTCCCCGCCGCAGGCGTACAGTCGCCGGGTGTGTTGGTCTGGCTCACAGTGACGGCCTGCCGGCTGCGAATCGCCTCAGCGCGGGCATATTGCAGCGCGTTGGCAATTTCAGCGCTAGCGGCACTGACGCGGTAGCGCTTGAGCGTGCCCTGAAAACTGGGCACGGCTAAGGAGACGAATATGGCTATCAGCGCCAGTACGACCAGCATCTCAATGGCCGTGAAGCCTCGGCATCGTTCAGGGGTCATCGCTCTCGATGTGCTACATATGTAACAGTTCACATCCATCTCAGTAGTGAGATGGATTGTACGTGATACGTTAGGTAACAGTTTTGCGCCGCGATGAGCGGGTGGAATCTAGCGATGAACGGCGTTGTTGCGTTGCGTTTCGCTCAGCAACGCCCAGAGCACTTCGCACGGCCTCGTCTAGCGCCTGTCATCGGGTGCTCGTCTTCTTGCGCGCACGCCTCGGTTAGCAGCCCGATCGATATGAATTCCTCAAGACTGTGAACAGATGCAAAGGCGCGCGCGCCACCACCGGCGGACAGCCCCGCCGCTCAATTCAGTTCTGGCAGAAAAGATGAACCCGGCAATGGCCGATGGCCGATAGCCGTATGCAAGCCATGACGCACAGAAGGCACGCGCGGCCGCTGTAAAGCCGCTGCAACGCCGCCGTTCAAAGAGATAGGGTGGTTCGAGCGCGGCTGAACATTCACGCCGCCCCGATCTGGCCCGTTACCCAAGCGGAAAACGCTTGGTCAGCCTGCATCGGCAAGGTCATGATGGCGGGCAGCTCATATGGGTGAGCCGCGCGCAGCGCCGCTTGTAGTGCGGCCCGGGCGGATTCGGTGGTTTTGAACAGGAGCCGCCATTCCGGCTCCTGCCGCAATACGCCATCCCAGCGGTACACACTGTCGACGGCATTGATTTGTGCGCAGGCCGCCAGGCGTTGTTCGACCATCGTACGCGCCAACCGCTCGGCATCGGCGCGTGTGGCGACAGTCGTGAGCACCAGGTATAGCGGCGCGGACATGGTCGATCACCAAAGGCCCGGCGGGGCCGATTACTTGACGCCGATTTGGTCGAGCGCCGCCGCCAGTTGGCCGACGGAGCGGTCCGCATGGGCCCATTTGTCAAGCCCGAACAGCCCAAGGCGGAAAGTACGAAAGTCCGCCGGTTCGTCACACATCAACGGCACGCCGCTGGCTGTTTGCAGGCCCGCGGCGATGAACGCTTTGCCGCTTTGGATGTCCGGGTCGGTGGTGTAGCTCACGACGACCCCGGCAGCCTTGTAGCCTTCGGCGGCAACGCTGGGCAAGCCCCGGCTTTCCAACAGGGCACGCACTTTTTGCCCCAGTTCGATTTGCTGCGCGCGCACTTTCTCGAAGCCGCGAACCTTGGTCTCCTGCATGGTGTCGCGCAGAATTTCCAGCGCAGTGGTGGGCATGGTGGCGTGATACGCGTGGCCGCCGTTTTCATAGGCCTGCATGATGCCGCGCCAGCGCTTGAGGTCGGCAGCAAAGCTGCTGCTTTCGGTTTGTTCGAGCGCCGCCAGGCCGCGCTCGGAAAAACACACCAGCGCCCCGCAAGGCGGGCTGCTCCAGCATTTTTGCGGCGCGGTGATGAGTACGTCGGCACCGGCGGCGCGCATGTCCACCCACTGCGCGCCGGAGGCTACGCAGTCGAGCACGAACAACCCGCCAGCATCGTGCACCGCAGCGGTCAAGCTTTGCAAGTAGTCATCGGGCAGGATGACGCCGCTGGCGGTTTCCACGTGCGGCGCAAACACCACGGCAGGCTTGACGTGCGCGATGGTCTCTTGCACCTGCTCAATCGGCGCGGGTACCCACGGGGCTTGCGGGCCATCGCCCGTGCGGCGCGCCTTGAGTACCGTGATGCGATCCGGCGCGGTAATGCGGCCCTGCTCCAAAATCTGGCTCCAGCGATAACTGAAAAAACCGTTGCGCAGCACCAGTACGTCCCGTTCGCCCGCAAACTGCCGCGCCACCGCTTCCATGCCGAATGACCCGCTGCCGGGCACGATGGCCGTGGCGTGCGCGCCATACACTTCCTTCAACAATGCCGAGATGTCGCGCATGACGCCTTGAAAGCGCTGCGACATGTGATTGAGCGCGCGGTCGGTATAGACCACGGAGAATTCCAACAGACCATCGGGATCGACGTTGGGCAGCAGTCCGGGCATAAATAAACCTCCAAAGCAAGTTGAATGTCTAATTATCGGCACCATGCCAAAAAGCAACGGGCATAAGTCCGCGCGCCCGCAAGAACCCGCATGCCTGGTGCGTACCCGCCTGGTGCGAGCGCGGCGTGAACAGAGGTCAACCCTGCATCAGCCGTGCACAAAATAGGCCCGCGCCGGACCGCTTGTGCACTCTGCCCAAAAGCCGCAAGACGAAAGTGCGCGCGAGCGCGGCACAATTGGCGGCATGTTTTTCACTCTGCCTACGGTTTTGACCTGGACGCGCATTGCCGCGATTCCGCTGATCGTGGTGATGTTCTACCTACCACTGCCCGAGAACGTGCGCAACCTTACGGCGGCGCTGCTGTTCATCGCTTTTGCCATTACCGATTGGCTCGACGGTTTCTTGGCACGACGGTTGAACCAGACCTCAGCCTTCGGCGCCTTCCTCGATCCGGTGGCCGACAAGGTGCTGGTGTGTGCGTCGCTGCTCATCCTGGTGTATCTGCGGCGTGCCGACGTGTTTGTTGCGCTCATCATCATCGGGCGTGAAATTGCCATTTCCGCGCTGCGCGAATGGATGGCCAAGATCGGCGCCAGCCGTAGCGTTGCCGTGCACATGCTGGGCAAGGTCAAAACGACGGTGCAAATGGCGGCCATTGCCCTGCTGCTCTACAACGGACGTCTGCTCGGTCTGATCGACGCACACTTTTGGGGGCAGATACTGATCTGGATAGCGGCGTTGCTGGCCGTGTGGTCGATGTTGCACTACCTGCGCAGCGCGTTGCCCGACATCCGCGATCGCGCGCATTGAACCGGCACTGACCGGCCGCGCACCCTGACTTGCACGACAAGATTGCGCGCAACGTTGCGCCGGAGATGCATCTTTGCATAAAAGTTGCCCGTCCGATGTCGGTTTGCGCGCCAACGGGTCTAGAATGCCCCGTGCGTATGGTTGTGGTGTCTGGTTGCGGCTTTCGCAACCGATGCCTGACCAACGGAACTTGCAGCGAAAAATTGGCGGGTAGTAGATTCGGCCCGCATCGCTCTGCCGGAACTTTCCGACGAATCTTTTTTTCAGAGAGGCAATTTGTGAACAAGACCGAACTGATCGAGCATATCGCCAACAACGCCGACATCTCCAAGGCTGCCGCCACGCGCGCGCTCGATGCCACCTTGGATGCTGTCAAGCGCACGCTCAAAAAGGGCGGAACCGTATCCTTGGTGGGCTTTGGCACCTTTGCCGTAGGCAAGCGTGCCGCCCGTATCGGGCGTAACCCGCGCACCAAGGCCCCCATCAAGATCAAGGCGGCCAAGGTGCCCAAGTTCCGTCCGGGTAAAGCACTTAAGGAGGCGCTGAACTGATCCGACGAATCACCACAAGTGGGTGCTTAGCTCAGTTGGTAGAGCGGCGCCCTTACAAGGCGTAGGTCAGCGGTTCGAGCCCGTTAGCACCCACCATTTAGTGTTTCAACCAGTCGTATACAGTTTCCAAACCCGCATGGTCATTGGCCTTGCGGGTTTTTTCTTGTCCACAACGGTCCGCGCTCCGCTCCGGCAGGCGCATCGGCGGCACGCATACCGCCGCTTCAGAACGGCACTTGGGAGCAGCGTATTTTGGGGAATGGGTTGATGCCCGGCGCCAGAGATACCCTAAGCCGGAGACAAGCCACAACCGTCAAAACCCCACGCCAACGCCCCATCCCCCACGGTGTCCGCCGCCGCCCACGCCAATCGAGACCCCCACGGGCGGAGCAACATATACCGGCGCTGGGCGCACCACCACGGGCGCGGGCGCCGGATAAACACCTACCGGATACACCGGTTGCGCATACGGGGCTGCCGGATACACCGGTTGCTGGACAGGCGGCGGATAGGCCGCCGCCGGATAAGCCGGGTAGGCGCCGTCGCCTCCAGGGGGTGGCGTTACTTGCGTGCCGACGGCTACGGGCGGTGCCGGCGGCGCAGCGTTGGGATAGGGATAGGCGGCGCCGGGCGATTGAGGCGGCGGCGCGGTGTTGGCATACCCATCGGGCGGGTACCCTGGTTCGACATAACTGGCATCGCTCACCGGCGTTGCCACCCGCACCCACTGGCCGGGGTCGGTAGGCATGCGCGTGTGGTAGCGCTGGCCGTTCCACTCGTAGCGCACGTCATAGCCAGTCACCTGGTTTTGGTATTGCACGCCGCAACCGGCACCCATCGCAGCACGGTTTTGCGCTTCAATAATGTTGCCGGTGATCGCACCGCCAAGCGCTCCTAGAACCGCCCCAGCGACGTGCCCCGAACCTCTGCCGAACTGGCTGCCGATGGCCCCGCCAGCTATTGCGCCAAGCGCCGCGCCGCCGCCCGTGGGCGCCGCGGCAGCCGGATCGCACACCTGTACCGGAACCTGTTGCATCAGCGGAGCAATCGCCACGACGCGCGCCAACACCGTGGCCGGCGGCGGTTGCTGCGCCCAAGCAGAAACAGAAACACCCGCCAGTGCGCCACCTGTCAACAGCGCGCTCCGAACAAGGCGAAATAGCGGAGAAGTCATGTCTATGCTCCTTGCGAAAAGCAAATCTCTTTCCCTTCACCGCAAGGGTGAATCAGGGGAACCACCGCTGCACATGCGGCGGCGGCGTTGGGTATGCAGGAAAGTGTCAAACGGCGGTCAAAACCGCACGCCTACGCCCCAGCCGCGGCCGCCGTGGCGCCACCGCCCGCCGCCGCCAATACCGATGGAAACACCCAGCGGCGGCGCAACGTACATGGGCGCAGGCCGCACCATCACTGGCGCCGCATACACCGGCGCCGGATACATGGGGGCTGCATATACTGGGGCGGGATATACCGGCTGCGTATACGCGGGGTAGACGTTATAAGCCGGAGGTGCGACATATACCTGTGCTTGCGCCGCGCCGGCGATAAGCACACCGCCGGCCAGCAACACCGCCTTCAAAACCGGACGAGAAATAAAAGAATTCATGACTATGCACCTCGCAAACCAGAGACAAGGCTGACTATTGTGCGCCTTGTTGACACAACAAGTGTCCGATCACGGACTTTAGTGGCCTAGGCCATGTTCAAAACACGACACAGACCATCAAGGGCGTAAACAGACGCCAAAATTACCTCAGGAACGCTACAACGGACTAACCGTACCACTCGTTGACAAGAATGAGTGCTGTTGGAGGACATTTCAAGGCGCAAGGTTCCCTTCCAGGGCAGGCCCGGCCCCCGCCGGTGCATCCGGTGCCGTTGCGTGTTCGTCCCCGGCTGCCATCCTGCTGTGCCAATACACATCGGCGTGTTGCGGATTCAGTACGCGCGCCAGCACGAACAGCAGGTCGGATAAGCGGTTGAGGTACTGCCGCGGCGCCTCGCGCAACGGCTCAGCCTGATGCAGCGTTATCAATGCGCGCTCGGCCCGCCGGCAAATAGCGCGGCAAACGTGCGCCAGCGCGGCGGGGCGTGGGCCGCCGGGCAGGATGAACTCGGCCAGCGGCGGCAGATGGGCGTTGTAACTCTGCAATGCCGCATCGAGCTGTTGCACGGCAACATCCGGCAACACGACACGTTCCGGCAACGCCAACTCTCCCCCCAGATCGAACAGGCGTTGCTGCACTTGCGCCAACAGCGCGCGCACATCGCCGGACAGGTCTTCGGCGAGCAGCAGGCCGATAAAGCTATTCAGTTCATCGAGTTCACCCAGTGCGTGGATGCGCGGGTGCTCCTTGGACACGCGGCGGCCATCGGCCAGACCGGTCTGGCCGCCATCTCCGGTGCGGGTGGTAATGCGCGTGAGGCGCTGGCCCATGGTCAGGCTTGCCCCGCCGCGCCTGCCGCCGCGCGCAGCCCCAGCAGATACGAATCGACGCCAAAGCCGCAAATCTGTCCGCGCACCACCGGTGCAAGGTAGGAGTGCTGCCGAAACGGCTCGCGCGCGTGGATGTTGGACATGTGCACCTCAACCACCGGGCAGGCCAAAATTGCCAGCGCATCGGCCAGCGCCACACTGGTATGTGTCCACGCGCCCGCGTTGATGACCACCGCATCCACCTGGTCGCGGTGCGCTTGGTGGATGCGTTCGCACAGCGCGCCTTCGTGGTTGGTTTGGAACGTTTGCAATATCACGTTCAACTCGGCGGCGAGCCGGGCCAACGCCGCGTCGATATCCGCCAGCGTCGCGCTGCCGTAATGCGCCGGGTCGCGCTGCCCAAACATGTTCAGGTTGACGCCGTGGAGAATGAGGATGGTTTTCATAAAGGTTCCACCGTAAGAGGCCGGGTGAGTTGCGCAATGACCGGCCGGGTATCGGGCCGCACGCCGCGCCACCAAGCAAAAGCTTCGGCGGCCTGTTCCACCAGCATACCGATGCCGTCGGCCAGCCGCCGCGCGCCTGCATCGTGCGCCTGGCGCAAAAACGGCGTCAAGCCCTGACCGTACACCATGTCATAGGCCAGTTGCGTGCGTGCCAGCACGGTACCAGGTACCGCCGGCGCCGCCCCCGCGAGGCTGGCTGAAGTGGCATTGATAACGATATCAAACCCCGCGCCATCAACACCGCCCAAAGCCACGTTCAACCCCGCCCCGACAAGAGCACAGCTACCCACATGCGGCGCCAGCGCAGCGGCAAGCTGCCGCGCCTTGTCCGCCGTGCGGTTGGCGATGACGATGCGCGCCGCGCCCGCCTGCGCCAGCGGCAAGACGGCGCCGCGCGCCGCGCCGCCCGCGCCCAGCAACAACACGTGCGCGCCGCGAATCGGCACGGCAAGGTTAACGGCAATGTCGCGCACCAATCCTGCGCCATCGAAGTTACGCGCTTCGATGCGCGGGCCGCTATCGTCGTTCGCAAAGCGCAGCGCGTTGGCCGCACCGGCCAGCCGGGCCGCCTCATCAGCAACGTCGGCGCACGCCAGCGCCTCCAATTTGAAAGGCAGCGTCACGTTCATACCGCGTCCGCCCGCTGCGCGAAAAGCCGCCAGCGCACGCATGAAGCCGCCGGGTTGGGTTCCGCCGTCGATGGCTTCATAGCTCAACTCCTGCTGTGTGGCCTGTGCGAACAAACCATGAATGAGCGGCGACTGGCTGTGCGCGATAGGGTGGCCGATGACGGCGTAACGGTCGGGCATGGTGATGGCGTCAAAGGGTTGGGCGCCAAGTGGTCATCAAAGTGGTCATCACTCAGCCGCCATTCAAATGTCAAATGGTAACGAGGCATAAACTGCCGCGCTCGCCGCACTTTCACCTTGACCTACTTTGACGCCATGATCCCCCCCGATTCCCAGTCCTCCCTTTTGCCCGCCGTGTGCCAGCGCCCCGTACCGCCAGCGTTACTTGATGCGCTGGCGGCGCGTTTTGGCGCGCAGTTTTCTACTGCGCTGGCAGTACGCGAACACCACGGGCACGACGAATCGTCCTTCACCACCGTGCCGCCGCCCGCTGCCGTGGTGTTTGCCGAAAGTACGCGCGACGTACAAGATGCGGTGCGGCTGTGCGCCGAATACAAAACGCCAGTGATCGCGTTCGGCGGCGGTTCGTCGCTGGAAGGACATTTGCTGGCCGTGCACGGCGGCGTCTCGATCGACCTGACTCGCATGAACCAGATCCTCTCGGTCAACCCGGAAGACCTGACGGCCACCGTACAGCCGGGCGTGACGCGAAAGCAGCTCAACGAGGCGTTGAAAACCGCGGGTATGTTCTTCCCCATCGATCCCGGCGCGGATGCCAGTATCGGCGGCATGACGGCCACGCGCGCCAGCGGCACCAATGCGGTGCGCTACGGCACCATGCGCGAAAACGTACTGATGCTGCAAGTGGTCACCGCCGACGGCAAGGTTATCCGTGCCGGCACGCGTGCCAAAAAGTCCAGCGCGGGCTACGATCTGGCGCGCTTGTTCGTCGGCAGCGAAGGTACGCTGGGCATCTTCACCGAAATTACGCTGCGCATTCACCCCTTGCCGGAGGCGGTGTCCGCGGCAATCTGCTACTTTCCGGCCATCGCCGATGCGGTGCGCACGGTGATCGAGACCATTCAACTCGGCGTGCCGATCGCGCGCGTCGAGTTGATCGACGCGGGCACAGTCGGCATCATCAACCGCTACGCCAAGCTGGGATTGCGCGAAGGGCACATGCTGCTGATGGAATTCCACGGCTCGCCCACCGGCGTCAGGGAACAGGCCGAGGTGGTGCAAACCATCGCGGGCGAACACCGCGGTGCGGCGTTCGAATGGGCCGATACGCCCGAAGAACGCACGCGCTTGTGGACCGCGCGCCACAACACCTACTTCGCCGCGGTGCAAAGCCGCCCGGGCTGCCGCATCATCAACACCGATGCCTGCGTGCCGATTTCGCACCTGGCCGACTGCCTACTCGGTTCCGTCGCCGAGGCCGATGCCAGCGGCTTGCCGTACTTTTTGGTCGGGCACGTCGGCGACGGCAACTTTCACTTTGGCTACATGATCGACCCGGACAGCACATCCGAGCGTGCCACCGCCGAAGACTTGAACCGCAAACTGGTTGCGCGCACCTTGGCGCTGGGCGGCACGTGTACCGGCGAGCACGGTATCGGCCTGCACAAAATGGGCTTTCTGCGCAATGAAACCGGTGCCGACGCGATAGCCGTGATGCGCGCCATCAAACATGCGCTGGACCCGGACGACATTCTCAATCCGGGGAAGATTTTGATGCCGCAAGCGTAGGTATCGGCTGTTTGGTGTGCAGGGCCATATTGCTGGCCTGTGTGCGCTCTATTTGGCGCTCAATGACTTGCTCGATGATCAGTTTGGCGATGAACCCCACCATGCACAACGCCAACGCCAGATAGAGCACGAAGGTACCGAATTTACCGGCTTTGGACTCCCATGCCAGATGGCCGATGATGAACAGCATGTAAATCATCAAGGCGCCCACGCAAACGGTCATACCGAACCACGTAATCTGCGCTTCGGTAAAGCCAAACACGGTATTCATGGCCCAGCAGTGTAAGGGGGCGCAGGCTTGCGCGTGGCGCCCGCGCACGAAACCGATGCGCTCATGATGCGCGCCCGCAACGCGCGCCCAACGCAGGCGTACCTGCGGGGCTATCGCAAGTAAAAAGACACACACCAAGAGCGGCGCTTGCGCAGGCGCTCTGGGCGTACGTGGAATGGGCTATGCAGGCATCATTCCGCTTGGCTGGCCGCTTCGGCTGCCGGTTTGGCCGCCGGAGCGTGGTGGTGGCGTCCCGGCCGTTTGCCGTGGCCGTTCCGACCCGGTTCTTTGCCCATCATGCGAGGGCCGGGGAAAAGCGCTGGGCTATCGTCAAAGGTTTTTTGCTGCGCCGGCGTCAATTGCGCATAGAACGCCTTGACGGCATCGCCGAATTGCTTCATGCGTTGTTGATGCTCCTGGGTGCGCTGCTCGATGCGGTCGATGCGCTCAGGCGTGGTGAGCTTGGCCCACTCCTCCGGACCGCCGGGCTGCTGGGCAGACGGCGCAGGCGGCTGCATGGCCGCTTCAAATTGGTCCCACGCCGGCTCCTGATCGGCCGTGAGCTTGAGCGCCGTCTTCAACTGCTCGAGTTGTTGCGCGTGGTGCTGCTCCATGCGCGCGCGCCACTGCTCGTGCGTCAGGTGCTCATGACCGGCAGCCGACGCAGCCGGCGCAGTTGCCGTGGCAACAGGCGCTGACGCCGACGGCTGCTGGCCCTGTGCCAACGCCGCCGTCCCCAACCCCGCCAAGGCGGCAGCCACCAGCAGGCGTTTGGGCATATGAATGAGAAAGCGATTCATGAGAGAGTTCCTTTCAGGGTTCAGGATCGGGCGAAGGTCGATCGCTGATGGTTACGAGCTTGTTTGCGCTTGCCCGGTTTCAATAATCGGGAGCGCCAACGCACTCTTAACGCCCGGCTGAGCCGTGGGTTGACCGCAGCCCCGTGACCACTGCACAGCAGCAGTCCGCTGAGCCTGCATATTGTGACCTTACCTTGCCGCGTCCGTATCTTCCGTCGGCGTCTGCGTCATGCGTACAACGCGCCCGGCAAACAGCTCAAAACACGGGGCGGCGGCACTGTGCTGACGCGGACTTGCGCGCGCAAGCGGTTTTTTCCCCCTCCTTCCTGCGTTTAGCGCTCGCCAGACTCACCAAACTGCAACGCCTGGCCAGCCTGCTCGCTAGCGCTGCGCGAAAGACAAGCGCAAAAATCCTCGCCAGTTTTGGTATCGCGCCAATGCCCGTCCGCGTAGCGAAAGTGGAAACCGCCCGCACGCGCAGCCAGCCACACTTCCTGCAGCGGTTTTTGCAGGTTGACCACAATCTGACTGCCGCCGGAAAACACCAGCGTCACCATGTTGCCCGTGCGCTGGGTGTCGATATCGACGTCGCTGTCGTCGTTGATGCGGTCGCAATCGCGTTCGACCTGCGCGAGCAGGCTTTCGGCACAGTTCATATATTCCAGGTCAGTCATAATTGTTCGCATGTTGCGCGGCCATTCGACAATGATTCTAGAAGCCGGGCGTTCAGCCCTGAGGTTGGCCTTGGGGCTGGCGTGGATTACCGGTGGAGCACTGATCCTGAGCGGTTGTGGCCAAAAAGGGTCACTTTATTTGCCCACGGACCCCGACGCCGCGCAGCGCGCGACGCTGCCGCGCGCCCTGCGCAACACAGTGCGCACGCCCAAGGCGCCGCACCCATCGGCATCCGCAGCTTCTGCGGCCGCATCGGCCGCTTCGAACGCGGCCATACCCGAGTCGCCAGCCTCATCGCCGCAAGACGACTCCGTCCCCAAGACGGCCCCGCCGCCGCCTGCGCTGCCTGATATTCCCGCTCCGCAATGAATCCTTCCGCTCCCATTTCCGTGCCCGATGAGGCGCCGTTGCCGGGCGCGCCATTTCTAGCGTATCAAGGCGACGCGCTGACCCTCGAAGACGTGCCGCTGGCACCGCTGGCCGAGCGCTACGGCACGCCCTTGTTCGTCTATTCCAAGGCAGCGCTGCTGGCAGCGCTCGCCGCCTGGCAACGCGGCCTGGCCGGACGCGACGCGCGCATCTGCTATGCGGTCAAGGCCAATCCGGCGTTGGCAATTTTGCGCATCTTGGTGCAAGCCGGTTGCGGCTTCGACATCGTGTCGGCGGGCGAATTGGAGCGCGTGCTGCGCGCGGGCGCACGGCCTGATACGGTGCTGTTCTCCGGCATCGGCAAAACCCGCGCCGAAATGCAGTACGCGCTGCAAGCGGGCATCGGCTGCTTCAACGTCGAGAGTCTGGCCGAGTTGGACGCGCTCGACACCCTAGCGCGTTCGCTGGGGCGCGTGGCGCCGGTCAGCATTCGCGTCAATCCGGACGTAGATGCGCACACGCACCCCTACATCTCCACCGGCATGAAGAACAACAAGTTCGGCATCGCGCACGAACAGGCACTGGCCGCTTACCAACACGCGGCCCGGCTGCCGGGACTGCGGGTAGCGGGTATCGACTGCCACATCGGCTCACAAATCACCGAGGCAGCCCCGTATCTGGAAGCCATGGACCGGTTGCTCGACCTGGTGGCGGCCATTGAAGCGGCGGGCATCCCCATCGGCCACATCGACTTCGGCGGCGGCCTGGGTATTAACTACACGGGCCTGCCGCACGAGCAGCCGCTCTCCGCCGATACGCTGTGGCACCAACTGCTGGCGCGCCTGGATGCGCGCAGCTACGGCAACCGGCGGCTCTTTACCGAACCGGGCCGATCGCTGATCGGCAACGCCGGGCTGTGTCTGATGCGGGTGCTCTACCTCAAGCCCGGCGAGCACAAGAACTTTTGCATCGTCGATGCGGCGATGAATGATCTGCCGCGTCCGGCGCTGTACGGGGCCTACCACCGTATCGTGCCGCTGGCCATACCGGCCCCCGACGTGCCGCGCGCGGTCTACGATGTGGTCGGCCCGGTGTGCGAAAGCGGCGACTGGCTAGGACGTGAGCGCACGTTGGCCGTGCGCACCGGCGACGCGCTGGCCATGCTTTCGGCAGGCGCGTATTGCATGTCGATGGCCAGTAACTACAACGCGCGCGCCCGCGCGGCGGAAGTATTGATCGAAAATGGCACGCCGCGCCTGATCCGCGAACGCGAAACTGCCGCCGATCTTTGGCGGCTCGAACGGTTGTAACTATGTATGTACGCAAGCGAGTGCGACAATTGCTGCTTCGAGTCTTCGAATCTTGTTACACGACGGCGCCGCCGTAAGCGGTAGTCAACACGCTTTTCCTTTACCGGTTTCAACCCTGTTTCATTATGTCGATCAAACTCTACCGCGACGCTCACCACGAATGCCTGATGTTCACGGACCTGATTGACGGCGATCAACAGGCCGTACAGGCCAATCAATTCCTCATCGTCGACAACGGTACCGGCTGCGTCATTGATCCGGGCGGCAACATTGCCTTCAACGAGTTGTATCTGACGATGTCGCGGTTCTTTCCGCCGCAGGCGTTGTCGTACCTGATCGCCTCACATGCCGATCCGGACACCATCGCCTCGCTGGACCGCTGGATGACCAGTACGCCGCGCGCCAAGCTGGTCATCTCGCAACTTTGGACTCGCTTTGCGCCGCACTTCACCAAGCTCGGCAAGACACAGGGGCGCGTCTTCGGCATCCCCGACCAAGGCGGCCGGTTGCTGCTGGGCAATTCGGAGTTGTGGCTCATTCCCGCGCACTTTCTGCACGCCGAGGGCAACTTCCAGTTCTACGATCCGATCAGCAAGATTTTGTTCAGCGGCGACTTGGGCGTGTCGTTAACGACCGGCGCAGAAGCAGCCAAACCTGTTACCGACCTGAAGTCACACATTCCACGCATGGAGGGTTTCCACCGCCGCTATATGTCTTGCAACCGGGCGCTGCGCCTGTGGGCCAAGATGGCGCGGCAGTTGGACATCAGCATGCTCGTGCCGCAGCACGGCGCCCCCATCGCGGGAGCGCAAGCCATTAACGATTTCTTCAGTTGGGTCGAAGGCCTGCAATGCGGCCTGGACCTGTTTTCCGAACGCAACTATCAGATCCCCACCGCACGGTTGGATCCGAACGCGATCAGCTAAGGCACCCGGCGGACGGGCAAGCCGCCCGCCACCGGGCCGTGCTCAACGCAGACTCACGGCCTTAAGCGACTCCACCGCGCCGTATCCAAGCGCTGCACCGAAGCGCTTGGCCATCCGTTCGGCCAGAGATGCGCGGTTGGTGTAGTCCACCACGTCGTCGGCCTTGACCACGTCGCGCGCCACTTCGTCGATACTGCCAAAACCGTCGGCCAGTCCCATATCCACCGCCTGTTGGCCGGTCCAGAACAGGCCGCTGAAAAGCTCCGGCGAATCCTTGAGACGATCGCCCCGGCCTTTTTTCACCGCGTCGATGAACTGTTGGTGAATCTGGTCGAGCATCGTTTGCGCGTATTGACGTTGTGCGTCGGTCAACGGGCTGAACGGGTCGAGCATGCCCTTGTTCTCGCCGGAAGTCAGCAAGCGCCGCTCGACGCCGAGTTTCTCCATCGTGCCGGTAAAGCCAAAGCCGTCCATCAACACGCCGATGCTGCCCACGATGCTGGCCTTGTCCACATAAATCTTGTCCGCCGCTGAAGCGATGTAGTAAGCCGCCGAAGTGCAACTATCTTCCACCACGGCGTAAATGGGCTTGCGGTAGAGCTTTTTCAGGCGGAAGATTTCATCGTTGATCAAGCCCGCCTGCACGGGGCTGCCGCCGGGCGAATTAATAACCAGCACCAGCGCCTTGGTGTCGTTGTCCTCAAGCGCGTCGCGCATCGCCGGCAGGATGTTTTCGGCGCTGGCGTCCGCTCCGCTGGCGATCTCGCCCTTGATCGACACCATCGCCGTGTGCGGCCCGGTGGATTTACTGCTGTGCAGCTCGTCGGCGTAAGCCAGCCAGACCACCACTGCCGCCAGCACCAGCCACAACAGACCCCGAACGACGCGCCAGCGCCGCATCGCGCGGCGTTCACGCACGTCGGCTTGCAGTAATTTTTCGATAGCCGCACGCTCCCAGGAAGCGCCGTCTGGAGAAGTAAGAGATTCGTTTGCCATGATAGGTATGTTTTTTCAACGCCGGTCATTGTGCCGGATGAATGCACGCCGATGGGTGCCAATAAATCACACTCGCCTGCTCTGATACCGGGAACGGCACGGCCAGGCCGCCTTCAGCCAATTCTTCAGGCATGTTCGATCAGCCAGCGGCGCAATTCATCGACCGACCGGGCAATCAACAGCGGCGCGCACGCCTCCAACGTGTCGCCCGCGTGCGCGCCGTAGCTCACGCCAGCGCCAGCGCAACCGGCGTTGAGCGCCATTTGCAAATCGTGCGTGGTGTCGCCGATCATCAGCGTGCGCGCGGGCGTTACGCCGAATTCATCCATCAGCTCGCGCAGCATTTGCGGATCGGGCTTGCCCGCCGTCTCGTCGGCGGTGCGCGAGCCGTCGAACAGCGCCCCGAGCGGCAGCTCCGGCACGCCGCTGTTCAGCGCGAACACTTCATCAAGGCCGCGGCGGCTCTTGCCGGTGGCCACTACCAGCCGATGGCCGCGCGCGCGCAAGTCTTGCAACATCGCCGTCACACCGGGGAACAAGCTCAGATCGTTTTGGTGCGCCACGTAATGCGCGTGGTAGCGCGCCGCCAAGTCGTGGTAGCGCCCCGGCGGCACATCCGGCGCGGCCTTGGACAGTGCAGCGCGCCACGGCATACCAATCACGTAAGCGGCCTGCGCGAGCGTCGGCAGCGCGCCGCCCACCTCCACCACCGCCTGCTGCAAACTGCGCGCGATGATGGCCGTGGAATCGAACAGCGTGCCGTCCCAGTCAAAGCAAAGCAGATCGAAGCGCCGTGGTGAAATCATCGTTTGATTGTGCTCGACACCGGGCCGTTTTGCTGCGCCGCAATCGGGCCGGCAGGGCAGCGCCGGTCATAGCCCATCCCACACACTGCCCCAAGCACGGCACACGGCGCGCAACTCCGGCGGCAGCGGCGCCACCAATTCCAACAGCTTGCCGCTGGCCGGATGCGTGATGCGCAACCGCCAAGCATGCAAAAACATGCGCCGCAAACCTTGTTTTTGCAGCGCCTTGTTGCGTGCGAAGTCGCCGTATTTATCGTCACCCGCAATCGGGTGCCCCTGGCCGGCCAAGTGCACGCGGATTTGATGCGTGCGCCCGGTTTTGATGGTCACGGCCAGCAATGTCGCTTCTGGCTCGGCTGCCGGCAGGCACTCCAGCACCTTGACCAGCGTCACCGCCCGCTGGCCCGCCGGATCGCCGGG
>Ga0209738_10000039_pt1 | contig 29793 bp, 24 predicted proteins | sample TergutNc150P5_FD_187289 | JGI IMG/M metagenome (GOLD analysis project Ga0209738, IMG submission 187289) | Nasutitermes corniger P5 segment gut microbial community from laboratory colony in Florida, USA - Nc150 P5 (SPAdes) (version 2) | ecosystem: Host-associated > Arthropoda: Insects >...
GGCAGCAGCGCCGGGGTGTCGTCGGCGGCGTCGGCCATCGTCGCATAGCCCAGCGCCACGGTGGCCCGGATCGGCGCGTCGTGCACCAGCCGGACGGTGGCCGTCAGCACGATGCCCAGCGTGCCCTCCGTCCCGGCGAAGAAGCGCTCGACGGCGGCGTGGTGCTCGGGAAGCAGGTGCTCCAGCGCGTAGCCGCTGTTTTGCCGCGAGAACCGTCCGAACTGGGTGCGAATGATGCCCAGGTTGGCCGCGACCAGCTCGCGCAGCTGCGGCAGGGGAGCGGCGTCCACGTCGCCGCCCTCGCCGAGCACCACGATGTCGCCCGTGCCGGTGAGCACCGTCAGCGAGACGATGTTGTCGGCGGTGCGTCCGTACCCCAGCGCCCGGGGGCCGCAGGCGTTGTTGCCGATCATGCCGCCCAGCGTGCAGCGGTCGCTGGTGGACGGATCGGGGCCGAAGCGCAGCCCGTACGGCTTGCCCGCGCGCTGCAGGTCGGCCTGGACGACACCCGGCTCGACGGTGGCGGTGCGCGCGTCCGGATCGACACCGAGCACGCGGTTGAGATGCCGGCCGCAGTCGATGACCAGCCCGGCCCCGACCGCGTTGCCGGCGATCGACGTGCCCGCGCCCCGCGAGGTGATCGGCAGCCCGACGGCCAGCGCCGCCCGGGCCACGCGCACCAGCTCGTCCACGTCGCGCGGCTGGGCCACGACGACGGGCACGACGCGGTACAGCGAGGCGTCCGAGCTGAACAGCGCCCGGGTGGCCGGGGTCCAGTCGAGGCAGGTGTCGTCGCCCAACCGGTCCCGGAACGCGGCCAGCAGCTGCTCGCGGCCGCGCAGCGAGTCCAAGGGGGTGACCAACGTGGGCGCGGTGATGGCATTCACGCAGTCAGTCTGCCACGGGCGCCCTTGTGAGGAGCCGCCGTCCAGATCCGAGGGCAAGGTTTTGTGGGTTTCGCACAGTGACGGGTGCGGCACGGGCGGGTACTCTGACGTCAGTGCCACTGACCAATGAAGGGGATGCCGTGTCCACAGTTGAAATCCGCGATGAGATCGTGGCTGCGTCCGCGCGCAGCTACGCGCACATGTTCCGTGCTCGCGTGGCCGCCACGCCCGACAAGGTGGCATTCATCGTCCCCAGCTACACCGAGCCGGAGGTGTGGCGCGATGTGACGTGGCAGGAGGCCCGCGAGCAGGTGGACGTTCTCGCCGCCGGGCTGCTCAGCCTGGGGCTGGAGAGCGAGCAGTGCGTGGCGATCGCGTCCGACACCCGCATCGAATGGGTGCTGATCGACCTGGCCATCGCCTGCGCGGGCGGAGTCACCACGACGGTGTACGCGAGCACGCACGCCGGCGACGTGCGCACGATCGTGCTCGATTCCGGCTCGGTGATGGCTGTCGTCGAGAACGCCGAGCAGCTGGCGAAGCTGCGCGGTGACAAGGATTCGGACGCGGCCCTGCACCACTTCATCCTGATCACGGACGACCGCGCCCCGGGCGACGACGATCCGCGCGTGGTCACCTGGGACCAGCTGAAGCAGCTGGGCGAGCAGTGGCTGGCCAAGGAGCCCGACGGCGTCGATGCGACGATCGACACGCTCGACCGCGACAGCCTGTCGACGCTGATCTACACATCGGGCACGACGGGCGCGCCGAAGGGCGTCGAGTTGCTGCACGGCGCCTGGACGTACGAGGGCGAGGCGATCGAGCGGATCCAGGTCGTGTTTCCCGAGGACCGGCTGTTCCTGTGGCTTCCGCTGGCGCACGTGTTCGGGCGCGACCTGCTGTCGGCGCAGATCCGGTGCGCGTTCGAGTCGGTGGTGGACGGACGCGTCAACCGCCTCGTCCAGAGCATCAGCGAAACCTCTCCGACGATCCTGGTCGGCGTGCCGCGCATCTTCGAGAAGGTGCGCGCCGCCGTCATCACCATGTATCCGCGCAAGGGCGTGAAGGGCCGCATGAGCCGGTGGGCCTTCGCCGTGGGCCGCGAGGCCCGGCAGTTTGAGCTGCGCGGCGAGAAGCTTCCAGCCGGGCTGGCCGCGCGCCACCGCATCGCCGACCGTCTCGTGTTCAGCAAGCTGCGCGAGAAGCTGGGCGGGCGCATGCGCTTCATGGTGTCCGGCTCGGCCAAGCTGTCGAGCCAGGTGCAGGAATGGTTCCACAGCGCCGGGCTGCCGCTGGTCGAGGGCTACGGCCTGACCGAGACCAGCGCGATCGCCTGCTTCAACCATCCCAACGACTTCCGTCCGGGCACCGTGGGTTCCCCGCTGCCCGGCATCGAGGCGCACATCGCCGACGACGGCGAGCTGCTGCTGCGCGGTCCGATCGTGGCGCGCGGCTACCACAACCTGCCGCAGGCCAGCGCCGAGGCGTTCCAGGACGGCTGGTTCCACACCGGCGACATCGGCGAGATCGACGACGACGGCATCGTGCGCATCACCGATCGCAAGAAGGATCTGCTGAAGACGTCCAACGGCAAGTACGTTGCCCCGCAAAAGGTCGAGAGCGCCATCATGGCCAACACGCCGTACGCGGCGCAGACGCTGGTGATCGGCGAGGGACGCAAGTACTGTTCGGCGCTGCTCGTGCTGGACGAAGACCAGCTGGCCAGCTGGGGCACGCAGCACGGCTACACCGATCTCAGCTATGCCGAGCTGACGCAGCTGCCCGACGTGCGTCGGCGCATTGACCACTACATCCGCCGCGCCAACACGAAGCTGGAGCGCTGGGAGACGATCAAGAAGTACGTCATCCTCGATCACGAGCTGAGCCTGGACGCCGGCGAGCTGACGCCCAGCCTCAAGGTGCGCCGCGCGGTCGTCCTGAGCAAGTACGCCGACATCATCGAGGACATGTACGCCGACGACTCGCCGTACGAATTCCTGCCCGCCGAGCCGGAGCGGCGCCGTCCGAGCCGCCGCGCCGAGGATGTCGAAGCCGAGGAGACGCCCGAGGGCGAACCGGTCGGGGCGGTCGCATGACCGATGTGGCCACGGTCTGGGTGCGGCGCCGTTGGACCGATCTGGACGCGCAAGGCCACGTCAACAACACCCGCGTGCTGGATTACCTGCAGGAGGCCGTGACACGTCACCTGCTCGCGACCGTGCCGCACCTGCTGGACGAGGGCTGCGTGGTCGTGTCCAATCAGGTCGAGTATCTGCATCCGATCCGGTTCGCGCCGATCGCGCTGCGCGTCGACATGGTCGTGGCCGAACTCGGGGCGGCCCGCTTCGCCTTCGATTTCGTGATCTGGGACGGCGATGTGCGCGCGGCCCGGGGGCGCATGACGCTGTGCCCGTTCAGCTTCGCGGCGCAGCTGCCGCGCTGGCTCCTGCCGGACGAGCGCGCGGCGCTGGGGCGCAACCTCGCCGGGGAGGACGCCGTCGCGCTCGGCTTTACGCCGATGCGCGATGTCGTCTCCGCCACGTTGGGCGCGCAGGGGGTGCCGTTCGCGCTGTGGACGCGCTGGACGGATGTCGACCGGTACGGGCATGTCAACAACGTGCGCCTGTTCGACTACGTGCAGGAGGCCCGGATCGCGGTCATGGGTCAGGTCGATCCGGCGCTGGCCCGCATGGGCACGACGGCGTGGGATGGCGCGTCGCAGTCCGATCTGGAACCCATGCTGTGGCTGCTCGTGCGCCAGGACGTGGCCTACCTCGGCCAGGTGACGCACCGGCTGGAGCCGTACGAGATGCGCACCGCCTGTGCGCATATCGGCACGACGTCGATGACGCTGGTCGCCGAGCTCGTCGATCCGCTTGCCGACGACGCCGTGTTGGCTCGGGCCACGTCCGTCCTCGTGTGTGCCGACGCGTCGGGACGGCCCGTGCCGCTGTCGCCGCGCATGCGTGCGGTTCTGACCGCGGGAGGAATCGTCCCTGAGTCGCTCTCATGAGGATTGTGTGAGTGATCGTGGCCCCACCGGGGGCTCGGCTTTGGGGCATACGGCGCGATGGCAGAATGAGGCGCATGAACGCGCATGTGCTGCACAACGATCCTGACCGCCTCTTCCCGGCCGACCCCGGGACCCGCGCGGTGGCCCGGCGCATCTATGCGGCCACGGCCGAGCTGCCGATCCTGTCGCCGCACGGGCACGTGCCGCCGGTCTGGCTGGCCGACGATGTGCCGTTCCGCGACCCGACCTCGCTGCTGGTGACCCCCGACCACTACATCACGCGCATCCTGCATGCGGGTGGCCTTGAGCTGTTCCAGCTCGGCGTGGGGCGGCCCGACTTCGATGAGACCTCCGCCCGCGCGGGGTTCCGGCTGTTCTGCGAGCACTGGGCCGACTTCGACGGCACGGCGATGCGCTACTGGATGATCGACCAGCTGGTCAGCATCTTCGGCGTCACGCAGCGCCCCAGCGCGCAGACGGCCGATGCGATCTACGACCAGATCGCCGACTGGATCGCACGTGCGTCCTCGCGCCCGCGCGCCCTGATGGACGCCTTCGGCATCGAGTTCCTGGCCACCACCGACGACCCGTGCGACGACCTGGGCTTCCACGACGTCTTGGCCGCCGACGCGTCCTTCAGCGCGCGCCACCGGGTCGTGCCGACGTTCCGCCCCGACAAGTACCTGGAGCCCGGACGTCCCGACTGGGTGGCGAGCCTGGACGCGCTGGCGCAGGCGTGTGACATCGACTGTGGCACGCTGGCGGGCTTCACGGCGGCGATGGAGGACCGCCGCGCGTATTTCGCGGCACACGGCGCCGTCAGCAGCGATCATTCGCACGCCGATCTGGAGACGCTGATCCTGGAGCCGGCCGATGCCCAGCGGCTGTTCACGGCCGCGCGGGCCGGGGTGGCGACGCCGTCCGAATGCGACGTGCTGCGCCGCCATCTGGTGACCGACCAGATGCGCATGGCCTGCGACGACGGCCTGGTGATGACGCTGCACCCGGGCATCATCCGCAGCCACGACGAGGCGGCGATGCGCACATATGGCGCCGACATCGGCTGTGACATCCCGGCGCGCGTCGAGGTCGCCCATGCGCTGCGGACGGGCCTGGAGGCGTACGGCAACCATCCGAACTTCCATCTGGTGCTGTTCACGTGCGACGAGACGGTCTACAGCCGCGAGGTGGCGCCGCTGGCCGGCTGGTACCGCGGCGTGTACATCGGCGTGCCGTGGTGGTTCCTCGACCAGCCGGAGGCGGTGTTGCGCTTCAAGCGCGCCGTCACCGGCATGGCCGGGTTCTCGCGCCTGTCCGGCATGGTGGACGACACGCGCGCGTTCTGCAGCATCCCGGCACGCCACGACATGTCCCGGCGTCTGGACGCCGCGCACCTGGCCGAGCTGGTGGTGACGCACCAGCTGGACGAGGACGAGGCGGTCGCCGTCGCCATCCGCCTGGTCGCCGACAACCCGCGCCAGGTGTTCAAGATCTGATGCTCAGCGCCGGTAGGTGATCATGCCGGCGCGCATGGTGAGCACGACCGGGTCGGGCAGCTCGAAGCCGTCGTAGGGGTTGTTCTGCGAGGCCGATGCGGTGACGCGGCGGTCGACGACGGCGCGGCGGGTCGGGTCGACCAGCACCAGGGTCGCGGGTTCGCCCGGGGTGAGCGGGCGTCCTTGGCCGGACAGGTGCGCCAGCGCGGCCGGGGCGTAGCTCATCCAACGGGCCACGTCCGACCAGGTGCCGCGGCCGGTGCCGAGCATGGTGTCCATGACGACGGCCAGGGCCTGCTCCAGCCCGGTGACGCCGGGCAGGGCGCTGGCCAGGTCGCCGGCCTTGTCGGCGGCGCAGTGCGGGGCGTGGTCGGTGCCGACCATGTCGATGATGCCCTGCGCCAGCGCGTCGCGCAGCACATCCAGGTCGGCCGGTGGGCGCAGCGGCGGGTTGACTTTGAACGTGGTGTCGCCGCCGGCCAGCCACTGTGCGTCGAGCAGCAGGTGGTGCGGGGTCACCTCGGCGGTCACGCGGACGCCGCGGGCCTTGGCCCACCGCAGGATCTCCACCGACTCGGGCGTGGAGACGTGGCAGATGTGCAGCCGGGCTCCGGCCTCCTGCGCCAGCTGGACATCGCGGGCCACGATGACCGATTCGGCGACGGCGGGCCAAGGTGCCACGCCGAGGCGTGCCGCCATGAGGTCTTCACTGCAGCAGGCGTCCGGACCGGCCAGCCACGGATCCTGGGCGTGCTCGGCGATGACGCCGTCGAAGCGGGCGACCTCGTGCAGGGCGGCGCGCATCACGGACGGGTCGGCCACGCAGGTGCCGTCGTCGCTGAACACGCGCACGCCGAAGTCGGCCATGCCCGCCAGGTCGGCCAGGTGCTGTCCGTCGCGGTCGGCGGTGACGGCGCCGATGGGGACGACCTGGGCGCGCGCCCCGGTCAGCACGGCCCGGCGCAGCAGCGCGTCGGCCTTGGCCGGGGTGTCGATCGCCGGGTTGGTGTTGGGCATCGCCAGCACGGCCGTGTAGCCGCCGTGCGCGGCCGCGGCGGTTCCGGTGGCGATGGTCTCGGAGGTCTCGCCGCCGGGCTCGCGCAGATGCGTGTGCGGATCCACCAGGCCGGGCAGGGCGATCAGGCCTTCGGCGTCGATGCGCTGCGCACCGAGGGGAGCCTGGGCGACGAGTCGTCCGTCCTGGACGAAGAGATCCGTGGTGCCGGTGTCCGGAAGGTGGACGCCGATGATCGAGTAGCTGTTCACCCGGACAGGCTACCTGAGCCCGCGGCCCGACGTGCGGCACAATGGCCGTATGCCAGACGATGTGCCACGCTTCGATGCTTCCGATGACCTCGACGAGCCACTCGATGCCGGAGGCAGCGATGCGACCCCGGCCGATCGGCGGGCGTGGCAGGAGCTGGCCGACCGGATCGTCTCGGCCCAGCAGGAGTACTACGGCCAGGATGCGCCCACGCTGTCGGATGCCGAATACGACGCGCTGATGCGCGAGCTGATGGCGCTGGAGGATCGTCTCCCGGGCCTGCGCACGCCCGACAGCCCGACGCAGCGGGTCGGCCAGGCGTACCAGACCACCAACGACTTCCCGCCGGTCGAGCATCTGGAGCGCCTGCTCAGCCTGGACAACGTCTTCAGCGAGGACGAGCTGATGGCCTGGATCGAGCGGGCCACACGGCCTCTGCCCGAGCCGCCTGACTATCTGTGCGAGCTGAAGATCGACGGGCTGGCCTGCGACCTGGTCTACCGCGACGGCCTGCTGGTCAGCGCGGCCACGCGCGGCGATGGCCGCGTCGGCGAGGACATCACGCCCAACGTGCGCACCATCGGCGTCATCCCGCAGCGGCTGCGCGGCGACGACATCCCGGCGCTCGTCGAGGTGCGTGGCGAGGTCTTCTTCCCCGTGGCCGCGTTCGAGCAGCTGAACGCCTCGCTGGTCGAGGCCGGCCGTCCGCCCTTCGCAAACCCGCGCAACGCCGCCGCGGGCAGCCTGCGCCAGAAGGATCCGTCGGTGACCGCTTCGCGGCCGCTGTCGATGCTGGTGCACGGCATCGGCGCGCGCGAGGGCTTCGACATCGCCCGGCAAAGCGAGGCGTACGAACGCCTGGCGGCCTGGGGGCTGCCGACGTCCACGCACTGCCGCATCGTGCGCACGCGGGCCGAGGTGGCGCAGTACGTCGCCTGGGTGGGGCAGCACCGCCACGACATGGAGCACGAGCTGGATGGCGTCGTCGTCAAGATCGACGAACTGGCCGACCAGGCGCAGCTGGGCGCCACGTCGCGGGCGCCGCGCTGGGCGATCGCGTACAAGTTCCCGCCCGAGGAGGTCAACACGCGCCTGCTGGACATTCGGGTGGGGGTCGGACGCACCGGGCGGGTCACGCCCTTCGCGGTGATGGCGCCGGTGCGCGTGGCCGGCTCGACCGTGGCGCGGGCCACGCTGCACAACGCCGACGAGGTGAAACGCAAGGGCGTGCTGATCGGCGACGTCGTGGTGTTGCGCAAGGCGGGCGACGTGATTCCGGAGGTGGTCGGGCCCGTCGTGGGCCTGCGCGAGGGGCGCGAGCACGAGCTGCGGGCCTTCGTGATGCCGACGAACTGCCCGTCCTGCGGGGCCGAGCTGCGCCCCGAGAAGGAGTCGGACAAGGACATCCGCTGCCCCAATGCCGAGTGCTGCCCGGCGCAGCTGCGCGAGCGGGTGGTGGCGCTGGCCGCGCGTTCGGCCCTGGACATCGAGGCGCTGGGCTGGGAGGCCGCGATCGCGCTGACCGATCCCGAGCTTGGGCGCCCGGACGACGCGACCGAGCCGTCCCAGACGCCGGTGCTGTCCAGCGAGGCCGGGCTGTTCGACGTGAGCATCGAGGACCTCGCCGACGTGATGGTGTGGCGGCGCCCCAAGCTGCGCGACGACCAGGGGCGCGGCGATTGGGTGCAGGAGCCGTACTTCTGGACGAAGGCGACCGACAAGGATCCGTCCAAACCCAGGCAGAACGCGCTGGTCATGCTGCGCGAGATCGCCGCGGCCAAGGACCGCCCGCTGTGGCGGGTGCTGGTCGCGCTGTCGATCCGCCACGTGGGGCCGACCGCGGCGCGGGCCCTGGCGGCGCGCTTCGGCAGTCTGGACGCCATCGCGGCGGCCGGTGTGGACGAGCTGACCGACACCGACGGCGTCGGATCCGTGATCGCCGAATCCATCCGCGAGTGGTTCGCGGTCGACTGGCACCGCGAGGTCGTCCGGCGCTGGCGGCTGGCGGGCGTGCGCATGGCCGACGAGCCCGATGCGGATGCGCTGCCGCAGACGCTGGCCGGGCTGACGGTGGTGGTCACCGGGTCGCTGGCCGGATTCACCCGCGACGGCGCCAACCAGGCCATCCTGGCGCGCGGCGGCAAGGCGGCCGGGTCGGTCAGCGGCAAGACCGACTACGTCGTGATGGGCGAGAATGCCGGCTCCAAGGCCGAGAAGGCCGAAAAGCTGGGCCGTCCGATCCTGGACGAGGCCGGATTTGTGGCGCTGCTGGAGAACGGACCTGCCGGGCTGGCCTGAGCGAGGCGGCGCTGCGTGAAACAATGGACGCATGCGAGTGCACATTGGGTCCGATCATGCCGGCTTCGAGCTGAAGCAATCCCTGTTGGAGCAGCTGGCCAAGGCCGGCTACGAGATCGTCGACCACGGCGCGGCGACGTACGAGGCGCTGGATGACTATCCGGCCTACTGCATCGCGTGCGCGCAGGGCGTGGTGGCCGATCAAGCTGCCGGTGTCGAGGCGCTGGGCATCGTGCTCGGCGGGTCGGGCAACGGCGAGCAGATCGCGGCCAACAAGGTGCCGGGCGTGCGGGCGATCCTGGCCACGCACCTGGATCTGGCCACGCTGGGTCGCGAGCACAACAACGCCAACGTCATCGCGCTGGGCGGGCGCTTCACGGCCCCCGAGTTCGCCTGGGTGCTGGTGCAGGCCTTCCTGACCACGCCGTTCAGCGGCGCCGAGCGCCATGCCCGCCGCATCGCGCAGGTCGCGGCCTACGAGGCTGCCGGCCACCCGCTGGCTTGATCCGTGGGGCTGGTAGACACCGCGCTGGGGCCAGTGGAGGCCGAGATCCGCGGTGCGGGTGTGCCGGTCGTCGCCTTCCATGGCAGCCCCGGCGGCATCGACGGTGCCCAGATGATGGTGCGCTTCCTGCCGCCGGATCGTTTCCGCACGATCGTGTTCTCTCGCCCGGGCTACTTGGGCACGCCGTTGGATGCCGCCGACAGGTCGATCGACCACGAGGCCGATGTGGTGGCCGCGCTGTTGGACGCCCTGGACGTGCCCCGCGTCGGCGTGCTGGCGTGGTCCGGGGGAGGTCCGTCGGCCTATCGACTGGCCGTGCGCCATCCCGACCGGGTGTCGTGCATGGTGCAGATCGCGGCGGTCAGCTCGCGCTGGGTCGCGCCGCGGTATTCGGCGTCGGATCGGTTCCTCTTCGGGACGCGGTTCGGCGGCTGGCTCGTCCGCTTCTTGTCCCATCACGCGCCCGCGCAGCTTGTCGGCGGGGCGCTGGCCGGCGAGGGCTCGCTGAGCCCGGACGAGCTGCGCGCGCTCACCGCGTCCGTTATGGCCGATGTCGATCAACGCGAGGCCGTGTTGGCGGTGGCGCGGACGATGAACTGGAGCGGGCGGCGCCGGGCGGGCTGGGACAACGACGTGGCCAACTATGCCGGGATCGGGTCGCTGGAGCTGGAGCGCGTGCAGTGCCCCGTGCTGCTGATCCATGGCGACGCCGACACCGACGCGGTTCCGGCGTACAGCGAGTCGGCGCACGCCGCGCTGCTTGACAGCGTGCTTGTCACGATGGCGCGTGGCACGCACCTGGCGTTCTACGCCCATCCGCAGGCGGGTCAGGTGCAGGAGCGGGTGCGACGATGGTTCGCGGAGCACAGCTGACCTGGCGAACATGGCTTACGCGCCCGCACCGTCGCAGGGCCGGCTGTCGGGGCGACAGGACTCGAACCTGCGATCTCCTGCTCCCAAAGCAGGCGCGCTAGCCACTGCGCTACGCCCCGTGGCGACGCCCCATCCTAAGCGATGATGTCAGCGGCGCGCCAACGGGAGATGACCGATGCTGACCAGCGGGACGCCGTCGAAACTGGTGCGTTGCTCGCCCTCGGTCAGCACGCAGGCCACGAGGGCGATCTGACAGTCGATGGAGTGCAGGAAGCTGAACAGCGCCTCCATGGTCGCTCCGGTGGACACGACGTCGTCCACGATCATGATGCGCTTGCCGCGCAGGCGATCGATGGCGCCCTGGCCGAACCACAGCTCCTGTTCGTCGGCGGTGGTGATGGAGTTGACGGGCACGTGCACCGGGTCGGTCATGTAGGCCTTCTGGCTCTTGCGGGCCACCACGAACTCGGGCAGGCTCATGCGCACGCACAGCTCGTACGCCAGCGTGATGGCCTTGGCTTCGGGCGTCAAGATGACGTCGACGCGCTCGCCGTCCAGGGCGTCGTCGATGGTCTCGGCCAGGCTGGTGGCGCACGCGCGGACCCAATCCACACGGCCGAGCAGGACGAACGAGTACAGGCCCGTGTGGTCGTCGACCCAGTGCAGCGGCAGCTCGGCGGTGACGCCGAGGCCAAGGGGGACGGAAATGGCGGATGCGGGTTCGGTCACAGTGGCTCCTGTCGGTTCAGATATGCGTGCGAGTGTAGCCAGTGGGCGCAGGGCGTCCACCAGGTGACCTGATGGTGGACGGGGGCGTATCACCTGGTGGTCATGGTGATTCATGACCTCATCTGGCGTGCATCATGCGGGTTCTCAGCTCGTCCAGGCCCGCCAGAGCCGGGCGTACTCGCCGTCCAACGCCATCAGCTGCTCGTGCGAGCCGAGCTCGACGATGCGTCCGTCCATCACCACCGCGATGCGTTGGGCGTCGTGCGCGGTATGCAGCCGGTGCGCGATGGCCACGACGGTGCGCCCGGTCAGCAGCGCCGACATGGAGCCTTCGACGTTGCGGGCGGTGGTCGGGTCGATCAGGCTGGTGGCCTCGTCCAGCACCAGCGTGTGCGGGTCGGCGATGACGAGCCGTGCCAGGGCGATCTGCTGGGCCTGCGCGGGCGTCAGGAACTGCCGGCCCGAGCCGACCATGGTGTTCAGCTGCTCGGGCAGCCGGGCCACCCAGTCGTCGGCCTGGACGGTGCGCAGCGCGTCCCAGACCTGTTCGTCGGTCGTCGTGTCCTCGCGGGCCAAGATGATGTTGTCCCGGATGGATCCGACGAAGACGTGGTGCTCCTGCGTGACCAGCGCGACTTGCGTGCGCAGCTGCTCCAGCGGCAGGTGCATGACGTCCACGCCGCCCACCTCGACCACGCCCAGCCGGGGCGCGTTGATGCCCGCCAGCAGGCGTCCCAGCGTCGACTTGCCCGACCCGGACGGCCCGACCATGGCCAGCCGCTCGCCGGGGACGAGATCGAGGGTCACGTCGTGCAGTACGTCGTGGTTCTCGCGGTAGGCGAAGGTCAGGTCGCGGCCCACCAGGTGCTGGTCGGCGGGCCGCTCGTCGGTGCTGGTGCGATCGGGTGGCACGGCCGCGATGCCCAGCAGACGCGACGTGCTCGACAGCCCGGTCTGCATCTGGTTGAGCGTCATGACCATCTGGCTCAGCGGGCCGGTCAGCTGCTGCAGGTACAGCGTGGCGGCGGTGATCTGGCCGAGCGTCACCCAGCCGTTGTTGTAGCCCCAGGCGCCCAGGACCAGCGCGAACACCAACGGCAGCTGGTAGGCCAGGCCGGTGGCCAAGAACATCTGGTAGCGCAGGCCGGCCGTGTAGATCTCCAGCTGCGCCGCGCCGTCGATGTCGTTGTCGGTCTTGGTGACCCGCTGCTCGTCCAGCCCCAGGGTCTCGACGGTGCGGGCACCCTCGACGGTCTCGGTGAGCGTCGAGTTGGTGCGGGCGTAACACCCGCCCTGGGTGATGTATCCCTTGGGGGCGTGGCGCAGGTAGCGGCCGACGCCGAAGATCAGCGCGATGGTCGTGCCGATCAGGGGCAGCGCCAGCAGCCAGGAGTTCCAGATCAGCGCGCCCAGCGTCAGCACGGCCGTGACGCCCGAGATGGTGAACACGGGCAGCGCCCAGCGCACCGAGCCGGCCATCGTGCTGACGTCCCTGGTCACGCGCGTGACCAGGTCGCCGGTGCTGGCCGTTTCGACTCGTGACAAGGGAAGACGAAGGACGGTGCGGATGATGTGCTCGCGGGCGGTGGCCAACATGTCCTGCCCCATGACCGTCGACAGCGACTTCGCGGCGTAGTACAGCACGCCCTGCAGCAGCAGCACGATGATCAGGATCTGGCAGATGCGCGTGGTCTGCGACATGGCGACCGATATGTTCTCGTGCGCCGCGGTGACGTCGTTGAGCAGGTTGCCCAGCACCTTGGGCAGCACCAGCCCGGCCACGCCGGCCAGCACGTTGGTCACGACCATGGCGATCGCGGTGGCCCGGCGGTCTTTGATCAGCCCCTTGATGAACGCGATGACATCGGAGTTGGCGGCCACCGGCATGCCCTGCTTGGGGTGCCGCGATGCGGCGAACGTGCGCTCGGCATACCCGCGCCGGGCGCGCTGGTTGGCCCAATACTTGTGGACGCGGTCGCGCAGCGAGGTGGCCGGACGGTCGTCCACGCCGATCATCGTCGTGGCCTTCACGGTGTCGGAATGGGTGTCGTCCCAGGTGGCGGCCGAGCCCTCGAAGAGCTCGTCAACGGGCGCCGGTGGGGCCTGTACTAGCGTCTCAGCCACGGTCGGCCACCTTCCGCTCCAGCTCGTCGGTCACGTGGTCATCGTCGATGGCGGGGGTCACCGGCAGGTCGTCGATGGCGGGTGGGGTGTCGTCGCCGCGCACCACGACCGCCCGGTAGCGGGGCTCGCGGGCCATCAGGTCGGCGTGCGTGCCCGTGGCGATGACCCGGTCATCCTCCAGCAGCACGACCCTGTCGGCGTGCCGCAGCCACAGCGGCGACACGGTCGAAAGGATGGTCGTACGCCCGGCGCGCTGCTGCGGCAGCCGGTCGGCGATGCGGGCCTCGGTGTGCGCATCGACCGCCGAGGTCGGCTCGACCATGACCAGCACGTCCGGGTCCATCAGCAGCGAGCGGGCCAGGACGAGCCGCTGGCGCTGCCCGCCGCTCAACCCGCGTCCGCGCTCGTCCAGAACCCCTTGCCAGCCGTCGGGCATGGCGTCCCAGACATCGTCGGCGGACGACGTCCACAGCGCCTGCTCGGCCTGCGCCCGCGTGTGCGTGCCGTGCGGGTCGATCAGCGATTGCAGCGTGCCGGCGAACACCTGCGCGCCGGCGTCCACCACCATGACGTGCCGGCGCAGCTCGCGCAGATCCAGCCTGGCCAGGTCGGTGCCGTCGATCGAGACGCCCCAGTGGGTGTTGGCGCGTTCCTCGTCGCGGCGGGCCAGCCGGGCCCGTTCGGCGCGCCTGGCTTCGGCGCGGTGGCGGGCCTTGCGGTCCTGCGCCGCGGTGTCCTCGCCCTGCACCTGCACGGGGCCCGACTCCATGGGCAGGTAGCGCCCGATGCGGTCGGCCAACTCGGCCGACTCGTCCGGGACGGCGCTGACGATGATCGTCAGCTGGCCGGGGTCGGCGACGAAACCGGTGGCCTCGTCCACGATCGGGCCGAGGTGCCAGGGGGCCGGGTCGGCGGGGGCGCGCCACGGCGGCTCCTGGCTCAGCAGGTTGGCCGTCTTGCGGCTGGACACGACGCCGGAGACCCACTTCTGGATGAATTCGAAGAACGTGCCGAACGGCTGCTGCAGGAACATGGCGTAGCCGAAGAAGCTGATCAGCTGTCCCACGGTCAGCTGGCCCGCCATCATCTCGCGCACGCCCAACCAGGTCAGCATCACCAGCAGGATGCCGGTGAGCACCGTGCTGACCGACTGGATGCCGGCCCACCAGAAGCCGGCCCGCGTGCCGACGGCCTTGACCCGCTGCGACTGGCGCGCGTAGTTGTCGCCGAACGTGCGCTCGCCGCCGACCCCGCGCAGGATGCGCAGCCCCGAGACGATGTCGACGGCCATGCCCGTCAGCGCGGACGACCGCTCGCGTTCGATGCGCTGGTTGCGCTGCATCGGCACCATCAGCGGCACCGAGACGCCCAGGATCACCGGCGCCGAGATCAGCACGATCAGGCCGAGCGGCACGGATTCGTTGAGCACCAGCACCGTCACGAAGACGAACGACAGCAGGGCGGCCAGCGCGCGGCCGGTGACCTCGCCGAGTGCGCCGAACGTGTCGGCGTCCGAACTGGCCACCGACAGCATCTCGCCGGCCGGCACGCGCCGGGAGATCACGTGGTTCATCTGCGTGACCTTGCGCGAGACGAGCTTCTGGACGCGGTACAGCGCATCCAGCCAGCTGGAGATCTGGAAGATGCTGGCCAACACGTCGCAGGCGACGCCGACGATGATGACGACGGCCAGCGCGATCGCCCACTGCACGGTCGCGGTCAGATCGTGCCGGGTGACGCCCTCGTCCACCGCCTTGCCGAGCAGATAGGGGCTCAGCGTGCCGGGCAGGAACCACAGCAGACCGAAGAACGTGCCGCCCAGGATCAGCCATCGTTGCTTGCCAAGAAGCCATAGCGAGAAGTGGACGGGGGAGCGCGTGTCGGCTTCGTCCGGTCCCCGGTGGTCTGGCCGGGTGGGCGACTCGTAGGCATGGATGACTGGTGGGAACAGTGGCATAACCTCTCCAGCCTATTGATCTGGCCAGGGGCGTGCAATCGGTTTGGCGGGCGTGGCGGCGGTGCGGGCGACTGGAGCCCCGGGTGCCCCACAGGGTAGGCTTACCTGGATTGCGCGCCCGGCGCGTGATGCGGATGTAGTCCAATGGTCAGGGCCTCAGCCTTCCAAGCTGAAGATGCGGGTTCGATTCCCGTCATCCGCTCCGGTGTGAAACGTCTATCTACGAGGAGATGAAGTGCCGAGCACTGTGGAGAAGGACAGCCCGACGCGGGTCACAATGGTCATCGAGGTGCCGTTCGGCGACCTGCAACCGGCCATCGACAAGGCGTACAAGCAGATCTCGGCGCAGATCAACGTGCCGGGATTCCGTCGCGGGCACGTGCCGAATCGCCTGATCGACCAGCGCTACGGCCGCGGCGCGGTGCTGCAGGAGGCCATCAACGACGCGCTGCCGAAGGTGTACTCGGATGCGGTGATCGAGCATGAGCTGACGCCGCTGGGCCGTCCGAACATCGAGGTCACCAAGCTTGAGGACGGCGATGTGGTCGAGTTCACCGTGAAGGTGGACGTGCGCCCGGACTTCGAGGTGCCCGATCTGTCGACCATCGCGGTGACCGTTGATCCGGTGAAGGTGGACGAGGACGACCTGCAGGCCCGGCTCGACCGCCTGCGCCAGCGCTTCGCGACGTACACCGATCTCGACCGCGCCGCGGCCAAGGGCGACGTGGTGACGATCGACCTCAAGGCGACGCAGGACGGCCGGGACATCCCCGACGCCGACGCCAAGGGCATGACCTACGTGCTGGGCGAGGGCGGCCTGGTGGACGGGCTGGACGAGGCCGTCACCGGCCTGTCCGCGGGCGAGTCGGCGACGTTCTCGTCCGAACTGGTCGGCGGCACGGGCAAGGGCGAGCAGGCCGACATCACCGTGACGGTGCAGAAGGTGCAGGAGCGCCACCTGCCCGCCGTGGACGACCAGTTCGCGCAGCTGGTGAGCGAGTACGACACGGCCGACGAGATGATGACGGGCCTGCGGGACAGCCTGGAGCGCATGGGGCGGCTCGACCAGGCCGGCCAGGCGCGCGACCGGATGCTGGACGCGGTCATCGCGGCCACGTCGTTCGACATGCCGCAGCAGCTGCTGGATGACGAGGTCGAGGCTCGCAAGAAGGCGATCACCGATCAGCTGTCGCAGTCGGGCTTGACGATCGAGGATTACATCGCGGCGAACCCTGACGAGGGCGTGGCCGATGCCGATGAGTTCTTCCAGCAGGTCGCCGAGGGCACCGAGCACGGTCTGCGGGCGCAGATCATCCTGGACAAGCTCGCCGAGGATCTCAAGGTCGAGGTGTCGCAGGAAGACCTGTCGGCCCTGATCATGCAGAAGGCTTCCGAGAACGGCACGACGCCCGACGAAGAGGCCCAGCACATGGTCGAGCACAACCACCTGCCCGAGTATCTGGGCGATATTCGCCGCGGCAAGGCGCTGGGTGAGATCTCGACGAAGGCCACCGTGACCGACACCGACGGCAACGCCGTCGACCTGTCCCGTCTGCATGCGGACGGCACGCTGGAGCCCGAGGCGGCGGCGATCCAGATCACCGAGCCGAAGAAGCCGGCGAAGGCCGCGGACAAGCCGAAGGCCGCCAAGCCCAAGAAGAAGGCGGACGACTCCGCCAAGTAGCGGCTGCGCACCAAGGCGATCGGCTGTCTGCAGGCTGCGGCGGCCGCCTGACTCAGGCGGTGATGACAGGCAGACCGGTGACGGCGGCGGCGCCGAGGATGCCGTAGCTGGTCACATCGGTGAATCCGGCGGCCCGCATGCGGTTGCGGGCCTGGCCGGCCCGGTGGCCCGCGGCGCAGTAGACGACGTACTCGGCATCCTTGGGCAGCTCGTCCAGCATCGGCCCGAATGTGGCGCCGCGGATGTCGAAGTTCAGCGCACCGTCCAGATGGCGCTCCGCATACTCGGCGGGGCTACGGACATCGATCACGATTCTTGCCATGACACCGAGTCTATCCAGTTCACATACCCAGGAAGTCGCGCCACAGGGGCAGTTCGCGGCGCGCCTGCGCCAACCCGGCGGCGTAGCTCATGCGCAGCGTCGGCACCGAGCGGGTGGCGGTGGTGACGAACACGTGGGTGGGTGCGAAGATCAGCGCGCGTCCCGACGCCTCCAGGTCGAACAGCATCTCGCGTGTCGCGTTGTAGCGGCGCCATCGCCCGATCAGCGCCTCCGCGACCGCCGGATACGTGTGCCAGGCGGCGCGCAGCAGCGGCGACAGGTGATAGGGCCGCATGAGGCGGCTGCGCGGGCGCGTCAGCACGACGAAGACGCGCTCGAAACCCTCGTCCAGCGCGGGTTGTACCGGGATGCCGCCCGACGGCCCCAGCGCCCCGTCCAGATATGCCTCGCCGTCGATGAAGGTCAACGGCATGGCGAACGGCATGGAGCTGGACGCGCGCACCCGGCGCATCAGGTCGGGCAGCGTGCGCATGTCGTCCTGCGTGAACCACACCGGCTCGCCGTCGCGGCACCGGAACGCGCCCACGCGCAGCTGGGCCGGGTTGGCCCGGAAGGTCTCGAAGTCGAACGGCAGCACCTCGTCCGGCCCCGCGGTGTGCTCGTAGATGTACTCAGCGGCGAACAGGCCCTTGCCCTGCAGCATCGTGCGCAGCCCACCGAAGTTCGGGTCGGCGGGGGAGTCGACGAAGGACGAGGCGGTGCGCGCGATGTCGCGGGACAGGTAGTTGACGGCGTTGCTCGATCCGGCCGAGATGCCCGACACCCAATCGAAGTGGATGCCCTGTTCCAGCAGCACCTGCGCCACCGGGGCGGTGTAGCTGGCGCGCATGCCACCGCCCTCGAAGACGAGGGCGACGTCGGTCACGTTGTTCGTCAGCGGGATGCGTGGGGATAGTTCAGCAGTCATCGACACCCAGCCTAGCCGTCCTGCGGGGCTGCCCGGGTGCCTGGCTCGATCGGCTAGCCTGGATGCGGAAGGAAAGAGGTCATCATGCGGGTGGGTTTGGCGCTCGGGTCGGGCGGCGCGCGCGGCCTGGCGGGCATCGGCGTCGTCGACGAACTGCGCTCGCGCGGCCACGAGGTCGCCTGCGTCGCCGGCACGTCCATGGGAGCCGTGGTCGGCGGGGCGTTGGCTGCGGGCAAGCTGGAGGACGCGAAGGGTTTCGTGCTGGGCCTGACTCGTCCGGGTCTGCTGCGCTATCTCGATCCGGCGGTGCGCGCGCCCGGGCTGCTGCGCGGCGCCCGCATCTTCGCAGCGCTGCGCGAACTGATCGGCGATCCCCGGATCGAAGACCTGCCGATCCCCTACGTGGCGGTCGCCACCGACATGGCGGCCCGGTGCCCGGTCTGGCTCACGTCGGGGCCGCTGCTGCTGGCCATGCGGGCCTCGGTGGCGATCCCGGTGCTGTTCACGCCCATCATGACGGGTGGACGGCTGCTCGTCGACGGCGGCGTGCTCAGCCCGGTGCCGGTGGCCGCTCTGCGGGCCCTGGCCGCCTCGCGTGGCGGCGGCGTGGACGTCACGGTCGGCGTGTCGCTGTTCGGTGCGGTGGACGATCCGGTGGTCGAGCCGATCACCGTGGGGTTGGAGGCGTTCGAGCAGGGACAGCCCGAGCAGGCTGGGGCGGAGCTGTGGCAGCCGCTGCCCGGACGGCTCGCGCTCGGGCAGGCCGGGTTGCTGGCCGCCGACGTCATGCAGGCCGAGCTGGCCCGTGCGCAGCTCGCGCAGCAACCGCTCGACGTGCTCATCGAGGTGCCCACGGATGCGTCGTCGTTCGCCGACTTCGATCAGGCCGAGCGGCTCATCGAAGTGGGGCGCGGCCTGGCGGCGCAGGCCTTCGACGCGGCGGGTCTGTGATATGGACGACGATCTGATCGAGTCCGTCCCCTCGCCGGATGTCTTCTGCGGAATGGTGCCGGTCGCGGCATCGGCTCCGCCGGCGCACCAGGTTCTGGTGCCGGCGCGCTGGCGTGAGCTGGAGCCGGACCTGGCTCCCTCGACGCTGCGGCGACTGCTGGCGCGCACGCCGAGCATCGAGCAGGCGTTCTGGAGCGACTGGCTGCCGCGCGTGCTGTGGCGCGGCGCGGCGTCCGCTGCGGTCGTGATGCATGTGGAGCCGCTGATCGTGGCCGCCTACAGCCCCGTCTTCGACACCTGCGCGATGCTGGAGTTTCCGGCGTGGTTGGCCGCCGGGCATGGGCAGCTGGCCACCGGGCGTGCGCAGCTCGCCTTCGGAGATCACCTGGTCGCTGTGCTGGCACACCTGCCGGGCGAGGCGCTCGCCCCCGACCTGCACCTGGGCGGAACGCCCGCGGCGCCCGCTGCGGGGGGTCTGCCGGACGGCTGGGCGAACGTGCTGCCGGTGGTGGCCGATTTCGTGTGCGACCCGGCGTCTGGCACGCTGCGGCAGGCTCACGACGACATGCCCGACTGGCAGTGGATACGCGCGGAGCAGTGCGGCCGCGAGGAGCTGTGGCTCAGCCGGGGTGCGCTGCGCGACGGACGACCCACCCGGGCCGCCGTGCCCGCGGGGATGGACGCCGACGCGTACCCGCTGCGGGATCTGTTGCTCCGCTCCGGCGAGATGGGCCGGCGCGGTTAGGCGGCCACCGTGCTGGTCATGTGCCAGACGATGTCCGGGATGGTGTGGTGGCGGTAGTCGCCGGGGGGCTGCTTGCGCAGCTGGGCGAGCACGCGCAGGCCGTCCGGCGTCAAGCTGAGCCGTCCGGGCCTGTCGGCGGTGGGTGCGCGGCGGGTCATCACCTGGTCGGGGCCCTGCGGGGCCAGTTCGAGGGCGCAGTCGGAGCCGCACAGCAACAGCGTGCGTCCGGCCCTCAGCGCAGGCTCGGCCGCGGCCAGCACGTCACCCAGCGCCGCGCCGCTGATCGCGATGGTCAGCGCCTCGTCGGTGCCGCTGACCTTCAGGCTCTCCACGGCCAGGCTGGGCACGAACGGCGCCGCCTGCGCGACCCCGGCCAGCACCTGGGCGCGCAGCTCGGGGAACTCGTCCAACCCCGCTCGGTCGAGCACGGTCAATCCGAACGGCCAGCGCTGCCCGATGACAGACAGCACGCCGTCGGTGTTCCATGCGAGGATGTCGGCGAGCTCCGGGCCGGTGATGCCGACCGCCTGCACGAACGCCACCGTGCCGTTGGGCGTCGGGATGGCCGGGCTGATCGCGTCGTCGGTGAACGCCAGCGCGGTCAGCTGCGTGGCCTCGTCCAGTGCGATCGGGCCGCCGGCGTCGAGGTGATGGCGGGCACGGATCGGCGTCCCCGAGGTGAACACGTGCCGGGCGAGGTTCTGCAGCAGATTGACCACCCACACCGGCGGGGTGACGGACAGGTCGAGCGCACGCCGGTCGTACAGGCGCAGCGTCATCTCCATGCCGAAGCCGGATTCGCCGGGGCGGGCGCTGGGCCGGTCGGCCTCGCCGTAGAGGTTGGAGTAGCCGTAGGTCACGTAGTGCCAGTGCGGGGCCGGATCGCTGGCGCGGTAGATCGAGATGCCATCGAGCGGGTCGGGGCCGCCGAGTCGGCGCGGCACGACCGTGCCGTAGTGGGTCGGCTCCTGGCCCGGATAGGCGGCGGCGAAGACGGCCGTGATGGCGTCCCACCCGGCGGCAGGCTCGTCTGGCGATTGCGCTCCGGGCGGAGGCTGCGTGGGCGGCGCAGCGGGCGTTTCGCTGTGATGGTGATGCCACGGGAAAGGTGCCATAAGAAATATTGTGACATCCTCTGTCAACACTAAGGAAGCGCTGATTAACGGCTGTTCCGAGCAAGGATCAGTGTTTCCCCACGTCAGCTCAGCGCATCCACCCCGCCGCGCAGCTGCGCACAGTGGACGGCGAACGCGTCTGGCTCGGGCAGCAGCGACAGGGCCAGCGTGGTGCCGCCGTCCAGGTCGTAGAACCAGCCCGGATGCACCCACAGGTGTGCCTGGCGCAACAGCCGCAGAGCCAGCGTGTCGTCGTCGATCAGCGGGGGCACGTCGAGCAGCGCCATCCAGCCGCCCTGGGCCGTCCGGACGCGGTAGCCGCCGCTGGCGAAGACCGCGCGCAGTGTGGCGAGGTTGGCCAACAGCCGGGTGCGGACGCGTTCGACCGCCGCGTCGGCCAGATCGAGCAACCCCGGCAGGGCCAGTGCCACGGGCGCCCCGACGGACAGGTACGTGTCGGCGATCGCGTCCAGGCGGTCGGCCGTGGCGGTGCCGCCCAGCCCCGTCGCGCGGATCCAGCCGAGCTTGAGCTGCGGGGCGCACAGCAGCTTGGACAGGCCGTCGAGGGCGAACGTGGGGACGTCGTCGCGTCCGGCCAGCCGGGCGGGCTGGGCGTCCGCGTCGAGCCGGTACGGCCAGAAGACCTCGTCGGCGATCAGGGGCAGATCGCGGCGTGCGCAGGCCTGCGCCACGGCGTCTGCGGAATCCAGGTAGGCCCCGGTCGGGTTGTTGGGGTTGACGGCGACGACGGCGCGCACGCGCGGGTCGTCCAGCGTGGCGCGCAGGCTGTCCTGATCGAGCTCCCATCCGGACGGGTGCAGGTAGAAGCTGCGGTAGCCGGTGACCTGGGCGCCCGCCAGGCTCGCCAGCGGCTCGATGAGCGGGTAGCCGGGCGTCATGATCGCGACGGCATCGCCCGGATCGGTGAGCAGATCGAACAGCCAGCCGTACGCCTCGGAGGTGCTTGCGGTGAGCCAATACTCGTCCGGGTCGCCGCCGAAGCGCTCGGCCAGCGCCGTCCGGGCGCTGCGCAGACCGCGCGGATCGGGGTCGTAGCCCGTGGCCCGCGCGGCCGCCTCGGCCATGATGGGCGCGACGCCCGGGTCGCCCAGCCCGTGGCGCGTCGGGTTGGTGTCGGTCAGATCGACCAGCGGCACGCCCGCGGCGAGCAGCTGGGCGCGCGCCAGTGCCAGCTCGTTGGGCTCGGCGGCGGGCAGGCGTGCGGACAGGTGCATCCGTCCATTGTGCCAGCGGGCCGCTACCGCTTGCGCGCCGTCAGCCGTTCGGCGACCGCGGCGAGCCGGTCGAAACCGGTGTTGAGGGCGGCGTCGGTGACCTGCAGCTCGGGGTAGGTGTCGTGGAACGCGATGATGCCCTGGGCGCCCTCGCTGAACGGGACGCGCTGGACGAAGCCGGGGGCCAGGGCGCGCACGGCCGAGTTGTCGAAGATGACGCTGTGGGCCTTGTCGCCGAGCAGGCTCGGGCCGATCTGCGGCATGGCGGCCGCAATGGTCTCGCTGGCCAGGTGCACCAGTCGGGGTTCGGCGACGCCGGCCGCGTGGGCGAGCATCGTGAAGATTTCGTCCCAGGTCAGCACCTCGTCGCCGGTGATGTGGTAGGCGTGTCCGATCGCCTGGGGACGGCCCAGCAGCCGGGCGAAGCAGTAGGCGAAGTCGGTGGCGTGCGTCAGCGTCCACAGCGACGTGCCGTCGCCGTGCACGATGGCGGGCTTGCCGGCGCGCATGCGCGCGATCTGCGTCCAGCCGCCCTCCAGGGGCACGTTGGCTTCGTCGTACGTGTGCGAGGGGCGCACGATCGTCATGGGGAAGCCGTCGTCGCGGAAGCGGTGCGTCAGCAGATCCTCGCAGGCGATCTTGTCGCGGGAGTACGCCCAATACGGGTTGCGCAGCGGCGTGGCCTCGGTGATCGGCAGCTGGGGCACCGGCTTGGCGTAGGCCGACGCCGACGAGATGAAGACGTACTGGCCGATGCGTCCGTCCAGCAGCTCCATGTTGTGGGCCAGGCGCGCCGTGGTGAACGAGCAGAAGTCGGCGACCGCGTCGAACGTCCGCCCGTCCAGCGCCGCCGCGAGGGCGTCCGCGTCGTCCAGATCGGCGCACAGCTGTTCCACGCCGTCGGGAACCGGGCGCAGCGTGCTGTGGCCCCGGTTGAGCACAGCCACCTGGTGGCCGAGCAGCAGTGATTCGCGGACGCACGCGGCGCTGATCGTGCCGGTACCGCCGAGGTAGAGGACGGAGGTCATGTGACTACGGTAGTTGCTCGCCCGCCCACACGGCGTGACATCCGGGCCGAAAAGGCTCCGGGTGAGCCTGCTGTCCCGCAGCCTGGCGTGTGGAGTCAAGGAACAGATTCCGCGCATGCTGGGACTGAGGGACGTGGTAACGGTTCGCACGTCGTGCCTGGTGGGCACCACTTTGATCACAGGTTAGGTCATTGATCGGCGGGGAAAATGAGGCAAGGGATGCGGATCAGTGAGCGTTCACGTGTCGGGTTGCTGTATGAGCGTGGTTTGTGGGAGATGGACGATCAGACGGTGAAGCTGTACAACGATTCGTCGTGGATCATCCTGCGCTGGGCGTGAGGCGCCATGCCCGGCGGCGGTGATGGCGGGCTATGCCTACTCCTGTGAGGCCGGCGGTTCGGGCTGCGCAGGCGCATCGTCCGGCACCGACGCGGGCAGCCGGCCGGCGTCGCGCAGGGCACGGCGCAGCACCATCTCGACCTGGGCGTTGAGCGAGCGCAGGTCGGCCCCCGCCCAACGTTGTAGCGCGTCGTAGACGGCCGGGTCGATCCGCACGAGCATGGCCTTGCGCGGTGCCATCAGTTCCCGTACAACGAGCCGGTGTTGATGACGGGCGTGGCGCGCTGGTCGCCGCACAGCACGACGAGCAGGTTGGCGACCATGGTGGCCTTGCGCTCGTCGTCCAGCTCGACGATGTGGTCTTGCTCCAGCCGGGTCAGCGCGCCCTGCACCATCGTGACAGCGCCTTCGACGATCTTCTCGCGTGCGGCGATGATGGCGGCGGCCTGCTGGCGCTGCAGCATCGCCTGTGCGATCTCGGGGGCGTACGCCAGCGATGAGATCCGGGCTTCGACCACGCGCAGCCCGGCCAGCGCGATGCGCGTGCCCACCTCGTCCGCCAGCTCCTGCGCGATCTGCTCGGTCGAGCCGCGCAGGCTCTCGACGTCCGGATTGGTCGAGTCATACGGGTGCGTCGAGGCGATGTGGCGCAGCGCCGACTCGGACTGCACGGCGACGAACTGCTCGAAATCCTCGACGGCGTACACGGCCTTGGCGGTGTCCTCGACCTGCCACACGATGATCGCCGCGATGTTGACCGGATTGCCGTCGGCGTCGTTGACCTTCAGCTCGTTGGTCTCGAAGTTGCGCACCTTGACCGATACGAGGGTGCCGCCGCTGAACGGCCTGGTCAGCCACAGGCCCGGCTTGCGGATCGTCCCGATGTAGGTGCCGAAGAACTGCAGCACGCGCGTCTGGCCGGGCGCGTTGATCTTGATGGTGCTGAACGCCAGCAGGCCGATGAAGAAGATGATGATGCCGAACGTGATGCCGGCGACCTGCCCGCCGCCTTGGCTGCCCGCGCCCACGACGACCAGTAGCACTCCGATGATGAGCAACACGATGACGCCCAGCAGGCCCAGGCCGCCGGGAATGTGCCAGGCGGGGCGCTCCTCGACAGGTGTTGCCAGAATGTCATTCGGTGCCGCAAGCGGTTCCGTCGGCGATGTGCTCATGATGGCTCCCTCTATGAAGTGATATCACGATGCTAGCGCACTGAGCCGGGTTCGTGGGCCGGTCTGGCCTGCGCCACCGCTGGCGCGTAGGCTCAGAGGGTAAGGCAGCCGGTCAGGATGGGGCGGGCGTCGAGTCGATGGAGGAGACGATGGCCGGCAGGCTGGGCACCCGACCCGGATTCGGACATATGGCAGACATGGTGCGCGGGGCGTTGGTGCCCGTGCATCCGGACGGACGCCGGTTCGTGGCCGGCGCTGTGGCGCTGGCTCTGGTGGGCTGGCGCTGGCGCCCGGTGCGCTGTCTGGGCCTCGCCCTGGCCGGCGCGATGGCGTTCTTCTTCCGCAACCCCGCACGCGTGCCCCCGACGGGCCGGACGGACGTCGTGGTCGCCCCCGCCGACGGCGAGATCTGTGCGGTCGACCTGGCGGTGCCGCCGGTCGAGGCCGGGCTCGGCGCGCAGGAGCGGCGCCGCATCAGCATCTTCTTGTCGCTGACCGACGTGCACGTGCAGCGCGCCCCGGTCGCGGGCCGCGTCATGGGCATCGCCCACACGGCGGGGACGTTCGTCTCGGCCGACCTGCCCGAAGCGTCCGACCACAACGAGCGCACCGTCCTGGTGCTGCGCACGCCCGCGGGTGCGGACGTCGCGTGCGTCCAGGTTGCGGGCATGATCGCCCGGCGCATCGTGACGCAGACGGCGGTGGGCGACGACCTGGCGCTGGGGCAGACGTACGGCCTGATTCGCTTCGGGTCTCGCGTCGACCTGTACCTGCCCGCCGGGGTGGCGGTGGACGTCCAGGTGGGCCAACGGACCATAGGCGGCGAGACCGTACTGGGGCGGCTCTCGTGAGCGCGGCACCTGGCAACACCCGGGGTGGCGCGTCCGAGGCGGTCGCGATGCTGCCCAACCTGGTCACACTGCTGGCGCTGGCCTGCGGCCTGACCGCGATCCGCGAGGCGCTGTCGGGGCACTACGGTGCGGTGATCCTGCTGTTGGTGGCCGAGGCTGTCCTGGACGGCATGGACGGGCGTTTGGCGCGCAGGCTGGGTGCCACGAGCAGCATGGGCGAGCAGCTGGACTCGTTGTGTGACGCGATCGGGTTCGGCGTGGCGCCGGCGATGGTGGTCTTCTCGCTGATCGAGCCGCACATGCGCGGAGCCGGCACGCTGGCCTGGTTCGCGGCGCTGTTCTATGCCAGCTGCGTCGTGCTGCGGCTGGCGCGGTTCAACACGCTGATGGACGACCACACGCTGCCGCGGTACCACAAGGAGTTCTTCGTCGGCGTGCCCGCACCGGCCGCCGCGTGGCTGGTGCTCGCCCCGGTGCTGGCCTATCAGGCTTTCGGACGTGGCTGGTGGACGAACACCGGCGTGTGCTGCGCCTGGCTGGTGGTGATCGGCGTGCTGGCGTTCTCGCGGCTGCCCACGTACTCGGCCAAGACGGTCAAGGTGACCAAGCGCTTCGCACCGGTGCTGTTGCTCATCGCCGCGGCGCTCATCGCGGGGCTCTTCACGTTCGTCTACCCGACGATGCTGATCGTGCTGGTGATCTACATCGCGCACATCCCGTTCGCCGTGCGCCGGTTTGTCTGGTTGTCGCACCACCCGGAGGCCTGGGAGTCGGTCGGCTATCGGATCCCGCGGCGTCGGCGCCGTCCCCGCATTCTGCGGGGGGCCGGCGGGGGATCGCGCGGCGAGACGGCGCGGGTCGGCCGCAACCACCGTCCTTTGCACTGAGTGCGGGGCCGGCGCGGGGTCGCCGGGGATACGATGGGACAAATCCGCACCGCCACAGTGCGTGTGCGCCACTATGCCTGTCAAGGAGAAGACGATGAGCGAACTGTCCTGGAGTCCGACCGATCAGAAGGCGGTCGACATCGCGCGCGTGCTGGCGGCCGATGCCGTCCAGCAGGCCGGCAGCGGGCATCCCGGCAGCGCCATCTCGCTGTCCGGCGTGGCGTACCTGCTGTACCAGAAGGTCATGGCGATCGATCCGTTGGATGCGCACTGGCTGGGCCGCGATCGCTTCGTCCTGTCGGCCGGGCACGAGTCGATCATGCAGTACGTGCAGCTGTACCTGGCTGGCGCGGGTCTGGAGCTGTCGGACCTCAAGTCGCTGCGCACGATGGGCTCGAAGACGCCGGGGCACCCCGAGTACGGCCACACACAGTTCATCGAGTGCACGACCGGCCCGCTGGGTGCCGGCTTCTCGATGGCCGTCGGCATGGCGATGGCGGCCCGCCGCCAGCGCGGCCTGTTCGACCCGCAGGCCGGTGGCACCAGCGTCTTCGACCACTTCGTCTACTGCATCGTCGGCGACGGCTGCCTGCAGGAGGGCGTGCAGTCCGAGGCCGCCTCGCTGGCCGGCACGCAGGGCCTGGGCAACCTCGTCGTCATCTACGATGACAACGACATCACGATCGAGGGCGACACCAAGATCGCCTTCGACGAGGACGTGCTGGCCCGCTTCAAGGCCTACGGCTGGGACACGCACGACGTCGACTTCACCCCGGGCGCCAACGGCGGCGCGTACGCGGAGAAGCTGGGCGACGTCTACGACGCCATCCAGGCCGCCAAGCAGGTCAGGGACAAGCCGTCGATCATCCGCGTGCACACGATCATCGGCTGGCCGCTGCCCAACCGCGCCGGCACGGAGGCGATCCACGGCTCGCCGATCGGCGTGCCCGAGATCAGCGCGCTCAAGGCCGAGCTGGGCTTCGAGGACACGCCCTTCGCGATCGACGAGGGCGTCGTCGAAGACGTGCGCCACGCGCTGCGCTCGCGGGCGTCGCTGCTGCGCGAGAGCTGGGACGAGCGCTTCGCCGCCTGGCAGGCCGCCAACCCGGCGCAGGCCGCGCTGCTGGTCCGCGCGCAGGCCCGCACGCTTCCGGACGACCTGGCCCTGCCGAGCTTCGACCCGAAGCCCATGAGCACCCGCAAGGCGTCCGGGCTCGTGATCTCGGCGCTGGCCGACCAGGTGCCCGAGCTGTGGGGCGGCTCGGCCGACCTGGCCGGGTCGAACCTGACGACGATGACCGGGCAGCCGAGCTTCCTGCCGTCCGATCTGACCACCGCCGAGTGGCCCGGCGGGCCCGGCGGGCGCGTGCTGCACTTCGGCATCCGCGAGCACGCGATGGGCGGCATCCTCAACGGCATCACGCTGGAGGGCCTGACGCGCGTCTTCGGCGGCACGTTCTTCGTGTTCAGCGACTACATGCGCCCGGCCGTGCGGCTGGCGGCGCTGATGCGCATCCCGAGCATCTTCGTGTGGACGCACGATTCGATCGGCGTCGGCGAGGACGGCCCGACGCACCAGCCGGTCGAGCACCTGGCCAGCTACCGTGCGATCCCGGGCCTGGCGATGGTGCGCCCGGCCGATGCCAACGAGACGGCCGTGGCCTGGCGCGAGGTGCTGCGGCGTACGGACGGCCCGGCGGCGCTGGTGCTGAGCCGCCAGGACCTGCGCACGGTCGATCGGACGGACGAGGGTGGGTTCGCCTCGGCCGAGGGGGTGGCCCAGGGCGGCTACGTGCTGCGCGACGCGCGCGGCGGGGTGCCGCCGCAGGTGATCCTGATCGGCACCGGCTCGGAGGTCGAGATCGCGTTGGACGCCCAGGATGCGCTGGAGGACGCGGGCGTGGCGACGCGGGTCGTGTCGATGCCGTGCCAGGAGTGGTTCGACGAGCAGGACGCCGCCTATCGCGAGTTGGTGCTGCCGCATGCGGTGCGCGCCCGGGTCAGCGTCGAGGCGGGTCTGGCGCTTGGCTGGGCCAAGTATGTCGGCGATGCCGGGCGCAGCGTCTCGCTGGAGCACTTCGGTGCGTCCGGGAAGGCCTCGCTGCTGTACCAGGAGTTCGGCATCACCGCCGCGGCAGTCGTGACGGCGGCCCGGGAGTCGATGGCGGTGGCAGGGTAGTCCACATTTCGGTGATTTCGTGCTCGTTAGCGTGCTCGTGGGTATAAGCTGCCTGAGACATCCGGGATTCGCTTGCCGGATATCTTGGCGTTGAGCAGCACCCGGCTGCCTGCGCGACCCTCTTTTTACCGTCTGGGAGCACGAATGGCACTGAACTTGTTGCGGACCAAGTCCGTCGAGCAGTCGTTGAACGATGCGGACGAGCCCGAGTACCAGTTGCGCAAGACGCTGTCGGCCTTCGACCTCACGGTCTTCGGCATCGGTGTCATCATCGGCGCGGGCATCTTCACACTCACCGGTCGCGCGGCGCACAACGCCGCCGGGCCGGGCGTGATTCTGAGCTTCATCCTCGCGGCCGTGTGCTGCGCGCTGGCCGCCATGTGCTACGCCGAGTTCGCCTCGACGGTGCCCGTGTCCGGCTCGGCGTACACCTTCTCCTACGCCGCGCTCGGTGAGATCTTCGCGTGGATCATCGGTTGGGATCTGATCTTGGAGATGTTCCTGGCCGCGTCGGTCGTGGCGCAGGGATGGAGCGCGTACTTCGGCACGTTCCTCGATCAGATCACCGGCAAGGCGACCGGCCAGCACGTGCTGCCCGACGTCATCGCGAACGGCGCCAACGGCAACTCGGTGCCGTTCAACATCGATCTGATGGCGGTGCTGCTCGTCCTCGTGCTCGGCGCGATCATGATCAAGGGCATCAAGGAGTCGATGCGGCTCAACCGGGTGCTCGTCATTCTCAAGGTCACCATCGTGCTGTTCGTCATCATCGCCGGCATCGCCTTCATCAACCGCAACAACTGGTCGCCGTTCATCCCGACGCCGGTGTCGCCGGAATCGGCGGGCGTGGCACAGATGGGCGGGATGACGCAGCCGCTGCTGCAGTGGATGAGCGGGTCGTCGCCGATGATCTACGGCTGGGGTGGTGTCGTGGCCGGCGCGGCGCTGGTCTTCTTCGCGTACATCGGCTTCGACATCGTGGCGACCACGGCCGAGGAGGCCCGCAATCCCAAGCGCGATCTGCCGATCGGCATCATCGCATCGCTGGTCATCTGCACCATCTTGTACTGCGTGGTCGCGCTGGTGATCACGGGCATGCTGCCGACGAGCGAGATCCCGCAGTCGGCGGCGCTGGCGCAGGCGTTCACGCTTGTCGGCAAGCCGTGGATCGCGATCATCATCTCGGCGGGCGCCGTGTGTGGCCTGAC
>Ga0209738_10000040_pt1 | contig 29776 bp, 28 predicted proteins | sample TergutNc150P5_FD_187289 | JGI IMG/M metagenome (GOLD analysis project Ga0209738, IMG submission 187289) | Nasutitermes corniger P5 segment gut microbial community from laboratory colony in Florida, USA - Nc150 P5 (SPAdes) (version 2) | ecosystem: Host-associated > Arthropoda: Insects >...
GGTTAAATATAATGAATTTTTACAGGTAAAAATAAATAGTGGAATTTCCGAAAAAAATATTCAAACGCAATTGGTGGGTAATTACAATTTGCCCAATGTTTTGTGCGCTGTTGCAGTCGGAAAATATTTCGGCGTTTCGGACGAAGAAATAAAGTTTGCCATTGAAAATTATGCGCCGTCCAACAGCCGGTCGCAATTGGTAAAATCGGGTTCCAACGAAATTATTTTGGATGCATATAACGCCAATCCATCAAGTATGAAGGTGGCAATAGAAAATTTGGCAAGTAAAAAATCCGACCACAAAGTTTTAATCATTGGTGGTATGAAAGAGTTGGGCACCGCGTCAATAGCCGAACACAAGAAATTGATTGAATTAATTGACCAATATCGTTGGGAAAAAGTAGCACTGGTGGGTAAGGAATTTGAGGGCTTGCAAAAAAATTATTTTTGGTTTCCCGATACGGCTGCCGCAAAGATTTGGTTTGATGCGCAGCATTTCGAAAACTGTATTTTGCTCATCAAAGCTTCGCGCAGCATAGGATTGGAAAAGATATTATGATTTTAATTAAGAATTAAAGATTACCAGTGACAGCGCTACTGAACGCTTGCAATCATTTTTTTAGCAAAGAAAAAATACATTTCTTTTTGGATAGAATCCTCTAAATAATTATCTTTGCTCTTCAATTTATTTTTTAACCTAAAATCTTTTAGATCCTTAATATCTATTAAGAATGGCAGTAAAAATCAGACTTCAGAGACACGGGAGCAAAAAACGTCCATTTTACTTTATTGTAGTAGCAGATGCACGCGCTCCGAGAGATGGTAAGTTTATCCAAAAATTGGGAACTTACAATCCGTTAACCGTTCCGGCAACGATTCAGCTTGACAGACAGAAAACCTTAGAGTGGTTGTACAAAGGCGCACAACCTACTGATACGGTTCGCAGAATTATATCTTTCAAAGGAGTGTTGTATTTAAAGCACTTGTTGAGAGGTGTAAAATTGGGCTTGTTTGACGAGGCTGCGGCAATGGCAAAATTCCAAGAATGGCATGCAAGCCACGAAAATGCCGTATTGAAACGTAGAGAGGAACACAAAAGGCAGCAACGCGAAAATCATAGGCAAGCGCAGGCTGTAGTGAAAAAAGTAGAAGAAACGAAAGTGGCTCCGGCTAACGAAGCAGAGGCAGCGCCTGCTAATCCGCCGGCAGAGGCTTAGTTTTTTTGAAGAATTTTATTTTAATAAAAGAAAAGTCATTTCGTAAGAAATGGCTTTTTTATTTTGGAGAGGATGTTTTCGTTATTTCCTGCAAAAAATACTGTAATCCTTCCGATGCCGTTTTTTGAATAAAGTGCATATTTTTTCGGGTTGCATGTACTGGTTTCGGATCAATAATAAATATTGCTGCATTCGGCGGTACAAAATCTATCAAAGATGCTGCCGGATAAACCTGTAACGAACTTCCGATAACTAAAAAAATATCTGCAACGCGGCTAAGTTTAATGGCATCTTCCATTTTAGGTACAGCTTCTCCGAACCATACAATGTCCGGACGCAATTGCGCCCCATCTTCGGCAAGTTCGCCCATATGAATATCTTCGGTTGTTTCGTAAACAAGCAACTCATTTTTTTCGCTTTTCATTTTGGTTAATTCTCCATGCAAGTGCAAGACATGCGATGAACCAGCTCTTTCGTGAAAATTATCAACATTTTGCGTAATGATAAAAACGTCAAAAAGACGTTCCAATTCTTTCAATAAAAAATGTCCTTTATTCGGTTCGTGCGTTTTCAATTCTGCCCGCCTTTGATTGTAGAAGTTCTGAACGAGTTGCGGATTCCTATACCAACCTTCTATTGACGCAACATCGGCAACATTATGTTGCTCCCACAAACCGTCGGAATCGCGAAACGTACTCAATCCGCTTTCGGCGCTCATACCGGCTCCAGTGAGTACTATCAATTTCTTTTTCATCCTTTCATCTTTATTATGCAAAATAACGAGAAAGAATTTATTTTTATATTTTATCAATGAAATAAATACAAAATCTATCTTTATGTCGTAATGGTATCAATTAAAATCTTTGGAATAAAAATACGCTTAATGAAATTTCCAATCCGATTTTTATCCGCTTTCCTTGTACTCCTTTGCGTTTCTAAATTCGGTGATGCGCAGTTTACCGTGAGCGGTAAAATTACCGATGCTAATACCGGTAAAACCTTAGGTTTTGCAAGCATTGCGGCAAATGACAGCAGCAAAAAATCTATTACGATTGCCGACAGCACAGGCAATTTTTCGTTACCCAATTTGCATGCCTGACAATATTCGCTGTTATGCTCGCTTATCGGCTATCAAGATTCTGCATTGAATATTGCGCTGGATAAAGACACAACTATCAATATCCGATTGCAGCCCAACAGCCGGCAATTGAAAGATGTGGTGGTGCAAAGCGCCAAACCAATGATTGAAAGAAAAAACGACCGACATTTTGAAGTATGCGCCTTTTATCCAAATTTCAAACAATGCATTGAGTATGGTTGGAAAGGCGAGCGTTATTGTTTATATCAACGATTTTCAAGTACGGCTTTCCGGTAACATGCTGGTGGAATATTTAAATTCACTGCCTCCCAATGATATTCAAAGTATTGAAATTATTGCTACGCCGCCCGCGTAGTACGATGCGGCAAGCAATGTAGGTATTGTAAAAATTACGATGAAGAAAAATATTCACCCCGGCATGAAAGGCTACGTCAGAGGCAATTATACCCGCAATACCTATTCGAGTTTCAGCGGCGATGCGGGCTTGGATTATATCGGGGAAAAATTGGCGGTTACCGCTTTTTTGTACGGAGGAAATGATTATAATTTTGCTTTAAATCAATATTCCAATTATTATCCTACGGGAGTAATAACTTCTACTTTTAATCCTAAAAAAGGCGTATGGAATCATGCGGCAGCATCCGTAAATGTCAATTATAAAATTGATTCCAATTCATCGCTCAACTTGGTTTATCAGCCTACACTATTCGATAATTTTAGATTAAAAGACATCATCAATAAAACGGATTTTATGAATGCCAATCATGTGATAGATTCTTCTTTGTTGAGCAACGGCATAGCTGACTTTCGTTTCAATCAGCAAAATATTGATTTGTTTTTTAAACGGAATTTGAAAAAAGAAGGTAGTTTTTTTAATGTGGAATTTGCATGGTTGAATTCTTATAGTAATTCAAACCGGCTTTTTTTCTCTACTACGCTCATCAATGGCGACAGCAGCAATTTCGGCGCTTATCAATCAAACAGTGTGAGCAACAACAATACTTACACAGCACAATCCGATTTTGTTTTTCCGTTTAAAAAATGGAATTTGAATTTCGGCGGAAAAACAACTTTCATCAAAAATACCGCCGATTACAATTTTTACAACGACATCAACGACGTGTACATTTCGGATGAAACGCAGCACAACGTTTTCCTGTACACGGAAAATACGCAGGCGCTATATGCAACTGCCAATATGAATTTGAAAAAATGGTCGTTCAAAGGCGGCATCAGGAGCGAGTTTACGCAAACTGCGGGCAATTCCTTAGCCATAGATTCTTCCTTTAAACGCAATTATATGGAGTTGTTTCCAACGCTGTATGTATCGTATAATTTGAATAAAAAAAATAATTTTAATTTCAGTTACGGCAGAAGAATTGACCGAGCGTCATACATGGATTTAGATCCTTTTAAATATTATATTTCCAAATACAGTTATGGGGTGGGCAATCCGTTTTTGTTGCCCGATTTTACCCATGCGCTTGAATTGAATTATATGCATAACAATTTTTTCAGCGCCAAATTGTATTACCACAGCGTTTCCAATTCAATCGGGCGCTACGATATACTTGATCCTACTGAAGTTGGTATAACAGTAGAGGAATCGGGCAATTTTTTGGATATACGCACCATAGGATTTAGTATATATAAAATGTATAATAAAATAAATTGGCTGGAATGCGTAGCCCAAGCCGATTTCAGCTATTCAAAGTATATTTCGCATAATGCGGCAATTGCTAATGCACGCGGCTATGGCGGTACTATATCGTTAAACAATACCGTTTATTTCAATAAAAAGAAAAATATACAGGGCATCCTCAATTTGCAAGACCAGATTCCGGGAAATTATGATTACAGAAATCGGGAAAATTCTTTTGAATTGGATACGGGATTCAATTATGTACTTGCTCGAAAAACCTTTGAATTCAGTGTTATGGCAAACGATATTTTTAAAACCGCCGCCTCGCGGTATGGATACGTTACGAACGGAGTAAAAAACAGCTACAACAATTATTTCGACAGTCGGTATATAACCGTATCCATCAAATACAATTTAGGCAATCGGTTTATTAAAAATGAGAATGCCAACAGAACATTGAGCAATGATGCTGAAAAAAGCAGGCTTTGAATATAATATGATTAATATAAAGTTTTGCATTATGTTTGTATAGACGGTTATTTTTACAAAGCCGAAAAGTTGTTTTCCTCGGTACAATTATATTATCGTCTTTTTACTATATTTGCCTTTCGTTGTCGGTAAAGTTGATTTGCCGACAAGAGAAATGAAACAATATTTTTAATTAAAAACAAAAACTGTAATGAATAAAGTATTCGATCTTCTGAAAGAAAATCATATTACTACGTTGGCAACATGCGCCGACAATAAACCTCGGGCATCTGTGGTGGATTATTATTTAGCGGGTAATGCCGTTATTTTTGCTACTTCTCCCGATTCCATTAAAGCGCATAATTTGAAGCTGAACAAACGTATCAGCATGTCGGTGAATAATCTGCCGAAATTTGTTACGCTGGACGGTGTCGTAACAGAACCTGCAAAAGCCGAAATTGATAGCTATAATCAAGCATTGTTTAAGCACCATCCCGAATTTAAAGAAATGGCGGAAAAAGGAATAGCGATGCCCGTCTTTGTTTACTTTAAGTTGGTGATTGAAACGGCTTATTATAACGATTATACAAACGGAATGTCTCCGACTGAAATTATCAAAGCATAGTCTTTTGTATTACTGAAAGAAGAATAAAATTCTTACTTCTTAATTCAGAAATCAAAAATTTAAAATAGTTTCCGTTATTCTTGAATTCCTTTCCGGCGCGCTTCCTGAGCAGCGCCGGTTTTCATTTGCTGATTGGCGGTAATTAAAAATTCGATTCTTCTGTTTTGCGCACGTCCGCGAGGCGTATTGTTTTTGTATTCAGGATTATCTTGTCCGAAGCCTTTTGCAATAATGCGCGAAGCGGCTATACCATTGGCTTTCAGATAATCTGCTACGGAAGCGGCACGCTTTACGGAAAGCCTCATATTGTAGCTTTCGCTTCCCGTATTATCGGTATGTCCCTGTACTTCAAGATTTGTTTCGGGATATTTATTCAGGATAACGATTAAATTGTTTAAAATTATTTTGGACGAATCGGTAAGATTAAATTGATTTGAAGCAAACATTATATCGCTCGAAAACGCTACGACAATGCCTTCTTCCACACGTTTAACCTTTGCGCCGGGTACTTGCGCTTGAATATCCTGCGCTTCCTGATTCATTTTTTCCCCAATTACATATCCCGTGCTGCCGCCGACCGTTGCGCTGATAATAGTACTCCATGCAGCTTTGTTGGTAGTAATCGCGCTGCTGTTTGCATCTTTTTCGCTACGATTAGTATGATGATAAGCAGTGCAAGAAACGAGTGTAAAAGCTATATTCAGGAATATAAATGAAGATTTCATTCTTTTCATAAAAAAGCATACTTGATTTTTGTCGGCTAAACGGTTACTCTTAGATACTTAAATAATGCATCAAGGCATCATAATTGTTTTTTATATCGTTCCGATATACTTCATCATCAAAATAATAAACGATGTGATAATGGTACTGTTGCAACGTAGATACAATATCCGAAACGTTGGTGCGATTTACACAAACGGTTACGACAAAAATTTCGGCTTGCACATCATAATGCGTATTCAGTTCGAGAATATCGGCTTCGCAAGATTCTATGATGCGGGAAAGTTCGGAAAATGCATAATTGATTTTATCCATTTCCAAAACAATAATGCCGCTATTGCTGTTTTGTATATCAAGCAGTGTGCCCAATGCATTTAAGATAGAAGATTGCGTAATGGCGCCGCAATAACTATTTTCAATATCAACGACGGGAACCACACAGCTTTTGGTCTGTTGCATTATTTTGAATGCGGAAAGAAAATGCTCATTATCCAAAACGGAGATTTTGATAAATGAATGTTGAATCGAATCGATTGTTGTCTCCGGCGGCAATGCGCTGATTTCTTGCAAAGGCAGAAGTCCTATCAACTTTTCATTTTCCAGAACAGGAACGGCTGAAACCCGCAAGGACAAAGTCTTTTCCACTTTATCTTTTACCTGAAATACAGGATAATCGGGTACTATGATTTCTTTGCACAGCACGTTTTTTTATTTATGCTCGTCTAAAAACCGCTCTAAAATTACATTAAATTCGTTCGGCACTTCCATCATAGGTGCATGCCCGCATTTATCAATGTAATGCAATTCGGTATTCGGAATAAGTTTATGAAAATCTTCGGCTACAAATGGCGGCGTTATATTATCGTTTTTACCCCAAATCAGCAGCGTAGGCTGCTTTATCTCTTTTAATTCTTTACCGAGATTGTGGCGTATAGCGCTTTTGGCGAGTGCAATAATTTTTATGGCTTTCAGTCGGTTGTTGGTAATTTCAAATACTTCATCCACCAATTCATCGGTAGCCATTGCCGGATCGTAAAAAGTATAAGCGGTTTTTTTGCGAATATATTCTTTGTTGCCGCGCTTGGGATAGGAGTCGCCCATAGCGTTTTCAAAAAGTCCCGAACTACCGGTAAGAATAAGCGTTTTAATGCGCTGGGGGAATTTCAAAATTTGTATCAAAGCTATATGCCCGCCTAATGAATTGCCCAGCAGATGAATCTTTTGTAAATCCAATTTTTCAAAAAGACGATTTACATATCTTTGAAGTCCGCTCACGGAGGTATTTAATAAATCCATTTCCACTAAGGGCAAAATGGGTATAATAACTCGATAGCGATTTTTAAAATAATCCATCAAGCGCTCGAAATTACTGAGAGCGCCAAACAACCCATGCAACAATACCAACGTTGGACCCGTTCCCTCATCCACGTATCTACATTTGTCTATGTGTTTTATTTCATAATCCATATTCACCCTTGTTTCAGCCGCACAAAATAAATACAAATCGAGGGATAAAAATGTTTTTTGTAAAAATATTTTTTAAGCGGCTTTTTCCGCTATATCGCCGAAAAATTTACTTAAATCGGCAAACATATTTTTGAACCAAGGAATGATGTTTCCGAAATTATCAATCAGCCAAGGTCCCCAATTTTTGATAATAGGATAGCCAGTAGATTTGGCTAAGGTTTCGGGCGCTATTAATCCTATTTTTTCAATATAAAATAATATTACGCTGAACACGGTTAAATACAAAAACGCATATAGCGCAAAACCCGCCAGCCGATTTGCCCAACCCAACATGACCGTTTCCATCAACCGCTGCATGAAGCGTGCCGCCAACCGCACCAAAAAACCTACTCCAATCAGTACAATTAAAAACGAAATAAACGATAGCCATTTACCCTCGATACCATTGCGACTTAAATATCCGGCAACAACTACCGACAATTTCATGGCAGCCGCCAGCCCCACCATAATGGCAATAAAAGAAAATACCGCAAGAATAATTCCTTGCTTATAGCCTTTGAATGCAGCTAATGCCAACAAAAGAAGGATAATAATATCTATCATTATTTGCTCAGCAATTCCTTCACTACGGAGGCAACTAATTTTCCATCGGCTTTACCCGCAAATTCTTTGGTAGCCGCGCCCATTACCTTGCCCATATCTGCCGGCGAAGTAGCGCCCACTTGCGTAATAATGTTTTTTACAACGTTGCGGATTTCCGCTTCACTCAACTGTTTGGGAAGAAATTGTTCAATGATAACAAGCTCGCTTTTTTCCTTTTGAGCAAGGTCTTCGCGATTTTGTTTTTCGTAAATTTCCAAAGATTCTTTACGCTGTTTTACCATGCGTTGCAGCATTTTTGTTTCGGCTTCGGGCGATACCACGCCGCCGGCGTCGGGTTCGGTTTTAGCTTTAATAATTTCGGCTTTGATGGCGCGTAATCCGCGCAAAGCGTCTTCGTCTTTGGCTTTCATTGCCTCTTTCATGCGAGACATAATTTCTGTTTCTAAACTCATTGTATTTAATTTTGATTAATGGTTTATAAGTCGATACATTAGATTAATGAAGAATTAAACGTTTATGTTTTTTTCTTCTTCCGCTTGAATTGCTTTGAATTTTCGACTAAAATCTTTCGCAAATTTTTTTATATCGTCTGCCAATTCTTGCTGATTGGTAGCGCGTTTAAACGTATCGCTCATGGTAGAAAATACCTGATAAAAGAAATCAGCCATTTCGCTCACCATCATTTCTTTTGTCCACAAATCAACGCGCAATGCGCTTTTATCGGCGCCGTCCCAAAGCGCCAGCAACATCGCTTTCGCAGCCTGCATTTCATCTTTTCCGTCCGAAGCGCGCCAAGTAATGTTTTCGGGTATTTTGTCTTTGTCCAATTCAACATCAATATGTATGGAAGAATGTGTCATCTTTATTTTTTTATTTTACAAAGATAGTTGCAAAAAGAATATTTTGTGTTATCCAAGTTAATATCTGTTTGATAGTAGAAATGAAGGATGAAGCGCTATTCAGGTGAAAACAAAAATTTTGATTATCAGCAAAATTTAAAATAATTTTACTCTCAGAATTTTTCAAAAATGGCTGCAACAAAACCTATCGTCTCCTCTGGGTTTCAGTATGAAACGGAAACAGAGATGCTCGAAATAAAACAGAAAAGTGCAAAGTTGGCTATCGGTATTCCGAACGAAACCGTTTATCAGGAAAACAGAATTGCATTGATTCCCGAAGCGGTAAACGTTTTGGTAAACAACGGTCACCAAGTAATAATTGAGTCCAAAGCCGGCGAAGGCAGCAGATACAGCGATAAAGATTACAGTGAAGCCGGCGCTATTATTACGAATAACGAAGAAGAAGTATATAGACAGCCCGTCATTATCAAAAATGCATCTATACAAGTTGCCGACCTTCCGAAATTGAAGCGCAATCAAACTATTATTTCTCCTATCAATTTTTCTTTATTAAAAAAAGAAATTTTAGAAGAATTGGTCATTAAAAAAATTACGGCTTTGGGCTTTGAACTGTTGCAAGACGACAGCGGCACATTTCCGATTGTAAACAGTATGAGCGAAATTGCGGGCAGCGCAGCCATGTTGCTTGCTGGGCAATTTTTGGCTTGTTCCAATCACGGCAAAGGCGTTTTGCTGGGCGGCATCAGCGGTGTTCCACCTACAAAAGTTGTTATTATCGGAGCAGGCATTGTAGGCGAATCGGCAACGCGCACGGCTTTGGCAATGGGCGCTTCCGTAAAGGTTTTTGATAATAATGTTTATCGGTTAAAACGATTGCAGAACAATTTGGGCGCTCTTGTGTGGACAAGCGTAATTGAGCCGAATATCCTTGCCAAACAATTAAAAACCTGCGAAGTGGCAATTGGCGCTATCAACAGCGAAAAAGGTCGCGTGCCCATAGTGGTAACGGAACCGATGGTAGAGCATATGCGTCCGGGCAGCGTAATTATAGATGTATGCATTGACCGCGGCGGATGTTTTGAAACCAGCGAAATTACCTCGCACGAAAATCCTACATTTTTAAAACACGGCATTATTCACTATTGCGTGCCTAATATCGCCAGCGGATTTGCACGCACGGCAAGCCATGCCATTAGCAATGTGCTGATGCCTTTGTTGCTGAAAGTGGCGGATAACGGCGGTTTAGATGTTATGCTTTGGTATGATTTTAATTTGCGCAACGGAATTTATATGTACAAAGGACATTTGAATAATATTTACCTGAGCGAAAGATTCGACATGAAATATACTGATTTGAATTTGCTGTTGGCTGCCAGCAGCAGATGATGCGCTATTTTTTACTGCTGATTATTGCGGGTAAGAAAAAATAGAGCTACGGTAAAGTTTTTCAATCTTACAATAAAATAATAAAATTTTATAGCCAACGCGTAGAATAATCCATTAATTTCGCTGCAAAATAAAACAAGTACAAAATATAAAAATTTACGAGTTTTAGACTGATAACTGAAATCATCTAAACAATAACTAAAAGATAGAATTATTATATGAAGTTTTTTAATTTTTTTACGCAAGAAATAGCGATGGATTTGGGTACTGCCAATACCTTGATTATGCACGATAATGAAATTGTTGTAAACGAGCCGTCTATTATTGCGCTGGACAGAAATAATCCCAAAAATGTGTTGGCAGTGGGCAAACGCGCATTGCTGATGCACGAAAAAACGCACGAAAACATCCACACTATACGTCCGCTGAAAGACGGCGTAATTGCCGATTTTAATGCTGCCGAGTTGATGATTCGGGAAATGATTAAAATGATTAATCCTAAAAAACCACTGTTTGCACCTAGTTGGCGCATGATGATTTGCATTCCGTCCAGCATCACCGAAGTAGAAAAGCGTGCCGTGCGTGATAGCGCGGAACAAGCCGGCGCGAAAGAGGTATATCTTATTTACGAACCTATGGCAGCGGCAATCGGCATCGGTATTGATGTGGAAGAACCTGTTGGCAATATGATTATTGATATTGGCGGCGGCACTACGGGCATTACTATTATTGCGCTTGCCGGTATTGTATGCGACCAAAGTATAAGAATTGCGGGAGACGAATTTACCGAAGATATTGTAGAGGCTTTGCGCCGTTATCATTCCTTGCTAATAGGGGAGCGCACTGCGGAACAAATTAAAATCGAAATCGGCGCAGCTATCAAAGATTTGGACAATCCGCCGGATGATATAGCTGTAAACGGTCGCGATTTGGTTACGGGTATTCCGAAACAAATTACGGTAAGCTATCAGGAAATTGCGGAAGCGCTGGATAAAAGCATCTTCAAAATAGAAGAAGCCATTTTAAAAGCGTTGGAAACTACGCCGCCCGAATTGGCTGCCGATATTTATCGTCGCGGATTGTATTTAACAGGCGGAGGCGCCTTGCTGAGAGGGCTTGACAAACGGTTAAGTCAGAAAATAAAATTGCCTGTTCACATTTCGGAAGATCCGCTGAAAAGCGTGGTACGCGGCACAGGCATTGCTTTACAGCATTATCAGCGTTTTCCGTTTATCATGCGGTAATAAACCCTTTTTATTTTTATCGGAAGATTATCCAAAATAAGGAAATATACAATGTTTAATAATCAACACTCAATATCCATTGTCCCATTTATTTCCCTCCTTCGGGGGGATTAAAGAAGGACGGAACTAAGGGAGGCGCTATTTTTTGTGAAAAATATTCTTATATTCATTAAGCGATTTATTTCGTTTTTCGTGTTCTTATTTTTACAGGCGCTGTGTATTTTCTTTTTGGTAAAATACAATAAATCTTACGAGGCGGCTTATTCCGACAAGGCGCATTCCATTACCGGCGCTATTAATAAGCGGTACAACGTGCTTCAATACTATTTCGATTTAAAGAAAACGAATAGCATGCTTGCCGTTGAAAACGCCCGACTTAGAACCGAATTGAGCAAAGTAACGCGCAATAATGATTCATTAAACAAAAATAATTTATACACGGTAATTGATACGCTGCATAAAGATAGTTTGGGCAACCTGCTTAAATATCAATACTACGAAGCAAAGGTGGTAAACAATTCCGTAAGCGGCGACAATAATTTTATCACTATCGAAAAAGGCTCCAATCAAGGCATTGAAAAGGGTATGCCGGTAGCCGGCTCGCAGGGCATCGTTGGTATGGTGGTTGCCGTAAGTCCCAATTACAGTATTGTAATGAGCTTGCTGAATCATAACAGCCATGTTACTGCCATGCTGAAAAGAAGCGGATTCAATACTTGCTATGTGGAATGGGATGGGAGAGAAGCCAATATACTGAATTTGGTAGGCGTTCCTAAGAATGCGGATGTAAAAAAAGGAGATTCTGTGGTAACGAGCAACCTGTCGTCCGGCTTGGCTTTTCCCGAAAATTTGATGATTGGTAAAGTAATCAGCATACAAGCCAATACTTCAACGCAAGACTATAATATCCGTATTGCGACTTCTACCAATTTTTATATGTTGCAATTTGTATATATAATTAAAAATAATTTCATAAAAGAACAAACACGTTTGGAAGCAAGCATATCTAAATAATCATGAGCGTATTGTTGAAGAACATATTCCGATTTATCTTTTTTATTCTGATACAGGTATTTGTATTGGATAAAATTCCGTTGATACATCAATACATTAAGCCATCGTTATATTTTTTATTTATTTTATGGTTGCCGTTTAGTTTGTCGCGCATCAGTTTAATGGCTATTGCATTTATATTCGGATTAGTGCTGGATTATTTCAACGGCGTGCCCGGCTTGCATTCCGCGCCCTGTGTGCTGATTGCATATTTGCGACCATTTATTTTAAGCATCATTTTACCACAGGAAAAAACGGAGAATACCTATATCGAACCAAGCGTCAAAAGCATTGGATTTGCGCCTTATGCCGTTTATGTTATTACGCTTACAATTGTTTACCATATTTTGCTCACGTTTATTGAATGGATGCAATTCGGCAATTTCTTATTCTTTTTAAGCAGAACCTTGTTATCTTCTGCGCTCAGCCTTTTGTTGATTTTTATTACTGAAATTTTATTTTTCCGAAAGGCAAGTTTTAAAACCAACGCAGCGTAAAAATTTAGCGACTTATTTTAATTCATAATAAAAAAACCGATGAATAACATTTCTTTCATCGGCTTTTTCTTCTCCTTTCTTTACATTTGCCGAAACAAAAAATTGTATGTCCGAATTAATCCGTCAAATAAACGAATCGGTAAATTTTATTCAATCTGTTAGCAGTGCAAAACCCAAGATTGGCGTGGTTTTGGGCAGTGGCTTGGGTAATCTTGCCAAAGAAATTGAAATCGAAAAATCTATTGCATATGGCGATATTCCGCATTTTCCTATCAGTACGGTGGAAGGTCATTCGGGCAAATTGATTTTCGGAAAGCTCAATGGCGTCAATGTTTTAGCCATGTCCGGTCGTTTTCATGCTTACGAAGGATACACATCCGTGCAAATTTCTTATCCCATACGAGTGATGAAAAGTTTAGGCATAGAAACTTTGTTGTTGTCCAATGCTTCCGGAGCGGTAAATCCGACCTATAAAGTGGGCGATTTGGTTATCATCAACGACCATATCAGTTTCTTTTTACATAATCCGTTAATCGGGAAAAATGAAGACGCGCTTGGCATGCGCTTTCCAGATATGAGCGAACCTTACAGCAAAAAAATAATTGCGCTGGCGCATAAAATAGGCGAACGCTTTCAAATATCGTTGAAAGAAGGCGTGTATGTAGGCACTACGGGACCTACATTTGAAACACGTGCAGAATATAAACTGGTAAAAGTGATTGGCGGCGACCTTGTAGGTATGAGTACGGTGCAGGAAGTAATTGCAGCCAAACATGCCGGTATGAGCGTGTTTGCCGTGAGCGTAGTTACCGATTTGGGCATTCGCAATACGGACGATATTATTTCTCACCAAGAAGTATTACAAGCTGCCAATGAAGCAGAACCTAAGCTGGCAAAACTTTTCAGCGAATTGGTTGCGGAACTGTAAAATCAATTCATTCGATTTTTATAAGCTCGGCGATAAAAAATAGTCATTAATAATTTTAGGAAAAGCCAATGTGCTAAGGGTGTCCTTTTCAACCCACATGCCGCTTTTCAAGGAATCGGGTTTGTGTTTCAGTTCAACGAAAATGAAGATTGTTTTTATTTTTTGATGTGTAAGTTGCTGTGAAAATTCTTTTGAAATGCTGATGAACACAGGGCTTTTCGAAAATTGATTGTAAATAAATGTATTCGCTTTTTCCTCGTTCCATAAAAATTTTTCCTCGTTTTCCTGTAAATAAAATTCATGCAAATTTTGCCAAATATCGTTTTGTATTCGCTTGTGAATAAACAGTTCGTTTTTTACGGAAAGAATAAACCAAGTAAAATAGCGTGTTTTTCGCGTTAGCATTTTTTCTTTTATCGGTAAAAGATTTACGATTCCTCTATTGTGAGCTTCGCAAATGCCCGTCATGACACAGTTTGCGCAATTCGGATTGACAGGTTTGCAAACCGTAGCGCCGAAATCCATGATTGCTTGATTATAGAAAGCGGGTTCTTTTTTATCCAAATTTTCCTGCGCTATTTGTGTAAAAAATTTTTTACTGTCAATTGAATCAATCGGCTTTTCGATACCATATATGCGCGATAAAACGCGAAATACATTTCCGTCCACCACTGCATAAGGCAGATTGTAGGCAAACGAGCAAATAGCTGATGCCGTATAGCTTCCAACGCCTTTCAAGTCTAAGACTTCTTCATATTTTTCGGGGAATTTTCCATGCAGTTTGTCGCAAATATATCGTGCCGTAAACAGCAAATTTTTACACCGGTTGTAATAACCCAATCCTTCCCAAAGTTTGAATACCACTTCGTCTTGCGCTTTTGCCAAGTCGCAAATCGTTGGATAATTTTCAATAAATTTTTCGTAATAATTCCATCCTTGTTCTACTCTTGTTTGCTGCAAAATCACTTCGCTCAACCATATTTTATACGGCTCTTTTATGCCTTTCCAAGGCATTTGCCTTGTATTGAAATGTTCGTTCCACTGCAATAATTTTTTACTGAAAAGAGACATGCTGCTAATGTGATAGTGTGATAATTTAAAAAACAATTACAACTTTAAAATTACAAAATAAAAATAGGATAACTCTCATTTTTACGAATGCATGACAGGATTTCATCATCCTATTAAAAATTTATTCCAGAAGAATCGTACTTTCTTTCGAATGCCGTGTAATGATGCGGGTTTGCAGCACTACTGCTAACAGAATACATAAAAGTCCGATATAGAAAAAGTGCGACAATTCCTTATTTTCTTTGTAAAGAAAAAATGCTAAAATAATGCCGTACACGGGTTCTAACGTCAATACAATGTTGGATGTAAAGGCGCTTACATGTTGTAATGCTTCCATGTACAACACGAAAGACAATATGGTGCAAAACCATGCCAATACGAAAAGCCACACCCAATCGAGCTTTTGCGGGAAAATATTTGTGGTAGGAAAGAAATAATTATACAAGGGCATCATCAAACACAAGCCGACAAAGCTTCCTGTAAGTTGATACAATGTATAGGTTTCAGGGTTGTATTTATCTATCGTTTTTTTGTTTAAAATAGAAGCTGTTACGCTGAACAGCATTGCCGTAAGCCCAATAAATATGCCTGTTGAGAAATGTATATTGCCGAAATATATAATAAATATACCTACGATATTAAGTATGCCGATTAGTATTTCTTTCGGATTAATTTTCCTTTTAAAAAATAAAGGTTCAAATATTGCAGATACAAAACCCGATGAAGATAAGCATGTGAGCGCAATGGAAACATTGCTGTATTTGATACTGCCGTAAAAACAAAGCCAGTGCAATGCTAAAATTACACCGATACCGCCGACAACGAGAAATTGTTTCCATGAAATTTTTTCTATCTTTTTCAAAACAGCATACAAAATCCACATGGATACAATGGTGATGAACGTGCGCCACCACACCAGCCATCCTTCTTTCAAATTAATTGTTCTGCCCAAAACGCCCGTAAATCCCCAAAGAAAAACGCTAATGTGCAATTTGATTAAGGCTTTCTTCATTTTAATTGTCCAAAATATCCAAATGCAATTGACTGAAATTTTGTAAAGACGATAATTTCAAATTTGCCGCGCCCCATTTTTCCAACTTATATTCCGAATGTTCAGGAACTACCACACAGCGCATACGCGCAGCCAAAGCAGCTATCATGCCATTAAAAGAATCTTCAAAACAAAGGCATTCCACAGGATTGCTGTGCAAGGCTTCCGCGCAATTTAAATACACTTGCGGATGCGGCTTTCCGTGCGGCAAATTTTCCGCCGAAGCAATTGCATGCAAATAATTGCCGATGCCTAATCGCTCAATCACAACGTGGATGAGCGTTTCGTTGGATGATGATGCTAATCCGATTTTAAAATTATGCTGATGAAAAAATTTAAAAACATAATCTACGCCCGGCATTACTTTGCCGCGCTCCTGCACTTTGCGAATTACTGCTTTCACAATTTTTTCCTCTACCGATAAATATTCTTTTTCAGGAACATTAAATTTTGATAACCACCAAGGCACAAATTCTCTGGTACGAAGCCCTGTGGTAGTGCTGTATTGCTTGTCCGACAAGCGAATGTCGTAATTGGCAAAAACTTCCTTCGCCGCTTCTCTCCAAAAAGGTTCGCTGTCAATCAGCAAACCATCCATATCAAAAATTACCGTAGTCAGCATGTAAATATTTTAAAATAATAAATAAAATTTATTGATATTTATATTGTGCTATCACATTATCAGATTCTTTCGATGTTTCTCTTCCTGAAAAGTGTATTTCCAGCGCCTATGGCTCCACAAATAATTCGGCGGATCTTCCCGAATTGTTTTTTCAAAAAATTTCACGGAAGCCTTTGTTATTTCCCCGCGTTCCGTTTGCCTTGCATGTTCCGTAAATACCGAAAGTTGCGATGCATAATAGCCGCGCTTTACGCGCTTCACGCTGCAAAATATAACGGCGTCATCCGCCAATCTGGCGCTGGTTTCAGCAACTTTTGCGAACGGTACTTTTTTACCGAAAAACGCTGTCCATATAGCGCTTTCAATCTGTCGCGGATTTTGGTCGGCAACCAATACAAAACTTTTTTGTTGATTGATATAAGGCTTATATTGCTCTTTGAATTTATAAGAATCAATGAGCTTTGTACCAAAGCGCGAACGAATTTTCAGCATCAATTTTTCGGTCAATTGATTATCCACATGCGCATAAACAATTAATTGCGTGAAAGGATTTCCAATGGAATAAGCAAGGTTTGTCCACTCCCAATTAAAACAATGTCCCATGATGACGTCCACGCTGTAATGCTTATCGTACAAGGATTTCAGCAATTCAAAATCGCATACGAAACGCTTACTGATTTCTTTTTTAGATAGAGAAATCAGTTTTACGGTTTCTATGAAATTATCGGTAAATCGCTGATAAAATTCATGACAGATTTTTATTCGTTCTTCATTTGTTTTCTCGGGGAAAGCAATTTGCAAATTACTCAAAACCACGTCATATCTATATTTCACCACACGTCGTAAAATAAAAGCAACTACATCGCTTATGGCATACAGCACACAAAAAGGCAACAATGAAATTAAATACAACAAAAAATACGCGATGTAATACATGAATGTTTTCAAACGAATTTTTATAAAATCACGTTTTGCAAAATGTTGCTTTTATTCGGATAGTCTGTGTTGAAATGCAAACCACGACTTTCTTTGCGGAACTGCGCGCACTTTACAATCAGGTAGCCGGACGTTATCAAGTTTCTCAATTCACAAAGTTGCGGCGAAACTTTTGTGGATTTGTACAGCAATTCGGTTTCTTCAAACAACAAATCGAGCCGGCGCATAGCGCGTTCCAGACGTATATTGTTGCGCACAATACCCACATAGTCGCTCATGATTTGTTGAAGTTCTTTTACGCTTTGCGTAATTAAAATCATTTCTTTCGGTTGAGAAGTACCTAACGTATTCCAATCGGGAACATTAATTTCTTCTAAGTGTTGCGCTATCTTTTTCAACTCGCCATTCTCCGAAAGCCTTACCACATCTGTATAAGCGCGATGTCCGAAAACCATTGCCTCCAACAAACTGTTACTTGCCAAACGGTTTGCTCCATGCAATCCGGTGTTGCTGCATTCGCCGCAAGCATATAAATTGCGAATAGAACTGCGCGACCATTCATCTACTTTGATACCGCCGCAACTGTAATGCGCCGCAGGCGCTACCGGTATCATTTGCTCAAATACATTGACACCAATGCTTAAACATTTTTCGTAAATATTCGGGAAATGATGTAAAAATTTTTCCTTGTCCATGTGGCGGCAATCCAAGTAAACATGCACGGTTCCGAGCTTTTTCATTTCACTGTCAATAGCGCGGGCAACAATATCGCGCGGAGCCAAATCTTTGCGCTCGTCATATTGCTCCATAAACGCTATGCCGTTTTGATTACGCAGAATAGCGCCGTCGCCGCGTACCGCTTCGCTAATCAAAAATGACGGCGATACGCCTGCCTCGTACAACGCTGTCGGATGAAATTGAATGAACTCCATGTTTTCAATTCTTCCTTTTGCACGATAAACCATTGCTACGCCGTCGCCTGTTGCGACTATTGGATTGGTCGTTGTTCTATATGCTTGACCGCAACCGCCTGTCGCCAACATGGTTACAGGCGATAATATTTTTTCAATTTTATTAGTCTGTTGATTCAGCACATACACGCCATAGCAAGTAATATCGGAAGTTGATTTTGTAACCAAATATCCCAAGTGATGTTGCGTAATCAAATCCACCACATAGCAATGTTGGATATGCTGAATGTTGCTGCATTTCCGCGCTTCCGTAAGCAAAGCGCGTTCTATTTCTTTGCCTGTAACATCTTTATAATGCAGTATCCTAAACTCGCTATGCCCGCCTTCTCGTCCCAAACTATAAGCGCCGTCTTCATCTTTATCGAAAGCCGCGCCATAATCAATAATTTCCCGAATGCGTTGCGGACCTTCTGTTACCACAATATCCACCGTATGTTCATTGCAAAGTCCGTCGCCGGCAATCAGCGTATCCTGAATATGTTTTTCAAAACTATCTTTCGCCTCGTCCCAAACGCCCGCCACGCCGCCTTGCGCGTACTTTGTATTTGTTTCGTCGTTTGATGCTTTGGTGATAACCATAACTTTTTTATCGGGAAAATGCTTTGCAATTTTTATTGCATAAGTCAATCCTGCAATGCCCGAACCGATAATTAAAAAATCTGTTTCCATGTAAATATCAATTCCTGCAAAACTACTGATAACGCTGCAAAAGAAAAAGCCATATCTTCATGCTTCAATCTTTTCAAAAATTAGGAATTGGTAAATCTTTATAGAAATTATAATTTTAATATATTCAAAATCAATTAATTAAAATTAATACATCTCTATCTATTTACCAATTCCTTCTTTGGTAATTATAAAATTATCAATGTCTCCGTTTGGTACATCAGACTATTTCAGCCATGCATAACTTTTAGAATTTTAATAGATATTACCAGCCCGGATTTTGCGGAAAAGTTATATTTTTTGATTGATATAGCTGTAATTGCCCCGTAGGAATGGGATCTAAGCTAACCTGCGGAAGTGAAACAACTCTTAGTGCTGCTGTCGCGGGAGCATATACTTGAATATAGCCATTAGCATCTTGTCCGCCTCCGGCAGGAGTACCATCAGGATTAACAAATGTTCCTAACGGCACTTTAGCTCCTACAAAAATATTCGGTTTTACTTTGGGATCTAAATAAAAAACTTTATTCCAGCGGCGCAAATCCCAATATCGCCCAATCCACAGCATCAATTCTACACGCCGCTCACGGCGTATCTCCCAAATCAAGGACGATACATCCGCATCTTTATTGGGGTCGTTCGGTATATTATTTACTTCCAATGATGCTACTCCAGCTCTTGCCCGCAGTAAATTGATGGTATTATCCGCAACTGCCTGTGTAAAGTTACCAAGTTCGGCAGTGGCTTCTGCTTCATTAAGCAATATCTCCGGCAGCCAAAAAATAGGCGCCCATGTATCATTATTTGTTGTATTATATACTCCCGGATTATTGAATCGGGTAATTATATATCCGGTAGAAGATGCGAGTTGTCCAAATGGATTTCCAACATAACCCAACGCCGTATCAATCGTCTCAGCCAATCGTTTATCTCTGTTCTTCAAGGTTGTATTGGTTATGGAATAAATCGGTGCTGAACTTGTACCTATATTAACAGGATTATCACCCTGATATAACGGGGACAGGCTTATAGGCAATCCGTCCGTACACAGAAAAGCATCTACTGCATCTTTTGTTAATCCGTTTATAAGAGTACTGCTATTGCAATAATTAATAACTTGATGATAAACATGAACAGAAGATTCCATATCATATATGCGATATAGCATACATTCTCCTCCATTGGTACTCAGACTTAATGAACTATACACAGTTCTGTAATCGGGATACAGTTTATAAGTACCACTATTTATTATAGCTTCGGAAGCAGTTTGACATGCTTGCAGGTATTGAGTAGCCCTTTGCGTATTGCCTTCTACATATTTGGCATAAGTACCTTCAAATAGGCAAATCCGCGATTTTAGAGCATTAGCAACATCCTGATTCACTGTGTTGGTACCCAGTCCGGAAGTAGCGTCTGCTACATTTTTAGAATAGAGGTTGGCAATTGCATGGTTCAAATCGCTTAATACGCTGTCCATTACTATATTGCGAGCTATGCGCGGTCCCCAAATGATAGAACTGTCTTCGTTTTGATCAAGATATTTATTGGTATAAGGCACATCACCATAATGTCTGACCAAGTCATAATATTCCATTGCTCTGAAAAAATAAGCTATTCCGCGATAGTGATTTTTTGCCGCATCGCTCAAATTGGGTACTTTATCTATTCGTGCCAACAAAAGATTTGCCAACCGGATAAAATTATACGGAGTGTTCCATGTGTTAGCCGTTCCCGGAGCCGTTGTAAGGAATACATTGATTCCAGAAGTCATAGTTTGATCTTGGTCATCGGATAAACAATTAAAATAAAAATCCGACTCAGCTCCCGTACCAAGATTAGAGCTTCTCGTAGATGCGGCGCCCGTGCCGAATCCGTTAAACTCTGAGTAAAATCCGTTACAGAACAACTGTACCTCTGCTTCACTTGTCCAATAATTGTTATCGGTAAATTGTGTTAATGGCTGTTTATCCAAAAATTTATTACAGGACAGAAATAATAGCAAAACTATCAATGTTGCGCTTATTTTACTTATTTTATTTGTTATATTCATTATATTCATAACTTATTTTAATTTAATAATGATTAAAATGTTAATTGTATCCCGAATGAATAGCTCTTATTAAACGGCATTACGGCACCATACCAGTAAGAACCGCCTAATGTATTTGTAGCCAATTCAGGGTCAATAGGCAAGTTATTGTGTTTGATTGTAAATATGTTCATTCCCTGCACATATAATCGTAATTTTTCTATTTTTGCTCTCTCGGTAATTGTCGCAGGAAGTGTATATCCTATTTCTAAAGTTTTTAACCGTAAGTATGCCAGATTAAGTAGATATTTTGTTTGCGGATAAAAGTTGTTGCCCGATGAACCCGGCGTAAAAAATGATGAACCTGTCCACCAATTTTGATTGGAAATGGTTGAACTGCTACTTCCCAGCATGGATGGAGCAGGCCAGTAAGCATTCGGATTATCTGGTGTCCAGTAATCCAACTGGTTAGCCATGAAAATACCATTACCGGTATATTCAGGTATAGCCAAATTACCGGTAGCCCACAATTGTCGTTTTCCTACCCCCTGAAAGTAAATATCTATATCAAATCCTTTATAGCTACCGCCTATACGGAAACTGTATTGATACTGAGGTGTAGTGTTACCTATTTTCATCAAATCACCATGATTAGCCAACGTCATTGCTCCTCCACTAATGGTATCATTTCCGTCCAAATCGGCATATTTAATATCGCCAGGTCCAAATTTAAAACTCCCTGATTGCAACAATTTCTGAGTAGGCGAATTTGTTACATCATTATCGTCTTTAAAGTAGCCTAAGGTTTTGAAACCCCATATCTCGCCTACCGTTTCTCCAGTATAAAACTGCTGGGCATTCAGTGAAAGTGTAGGATTACCGGGCCAATAACTTATTTTCTGAATATAATTGCTTAATGCAACATTAGCATAAACTGCAAATCCATTACTAAATTGATGATGGTAATCTAATGACAATTCAAAGCCGCGGGTCCGCATATTTCCCATATTTGTTTTGGCAACATTTGCTCCAAAAGTGGCCGGAACTGCTGATGAAGGAGTAACCATTCCTTTATTGTTGCGTTGGAACCAGTCGAATATCAGCCCTAAATCGTTATGAAGAAATCGCATATCGGTACCGAAATCCAGCGTACTAATTCTTTCCCATGTCAAAGATGCTGGTACTACCTGCGGCATACCGGTATAGATAGCTTGCGTAGCGCTCGCTCCGGAACCTACAAGCCAGCTGCTATTAGCATTGGTCATTATTGGTTGGAAGAGACTTGGCGTTCCTGTTGGAACGATATCTTGATTACCGATGGTGCCGTACGAACCGCGTATTTTCCAATTATTAATTATTTTTTTTATACCTTTGGCAAACTTTTCATCCGTAATATTCCATCCTGCCGAACCTGATGGGAAAAACGCCCAGCGATTGTTTACCGGGAAATTTGAAGAACCGTCATAGCGTCCGCTTAACTCCAACAAATATTTACCGTTATAATTATAGTTGATACGCGCAAAATAACCAGCTACGGACCAATGTGTATGCTGGGGAGCATAATATGTGTTTGTAAGTAATGGTTGAGGAGTATTTGTTGTTAAAGCTATCTCGCCTATTGTAGGGTCAAGTAAACCATGTGCTTCTTCATAAAGTTGCGTATAATCTTCCTTTTCTGCATTCACACCTGCCACAACTTTTACATTATGCAAACCGTATTTTTTATTAAACGTTAAATAAGTATTTGAAGTTAATTGAGTTGTGTATGCGCTTGTAAAATCTGTTTGGTCTAAGCTGGCGCTTGTAAAATGGCTAAATGGACTATTGCTTAAAACTAAACCATTTTGCAGCCATTGATCCCATGCAGGCGTGGAACCTGCAGTTTGGTGTCGCAATGCTCCCTGATAAATATAGCCAAACTCTGAATGTAAATTTAACCAAGGGGTAAATTTAATAGTAGCGGTTACATTGACATTGGGTGTATTTGTTCGATACGTACAAGTATTTGCAAGGGCTAATGCAGCGTTTGGATTATTGAAATAATAAGTTTGTCCTGTGCCGGGGTCGGTATAGGTTCCGTACGGCTGATTGGCGCCCCAACGATACATGTAAGTCATCAAATTATAGTAAGCGTTTCCGTTACCTCCGCCCATAAAATTAAACGGATAATTATAATTATATTGGCGATCAGACATTTTTGTCGACAATGTTAACCAATTTGTTACATCTGCCGTAATACCTGCCATTATATTATATTGGTACAATTTATCGGGATTCGGTTTCAAAACACCTTCGTTAAAACTGTAAGATCCTGATACGTAATAAGATATTCTATCATTTCCGCCTGAAAAATTAATATTATGATTTTCAGAAGGCATAGTTTGAAACATAATTTGTATAGGATTCCAAACACGATAAAAATTTAAAGCGCCGTTTATTATATCAAAATCCTGCCCTTGCACCATATTATTACCGGTTTCTTTACCGGCATAATTTTGTTTCCAATTGGTGATACCAGCTATCAAAGCATCGGACTTGGCGCCAAACATATCATAAGATCCCCCAGTTCTTAAAAGTCCTACAAGCTCCGCCTGTATTTCTTTCACCGGATCAGGGAATGATGGCAAATACGTAGGCTTACTCCACGAAAAATTATCGGAATAGGTTATATGGGACTTTGTATTTTTGCTTCCCGATTTTGTAGTAATTAAAATGACGCCGGCGGCGGCACGCGCACCAAAGATAGAAGTAGAAGAAGCATCTTTCAATACACTGATACTGGCTATATCATTGGGATTTATTAACGTAAGGTCGTTATTTAATAAAGCCACACCATCTACCAAGATAAGCGGAGCACTGCTACCGTTTACGGAAACCATGCCACGTATTTGTATGGAAGCACCGGCAGTAATAGCACCGTCTCCGTAAGTAACTTGCAAACCGGGTACATTACCTTGCAAACCTTTGCCAATATCGGTAAACGATTTACCTGTTAAATCTTTACTCACATCAACTGTCGCAATAGCTCCCGTAAGATTAGCTCTTTGCTGCGTGCCATAGCCAACCACCACCACATCATTCAGTATAGAAACTTGCGATTGCAGTCTGATGTCAGGCATTTCAGCGGTAGTTACGCTAACTTCCTGCACTGCATAACCTGTCATGGATATTACCAGCACATCGCCTATTTCGGCATTTACCCTGTAATAACCATATTCGTTAGTAATATCGCCTTTGCGTGTTCCTTTTATTTGGACAGAAACACCCGATAAAGAGTTTCCCGCGCTATCGATAACACGACCGGAAATAGGTTGTTGTCGTTGATAATTGTAAAAGTCAAAATTATTTGCTTTTACCTGTAAAGCAGAAAAAATACTGAACAGTAAAGCAATTGGAAGCGATATCCGCTTGCAATTCGCTAACATAAGTTTATTTTTCATTGCATTATGTAAGTTTAAAAAACAAAAAATGTATATCTATAAAAATAATAATTACCAAAATAGACTAAAACCGTCGCCTGACAATCAAAACAGTCTGTAGAAATATTATCCTACGGCTGTGGCACACAGCTCCTCAATTGTAACCGGTAATGATAAAAATTCCTTGAAACTATATAAAACATATTTTAATTTCACAATTTATCTGGTTTATTTAATGAAGAGTTTTTTAAAGAACTAATGAAAATTTTATTTTACACTTAATTATTCTGCGTAAGTTGTAGCCATTATATTTTATATTCATCCATTTTAAAACTTGCGACTAATCTTTTTTTCTGTTATTTTTAATAAATACTTCGTTTATTTTGGCTAATATTCACTTTGCAAACATAGTGATAGGGAAATTATTTATTTACTTTTAAAAAGTTAAATCTATTATTTTAAAAAGTTAATATTAGGTTAGGGCGCTGAATAACAATAGACTAAAAATATATCCTGATTTTTAGTTTAATAAAACAATTATTTTGCTGTATGCAATTGGAGTAATTGTGCATTGTAAATTTATGACAGCGAAAAGGTAATAATTATTAAAAATATATCATTTGTTTACAAAAGCATCGATTGCTTTTTTCACAGAGCCGTACAATAATAGCAAATGTTGAGCTGCATCATAGGTTAGTTTTGTTTCATCCATTATCATACGTGTACCTCTATCTGTCAATTTTTTATTGCTCAACTGCATGTTTACCATCCGATTACCTTTTACGCGTCCTAACTGTATCATGATAGTAGTGGTTATCATATTCAAAATCAGTTTTTGAGCTGTTCCTGATTTCATGCGTGTACTTCCGGTAACAAATTCCGGTCCTACAATTGCCTCTATCGCAATGTCGGCGTATTGCGAAATGGGAGGATCGGGATTGCACGAAATAGAAGCTGTCAAAATTCTGTTCTTTCGGCAGTTTTTCAATGCCCCAATCACATAAGGCGTTGTGCCGGAAGCGGCAATTCCAATAACCGTATCTTTATCGTTTACATGAAATTCCTGTAATTCATCCCAACCTTTTTCCATATTGTCTTCAGCAGATTCTACCGGATTGCGCAATGCGGCTTCTCCGCCGGCAATCAATCCTACCACCAGCGTATTGGGCATTCCATAGGTAGGAGGAATTTCTGAAGCGTCGAGTACACCAAGCCGTCCGCTGGTACCAGCTCCTATGTAAAAAATTCGCCCACCGCGCCGCATTCTTGTTACAATAGCTTCTACCAGTTTTTCAATTTGCGGAATGGCTTTCTCTACCACTAACGGTACTTTTTTATCCTCTTCATTGATGTGAGTTAGAAGTTCGTGAACCGACATTTTATCTAAATGGTCGTACAACGAAGGTCTTTCGGTAATTTTCTTAAAAGCCATAAATAATTATTTAGTTACAAGTTGTAATAGATTTTATCAATTAATCATTCATAAGTATTGCCTAAATAAATCATATAATTTATTATTTATGATAGGCGATTAATCCTTTCGCCGGCGTTTGGATAATATGACCAAAACTTATTGATAAATTGTTTGCTGCCTGCCGAAGTTTTTCTTGATAATAATAACCAATAGGAACTTACCACATGCACTTGCAAATTTTTGTAATCATATTGAAATATATTTCGCTTGATAAAATGAATTAATTCCCGAAGTGTAATACTGCGTGCATGAATTATCGTCATTCAAAACCGTCCAATGAATTTTCGTAAAACCCCTGTCGATAATAAGTTTCATCAATATAATAAAATATGAGACAATTAATATTGATACAAAGATATACTAAACTTTAAATATCCTAAAAGTAAGTATTTATTGAAACCGTATTTTATATTATTTATATTTTATATAATTGATTATATATTTATTGAAGCACAAATCATAATTGTGTTGTTTGCTTTTCTATATCACTTTGATTTTTCTGTTTTTCTACCTTGTATTTCGTAACGCTTTGTATCACTTTAACCTTTACTTTTGTTTTTCAAAAATGATTTTCAATAGAATGAAACGCTTTATTTACTTGCTGATTACTATGTTTTTTGCTGTAAATACTTATGCTCAACATTTTTTAAAACATTCTGCAAAAGCCGATAAATGGGTGGATAGCGTGTACCAATCGTTAACGCCGAAACAGCGTATCGCTCAATTAATCGTAATTCGAGAGAGCGATATTCGTAATAATCAGCCCATTATTTTTGCGGACTCGGTTAAAAACATCATCAAACAATATAACATCGGCGCTGTATGCTTATTTCAGGGCGCTGCAAATGAACAAGCAAAATACATCGGCGAATTTCAGCAATTAGCGCAAACGCCTTTGCTGGTATGCATTGACGGCGAAACCGGATTGGGTATGCGTATGAATGAAGTGCAAAAATTTCCCGACCAGCTGACGATAGGAGCCATGCGTAATGCCGATAAATTGGTGTATAAAATGGGATGCGCTATTGCCATACAATGCAAGCGTATCGGCATAAATTTAGACTACGCGCCTGTTGTGGACATCAACAATAATCCGCAAAATCCTGTTATCGGTTATCGTTCTTTCGGGCAAAATAAATATATAGTTGCCCGATATGGAATTGCCGTCATGCGCGGCTTACAGGACAATGGCGTGATGGCTTGCGCTAAGCATTTTCCTGGTCATGGAGACGTGGATGTGGATTCACATTTAGATTTACCGGTTATTCATAAATCGCTGCAAAGCCTTGATACGCTTGAATTGTATCCGTTTAAAAAAATATTTAAAGCAGGTATCGGCAGCGTAATGATTGCTCATTTATTCATCCCGATGATAGACAGTACGCCGCATTTGGCAAGTTCGCTTTCGCCGAAATTTGTGAATGATTTATTGAGAAAACAAATTGGTTTCAACGGGATTTCTTTTACGGATGCGCTGGAAATGCAGGGCGTTGCAAAATATTTTCCGCAGGGTGAAATCGCTGTAAAATCGCTGTTGGCGGGCAATGACATGCTATGCTTACCGGAGAATGTTGGACAATGTATTCAAAAAATTGAAGAAGCAATAAACGATAGAGAATTGTCGTGGAGCAATATTGAAAACAGCGCAAAAAGAGTTTTGTATGCTAAGTATAATTTAGGATTGAATAAGCGCTCAAATATCGATACTATCAATGTTGTAGCCGATTTAAATAAAGATGTAAAAAGTATTAGAACAGAAATTGCCAAACAATCATTGACCGCTGTTGCATTAGAACATAATCATTTTTTGCCTCTCCGAAAAAATGAAAAAATAGCTTATGTTGCTATTGGTATGAATAATGAAAATACCATTTCAAAAGAAATGAAAAATGTGCTAAATGCTGATGTATTCTATCTTTCCTACAATGCAACAGATGATGAGGCGCAAACTTTATTCGATAAATTGGTAATAAAAAATTATGATAGAATTGTTGTCGGCGTACATGGTTTCAGTAAATATCCGGCGCATAATTTTGGTATCAGTGAAACCACTGTTGATTTATTGCATCAAATTTCAACACATTATTCTTCGGCAATAGCGCTTGTTTTCGGCAATCCGTATGCTATTGCGAATGTTGCCGATTATAAAAATATCATTGCTTGTTATGAAGACGATACTATTTTTCAGCAAAATGCTTTTCATTTTTTGATAGGGAAAACATTTGCCAAAGGCAGACTTCCTATTTCTGTAAATGCTGCAATGCCTTATGGTACGGGCATTTTGGTGAAGGTTAAATAATTATTGATGTATTTTTTCAATGCACACGCCCATATTCAAAATATTATTCAATACTTTGTCGGGCATTATTTGTTGCAAAACAAAAATATTATCTCCCATTTTCAATTTGCATGGTTGATGATTTATTCTTATCCGCGTTTCTACAATATCGCCCAACATATCGCCAATCCAGCGTTTCCCGTTTCCGAGCGGAATATTTATTCCGGAAGTAACGGTGTCCTTCGTAAAAGCAGTGTAATTCACCAAAAGATTATTGTACTTAAATGCAGTCGTATGGCGGATTACAGCAAAAATATTGTACAGAGAATTAGTATCCGTATTTTCAATTTTTATTTTCACTTGATTACTTGCTTCCCATTGATGTTTCGGGAAAGCCGCTGTTTTTTCGGATACGGAAGGTTGCCGGCACGCCAATAATGCTGTAAAAAATATGAAAATAAAAGATACTTTTTTCACCTAAAAAATTTCTGTTTTTCGCAATTACAATACGTTTAATACTTGCTCTTTTGCTTTTTCCAACTCGTCTTTCATTTCCACTACATAGTGCTGAATGTCGATGTCATAAGCTTTTGAGCCGGTTGTATTTATTTCGCGTCCCATTTCCTGTAAAATAAAACCAAGTTTTTTCCCTTTTGAAATATTCGGTTCATTCAATGTTTCTTTGAAATATTTACAATGATTTTTCAATCGTACTTGTTCCTCGCTAATATCAATTTTCTCGATGTAATAAATCAATTCCTGCTCCAAACGATTTTCATCATAATTTTCTTTTACGAGGTTTTCGTTCAGCATTTTTATTAATTCTTCTTTTATCCGAATGCGTCTGTTCGGCTCTGCCGCTGCAATGGAAGGTTGCAATTTTTCAATGTTGTTCACTCTTAGCAGCAAATCTTTTTCCAGCGCTTCGCCTTCATTTTTTCGATGCGTATTCAGTTGGTGTAATGCATCTTTCAATACTTCCGAAAAAAATTGATATTCTTCATTGCTCAATACTTCCGTTGAATTCACCACTACATCAGGCAATTTCAGTACGGCACTCAAAATATTTTCCTCATCTGCGTGCAATTCATCTGCAAGATTTTTTACGGTTGTGTAAAAATATTTTGCAAGTTCTGTATTGATTGACGAACTTTTTTGCGTGCCGTTTTGCTTTATCGTAATTATACATTCAACGCTGCCGCGAATAAGCGCTTCGGAAATATCGTTGCGTATTTGAAACTCGTAAGGTCGCAGTAAGCTCGGCAAAGTCAAACGTATATCGTACTGTTTTCCGTTTAATGATTTTAGTTCTACTAAAAAAGTTTTGTCGCTTATTGTTTTTTCGGCGCGTCCGAAACCGGTCATGGAATAAAGCATATTCGCTATTTTTCGACAAACTTACTTAAAAAGAATCATTAGTAAAATAATCTCTACTTTTGAAAAT
>Ga0209738_10000041_pt1 | contig 29776 bp, 18 predicted proteins | sample TergutNc150P5_FD_187289 | JGI IMG/M metagenome (GOLD analysis project Ga0209738, IMG submission 187289) | Nasutitermes corniger P5 segment gut microbial community from laboratory colony in Florida, USA - Nc150 P5 (SPAdes) (version 2) | ecosystem: Host-associated > Arthropoda: Insects >...
CCCGATAGATGCCGTGCCCGCCGTCCGACGAGCCGAATCGGTAGACCAACGTCTCTTGCACATGGACGACGCCGTCAGCCCCGACCGTGTAGGTCGCATGCCAAGAGTCGAAGTCGGAATCTGCCGCCCAGGCGGGTTGCGCGCCACCCAGCATCGCCAGTCCGGTGATCGCCAGCGCCGCCATGGCAGCCAGAGCGGCTCGCCGGCCGTGGACTCGCACACCTCGCATCGACACCTCCTCAGCGCAACCGACTCACCAACTGCGCAGGCCGCCGCCGCCACCACCGCCGCCGGCGAAGCCACCGCCGCCGAAGGCCGAGCCGCCGCCGAAGCCGCTGCCCATGCTCGACCAGCCGCCGCCGCTGTTGGTCGGCGGCGGACGCATGATGCCCGCGTCCATCCGCGACCACATGTCGGCCATCATCAGCATGTTGAACATGCGCATGTCGCCGTAGTACCACGTCGGCTGCATCACCAGGCGACCCTCGGCCACGAGCTGCGAGCAGATCTTCGTCCAGCGCTCGGCCACGCCGAAGATGATGGCCCAGGGCAGGTACTGGCTGAAGATGTCCTGGCCCTCCTCGAACTTCAGCTGGTCGGCATCGGCCGTGGTCAGATACTCGCGGAATCCCTTGATCTGGTCGGTGTAGGCGCGCCCGACCGCGCTGCGGCGACCGCGCCGGATCAGCAGGCGGCAGATGATCAGCGCCAAGATGATGATGACCAGCGGCCCGAGCACCACGAACGCCGGCGCGGCGTTGGCGATCGCCGAGATGATGCCGCCCACGCTCACCGCACCGAGCAGCCACACGGCGCCGAACGCATACATCAGCAGACGTCCGAACCCCTGGGAGACCACGGCGCCGCCCGTGGCCGACGTCACGAACCGGTCGGGCATGCGGGCGTACAGCCCCGCGCGCTTCGCCTCGTCGCGCACGCCGGTGCGCATGTCGTCATGCGCCCGCGTCAGGGTGCCGGGGGTGCTGAGCAGAATCTCGCCCTGCCCCGTCGGGAACACGTCGTGCAGCAGCCGCGCCTCGTGCGGGGCCATCGGGATCGACGAGTTGACCAGCCGGCCGTACACCTGGGGCTGCGACCCGCCGAACACCCCGGATGAACCGCCCTCCTGGCGCAGCTGGATGGCTCCGCGCACCGCCAGGCTCACCAGCGCGGCGGTTGTGTCGCGGGTGTCCACCGCGCCGTCCTCCAGCAGGCCAGCCACAGCCACCGGCAGCTCGGGCGGTGCGAACGACACCGGGATGGTCGGGTGGTCGTCCTTGCGGACGGGCGCATCGGCGGCGGGCGGGAACGTGCCGGGGGCGACGCCGGCGAACCGGTCGTCGGTGCGGCGCTTGCGCACCCAGATCGCACCGAGCACGAAGGCCAGCACGAGCGTGATGCCGGTGGCGATGAGCGCACGGTTGCGCGCGGCCGTCTTGGCCTGATCGGCTGACGGAACCAGCGTGGGCCCCGTGACGCTGACCGCACCGGCCGTGATCGCCGCGCCGACCGACATGATGTCATCGGGCGTCTTGGACGTCGCCGTGTACGTCGCGGTCTTGTCGGCGTTGACGGTCGCCGACGTGCAGTTTCCGGTCTGTCCCGCCGGCGCCAGGAAGCATGTCGCCTGCTGCACGCCGTCGGGCACGCTCACGGTGACCGAGATGTCATTGACCGTCGCCGTCTGGTCGGGGATGACGTCCCAGTAGAACTGCGTCACGCCATCCGCGGTGCGCAGCGCGCCCGCGATGTCGTAGCTCAGCGTGTACGTCGCGGTCGGCGAGGTCACGATCTGGTTGGGCGAGCCGACCTGGATCTCCAGCGCCTGGTTGCGCGTGCCCTCGCCCAGCGTGGACGTCGTGAACTGCGCCGGCGCATCCGGGCTGGTCACCTGGATGTCCGAGATCGTGTAGACGGCGTCCTGCTGGTCATCCCATGCCTCGCGCGTCGTCAGGGTGCGGATGATGCCGTGGCGCCCGCTGTCAGACCCGAAGCGGTAGACCTGTGTCTCCTGCACGTGCACGATGCCGTCCGCATTGACGGTGTACGTCGCGTTCCAGGAATCGACGGAGTCATCGGTGGCCGCCCAGGCCGGCTGCGCCCCGACGAGCGCGGAAGCTCCGACGACGAGCAGAGCCATCGTCCCGGCCAGCGCCGCTTTCACTGTGCGTCCCCTCATGTCAACGCCCCTTGCGTCGGTCGGCCATCTCGCGCTCGACATCGCGGCGGGCGTCGCGCTCGGCGATCGTCGCGCGCTTATCCCACTCGCGCTTGCCGGTGCCCACGGCCAGCTCAACCTTCGCGTAGCCGTCGTGGAAGTAGATCGACAGGGGCACGAGCGTGCGTCCGGACCCCTCCAGCTGCCGCGACAGCTTGTCGATCTGCTTGCGATGCAGCAGCAGCTTGCGGTTGCGCTTGGCGGCGTGGTTGTGCCAGGTGGTCATCTCGTACTCGGGGATACTCGCCCCCCGCAACCAAACCTCGCCGCCGTCGATGGTGGCGTACGCGTCGGTCAGCGTCGCCTTGCCGTTGCGCAGCGACTTGACCTCGGTGCCCACCAGCACGAGCCCGGCCTCGACGCGGTCACCGATGGTGTAGTCGTGCAGCGCCTTCTTGTTGCGCGCCACGACCTTCTCGCCCCGTTCGCGCGGCATCCCGGCTCCTCTCTTGCGTCCAAGCGGACGAGCCTTCACGGTAGCACGCAGGGATGCGAACGCCAGGGACGGCGGCCTGTGGCGCAGCTCAGGAGATGAGCGGCCAGCCGTTGATGTTGGTGCCGTTCCTGATGGCGTTGAAGTGCACGTGGCACCCGGTCGAGCGGCCCGTGCTGCCGACGTAGGCGACCACCTGGCCGCGCGTCACGTACTGGCCGGGCGAGACGGCGAATGCCGACAGGTGGCCGTAGCCCGTGTACCACGAGTTGCCGGCGATCGTGCCGTTGTCGAGCAGCAGGTACTGGCCCAGCGTGCCGTACCAGCCCGTGCTGACGACCGTGCCGTTGGCCGCGGCGTGCACCGGCGTGCCACACGACGCCCCCAGATCGACGCCGCTGTGGAACGCGCTCACGCCGCTGATCGGGTCGATGCGGTAGCCGAACGGCGATGTCACATACAGCGCGCCCGTCAGCGGCGGCTGGAAGAACGTGCCCGAGTTCGGCGCCGCCGCACCGGAGCTGGACGATCCGGACGATCCGGACGACGCCGGCTTGTTGGCCGCGGCCGCAGCCGCAGCAGCCTTCGCCGCCGCAGCCTTCTGCGCGGCAGCCTTCTCGGCGGCCGCCTTCGCCGCCGCAGCCTTCGCCGCCTCGCGGGCCTTGATCTGCGCCAGGATCGAGTTCATGTCGGAATCCAGGGCCTTCTGGTCGGCCTGATCCTGTGCCAACGCCGCCGCGGCGGCATCCTTGGCCTTCTGGTTCGCGGCCGTCTGCGCCGCCACCGCATCCTTGGCGGTCTGCGCCTGCGCCACCAGCTGCTGCGTCGTCGCCACATGCGCCGCCGCGGCCGCCTTCTTGGCGACAACATCCTGCTCGGCGGCCTGCGCCTGCTCCTGCGCCGTCTGCATGGTCATCTGCACCGCGTTCAGCCGGTCGAGCGTGGCCTGGCTGGTGTCGAACATCGTCGTCGCCCACTGCACGGAGTTGTTGAGGCTGGCCCCGCTGGTCGATCCCAGCAGCAGACTCAGGCTCAGCAGCGTCGGATCGGTCTGGTTCGCCTGCTGAACGGTCGCAGCCAGCTCATGCTGCTGCGCGACGACATCGGCCTGCGCGGTGGCGAGGGCCTGGTTGGCGGCGGACAGCGCCTGCTCGGCGGCGGCCACCTGCGTGGCCAGTTCGGCGTCCTTGGCCTGGGCCTGCTGCAACTGCGACTGCTTGGCGGCCAGCGCCTTCTGCGCGGCGGCCAGCTGCTGGTTCGATGCCTGCAACGCCTTCGTCGCCTTGTCGAGTGCGGCCTGGCTCGCCGTCAGTTCGTCGTTGTTCTGGTTGATCTGCTTTTGGACGTCGTTCTTCTTGTTGTCCAGGTCGTCGGCGCGGGCACTGGACGACACTCCGACCAGCAAGCTGCTCGCCACGATCAGGCTCAGGCAGCCACAGACCACCTTCGCCCACATCCTCCGCGTCGAGCCGTGCACCGCTCTCGTCTGGAAATGTTCTGCCACAGCAAACCCCTGTCTCGGCTTTGCCGGGTCAGCCCATACCGTCAGACCCGGAGATACCGCCTGGTCGCAATGAACGTCGGGATGACGGCGAGCGCCACAGCGATCACTGCGACTCCCAGAATGGCCAATCTCGTCTCGTGCCACCCAATCCAGGCTAAAGACTGGATAGAGACTTGAGCTCGCTGAATGATCAGGAAATACACCGCAAACGCCATGCTTCCCGCGGCCAGCGCGGCCCCGATGATGGCCTCCACGAGCGTCTCCAACAGGAACGGGAGCGTGACATAACCGTTGGACGCGCCGACCAGCCGCATGATGCCGATCTCGCGCCGCCGCGCGAACGCCGACAGCCGGATCGCATTGCCGATCTGCAGCACCGCAGCCACCAACAGCAGCGCGGCCAGGCCCAACGCACCCCATTGCAACGCCGACATCGCCCGGAACACCGGGTCGAGCACCTGGTGCAGATCCTGCGCGTTCTGGACGCCCGGCAGCACCGCGGCCTGCTGGATCACCGTCTCGTAGCTGTCCGGATCGACCAGCTTGACCCGGAACGAATCCTGCATCTGGTCGGGGCCGAGCGAGGCGAGAATCGGCCACCCCTGGTGCGATTCCTGGAACTCCTGCCAGGTGTCGGCCTTGCTCTCATAGAACACCTGCTGAATCAGCGGATTCGACTCCAGCGACTGCTGGATCGCGGTACGCTGCGCGTCCGTCGTGCCCTGCCCCGGCGTGCACATCGTGCCCACGGTATCGGGCGTGCACAGATAGATGGAGATCTCCACCTTGTCGTACCAATTGCCCTTGAACAGCTGCACCTGCTGCATCGTCAGCAAGCTGGCGCCGAACAGCGCCAGCGACACCCACATGGTGACGATGACCGCCACGGCCATCGACGCGTTGCGGCGCAACCCGGTCAGGGTTTCCCTCACACTGTGGCGCATAGCCAACCTCCCTGATCGTCCGGGTTATTCCGTGCCGTAGACGCCCGTGGCCTGGTCGCGCACGACCTGGCCGTCCACCATCTCGACAACGCGGCGGCGCATCTGATCGACGATGCGGGCGTCGTGCGTGGCCATCACCACGGTGGTGTCGCGCTTGTTGATGCGGTCGAGCAGCGCCATGATGCCCACGGAAGTGGTCGGGTCGAGGTTGCCCGTCGGCTCGTCCGCCAGCAGGATCTTGGGCCGGTTGACGATGGCGCGCGCGATGGCGACGCGCTGCTGCTCGCCGCCCGACAGCTCGTCCGGCATCCGGTCGGCGCGCTTGTCCAGGCCGACCAGCTCCAGCACCTCCGGCACCGCCTGCCTGATCCGGCTGGCCGGACGGCCCAGCACCTGCATCGCGAACGCCACGTTCTCGAACACGGTCTTCTCGCTCAACAGCCGGAAATCCTGGAAGACGACCCCGAGGTCGCGGCGCAGCCGGGGCACGCGCCACTGCCGCATCGTGCCGACGTTGCGTCCGTCCACGATCACCGCACCGCTGGTCGGCTTGTACTCGCGCAGCACCAGCCGGATGAACGTCGACTTGCCCGAACCGGACGCGCCGACCAGGAAGACGAACTCGCCGGCGTCGATGTCGAGGCTCACGTGCCGCAACGCGGCCTTGCTCTGCCCGGGATAGACCTTGGACACATCCTGGAACGTGATCACCGTGCTCCCTCCCCGCAGCGGCACCTAGCCCTGCGCGGCCCCCTGTTTGCGCCACCGGATGCCCGCATCGATGAAACCATCCAGGTCGCCGTCGAACACGGCATCCGGATTGCTCACCTCGACTCCCGTGCGCAGATCCTTGACCATCTGGTACGGATGCAGCACGTAGCTGCGCATCTGCGAGCCCCACGAGTTGCCGTCCGACTTCAGCGCGTCCAGCTGCGCCTGGCGCTCGCGCCGGGCACGCTCCAACAGCTTCGCCTGCAACACGCGCAGGCAGGCGGCCTTGTTCTGGATCTGGCTCTTCTCGTTCTGGCAGGTCACCACGATGCCCGTGGGCAGGTGCGTGATGCGCACCGCCGAGTCGGTCGTGTTGACCGACTGGCCGCCGGGGCCGGAGCTGTGGAACACGTCCACCTTGATGTCCTGCTCGGGGATGTCGATGTGGTCGGTCTCCTCGACCACCGGCAACACCTCGACGCCCGCGAACGACGTCTGGCGCCGGCCCTGGTTGTCGAACGGCGAGATGCGGACGAGCCGGTGCGTGCCCTGCTCAACCGACAGCGTGCCGTACGCGTACGGCGCCTTGACCTGCATCGTGGCCGACTTGATGCCCGCCTCTTCGGCGTACGAGATGTCGTAGACGTCGTAGGCGTAGTTGTGTCGCTCGGCCCAGCGCTCGTACATGCGCAGCAGCATCGCGGCGAAGTCGGCGGCGTCCACGCCCCCGGCCTCGGAACGGATCGTCATCAGCGCGTCGCGGTCGTCGTACTCCCCCGACAGCAGCGTGCGCACCTCCAAAGCCTCCACCTCGGGACGCAGCGCCGCCACCTCGCGCGCCGCCTCTGCCGCGGCGTCCGCGTCGTCCTCGTCGCCCGCGAGTTCCAGCAGCACGCGGGCATCGTCCAGCCGCGCCCGCAGGCCCTCGAAGCGGTCGATGTCCGCGTGCAGCGCCGAGAGTTTGGACGTCAGCTGCTGCGCCAGTTCCGGGTCGTCCCACAGGTTGGGCACGCTCACCTGGCGCTCCAGATCGGCGATCTGGGCACGCTTCGCGTCCGGATCGACCACAGCCTCGATCGAGGCCAAGGAACGGTCCAGCGCGTCGATCACGTCGGTCGTTTGCTCAGCAGCCACGTCGGCTCATCTTACCGGGATGCCCCAGGGAAACCGGGATGCCCCGCCGCGGGCCAGGCACCTCACCGGTCGGCGAGCGGGATGTACTGCAGGCCCTCTTCGCTCACGTCGCGGTAGGCGGGACGGATGATGCGCCGGCCGGAGAAGTTGAGCTCCTCGTTGCGGTGCGCCGTCCACCCCACGATGCGCGCCATCGCGAAGATCGGCGTGTAGATCTCGTGCGGCAGGCCGATCAGGTCGTACAGCATGCCGGTGTAGAAGTCGACGTTCGCGCACACCGGGCCGCCGTGCATCTTGGCCTGCGAGACGGCCGCGGTCGCCTCGGTCTCGATGCGCTGCAGGAAGTCGAACTCGCGCGAGCGCTGCTTCTCGGCCGCCAACTGCTGGGCCAAATCGCGCAGCAGGCCCACCCGCGGATCGGACACCGTGTAGACCGCGTGCCCGATGCCGTAGATCAGGCCGGAGTTGTCGAAGGCCTGCTTGTCCAGCATGCGCTGCAGGTAGGCGCGGATCTCGCCCGCATCCGTCCAGTCGCTGATCTGCTCCTTGAGATGGGCGAACATGTCGGCCATCTTGAGGCTGGCACCGCCGTGCAGCGGGCCCTTGAGCGAGCCGATGCCGGCCGCGATCGACGAGTAGATGTCGGTCTGCGTCGACGACGTCACACGCACCGTGAACGCCGAGTTGTTGCCGCCGCCGTGCTCGGCCTGCAGCATGAGCAGCAGATCCAACGTGCGGGCGTCCAGATCGGTGTAGTCCTTGCGCAACATGTACAGGAAGTTCTGGGCCAGCGACAGCTCCGCGTAGGGCAGGCGGACGTGCAGCGGCAGGCCCTGCGTGTGGTGGCGCAGCATGTTGTACGCGTAGCAGATGATCGTCGGGAACCGCGCGATGAGCGCCACCGTCTGCGCCATCGAATGCTCGCGGGACAGCCCGTCGGGATCCTCGTCGTACGTGTACAGCTCCAGCACGCTGCGAGCCAGGATGTTCATGATGTTCGAGCCGCGCAGCGACAGGATGCTCATGATCGACTCGTGGGGCAGCGGCATCTGGTCGATGAGCAGCCGACGGAACTCCTCCAGCTCCTCCGCATCGGGCAGGCTGCCCGACAGCAGCAGGTACGCCGTCTCCTCGAAACCGAAGCGATCCTCCGCCAACACGGCATGCACCAGGTCGGCGATGTCGTAGCCGCGGTAGATCAGGCGCCCCGGCACCGGGTACACCACCCCATTCTCGTCACGGTCGTAGCCGATCACGTCGCCGATCTGCGTCAGCCCGACCAGGACGCCCGAGCCGTCCTCGTTGCGCAGGCCCCGTTTCACGCCGTACTGGGTGAACAGTTCCGGATCAATCTTCGCCGTCTTCTTGATAGTGTCGGCGAGCTTGTGCGTCAGATAGGTCTCTGGCATGGGGGTTCTCCCTTCCCAGCGCCGGGTGGCGCCATCGTGTGGCTTTCGGGCTCATCTCTCCTGGTGGTTGGTGGTGTTCCTTGGTTGCGGGCATTCATTCTTGGGGCGCCATGTGTTCGATCACGGCCTGGCCGAATCCGGACGTCGACAGGGCCGCGGACGGATCGGCCGCCAAGTCGTACGTCACCAGGCCCAGGCGCAGGCACGTGGCCAGACCCCGGGTCACGGCGTCCGCAGCCTGCGTCCAGCCCAGGTGCTCCAGCATCATCGCGGCCGACAACAGCAGCGAGGACGGATTCGCTTCCCCCAGCCCCGCGTGCCGCGGCGCGGTGCCGTGCGTCGCCTCGAAGACGGCGTGATCGGTCTCGTAGTTGATGTTGGCGCCCGGCGCGATGCCGATGCCGCCGACCATCGCGGCCAGGTGGTCGCTGATGTAGTCGCCGTTCAGGTTGGGGGCGGCGATCACCGAGAAGTCGCCCGGGTGGCGCAGGCTGGCCTGCAGGAAGGCGTCCGCGATCACGTCCTTGACCTGGACGTCCGGGAACTCGCGCGCGGCCAGGTCGTACCCCCACTGCCGGAACGCACCCTCGGTGTACTTCTGGATGTTGCCCTTGTGGACGAGCGTGACACTGGCACGCCCGGTATCGGAGGCGTACCGCAACGCAGCGCGGATCAGCCGCTCGCTGCCCTGCTGCGACATCGGCTTGATGCCGAACGCACTGGTCTGCGGGAAGCGGATCGACGTGACCCCCATCTCATCAATCAGGAAGGCGCACAGCTTCTTGGCCTCGGGACTGCCCGCCGGCCACTCGATGCCGGCGTACACGTCCTCGGTGTTCTCCCGGAACACGACCATATCGACCGTCGACGGGTCGAGCAGCGGCGAGCGCACGCCCTCGAACCAGCGCACCGGGCGGACGCAGGCGTACAGGTCGAGGGCCAGCCGCAGGGCCACATTGACCGACCGGAAACCGCCGCCGACCGGCGTCGTCAGCGGCCCCTTGATCGCGACGCGATGCGCGCGGCAGGCCTCCAACGTCTCCTCGGGCAGCCACGAGCCCGTCGCGTCGTAGGCGCGCTCCCCGGCCAGCACCTCCAGCCATGCGATGCGGCGGCGTCCGCCGTAGCAAGCCTCCAGCGCCGCGTCCACCACCTCGCACATCACCGGCGTGATGTCCAGGCCGATGCCGTCGCCCGTGATGAAGGGCACGGTCACGACCTCGGACGAGGTGGGCTGCGTGGTCGCTGTCATTTGTTTCCTCCCGCGATGACGTTGAGCGCAGATCCGGCGCGGAACCACCCGATCTGCGAGGCGCTGTAGGTGTGCACGGCCGCGAAGGTGTCCACCGTGCCGTCGGTGTGCGCGGCCTCGACCGCGACGGGATGCCCCGGGGCGAAGCGGTCCAGGTCGGGGAAGCTGAGGCGGTCGCCCTCGCGGATGCGGTCGTAGTCGGCCGGATCGGCGAAGCGCAGCGCCAGCACGCCCTGCTTCTTCAGGTTGGTCTCGTGGATGCGCGCGAACGAGCCCGCCAGCACGGCCCGCACGCCCAGATGCCGCGGGCACATGGCCGCATGCTCGCGCGAGGAGCCCTCGCCGTAGTTGTCCTGCGCCACGATGACGCTGCCCAGCCCGGCCGCCTGGTAGGCGCGCGCGGCCTGCGCGACCGGCTGCTCGGCGCCCGTGAGCAGGTTGCGGACGACACCGGTCTGCCCGGTGAACGCGTTGGTCGCCCCCAACAGCAGGTTGTCGGCGATGCGGTCGAGGTGGCCGCGGAAGCGCAGCCACGGACCGGCCGGACAGATGTGGTCGGTCGTGCACTTGCCGCGCACCTTGATCAGCAGCGCCGCACCCTCGATCGGACGCCCGTCCCAGGCCGGGAACGGCGCCAGCGGGGCCAGGCGCTGCGAATCCGGGTCGATGCGGATCGGCTCGGGACGCAACGTCGGCGCGATGCACCCGGACTCGCCGGGCGCGAAGCCGTCGTCCGGCAGGGCCTCGACGTGGGGCGGGACGAGGCGGACGCGGCGTCCGTCCGCAGCGACCAGCTCGTCGGCCAGCGGATTCACATCGAGGCGTCCGGCCAGCGCCAACGCCAGCACGACCAGCGGCGAGGCGACGAAGGCATGCGTGTTCGCGAAACCGTCGTTGCGCTTGGCGAAGTTGCGGTTGAAGGACGTGACGATGGTGTTGGGCCGCGCGACGTCATCCATCGTGCGTTGCCACTGGCCGATGCACGGCCCGCACGCGTTGGCCATGACGACCGCGCCGAGCTCGCGCAGCGGGGCCAGCAGGCCGTCGCGCTCGGCGGTCGCCGCAATCTGGGCCGAGCCGGGCACGACCATGAGCTGGCCCTGCGGGCGCAGCCCCGCCGCCACTGCCTGCCGAGCCAGCGCGGAGACCGCCGCCAGATCCTGGTAGGACGAGTTGGTGCACGACCCGATCAGCCCGACCTCGACCGCCATCGGCCAACCCTGGGCCGCCGCCCGGGCACCCAGCTGCGACACCGGCGTGGCGGCATCGGGGGTGAACGGGCCGTTGACGTACGGCTCCAGCGTGGCCAGATCGATGTCAACGACCCGGTCGAAGAACTCGTCCGGATGGCGCCACACCTCGGGGTCGGCCACCAGATCGGAGGCGAGCGCATCGGCCGCATCCGCGATGTCCGCCCGCTGCGTGGCCCGCAGGTAGGCGGCCACCGACGCGTCGTAGCCGAACAGGGACGACGTCGCGCCCACCTCGGCGCCCATGTTGCAGATGGTGGCCTTGCCGGTGGCCGACAGCGTGGCGGCCCCGGGGCCGCCGTACTCGATCACCGCATCGGTCGCCCCCGACACCGTCAACAGACCGGCGAGGTGCAAGATGACGTCCTTGGGCGTCGTCCACCCGCTCAGCTGCCCGGTCAGGCGCACGCCGATCAGGCGCGGCATCTTGAGCTCCCACTCCATGCCCACCAATGCATCCACCGCGTCCGCGCCCCCGACGCCGACGCCGAGCATGCCCAGGCCGCCGCAGTTGGGCGTGTGCGAGTCGGTGCCGATCAGCAGGCCACCCGGGAAGGCGTAGTTTTCCAGCACGACCTGGTGCATGATGCCGGCACCCGGCCCCCAAAAGCCCAGCCCGTAGCGATCGGCCGCGGCGCGCAGGAAGCCGTAGACCTCGGCATTGTCGGCGCACGCCCGCTCCAGATCGGGCCCCGCGCCGTCGCGGGCCGCGATGAAGTGATCGCAGTGCACGGTCGCCGGCACCGCGACGCGCGAACGTCCGGCGCTCATGAACTGCAGCAACGCCATCTGGCCGGTCGCATCCTGCAGCGCCACGCGATCGGGGCGCATCTGGATGTAGTCGGTGCCCCGCGTCGCGGCGCCCGTGGCCGGCTGGTCAAACAGGTGCGCATACAGCACCTTCTCCGCGTACGTCAGCGGATGGCCCACCACCTGGCGCGCCGCGTCCACCCGCCGCGTCCAGTCCCGGTACGTCCCGGCGACCTGCTCAGGAATCATCGGCACTCCTTCCGGCTGCGGCGCGCGGATGGGCATCCGCGCGAATTCCTCATTGTGCCCTGCGTGGAGGGCCACGCGCTGACATGCCCATCCAGTGGGCATGCGCTACCCGCCGGGGCGCGGACGCCACGACAGCCCCACGTTCGGCGACTACAGTTGTCGGGCAATGTCAGATGTCACCTCGCCCGGACTCCCCGCAACGACCCCGACCCCTGCCCCGACGCCGTTGCCCGTCTGGCGACGCAATCTCGCGGTCATCGCCGTCATCGCCACGACGCTGATGGGCACGCTGGATGCCGCGATCGTCAACATCGCGCTGCCGACGCTGAGTCGCGATCTGGGCGCGACACCGTCGTCCACGGTCTGGGTGGCCACGGCGTTCCTGCTGGCGACCGCGTGCGGCGTGCCCGCCACCTGCGCGCTGGGCGACCAGATCGGACGCCGGCGCATGTTCCTGATCGGCGTGCCGCTGTTCACGCTGTCGTCGCTGGCCTGCGCCCTGTCGCGCAGCCTGCCAATGCTGGTCGGCTGGCGCGTCGCGCAGGGGCTGGGCACCGCAACGATCCTGGCCGTGACGCTGCCGCTGCTGCGGACGCTGTTCCCGCCGACCAAGCTGGGCTCGATCCTGGGCGTGAACGCGATGACGGTCGCGCTCGGCACGTGCGCGGGGCCGGCGCTGGGCGGGATCATCTTGCACTGGGCGCACTGGCCGTGGCTGTTTCTGATCAACGTGCCGGTGGGCGCCGCGGCGTTCGCGCTGGGCCTGTATGCGATTCCGCGCATCAGCGGCCAGGTCGGCGACTTCGACTGGCTCGGGACGGTGCTCATCGCCGCAACAATTGCCTGTTTCCTGCTGGGAATGCGGGATATTGTCACGCCGGAACTGCTGTGGCGGGCGATCATCTTGCTGGCCGTCTGCGCCGTTCTGCTCATCGCATTCCTCCGGCAGGAGCGCCGCGCCGTCCGGCCCGTCATCCCGCTGCCGCTGTGGCGCACGGGCGTGTTCACGCTGTCGGTGACGACGGCCTTCTGGTCGTTCTTCGGGCAGGGCGTGGCCTTCATCGCGCTGCCGTTCCTGTTCCAGAGCGCGTACGGGGCCTCGCCGCTGCGCTCCGCGCTGCTGTTTACGCCCTGGCCCGCCGTCGTCATGCTTGTCGCACCGGTGAGCGGCCGGCTGGCCGACCGGATGCGCCCGGCCACCCTCGTGCTCACCGGCCTGTCGGTGTACCTGGTCGGACTGCTGGCGATCGCGTTGCTCGGCGACCACCCCGCGACCTGGCAGATGCTGGTCTCGACGGGCATCGCCGGGCTGGGCTTCGGCATCTTCCAGTCGCCCAACAACCGCGACATGCAGGGATCGGCGCCCATGCGATACGCCTCCAGCGCCGCCGCCGTGCTCAACCTGAACCGCAACGTGGCTCAGTCGGTCGGCTCGGCCGCCGTCAGCCTGGCACTCGTGCTGACCGGAGCCGTGAGCGGGTCGCTGCTGGAGGAGGCCCGCGCGGCCACCAGCGTGCTGTGGATCGCCGTCGCAGGCGCCGCGTTCTCGCTGGTCATGAGCGCACTCAAGCTGCGCAGCGTCCGCGCCCGCGAGCGCGGCTGAGCGTCCTCACGCCGCACGCACCGGCTCGGGCGTGCGGGTGCGTCCGACCCAGGCGAGCACGCCGGCCGCCAGCGCCGCCAGGATGGCGAGCACGCCGAACGGTCCGTCCACGCCCGTGGGGGCGCCGCCCGTCGGGGCGCCCGAGACCGGTGGCGCGATGGTCGCGGGCGGTGCGGACGTCGGGGTGGACGTCGCCTGCGGCGGCTCGCTGCTAGCCGGCGGCTCCCGCGTCTGCGGCGGCGCCGTGGTGATCGGCTGCGAGGCGGGCGGTTCCGTCGTCGCGGGCGGTTCCGTTGTCGCGGGCGGCTCGGTCGTCACCGGAGGCTCGGACGTTGCCGGCGGTTCCGTCGTCGCGGGCGGTTCCGTCGTCGCCGGGGGCTCGGTCGTCACCGGAGGCTCCGTCGTCGCGGGCGGTTCCGTCGTCGCCGGGGGCTCGGTCGTCGCGGGGGGCTCCGTCGTCGCAGGCGGCTCGGTCGTGGGTGGCGCCGTGGTCGCCGGCGGTTCGGCGGTCAGGCAGGCCGTCGACTCGTTGTCCGCGCTGTCCGGATCCAGCGCCTCGGAGCCGACGAGCGCGGTGTTGCACAGCTCCTGACCGGCCGTTTCCGTCCCGGCCAGCAGTGTCACATGCGCGGACACCGACTGCCCCACGGTCAGCGCCCCCATCGGACAGTGGATGATCACCGTCTGATTGGCGGTCACCTCCGGGGCCGGGCAGGCCGCACCGGTCGCATCGGTCGCCGACACGAAGGTCATGCCGGTGGGCACGGTGTCGCTCAGCTCGGCGCTATCCACCACCGACGGCCCCAGGTTGGTCACCGTGAGCACGTAGTCCGCGTTCTGCCCCGCCACCAGCGGCGACGTCGTCAGCGTCTTGGTCACTGTGGTGTTGGCGACGCGCTGCACGACCAGCGAGGCGCTCGTCTGGTTGTTGGCCAGGTTCGGGTCGGGCGTGGTCGCGGTGATGCTGGCATCGGCGACATACGTGCCCGGTGCCGCATTGGGCGGCACCGACACCGTGATCGTGCCGGTCGGCAAGCCCATGACCGGCTCGGTCTGGTAGAGCGGCCCGGTGGCCAGTCGCACGCAGGTCAGCGTCACCACGCCGTTCTGGGTGGCCGGCTGACACGTGTAGCCCGGCAGGGTCGCCGACACCAGCCCGAAGCCGGCCGGCAGCGTCACCGTCAACACCGGCGAATCGGCCGCCGACGGGCCCGCGTTGACCACCGTCAGCGTGTACGTGGCGTTGCTGCCGGCCGCCACCGCGGTCGTGGGCGCGACCAGCTGCGGCGACAGGTCGGCCTGCGCGTCCAGCTCGGCCAGCGCCGAGGCGGCGTTGTTGTCCGGGTTCGGATCGGTCACGCCGGCCTGGGCAGGCGCGATGGTCGCCTCGTTGTCCAGCGTGCGCGGCAGCGTCGCATAGGTGTCGCATCCGGCGGCGTTCGGCGTGCTCGACGCGTCGTCCGGATCGCTCGGCGCGCCCGGCTGGCAGCCCGGGCCGGTGCCGGGCAGCCGCAGGTCGCCGGGCAGGGTGTCGGTGACGACGCGAACCGGCTGGCTGGCACCGACGTCCAACGCACCCACCGCGCAGGTGATCACCTCGGCCGTGCCGGTGGTGATGTTGCCGGGTGTGGCGACCGTGCAGTCGGTGGACGCCGCGTCCAGCACCAGCCCGAGCGGCAGCGTGTCGGTGATGGTGGACGCGCCCGAGGCGGACGGCCCGGCGTTCAGCGCCGTCAGCGTGTAGCCGACCTGGTTGCCGGCCTCGAAGACCGACTGGCCGGCGCCGTTCTGTGTCGGCGTGGCGTCCACATACTTGAACAGCTGCAAGTCGGCCTGCTGGATCACGTCCACCGTCGTCGTGCCGGTGGCCGGGCCCGGCGTCTGCGTGGGCGAGGTCGTGGTGGCCGAGGCCGTGTTGGGGATGGCGTCACCACTCACGTCCGGGTCGATCGTGCCCGACACGACGACGGTCACCGGGTCGGGCGAGGGCGGCGGGAAGCCCGCCGGCACGACACCGAGATCGCAAGCCACGCTGCTTCCGGACGCGGCGATCGCGCAGGTTCCCTGCGAGGCCAGGGCCGAGGTGGCGTGGAAGCCGGCCGGCAGCGGATCGGTCAGCTGCACGCCCTGGGCGTCCGCGTAGAACTGCCCGTCGGTCGCGTCCGGAATCGGCCCCGACGGCTGGCTCACCTGGATCATGTAGCTGAACGTCGTCCCGGCGACAAGCTGGCCGTCCGGCCCGTTGCCGGCGGCCGCGTACTTGGCGACCTGCAGCTGCGAGACACCGGTGCCGATGTCCAGCGGCGTCTCGCCCTCGTTGTTGTCGGCATTGGCGTCGGGGGTGGTGCTGGAGACGAACGACCAGCCCAGGCCGGTCGTGCCGGGGGCCAGGCCGCTCGGGACGCCGAACAGGATGCGCACGCTGACTTCGCCGCCCGGCGGCACCGACGTGCCCTGTGCGCCGTCGTCCAGCGGGCAGTGCAGGTCGAAGCTGACGATCGTGCAGGCGGCGTCGGACGTGAACGTGCCGTTGTTCCAGACGACGTACGGCGAGAGGTCGCCGGTGTCGGCGTCTCTGGCGGCCGGGTTGATCAGCGGCGCGTTGTAGCTCATCACCAGCGCGGTGCCCTTGGCGGTGGCCGCGCCGAGGTTCTTGTAGTCGATCGTCATCCAGACGAAGGTGCCCGGCGTCAGCGTCGTGATCGCCGCGCCCGGCGGGGAATCCGTGCCCGCGAACGTGTTCCAGGTCACGCCGGTGACGGCCATGTCGGACAGCGCCGCGATCGGCACCTGCGCGCTGGCCTGGTTGTTCTGCAGCGACGGGTCGGGGGTCGTCCCGGTGACCGAAGCGGTGTTGGTCAGCACCGTGCCGTCGTCCACATCGGGTGAGACGTTGGCCTCGATCTGCACCGTCCAGGTTGCGTCGGCCGCCAGGTCCGCCCCGGCGCAGGTGACCTGCTGGCCGCTCACCGTGCAGGCCGACGAGGTCTGCGAGCCGTCCGCGGTCGGGGCGATCGGGGTCAGCCCGTCGGGCAGCGTGTCGGTGATCGTCGGGGTCGAGGTGCTGGGCCCGGCGTTGGTGACCGTCAGCGCGAACGTACCCGTGCCGCCGGCCGACCACGGCGTCGCGGTCTGGGCCGTCTTGGTCAGCTGCAGATCGGCCTGCGGGGTGCCGCTGAACGTCCAGGTGGCCTGGTTGTTGGTGGTGTCCGGATCGGGGGTGTCGGCGGAGACGGTGGCCGTCTCGACCATGCCGGAGGTGCCGGTCTGGGTGGCCTGTGTGTTCAGCGTGAGGGTGACATCGGGGCCCACCGGCACATCGCCCAGCTGGCAGTTCCAGGCGCTGCCGTCCGCGGCGGACGTGAAGGCCGCATCGCACGTCACCCCGGCGGGGAGGCTCGCCCCCACATAGACCAGCCCGGCCGGGATGAGGTCGGCCAGCGTGGCGTTGCGGGCGGTGGACGGCCCGGCGTTGTGCACGGTGATGGTGTAGCTGACCGCATCGTTGGTGTTCGGCGGCAGCGTCACCGGGCTGGTCTTGGTCACCGACAGGTCGGCCTGGCCGGTCAGCGGCGCAGTCGCGGTGGCGGTGTTGTTGGTCAGGTCCGGGTCGGCGCTGGTCGCGGTCGCGGTGGCCGTGTTGGTGTACGTGCCGCCGGTCTGGTCGGGCGCGATGCGCCCGCTGATCGTGATCGTGGCGCTGGCACCGGGCGCCCCGGACGTGCCGGCGGGCAGCGTGCCCACGGTGCAGACGATCGGCGACGCCTGCGTGCAGGTGCCGCGATCGGATACGACGCTGCCGAGCGTGAAGCCGTCGGGCAGTGCGTCGTTCACCTGGACTTCGGTCGCGTCCGACGGCCCCCAGTTGGTCGCGACGATGGTGTACGTCGCCTGGCCGCCGGCGATCAGCGTCGTCGGGGCGACGGACTTGGTCAGCCGGACGTCGGCGCTGGCCGCACCGACCGTGCCGGCCGAGGTGGCCGCATTGTTGGTGGTGTCCGGGTCGGGCGTGGACGCCACGACCGAGGCCTGATTGGTGAAGGTGGCCCCCGGTGCAGCCAGGCTGGCCACCTGCGCGTTCACGGTGACCGAGGCCGACTGCCCGGCCGCCAGGGCGGCGGCGGTGCAGGTCAGCGCCGTCCCGGTGCCGGCGGCGCAGGTCAGGTCGTTCGAGGTCGCCGCACCCAGGGACAGCACGGCCGCGCTGTCAGCGGGCACCCGGTCGGTGACCACGACGCCCGTCGCGTCGGACGGCCCGGCGTTGCTGATCGTCAGCGTGTACGTGAGCGGCGAGCCCGGCGTCGCGGTGAGGCTGGCCGGGGTCTTGGTGATCGACAGATCGGCTTGATGCGTCAGCTGCGCGGTGGCCGAGGCGACGTTGTTGCCGGGGGCCGGATCGTTGGTGACCGCGGCGACCCGGGCCACATTGGCCACCGAGGTCTGCCCCGCGGGCGCACCGGACGGCGTCAGCACCTGCACGCGAACGACGTCCGAGTCGCCGACGGCCATGTCGGGCAGCGCGCAGCTCAGCGCATTGCTGCTGATGGTGCAGCTGGCCCCGGTCGCGCCCGACACGTCGACCTGGCCCAGCTGGGTGCCCGTCGGCGCCGGATCGGTCAGTGTGACACCCGTGGCGGTGTTGGGGCCGTTGTTGACCACGGTCAGCGTCGCCCACAGCTCCTGGCCCGCGGCCGCCGGATCGGGCGTCATCGTCTTGGTCAGCGCCAGGTCGGCCTGCGAGATCACCGGGGTCGCGGTGGTCGGGGTGTCGTAGGTGGCCGCGATGCCGAGCGTGCCGGTGACGTAGGCCAGGTGCGCCGAGTTGCTGATCGTGGTGCCGGCCGCGCCGGGCAGCACGGTGGCCTGGAAGGCGTAGCCGGTCGTGCCCCCCGCGGGCACCTGCCCGCCGGCGGTCGCGGTGGCACCCGTTCCGACGCGCACCTGGACGGTCGAACCGGTGAACTCCCCCACGTCGTCCCCGGCCTGATCGGTCAACGGCGTCTGGCTTCCGGACGCGGTCAGCAGCGCCAGCGAGCCGGGGACGTACGCCGTCCCGGCCGGGAGGACGTCGGTCGAGACCATCTGTCTGGCGGGATCTTGGCCGGTGTTGTTGAGCTGAACGACGTACTGCAGCGTGTCGCCGGGCTGGGCCGGGCTGTTCCCAGCCAGGTCCTGGACGGTCTTGGTCGAGGTGCTGAAGTCAGGTGCATACAGACTGATCGCCGTGGCCAGCACGCCCGGGTAGTAGACGTCGCCGTTGCTGCTGAACGTGAACGTCGCGCTCCTGGCGTCGTTGGCCACCGCACCCGGCGCGCTGAGGTTCTTGATGTCGAAACCCATCATGTTCTGGTAGGCCGGGGTGCGGGCGGTGACCGAGGTGCCGTCGGTGTCGTCGGTGCTGTCGAAGAAGTTGGAGCCCGGCGAATCCGCCGTGGCCAGCTGCGTCGAGTTCATCTTGGTGTAGTCACCGGTCAGCGTCAGGTCGCCCTCGTAGGCCACCATGGACAGGCGCGTGTCCACGGTGCCGCTCAGCGGGGCCTGGAAGCCGGACACGGTGATCGTCTGCGGCGAGCCGTTCGCGACGGCCGCGAAGCCGTCGAAGACCGTCAGATTGCGCAGCGGCATCCCCGGTGCGGAATACGCCACGAACAGCGACCAGCCGGCGTAGCGATCGGACCCGGTCGCGGCCGCCACGTTGGCACCCCAGTAGGCGCCCCCGCCGGCGGCCTGGACGAGGGCGGTGACGTCGGCGAAGCGCTGGTAGGCCCCGTCGTTGTTGCCGGTGGTGTCGGGGCCAAACTGCGCGTTCGCGGCCGTGCTGGCGGCGATCGTGCGGTAGGACGTGTCGCCCGGCAGCTTGAACGACATCTGGTTGTACGACCCGGTCGCGGCCGCACCCGAGCTCCCAGCCGTCGTCCGGGCACCCCAGTACAGCCCGGCCCACAGCACGGTGGCCCCGGTCGGCAGCGACAGCGCCGCCATGGACGAGTTGCGGGTGGACGAGTCGGTGTCGGCATCCAGGTTGGCCATCGCGAAGTTGTTGTTGTCGTAGGCCCCGCCCTGCTGCGCGGCCGGGCAGGCGCCCGTGGTGCCCGTGCAGCTCAGCAGCGTGTTGCCGATGGCGACGATGGCGCCGTTCGCATTGGCGGTGAACCGGGCCGAGAACGGCAGCGACGTCGCCGCCATCGTCTTGCCAGGCAAGAACGCGATCATGCCCATGACAAGGGCGAATCCTGCTGCGATCAGGGCGGACTTGTGCAGCTTCATCTGGGCCACTCCATCTACTGGGGGTACGCGTCTGGAGACCGTGACGTGGTCTCACCCTAGCTCAGGCATGCATCGCCGTGCCATTCAGAGTGAAGACGATTCCCCTTGCCGCAGGCGCACGTGTGTGGCGGGGAGCTCTCACGGACAGCTCCAGTTGCTGCAAAACAGGACACACACGTCCCGAAAAACAGGAACTGGACTTCCCGTATTGCCGGTGCTGGTGGATGAGTGGCAGGATGCCCCCGGCCTGTGGGATGCGGTGCGCCTGGAGGTCGATCGCCACCCCGGCCCCGGCAGCTTCGGCCACCGCCGCGACGACAGCGTCGTCATCGTCCCGATCGACCGGCTGACGGCGTAGCTTTGTCAATCGCCTGTCGGCAAGGCCTTGAACCGGACCCGAAGCTGGGTGCGTTCGGCGGATGTCAATTCCGTGGTGCGGACACCACGCACCGCACACTCCAGACCGGTGAACAGCGCCAGGCAGGCGCCCGGGTCCACCTGGTCACGGATGCGCAGATACGCCTCCTGCGCCCCCACCCGGCGCAGCGCCGACGGCCATGCCGGCCTGTGCCGCCACGTCATCGCGCGCATCCAGGCTCACCGCACGCAACTGACGCAGTGCGTGGGCGCAGTCGGACTCGAACCAACGACCCCCTCCTTGTAAGGGAGGTGCTCTAACCAACTGAGCTATGCGCCCGGGGGCGCACAGGCGCCGGCTGCCATTGTATCGACGCGATCCCCTGCGAATCCGTTCCCTCTGAGCGAAACTTTCCACATATGGCTCTGACAAGCCACCGAGGTCATCCACACGGATGAGATGTCCCGCCCAATGGGATGACGCGCGGTAACAACCGACAATCCGTTGACGCACCCATCACCCGGTGCCAGACTCGCGGTGTTGCCAGTCCGTGGGACGGCCGCATCAACGCCCTTCGATGTCGAACGGTTCACGAACGCCTTCCCGACAACGCCCTGCCACCTCAAAGGGGACCCCACATGAAACCCATCCATCCATCCATCACAACGCATCGAACAGCCGGAGCACTCGCCCTGGTGGCCACGCTGGCTATGACCGTCTCACTGAGCCTGACCAGTCCCGCGATGGGCGCCGTCAGCGCCACCACCGACCCGTCGCCCAACGCGATGGAGACCAGCCACGCCGCATTGTCGCAGCAGGCCGCCACCGAGGGCATGGTGCTCCTGGAGAACGACGGCGCACTGCCCGTCGCCAAGGGCAACATCGCCATCTTCGGCCTCGGCTCGCTGTTCGCCACCAAGGGCGGCACCGGCTCGGGCGCCGTCAACCAGCGCAGCGTCATCCAGACGATCCCCGGCTTCGAGGCCGCCGGCTACACGGTCACCACCAACGCCAGCTACCTCGCCTCCCTGGGCACCCAGAACGCCGGCGGCACCGCCACCGGCACCGAGCAGCCGCTGACGGACGAGACCGTCCAGCCGACCGCGCCGACCACGACCGCGATCTACGTCGTGACTCGCAACTCCGGCGAGGGCTCCGACCGGCACGCCGTGGCCGGAGACTACTTCCTCAGCGCCACCGAGCAGGCCAACCTGGAGCTGATCGCCCAGACCTACCCCAACGTCGTCGTCCTCATGAACGTGCCCGGCCAGACCGACACCAACTTCTTCCACCAGATCAACGCGACGGTGAAGGATCCGGACGGCGGACAGGCCCTCGATGCGCTGATGCTGATCAGCCAGGGCGGGGAGAACTTCGGCGCCGCCGTGGCGCAGGTCGTCAGCGGCGAGGTATCGCCGTCCGGCAAGCTCGTCGACACGTGGGCATCCGACTACTCGTACTACCCGGCGTCGGCCACCTTCGGCGCCAACGACGGCAACACGACGACCGAGCAGTACTCCGAGGGCATCTACGTCGGCTATCGCTACTTCGATTCGTTCTACAAGACGATCAACCCCAGCGATCCGGCCAGCGTCGTCTCGTACCCGTTCGGCTACGGTCTGTCGTACACCACGTTCAGCATGAAGACGCTGAGCGTGACGGCGGACGCCGACAACGTCACCGTGAAGGTCGCCGTGACCAACACGGGCACCCGGGCCGGCAAGCAGGTCGTCGAGGTCTACTACTCGGCACCGACAGGCCTGCTCGACAAGCCGTACCAGGAGCTAGGCGGGTACGCGAAGACCGACACGCTCGCCCCGGGCCAGTGCCAGGTCGTCACCGTCTCGTACAAGACCACCGACATGGCCTCGTTCAACGCCTTCGGCGCGAAGTGGGTCATGGAACAGGGCGACTACCTCGTCCGCGTCGGCGATTCGTCGCGCGACACCACCGTGGCGGCCAAGATCCACCTGGCCTCCACCGTCACCACCGAGCTCGACGACAACGTCAACGACAGCCAGGCCCCCGACACCGAACTGGTCTCGAACCCGAGCGACTTCTACAGCTATGCGGACCAGGCCGCACAGATCGCCGCCGCCCCGACCGTCACGCTCGACCCGACATCGATCACGACGCAGGACGACCGCTCGCCGTTCCTGCAGACGGGCACCGTCGGCCCCGACTCGCCGTATTACGCACTCGACCACGGCAACCTGTCCACGGTCAACGTCTACCTCGACCCCGCCAACCCGGGCACCTGGACGGGGACGCTCGCCCCCTACCAGGCCGATCCGACAGCCGCCTACCAGCCGAAGGCGGGCGAGAACGTCGTCGCGACCACGACATCGTCCGGCAACACGCTGTACGACGTCTACGCCGGCAAGATCACGATGCAGCAGTTCGTGGCCGGGCTCTCGGTCGACCAGCTGGCCCACATCGTCGAAGGCGGCACGGGCGCCACGCCCTCGACGCCGAGCGCGACGGGCGCCGCCGGCTACACGACGGCGCTGTACGAGGCCCTGGGCATCCCGGGCATGGCGCTGTCCGACGGCCCCGCCGGCCTGCGCCTGACGCAGTCGTTCACCTCGGGCGGCACGACGTACTACCAGTGGTGCACGGCCTGGCCGGTCGGGACGATGCTGGCCCAGACCTGGAACCGCGACCTGATCGAGCAGGTGGGCGCCGGCGTCGGCGAAGAGATGAACTACTACGGCGTCACGATGTGGCTGGCCCCCGGCATGAACATCCACCGCGACCCGCTGAACGGCCGCAACTTCGAGTACTACTCCGAGGACCCGCTGGTCGCAGGGCTCAGCGCGGCCGCCATGACGACGGGCGTGCAGTCGAATCCGGGCGTCGGTGTCACGCTGAAGCACTTCTTCGGCAACAACCAGGAGGTCAACCGCAACTCGGTCAACGACCTCATCAGCCAGCGCGCACAGCGCGAGATCTACCTCAAGGGGTTCGAGATCGCCGTCAAGAGCGCCCAGCCGATGGCGATCATGACCTCATACAACAAGACCAACGGCACCTGGAGCTCGCAGAACTACGACCTGATCACCAACATCCTCGTCGGCGAGTGGGGCTTCAAGGGCGTCGTCATGACCGACTGGGGCGGCAGCCACGACCCGATCGCGACGATGTACGCCGGCAACGACCTGATCGAACCGGGCGGTGCCCCGCAGAACATCGAGAACAACCTGGTCAACAACACCACGACCGACATCGACGGGCTTCCCGTCCGTTCGATCAACACGCGCGGCGCCTGGTCCTGGTCGCTCGGCAACTTCACACTGTCGGCCTCCGGCGCCACCACGCTGACCAACCACGTGGATGCCTCGGTGATCGGCAAGACCGCCGCCAGCACGTCGTCCAGCACCGCGTCGGCAGCCACCGGCGCGCCGTACGCATCGGTGCAGGACGCCTACAACTGGGTCAGCGGCGTCGTCGCCAACCCGACGGGCTACGGCCTCACCGCCACCCAGGGAGCCGCGATCGCCATCACCGACGTCGTCCGGGACGACGACGGGAACGTGGCCTCGTTCGACGTGACGCTGCAGGGGAACTGGCCGGCATCGTTCGCCATGCGGCTGGGCGATGTGCAGCGCAGCGCGATCGACATCCTGCACGTCGCGATGCAGACCAACGCGTTCGCGAGCCTGGCCAAACTCCAGGGCGTTTCCGGCGTCACGGCGCGGCCGTACACCGCGCAGTTCACCGACCTGACCACCTTCGTGGCCAGCTCGGCGTCCGCGATCGTCTCGCCCGGCGCCACCGTGTCGATCAGCACGCAGGGCACCACCACCAACGGCTGGCACAGCGCCGACACGACGGTGACCGCCTCGGTGAGCGACCCCGCGTACACGATCGGATTGTCGGTGGACGGCGCCCCGGGCACCAACCCGGCAACGCTCACCACCGATGGCGTGCACAACGTCGTCGCCACGGCCACCTGCGCGGATTGCTCGCTGCAGGCCGACACCGCGACGGCACAGGTCAAGGTCGACAAGACCGCGCCCACCGTCACGCCGACGCTGAACGGGGCCACGCTCACGCTCACCGCGACGGATGCCACCTCCGGGGTGGCGTCGATCCAGTATTCGGCCGACGCGGGGACGACCTGGCAGACCTACACCGATCCGATCGACCTGAGCCAGGGCAGCGTCCTGTACCGGGCCACCGACCAGGCCGGCAACGTCTCGCAGGCACAGACGGCTGAGCTCGGCCAGGCACCGGAGGCGCCGACGGGCGGCGGATCTGCGAACGGTGGCTCCACCACGGGCGGCTCCACCGCCGGCGGGAGCGCCCCGACCGGCGGCAGCGTCGCGGACGGCATGCCATGGCTGCCCGCGCTGGCCGGCCTGTCGCTGCTCGGCGCGGCGGCCTGCGTGCGGATCCGCAAGCAGGTGGTGCGCCGCTGATCGGCGCGGGGCGACGCCCGCCTGCACGACGCGCCACCCCACACACACAGAGGGGGCCCCGGTCGATCCGGGGCCCCCTCTTCGCGCGTGGCGGTTGCGATCAGGCCTGAACCTTCGCGGCATCGATGACCGGCGCGGTGGTCACGGCGATCTTGCGCGGCTTGGCCTCCTCGGCGACCGGGATGGTCAGCGTCAGGACGCCGTCGGTGTAGTTGGCCTGGATGCTGGCCAGGTCGAGGCCGCTGCCGAGCGAGATCTGGCGGGCATAGGTGCCCCAGGTGCGCTCGCGGCTGACCCAGCCGTTCTTCTCGTCGTCGGTGCCGACGTGCTCGGCGGCGCGCTCGGCGCGCACGGTCAGCACGCGGTCGTCCACGTCGATGTCGATGCTGGCCGGATCGACACCCGGCAGGTCCATCTTCACCGTGAAGACGTCGCCGTTGCGGTACAGGTCCATCGGCATGCTGCGCCCGTCGTTGGCGACGGTGCGCGCCACCTGGTTGAACAGGCGGTCCATGTCACGGAAGGGGTTGTAGGTGGTGGTCATTGTTGCTCTCCTTTTGATCGAGGGGACCTCGCCAGGTCTGCGGTCCGGCGATGGTCACATGGTGTAACAGGCTCGCTTCACTCATTATTCCACAAAGTTGAGCGTACCGCACTCAACTTTATTAGCACGGCCATGACAAGCAACTTCACCACAGAATCGTCCGGACGACGCCGCCCAGGGACAATCTGGACCTCCCCCCAACCCCCCGACAGCCACACCGTAGAATGGGCGCCATGCCCGACAAACCACCCGTGGGCACCGGCCGAGCCCTGGTCCCCTCCAAGCGCGCCCGGGCCGCCATGGTGCGCCGCCTGGCCGGCGCCGCCGGGGCCATGACCACCGCCATCACGCAAGCGATGGACGCCCGCATGCCCTGGTTCGGCAAGCTCTCCGCCGAGGAGCGCTCGTGGATCACACTCGTCGCCCGCGCCGGCATCGACGGCTTCGCCGGCTGGTTCGGCGACGACACCGACCCGGCCGTCGACCCTCTGGCCATCTTCTCGGTCGCCCCGCGCGCCATGACCCGGCGCATCAGCCTGCAGCAGACCGTCGACATCATCCGCACCTCGATCGAGGTCGTCGAAGAGCAGATCGCCACGTCGATGCCGAAGTCAGATCGCCTGCCCCTGCAGACCGCGATCGTCCAGTACTCCCGCGAGGTCGCGTTCGCCGCCGCCGAGGTGTACGCGCAGGCCGCGGAATCGATCGGCGCCTGGGACGAGCGCACCGAGTCGATCATCATCGACGCCGTTGTGCGCCATGACGACGCCGTCAGCGTCGAATCCCGCGCCGCGACGCTGGGCTGGCCCACGACCGCACCCGTCGTCGTGATCGTCGGCGAGACACCCGGCGGACCGGCCGACCAGGCCGCGGACGAGCTCCGCCACGCCGCCACCCGAGGTGGCCTGAGCGTGCTGTGCGCGGCGCAGGGCGACCGGCTGATCGCGCTGCTGACCGGGGCCGGGATCGTGGACGACGCCAGCGCACTCGCCGCCGCCACCCAGCTGCAGGATCGGTTCGGGCCCGGAGCCGTCATCGTCAGCTCGCTGGCCCCCAACCTCGGCGGGGCCTTCGACTCGGCCGCCGAGGCGCTGTCGGGCGCCGCCGCCGCACCGGGCTGGCCCGAGGGGCCCCGGGTGCGTGCCGCGAAGACGATGCTGCCGGAACGCGCCCTGCTCGGCCATCCCCAGGCCCGCGAGGATCTGCTGCGCACGATCTACCACCCGCTCGTCAGCGCCGGAGGCGATCTGCTGAGCACGTGCGTCTGTTTCCTCGACCACGCCGGCTCCATCGAGGCCAGCGCCCGCGCGCTGTTCGTCCACGCCAACACCGTGCGCTACCGCATCAAGCGCATCGACGAGGTGACCGGCGCATCGCCCACCGACGCCCGCGATGCCTACGCCCTGCGCGTGGCGATCACACTGGGTCGCCTCGCTGCCTGATCACCTGGGTCTGCTACGTTCGGCCGCCTATGATGAAAGATATGGCGTTGCTCGACCAGATCCACACACCGGCTGACCTGAAGAGCCTGTCGAAGACCGAACTGGACGCGCTGGCAGCCGAAATCCGCCAGTTCCTGATCACGCACGTGAGCCGCACGGGCGGCCACCTCGGCCCCAACCTCGGCGTCGTGGAGCTCACCATCGCGATCCACCGTGTCTTCGATTCGCCACGCGACCCGATCATCTTCGACACGGGCCACCAGAGCTACGTCCACAAGATCCTGACCGGGCGCGCCGACCGCTTCGACACGCTGCGCCAGCAGAACGGCCTGTCCGGCTACCCGTCGCGCGCCGAGTCGAAGCACGATTGGGTGGAGAACTCGCACGCGTCCGCCTCCCTGTCCTGGTCGGAAGGCCTGGCCAAGGCGCTGCGGCTGCAGGGCGAGACCGACCGGACGGTCGTGGCGGTCATCGGCGACGGCGCGCTCACCGGCGGCATGGCCTGGGAGGCGCTGAACAACATCGCGGTCGAGCCCGGCCTGCGCCTGGTCATCGTGGTCAACGACAACGGACGGTCGTACTCCCCCACGGTTGGCGGCCTGACCAAGCAGCTGTCCGGGCTGCGCACCGATCCGCGCTACGAGCAGATGATGGAACTGATCGGACGCACCGCCCGACACACCCCGCTGCTCGGAGACACCGCCCACGAGTTCCTGGCGGCCGTGCGCAGCGGCCTGCGCGACGTGCTGGTGCCACAGAGCATGTTCGCCGACCTCGGCATCAAGTACATCGGCCCGTTCGACGGGCACGACATCGCCGCCTGCGTGCGCGCGCTGCGCCAGGCGCAGCGGTTCGGCGGCCCGGTCATCGTGCACGCCATCACCCGCAAGGGCATGGGCTACTTCGCCGCCGAGGCCAACGCGGAACGCTTCCACGCGATCGGGCGCATCGACGAGGTGACCGGCGAGCCCATCGCCTCCGACGACCAGGCCACCTGGACGGACGCCTTCGCGGCCGACCTGGTCGAGATCGGCGCGACGCATCCCAAGCTCGTCGCGCTGTCGGCCGCCATGGTCGCCCCCACCGGCCTCAGCCGGTTCGCGGCCGCCTATCCCGGACGAGTCTTCGATGTCGGCATCGCCGAGCAGCACGCCGTCGCCTCGGCGGCCGGGCTGGCCACCGGCGGCCTGCACCCGATCTTCGCCGTCTACTCCACGTTCCTGAACCGCGCCTTCGACCAGATGCTGATGGACGTCGGCCTGCATCACCTGGGCGTCACGTTCGTCCTGGACCGCGCGGGCGTCACCGGCCCGGATGGCCCCAGCCACCACGGCGCCTGGGACGTCCCGCTGGCCAGCCTGGTGCCCGGCATGCGCATCGCCGAGCCGCGCGACCGCACCCGGCTGCACGATTGCCTGCTCACCGCCGTCGACACCGACGACGGCCCCACACTGATCCGCTACAGCAAGGGCAAGGTGCCCGACGACCTGCCCGCCGTGGCCACCCTCGACGGCCTGGACGTGCTGGTACATCACGCACATCCGCAGGTGCTTGTGGTGGGGTGCGGCGACATGGCGCACGTCGCCTGCGATGTCGCGCGGGCGCTGGCCGCCCATTCCATCGATGCGCTGGTCGTCGATCCGGTGTGGACGATCCCGGTCGCCCCGGGGTTGGTGCGACTGACCGGCACCGTGCGGCTCGTCGTGGTCATCGAGGACAACCTGATCGACGGCGGCGTCGGCTCGCAGCTGGAGCTGGCGATGGACCACGCGGGCATCGAGACCCCGGTGCGCCAGTTCGGGCTGCCCACGCAGTTCCTGGCGGCGGGAAGCCGCGCCCAGGTGTTGGCACACGTCGGTCTGACGCCCAAACAGATCTGCCTGGAGGTCGTCAACACGTACACGCACCTGCGCGATGAGGCCGCCACGCCCGCCGACGAAGCGCTGTCTGCGCGATAACCGGGCCGTGGACGTGCCAGACTGAGATCGTGAGCCAGACTGAAACACCCCGGCGCCCGCGCCACCGTTACACCATGACGCTGGTCATGCTCGTCGTCTGCCTGGGGTTGCTGGGCATCGCCGCCTGGCGGGCCGAACGGTTCCCCGAGGCCACCGCCACCCCGACCCAGCAGGTGCAGACCGCACCAGCTCCCTCCTCGTCACGCTGACCGGGCGCTACGCCTTCCGCTTGGAAATGTTGGCCCACTCGTCGCGCAGACCCACCGTGCGATGGAAGAGCATCGGCTGCGCCGCGTCCTTGGCAAAGTAGCCGAGCCGCTCGAACTGCACGACCGCGCCCGGCGCGGTGTCGTCCGCCAACGCGGGTTCCAGCTTGCAGCCGGTCAACACCTCGACCGAGTTGGGGTTGAGGTCGTCCATCACCTCGCCGGTGCGCTCGCCGGGGACGTCGGCGCTGAACAGCCGGTCGTAGAGCCTGACCTCGGCGTCCACGGCGTGCGTGGCCGATACCCAGTGCATCGTCGACTTGACCTTGCGCCCGTCCGGGGCGTCGCCGCCGCGGGTGGCCGGGTCGAAGCGCGCATGCACCTCGACCACATTGCCCGCCTCGTCCTTGACCACGCTGGTCGCGGTGACCAGGTACGCGCCCCGCAGGCGCACCTCGCGCCCGATCGACAGGCGGAAGAACTTGGGCGGGGCCACCTCGGCGAAGTCGTCGCGCTCGATGAACAGCTCGCCGCTGAACGGGACCGTGCGGGTGCCGTCCGCCGGGTTCTCCGGGTTGTTGCCCACCTCGAACCACTCGACCAGCGGCGCACCGTCCTCGCCGGTAGGCCAGTTGTCGATCACCAGGCGCAGCGGGCGCAGCACGGCCATGCGGCGCAGCGCGGTCTTGTTCAGCTCGGTACGCACATGCGACTCCAGCTCTTCGATGCTGTGCCGCGAATTGGTCTTGTTGACGCCGATGCTGACGCAGAAGTCCCGGATCGCCTTGGCCGGATACCCGCGCCGGCGCAGGCCCCGCAGCGTCGGCATGCGCGGATCGTCCCACCCCGTCACGGTGCCGTCGGCGATCAGCTGCAGCAGCCGGCGCTTGCTGGTGACCGTGTGCGTCAGCTCCAGCCGCGCGAACTCCAGCTGCCGGGGCGCCTCGTACGGCAGCGGAAGCTGGGCCAGGAACCAGTCGTACAGCGGGCGGTGGCTGGCGAACTCCAGCGTGCAGATCGAATGCGTCACGCCCTCGATCGCGTCCGACTGGCCGTGCGCCCAGTCGTACAGCGGGTAGATGCACCAGGCGTCGCCGGTGTGGTGGTGCTCGGTGTGCCGGAT
>Ga0209738_10000043_pt1 | contig 29674 bp, 28 predicted proteins | sample TergutNc150P5_FD_187289 | JGI IMG/M metagenome (GOLD analysis project Ga0209738, IMG submission 187289) | Nasutitermes corniger P5 segment gut microbial community from laboratory colony in Florida, USA - Nc150 P5 (SPAdes) (version 2) | ecosystem: Host-associated > Arthropoda: Insects >...
TGAAGCGGGCTTCATCACCCAGTCATCCATCATTTCATGGCCAAAGTCTCCTATTCCGCACAGACGTCAACCTTGCCGCGCCGCATGTCCCGCCTGCTTGCCGAAATCCTCTGGATTGTGCAGATCGCGTTTGCCGTGTTCCTGCTGGCGGCGCTCGTCAGTTACAGCCCGCGGGATCCGGGCTGGACCCATGCTGCGCAGGTGCGGGACATCGCCAACTGGGCCGGGCATGCCGGCGCGCGGGTGTCGGACGTGCTGCTGTTCCTGTTTGGGCTGTCCGCGTACTGGTGGCTGGTGATGCTGGTCAGGCATATCGTGCTGAATTACCAGCGCATTGCCCGCCGTGACGCGCAGGAGGCCGGACGCCGGAGCGCCAGCGCGACTGAAACCGAACCGGTCAACGAAGGCGCCATGCAGCGTTACCGTGGCTGGCTGGCCGATGGGCTGGCGTTCCTGCTGGTGCTGCTGGCCAGCGCAGGGATCGAGGCGTTGCGGCTGTGGTCACTGAAAGCGCCGTTGCCGCGCGCGCCGGGCGGCATCATCGGCAGTCTCATTGCGCAGGGTGTCGCGCAGGCTTTCGGCTTCACGATGGGCACGCTGCTGTTGCTGGTGGCGCTGGTGGTCGGGCTGTCACTGTATTTCCGTTTTTCGTGGATCGCCGTGTGCGAGAAGCTGGGCGATATCATCCTGTCGTTTTTCACGCGCATCCAGATGCGCCGCGAGGCCGCGCATGACCGCTGGCTGGGAGAGGTGGCCGCGGGCCGGCGCGAGGACAATGTGGAACGCGACCGCGTGCGCATGCTCGAAGATCATGAGCCTGTGACCATCGTGCCGCAGGCCGAGCCTGTGCGCTCCGAGCGCGTGGAAAAAGAGCGCCAGGCGCCCCTGTTCGCTGACCTGCCTGGCGATTCCACGTTGCCGCCCGTATCGTTGCTCGATCCTGCATCGGCCAAACAGGAAAAGGAAACAATCTCCGCCGATACGCTGGAATTCACCTCGCGGCTGATCGAGAAAAAGCTCAAGGATTTTGGCGTGGATGCTGCGGTGCTGGCCGCGTATCCTGGGCCTGTCGTGACGCGTTATGAAATTGAACCGGCCACGGGCGTGAAGGGCAGCCAGATCGTGGGGCTGACGAAAGACATCGCGCGTTCGCTGTCGCTCGTGTCGATTCGCGTGGTCGAAACGATTCCGGGCAAGAACTGCATGGCGCTCGAATTGCCCAACCCGCGCCGCCAGACGGTGCATCTGTCCGAGATCCTCGGCTCGTCGATGTATGCCGATGCGGCCTCACTGCTGACGCTGGGCCTGGGCAAGGACATCGGCGGCAAGCCGTTTGTCGCTGATCTGGCGAAGATGCCGCATCTGCTGGTGGCGGGCACCACGGGGTCGGGCAAGTCGGTGGGCATCAACGCGATGATTCTGTCGTTGCTGTACAAGGCGACGCCCGAGCAGGTGCGCCTGATCCTGATCGATCCGAAGATGCTGGAGATGAGCGCTTACGAAGGCATCGGGCATCTGCTGTGCCCGGTCGTCACCGACATGCGCCAGGCGGGCAACGCGCTGAACTGGACGGTCGGCGAAATGGAGCGGCGCTATCGCCTGATGAGCAAGCTCGGCGTGCGCAACCTGGCGGGCTACAACAACCGGATCGACGAAGCCACGAAGCGCGGCGAAAAAATTCCGAACCCGTTTTCGCTGACGCCGGACGATCCTGAGCCATTGTCGAAGCTGCCGCATATCGTCGTGGTGATCGACGAGCTGGCCGACCTGATGATGGTGATCGGCAAGAAGATCGAGGAACTGATTGCGCGCATCGCACAGAAGGCGCGCGCGGCGGGCATCCATCTGATTCTGGCCACGCAGCGCCCGTCGGTGGACGTGATTACGGGGTTAATCAAGGCGAACATTCCGACGCGCATTGCGTTCCAGGTGTCGTCGAAAATCGACTCGCGCACGATACTCGACCAGATGGGCGCGGAAACGCTGCTGGGCATGGGCGACATGCTGTATCTGCCGCCGGGCAGTGGCCTGCCAATTCGCGTGCATGGCGCGTTCGTGTCTGACGATGAGGTGCGGCGCGTGGTCGAGAAGCTCAGGGAGAGCGGCGGCGAGAACTATATCGACGGCATTCTCGAAGGTGATGCAGAGAACGGGGATGATGGCGCGAATGGCAGCGGTAACGGCAGCGGGCATATGCCAAATGGCGCGGACGGCGAGTCTGATCCGCTGTACGATCAGGCGGTCGATATCGTGCTGAAGAACCGCCGCGCGTCGATCTCGCTGGTGCAGCGGCATTTGCGCATTGGTTACAATCGCGCGGCGCGGCTGCTCGAGCAGATGGAACGCTCGGGGCTGGTTTCGGCGATGGCCTCCAATGGCAACCGCGAAGTTCTGATCCCTGCGCGCGATGCGTCGTAAGTACGTACGTACGGAAATTCCTGGAGAGATGAAGATGTGGAAGGCTGAAGAAAATTCGCAACGCCCTGTGTTGCGCAGGCTGATGGGCGTTGCTCTGGGCGCGTCATTGCTGGTGAGTTCAACAAGCGTGTGGGCGGGCGGCATCGAGCAGTTGAAGGCGTTCGTGACGCAGGTGCATTCGGCGCGCGGTGCGTTTGTGCAGCGCGAGGTGAAAGCCCCGTCCACCCGGCAGGGCGCAAGCGCCGCAGTGGCGCAGGCCGCACGCGCATCAAGCACATCGAGCGGCACGTTCATGTTCGCGCGGCCTGGCAAATTCATCTGGTCTTACGAAACGCCTTACCAGCAGCGCTTGCAGTCGGATGGCAAAACGCTGTTCGTCTATGACAAGGATCTGAACCAGGTCACGAAGCGCCGGCTGGGCACGGCGCTGGGAGCCAGCCCGGCGGCCATCCTGTTCGGCAGCAACGATCTGGAGAAAAATTTCACATTGCGCGATGTGGGCGTCAAGGGCGGTCTGGACTGGCTGGAGCTGACGCCAAAGGCGAAGGACACGCAGTTCCAGAACGTTGGCATCGGCTTTCGCAATGGCACGCTGGAAGCGATGGAACTGCATGACGTGTTCGGCAATGTCACGCTGCTGACATTCTCGAACCTCCAGAAAAATCCGCCGCTGGGCGCGTCGGCCTTTCATTTCGTCACGCCGAAGGGCGCGGATGTGATTGGTGAGTAAAACTGCCCCTGTCACAAGAGCTGACTCTGCCATGCAAGACACTGACATTAGCACTAGCACTAGCACTAGCACTGATACCCATTCCGATATTGATACCGACGGCTATTCCTGCCCCGTTCCCCATCCGCTCGCGCACCTGTTTGCGAACAACAGCAAATGGGTAACGGAGCGGCTTGCCGCCGACCCCAACTATTTCACGCGGCTCGCAAAGCAGCAAACGCCAGACTACCTGTGGATTGGCTGCTCCGACTCGCGCGTGCCCGCCAACCAGATCATTGGCCTGCCGCCGGGCGAGGTGTTCGTGCATCGCAACATTGCGAACGTGGTGGTGCATTCCGATCTGAACTGTTTGTCGGTGATCCAGTTCGCGGTCGATCAGCTCAAGGTGCGGCATATCATGGTGGTGGGGCATTACGGCTGCTCGGGCGTGGGCGCGGCGCTGCTCGGGCAGCGTGTCGGGCTGGCGGACAACTGGCTGCATCATGTGCAGGATGTGCGAGACAAGCACGCCGCCCTGCTGGCGCAATGGCCCATAGGCGAGCGGCGGCACCGGCGGCTGGTGGAGCTGAACACCATCGAGCAGGTGGTCAACGTGTGCCGCGCCACGAGCGTGAACGACGCCTGGGCGCGCGGCCAGCCGCTGACCGTGCATGGCCTGACCTATGGCGTGCGCGATGGCCGCATGCGCGATCTGTGCATGACGGTCAGCTCGCCGGATAAATTGCAGGCTGCTTACCAGCACTGCATCGCAGGGATTGCGGCAGGGCGCACGCAAGGCGAGAGCGAGGCGTAATATCTTGCGCGGTTGCGCGTGCACTGCGCACTGCATTGCAGGCAGCGCTGTTTCCTGGTTTTTCTTTCCCAGGTTTCACGGAGGATGTCCATGACGACCTATGATGTGAACGCCCTCATGGCGCTGTACGAACTGCCGTTCAACGATCTGCTCTACCGCGCGCAGCAGGTGCATCGCGCGCATTTCGACGCGAATGCGGTGCAGCTGTCCACGTTACTGTCGATCAAGACGGGAGGCTGCGAGGAAGATTGTGGCTACTGTTCGCAGTCCGCGCATCACGATGCGGGCGTGCCTGCCGAAAAACTGATGGACGTGGAAGCCGTGCTGGCCGCTGCGCGCGTGGCGAAGGAAAACGGCGCAACGCGCTTTTGCATGGGCGCGGCATGGCGCAGCCCGAAGCCGCGGCATCTCGAAGCGATCAAGGAAATGATTCGCGGCGTGAAGGCGCTCGGGCTGGAGACGTGCGTGACGCTAGGCATGCTGGAAGCGGAACAGGCGAAGGAGCTCTCGCAGGCGGGCCTCGATTACTACAATCACAACCTTGATACATCGCCAGAGTTCTACGGCCAGGTGATTTCCACACGCACTTACCAGGACCGGCTCGATACGTTAGGCCATGTGCGTGACGCGGGCATTCATGTGTGCTGCGGTGGCATCATCGGCATGGGCGAAGCGCGGCGCGAGCGCGCGGGGCTGATCGCGCAGCTGGCGAACCTGAAGCCGTATCCCGAATCGGTGCCGATCAATAATCTCGTGCCGATCGAAGGCACGCCGCTGGAACACGCTGCGCCGCTGGATCCGTTCGAATTCGTGCGCACCATTGCCGTGGCGCGCATTGCGATGCCCACGGCGATGATCCGGTTGTCCGCAGGCCGCCAGCAACTCGATGATGGCATGCAGGCGCTGTGTTTTCTGGCGGGCGCGAATTCGATCTTCTATGGCGACCAGTTACTGACGACGGGCAACCCGCAGGCCGAAGCCGACCGCAACCTGCTTGCCCGCCTGGATATGCACGCGCAATCTGCCCAGGATTTACCCGCTGATCATGGCTGACGATCTTTTCAAGCTTGAACCCACGCCGCCGCTGGCCGAGGCATTGCGCCCGCAAACGCTGGACGAGGTGATCGGGCAGGCGCATCTGCTGGGCGAGGGCAAGCCGTTGCGGCTGGCGTTCGAGTCCGGCAAACTGCATTCGATGATTCTGTGGGGGCCGCCAGGCGTAGGCAAAACGACGATCGCGCGGCTGACTGCCACGGCGTTCGATTGCGAATTCATCGCGTTGTCCGCGGTGTTCTCCGGCGTGAAGGATATTCGCGCCGCGATGGACGAAGCCGAGCAGAACCTGGCGCGCAGCCGGCACACCATTCTGTTTATCGACGAAATTCACCGCTTCAACAAATCGCAGCAGGATGCGCTGCTGCCGTATGCGGAATCGGGCCTCGTGACCCTGATCGGCGCGACCACCGAGAACCCGTCGTTCGAAGTGATCTCCGCGTTACTGTCGCGCGCGGCGGTTTATATCCTGAAGCCGTTGACTGAGGACGAGCTGCGCGAGCTGATGAAGCGCGCGCAGGAGCGCGTGTTGCCGCATCTGGAGTTTGCCGATGCCGCTGTCGATACGCTGGTCGGTTATGCAGATGGCGATGCGCGGCGCCTGCTGAATCTGCTGGAGCAAACCGGCACGGCAGCGCAGGCAGCGCATACCCGCAAAATTACCGCCGAGTTTGTGCAGAACGCGTTGACCTTGAATGCGCGCCGCTTCGACAAGGGCGGCGATCATTTCTATGACCAGATTTCCGCGTTGCATAAATCGGTGCGCGGCTCGAATCCCGATGCGTCGCTTTACTGGTTCTGCCGGATGCTCGATGGCGGCGCGGATCCGCTTTATCTGGCGCGGCGCATCGTGCGCATGTCATGGGAAGACGTGGGGCTGGCCGACCCGCGCGCCATCCAGATCGCCAACGAAGCCGCCGCCACTTACGAGCGGCTGGGCTCGCCCGAAGGCGAACTGGCATTGGCCGAAGCTGTGATCTATCTGGCGATTGCCGCAAAGAGCAACGCGGGCTATGTGGCCTTTGGCCAGGCGCGCGCGTTCGTGCGCCAGGACAAATCGCGCGAGGTGCCCGTGCATCTGCGCAACGCGCCCACGAAGCTGATGAAGGAACTGGGCTACGGCAGCGAATATCGCTACGCGCACAACGAACCGGATGCCTATGCCGCAGGCGAAACCTATCTGCCCGACGGCATGGAAGAGCCGCACTGGTACCGGCCCACTTCCCGTGGGCTGGAAGCAAAGATTGCGGAAAAGATGGCGTTTTTGCGGCGGCTGGATGCAGAGGCAGTAAAAAAGGAAAAGAAATAAAAAGCGGAGGGCAACTTTAAATCTGGAATTACGGGAGAATGCCTGACTTGACTTCTTCCTTGCTGGACTGCATGGCGTAATTCTCCACAATTCCATTGTCGTTAAATAAAAAGACAAGCTCTCGTTTATCTACGTTGGTGCCTGAGCTGAAAAGATTCACTACCGGTATGAAATCAGAAACCTTTGACGTCATATGGCTATATTTATAACGCCAGATTTCCTTTCCGCCATCCGTAAATGACGTTTCAGTCGGATCTCCAAAATCGGCGCGCACATCTTCTTTTGTGCTCTTTCCTTTTGTAATCTTTGCACTGACTGATGCGGCTGTTTCATTTTTCAGTTGTTGTACGCCTGTGCTTGCACAACCAGCAAGAAATGACAGGGTCATGAATGCACAAATTGTCGCTCTTTTCATACCAATAACTCAAACTCAAAAAGAAAAAGCCGCGATTGTATGCTTTCGTCTTCTGGAATACAAGAACAGGAGCAGGAACAGGAACAGAAACAAGGACGATGACGGTACGCGTTCTGAATCGCTATAATCCTCCCATGCCTTCCCACTCCGACGCCATCCCCACACCGCGCGCCATCCTGCCGCTGCCTGACGCATTGATCAGCCAGATCGCGGCGGGCGAAGTGGTGGAGCGCCCGGCGTCGGTGGTCAAGGAGCTGCTCGAAAATGCGCTGGACGCAGGCGCAACCACGTTGCGCGTGCAGCTCGAAGAAGGCGGCGTTAAGCGCATTGCGATCACCGATGATGGTTGCGGCATTCCCGAAAACGAACTCGTGCTGGCGCTCACGCGCCATGCCACCAGCAAGATCCATTCATTGGCCGATCTCGAAAGCGTGGCCACGCTCGGGTTTCGCGGCGAGGCGCTGGCGTCGATCGCGTCAGTCGCGCAGCTGACCATCACGAGCCGCACCGAAACCGCCGCGCATGCCATGCGCATCGACGCGCAAACCGGCGCGCTGACCCCCGCCGCAGGAACGCGGGGCACGACCATCGAAGTGCGCGAGCTGTATTTCAACACGCCCGCGCGGCGCAAGTTTCTGAAAAGCGCGCAGACCGAGCTGGGGCACTGTGTGGAAATGGTGCGGCGCGTCGCGCTGGCGCGGCCCGATGTGGCGATTTCCGTGCTGCATAACGGGCGCGCCATCGAACACTGGAACGCGAGCGACCCGATCACGCGCATCACCAGAATTCTTGGCGACACATTCGCCACATCGCATCTGCAGCTGGATGAAACCGCGGACACCCTGGCGCTGTATGGCTGCGTTGGGCTGCCCGCCACGAGCCGCCTGCGCGCTGACCAGCAGTATTTTTTCGTGAATGGCCGTTTTGTGCGCGACAAACTGCTCACGCACGCCGTGCGCGCTGCCTATCAGGACGTGTTGCATGGCGACCGGTTCCCGGCGTATGTGCTGTGCCTGGACCTGCCGCCCGAAGCGGTGGATGTGAATGTGCATCCGTCGAAAATCGAAGTGCGCTTTCGTGATGCGCGCGCGCTGCACCAGTTCGTGTTCCATGCCGTGCAGAACGCGCTGGCGCGCCATGCGGGCGACGCGCCCGCCACCACATCCGGCGCGCACGCCGTGCAGCTTGATGCGCCCGGCGCATCTGGCAACCGGTGGCTGCATCCGTCGCAGGGCGAGCAACGCAGATTGCCCATCGCGCAGCCTCTGGCACGGTATGACGCACTGTTCGGACGCAGAGACAGCGGCGCAAATTCGCCTCTTCCTGACAGCACGCCACCCGAAGCGCGGGACTGCGCTGTGCCGCCACAGCCAGGCGCGGACAGTGAGCCTGACGAACCGCCCCTCGGTTTTGCGCTGGGCCAGCTGCATGGCATTTATCTGCTTGCACAGAATGCGCGCGGGCTGGTGATCGTGGATATGCACGCCGCGCACGAACGTATTCTGTATGAGCAGTTCAAGCGCGCGCTGGCTGAGCGAACGCTGGCCGTGCAGCCGCTGCTGATTGCGCAATCGATGAGCGCCGATGCCGTCGAAACCGGCGTGGTCGAAGAAGAAAAGGCCACGCTCGAAGCGCTGGGTTTCGATCTCGCGGTGTTGTCGCCCACGTCGATCGCGATTCGCGCGGTGCCTGCGCTGCTTCAGGATGCCGACCTGCCCGCCCTGGCGCATGCCGTGCTGGCTGATCTGCACGCGTATGGCGGCTCGCGCGCATTGACTGAACGCCAGCATGACATACTGGCCACGCTCGCGTGCCATCATGCCGTGCGCGCGCATCGCCGGCTGACGCTCGAAGAAATGAACGCGCTGCTGCGCCAGATGGAAATCACGGATCGCGCTGACCAGTGCAACCATGGCCGGCCCACGTGGTATCAGCTCACGCTCGGCGATCTTGACTCGCTGTTTCTGCGCGGGCAATGACGACGCCCGCCCCGCGTTTGCCCGTCGCCTGTCTGCTCGGCCCGACCGCGTCCGGGAAGACCGCAGCCGCGCTCGCGTTTGCCGCGCAACTGGCCGCGCAAGGGCGCACCGTTGAAATCATCAGCGTGGATTCCGCGCTCGTCTATCGCGGCATGGATATTGGCACGGCCAAGCCCAGCGCTGCCGAACGCGCAGCTGTCGCGCATCATCTGATCGATATTGTCGAGCCTTCCCAGGCGTACTCTGCGGCGAACTTTCGCGCCGATGCGCTGCGCGCGCTGGCGCAGATTGTCGGGCGCGGCCATGTGCCGTTGCTCGTGGGCGGCACGATGCTGTATTACCGCGCGCTCACGCAAGGGCTCAACGCATTGCCAGGCGCCAATCCAGCGGTTCGCGCGATGCTGGATGCTGACGCCGCGCGCGATGGCTGGCCCGCGTTGCACGCGCGGCTCGCGCGGATCGACCCGGTGACCGCCGCGCGGCTCGCGCCCAATGACGCGCAGCGCATCCAGCGCGCGCTCGAAGTGCATATGCTGACGGGGCAGCCGCTCTCGGCCCTGCTGGCCGCGCCGCTGCCACAGCGCGATGAAACGGGAACGGCGGCGTATCCGTCGTCGCAGTCGTATCAGTTTTTGCCAGTGGCGCTCGAACCCTCGAATCGCAGCGTGCTGCACGAGCGCATCGCGCAGCGTTTCGACGCGATGCTCGCGCACGGGTTTCTTGACGAAGTGAAGGCCCTGCGCGCGCGTGGCGATCTGCATCGTGCCATGTCATCCATGCGTTGCGTAGGATACCGGCAGGCTTGGGAATATCTGGATGGCGAGATGGATTACGACACGATGCGCGACAAAAGCATCTTCGCCACGCGCCAGCTGTGCAAGCGCCAATTGACATGGCTGCGTTCGATGCCGCAGCGCCAGGTGATCGATTGCTGCGATGAAAACGCGATGACGCAGGCCGCGCAAACGCTGGATTCGTATATTCGTATATCATCCCCCACATGAGTGTTATTTCCCTGCTGTCACGATTATTGTTATTGCGCGCCCGCCATTTATCGCGCGGGTTTGTTTTATGCGTGGCCCTGTGTGGCTTCGCGCAGCGCGCCTTCGCGCAACCGGCTTCGCCCATTCCCGTGGTGGCCGCCGAGAATTTTTATGGCGATGTGGCCCGGCAGATCGGCGGCGCGCGAGTCATCGTTACCAGCATCCTGAACAACCCCGATCAGGATCCGCATCTGTTTGAAGCCAGCCCGAGCGCCGCGCGCGCAGTGCATCAGGCGCGCGTGGTCATCTATAACGGCGCGGACTATGACCCGTGGATGCCCAGGCTGCTGAATGCGTCACCCGCCGCAAAACGCGTGAGCATTGTCGCGGCCAGCCTGATGGGGAAAAAGGCGGGCGACAATCCGCATCTGTGGTACGACCCGCGCACGATGCCCGTGGTTGCCCAGGCCATCTGCAATGCGCTGGTCGCCGCTGACCCGGCGCATCAGAAACAGTACACGGCCAATCTTGCTGCATTCCTGCATTCACTTGCGCCGCTGCACGCGAAGATCACCACGCTGCGCCACCGTTACGCTGGCGCGCCGGTGACGGCCACCGAGCCGGTGTTCGGCGATATGTCGGATGCCATTGGATTGAATATGCGCAACCTGCCCTTCCAGCGGGCGATGATGAATGACACCGAGGCCAGCGCGTCGGCCATCGGCGCGTTCGAGCGCGATCTGAAACAGCGGCGCGTGCGCGTATTGATCTATAACCGCCAGGCCACCGGAGCATTGACGCAGCGCATGCTGAAACTCGCGCAGCAATCCCGTGTGCCGACGGTCAGCGTGACTGAAACGCAACCATCGAATGTCACTTTCCAGCAATGGATGATCGCGCAGCTCGATGCGCTGGATCGCGCGCTGGCATCCTCACGATGAGCGTCATGGATTTTTCCTCCGCTGCCACGGCCACTCAGGCCAGCGTGCTGACGCTGTCGCACGTCACGCTCGCGCTTGGCGCGCGCACGATTTTGCGCGATGTGAGTTTTTCGGTCGGGCCTAATGAGTTCATCGGCGTGCTCGGCCCCAATGGCGCGGGGAAAACCACCCTGATGCGCGCCGTGCTGGGCCTGGTGAAAGCCGCGCAGGGTGACATTCGCGTGCTGGGCGAACCGGTGGCGCGCAAAGGGCGCGGCAATCCGTCGATCGGCTATATGCCGCAGACACGCAGCGCGCTGGCCCATTGCCATGTGCGTGGGCGCGATTTCGTGGCGATGGCCGCCGATGGCCATCGCTGGGGCCTGCCGATCGCCCGTGGCCGCACGCGCGCCGATGTGGATCGCGCGCTGGAGCTTGTCGATGCCCGCGCGCTGGCCAGCCGCCCGTTATCGGAACTGTCTGGCGGCGAGCGGCAACGGTTGCTGCTCGCGCAATGTCTGCTGGGGCAGCCGGAACTGCTGCTGCTCGATGAGCCGTTGATCAGCCTCGATCCGAACCATCAGCGCGGCGTGATCGAACTGGTGCGGCGCGTGCAGCGCGAGCTGGGCATGACGGTGCTGTTTTCCGCGCATGAACTCAATCCGCTGCTCGATGCGCTGGATCGCGTGCTGTATCTGGGCAATGGCGCTGCTGCGCTGGGCAGTGTGGACGAAGTGATTACCGCGCCGGTGCTCTCGCGTCTGTACGGCGCGCCGATTGATGTGATGCGCGTGCATGGCCGCATTTTCGTGATGTCTGGCGGCGTGGAAATCGACAAGGCCGATCATGAACATGGACATGAACACGGCCATGGTCATGAGCATGAGCATAAACATCCGCATCCGCGCGACGGAGGGCAGGATGCTTGATTACGATTTCATGCAGAACGCATTCGCCGCGTCAGGCATCGTCGCGGTGCTGGCGGGCGTGGTGGGTTATTTTCTGGTGCTGCGCGGGCAGAGCTTCGCGGGGCATGCGCTGTCGCATGTGGGCTTCACCGGCGCGACGGGCGCGGTGCTGCTGGGCATCTCGCCCATCTGGGGCATGGTGGGCTTCACGCTGCTGGCGGGCGTGTGCATGGGCGCGCTCGGCGAGCGCCTGGCGGGCCGCGATGTGGCCATTGGCGGTGTCCTGTCCCTGGCGCTGGGCTTTGGCCTGCTGTTTCTGCATTACCTCACATCGTATGCCACGCAGGTCACGGCCTTGCTGTTCGGCAACGTGATGGGCGTGGAGCCGTCCATGCTTTATGTGCTGGGCGCGCTGGCGCTGGCCAGCCTCGTGGCGCTTGGCGCGATCATGCGCCCGCTGCTGTTTGCGTCATTGCAGCCAGAACTGGCTGAGGCGAAGGGCGTGTCGCTGAAACTCCTGTCGATGCTGTTTCTGGCCATTGCCGCGCTCGCGGTGGCTGCGTGCACGCAGATCGTGGGCGTGCTGCTCGTGTTCACATTGATGGTCGGGCCCGCCGCCGCGGCGCAGAACCTGACCACGCGGCTCGCAAGCGGGCTGATGTTATCGGCTGCGCTTGCATTGGCACAGGCCTGGCTGGGTCTGACCCTCGCGTATTACACCGACTGGCCCACGAGCTTCTGCATCACCGCGCTCGCTGCGCTGGTGTATGGGGGCAGCGTGGTGATCGGGCGGCGTCAGGGCTGGCGTTAGGCGGGCCTTGCGGTTGCATAACCGCGTCACCCAGGTTAAAATCCTGCGTTTTGCTTTACCCGTTTTACCGTTTTCTCACTTGCCGCACCGGTTCGACGCCCGGGTGGCTTTTATCCATAAGGAGTGTGTATGCGTCATTATGAAATCGTGCTCATCGTGCATCCTGACCAGAGCGAACAGGTGCCCGCGATGATCGAGCGTTACAAGGCGACGATCACGTCGCACGGCGGCCAGATCCACCGCCTGGAAGACTGGGGCCGCCGCCAGCTGGCCTATATGATCAACAAACTGGCCAAGGCGCACTATGTGTGCCTGAACATCGAATGCGATCAGCCCACGCTCGACGAGCTGGAACACGCGTTCAAGTTCAATGACGCCGTGCTGCGCCATCTGGTCGTGAAGACGAAAAAGGCCGAAACGGCGCCATCGCCAATGATGAAGGAAGTGCAGCGCGAGGAAGCCCGCAAGGCCGCCGCCCAGCCTGCCGCCGCTGAAGCGCAGGCCTGATTCACGTTGGTGTGACCAGGTCGCGTCAGGCTCGTTATCGCTGTCAATGTGGTGAACTCGCTGCAACTCACGGCCAGCATCATCGAAAAGGATGTGTTGCGCTATACCCCCGCAGGGGTTCCCGTGGCAGGCTGCATATTGCAGCATCATGCTGAAGTGACTGAAGCGGGCATCGCCCGGCAGGTTGAGCTGACGATCCCTGCGATGGCAGCAGGTGAGATCAGCGGCCAGCTTGAGCGCTGTGCGATGGGCGAGGTAAAGCGCTTCACAGGCTTTCTGGCGAAAAAGAGCCGCAACGCGAAAACCCTGGTGTTTCACATTACTGAAATTACTGACATACAGGATATGGAAAAGGATTAATCATGGCACGTCCGACTGGCAAGAAATTCGACAAGCGTCGTCAACAGCAGAACCCGCTTTTCAAGCGCAGGAAGTTCTGCCGCTTCACCGCCGCTGGCGTTGAGCAGATCGACTACAAGGATATCGAAACGCTGAAAGACTTCATCGGCGAAAACGGCAAGATCACGCCCGCGCGCCTGACCGGCACGAAGGCGCATTACCAGCGTCAACTGGACACGGCGATCAAGCGCGCGCGTTTTCTCGCGCTGCTGCCGTACAGCGACCAGCACAAGGCTTAACCCGGCGACGCTACAAGGAGCATCCGAATGCAGATCATTCTTCTCGAAAAAGTCGTCAACCTGGGCAACCTGGGCGACATCGTCAAGGTCAAGGACGGTTACGCGCGTAACTTCCTGATCCCCCAAAAGCACGCGCGCCGCGCAACGAAAGAGGCTATCGCCGAATTTGAAGTGCGCCGCGCCGAACTCGAAAAACTGGCGGGCGAGCGGCTCGCCGCCGCGCAGCAGCAGGGCGAAAAGCTTGCCGGGCTGACGTTGCAGATCGCACAGAAGGCCGGTGTCGATGGCCGTCTGTTTGGTTCGATCACGAACGCGGATATCGCCGAGGCGCTGGGCAAGCAGGGCTTCGCCGTGCAAAAGGCGCAGGTGCGCATGGCGCAAGGCCCGCTGAAGGTCGTGGGCGATCATCCGGTGCAGGTTTCCCTGCACACGGATGTGCTCGTCGATATCACGGTGTCCGTGCTTGGCGAACACGTTTAATGCGTGGATGAACCCCTGATGATGCGGTGATGTGACCAACGCATCAGGCACAATGAAAAGGCAGGCGCTTTCGGGCTTCCTGCCTTTTTTGCTGCCTGCCCGCTGAACTTGCCATGCGCATTTGCCGGATAATGTAGCCATGAATACACCCAACGATCCCCAGATTGATTCCCTGAAGGTGCCGCCGCATTCGATCGAGGCGGAGCAGTCCGTGCTGGGCGGGCTGCTGCTTGATAACGGCGCGTGGGACAGAATTGCAGATTTTCTGACGCAAGGCGATTTCTACCGCTTCGACCACCGGATCATCTACGAACACATTGGCCGCCTGATCGCCAGCTCGCGGCCTGCCGATGTGGTGACGGTCCATGAATCGCTGAGCACGGCGGGCAAGGCCGACGAGGTGGGCGGGCTGGCATATCTGAACGCGCTGGCGCAGAACACGCCCAGCGCGGCGAACATCCGGCGCTATGCCGAAATTGTGCGCGATCGCGCGGTGCTGCGGCGGCTGGTGTCCGTGGCCGATGAAATTTCCGCCGGGGCGTTCAATCCGCAGGGCAGGGAAGTCAGCCAGCTGCTCGATGAGGCGGAATCGAAAGTGTTTTCGATCGCCGAGGAAGGCGCGCGCGGCACGCAGGGTTTTCTGGAAATCGGGCCGCTGCTCACGCAGGTGGTCGAGCGCATCGATACGCTGTATCACGCCGACAATCCCAATGATGTGACGGGCACGCCCACAGGCTTTGCCGATCTCGACAGGATGACCTCAGGCATGCACGGCGGCGAATTGATTATCGTCGCGGGGCGGCCATCGATGGGCAAGACGGCGCTGGCGATGAACGTCGGCGAATGTGTGGCCGTGGAATACGGGTTGCCCGTTGCAGTGTTTTCGATGGAAATGCCGGGCACGCAGCTGGTGATGCGCATGCTCGGCTCGCTCGGGCGGCTCGACCAGCATCGCATGCGCACCGGGCGATTGACCGACGAAGACTGGCCCAAGCTTACGCACGCCGTGCAGAAAATGAGCGGCGCGCAGATTTTCATCGACGAAACCGCAGCGCTCAATCCAATGGAGCTGCGCGCACGCGCGCGGCGTCTTGCGCGGCAATGCGGCAAGCTCGGGCTGGTCATCGTCGATTATCTGCAACTGATGAGCAGCTCATCGCAGGGCGAGAACCGCGCCACGGAAATCTCTGAAATTTCGCGCTCGCTCAAGGCGCTGGCCAAGGAGCTGGATGTGCCGGTGATGGCCCTGTCGCAGTTGAACCGCAGCCTGGAGCAGCGGCCCAACAAGCGCCCGGTGATGTCTGACCTGCGTGAATCCGGCGCGATCGAACAGGACGCGGATGTGATCCTGTTCATCTATCGTGACGAAGTCTATAACCCGGACAGCCCGGAAAGAGGTACGGCTGAAGTCATCATCGGCAAGCAGCGTAACGGCCCGATCGGGCCTGTGCGGCTTACGTTCAACGGGCAGTACACGAAGTTCGACAATTACACGGGCGCAGCAGATGCCTGACGCCCGGGTTTGAGCTACAGGATCTCCGAGGCGTAATCCGCCAGCCGGGAGCGCTCGCCGCGCGCAAGCGTCACATGGCCGCCATGCGCCCAGCCCTTGAAGCGATCGACCACGTAAGTCAGCCCCGAGCTGCCTTCGGTCAGATACGGCGTGTCGATCTGCGCGATATTGCCCAGGCACACGATCTTCGTGCCCGGCCCGGCGCGCGTGACCAGCGTTTTCATCTGCTTGGGCGTCAGGTTCTGCGCTTCATCGATAATCAGGAATTTATCGACGAACGTGCGCCCGCGCATGAACGTCAGGCTCTTGACCTTCAGCCGTGAGCGGATCAGATCCTGCGTGGCCGCGCGGCCCCATTCGCCCGCGGAGGTATCGGTTTTTTGCAGCACTTCGAGGTTGTCATCGAACGCGCCCATCCACGGCTGCATTTTTTCTTCCTCGGTGCCGGGCAGAAAACCAATGTCTTCGCCCACGGGCACGGTGGCGCGCGTGATGATGATTTCGTTATAGCGTTTATCGTCGAGCACCTGCGCCAGGCCCGCCGCGAGCGCGAGCAGCGTTTTGCCCGTGCCCGCCTGCCCGAGCAGGGTCACGAAGTCAATCTCGGGGTTCATCAGCAGGTTCAGCGCGAAATTCTGTTCGCGGTTGCGCGCGGTAATGCCCCACACATTGTTCTTGTGATGGCTGTAATCGCGCAGCGTTTGCAGCAAGGCTGTGTTGCCGTTCAGTTCGCGCACGATCGCCTGGAAAGATGGCTCGCCGTTCTGCGCATCCAGATACACGAATTCATTGACGAGCAGCGATGCGCATTGCGGCCCGGTGACGCGATAGAACGTCGTGCCCGTTTTCACGTCCTGCCAGCTTTCCATGCCCTTGGCGTGCTTCGTCCAGAACTCGGGCGCGAGCGCGCATACGCCGGGGTAGAGCAGGTCCTTGTCTTCGAGCACCTGATCGTTGAAATAATCCTCCGCAGGCAGGCCCAGCGCGTGCGCCTTGATGCGCATGTTGATGTCCTTGGACACCAGCACGACGAGCCGGTCGCTGCGCTCGCGCTGCAACGCGCGCACCACGCCGAGAATCTGGTTATCCGCCTTGCCTGGCGGCAGGCCGTTGACGGGTTCGATCTGCGTGAACTGCGTCTGGAAATACAGCCGCCCGGTGGCTTCGCGGTGGCCGATCCGGGCCAGTGGAATGCCTTCGGGAATCGGGCCTGCGCCCGCTAGCAGCGCGTCGAGCGTGCGGCTGACCTGCCGGGCGTTGCGCGCGACTTCGGATAATCCCTTCTTGTGATTGTCGAGCTCTTCGAGCGTCGTCATCGGCAGATACACATCGTGTTCCTCGAAACGGAACAGGCTGCTGGGGTCGTGCATCAGCACGTTCGTATCGAGCACGAACAGCTTGCGCGTTTGTGCGCCGGCGCTGCGCGCGCGTTTTTTCGACGGGCCGCTTGCGGTGCGGGCAGGCGCTTTGGCGGGTTTGGGCAGCGCCTTTGGCGCTGGGGCTTTCGCGCTGCGTTGCGGTGCACTGTTTTCGTTTTCCGCGGGGATAGCCTGCAATAGCGCAGCCGTTTGCACGCGCTTGCCGTGTGATGCGCGTGGCGTCTGTGCTTTCGTATTCGCATTGTATTCGTCAGGCGATAACTGGCTGCCGGGTTTGCTGGGAGGAGTGGGCAAGGGCATGATGGGAATATCCGTGATCCGTGGGCGGAAATAATCGGGTGATCGGGCTTTCAGAGGGCCTGTGCGGCGGCCAGCACTTCTTCGGCGTGCGAGGGCACCTTCACGCCGCGCCATTCGCGGCGCAGGATGCCGCGCTCGTCGATCAGGAACGTCGAGCGCTCGATGCCGCGCACCACCTTGCCGTACAGCTTCTTTGGCTTGATCACGTCAAACAGCGCGCAAAGCGCTTCATCCGCGTCGGAAATCAGCGCAAACGGCAGGCCAAGTTTTGTGCGGAAATTCTCATGGGAGCGCAGGCTGTCGCGCGATATGCCGACGATCTGCGCGTTCGCCTGCAGGAAGTCCGGGGTCAGGTCGCGGAATTGCAGGCTTTCGGTGGTGCAGCCAGGCGTGTTGTCTTTCGGATAAAAATACAGCACGACTTTCCTGCCGCGCAGCGCCGAGAGTGTGATGTCGCCCTCTGTGGCGGGGGCAGTGAAGTCAGGAACAGGTTGATTGACAGCAATGGACAACGTGGACAATGCGATTCTCCCGTTTCATTCAGTATGAGCACAGATTGTGCCATGCCTTGCCGCGAACAGGCGGCCACGTCAGTCTGGCTGCACGATCAGTTGCCCGGAGCGCCCGGGAATTTCGCCCCAGGCCACCGGGCACAAGGGCAGCGACGCAACATCCAGCGTCGCATGGTAATCGCCCATCGTGGCCAGAGTATGGCCCTGTGCGCGCCAGCCTGCGAGCAGTTGCTCAAACACCGGCGCGAGTTTTTGCCCTTCAAGCTCCGCGTGCAGGGTATAGACCTGATCGCGCGAAGCGTTTTCCGTGCGCCTGAGCAACCATGCAGCAACGTTGCTGGCGTCCACGCCATCCACGCCCAGCACTTCATCGAGCGTGGGCAGGGTGGTGGGCATCTGCACGTGATGCAATGCGCGGCCATCCGCCATGACGATCCGGTAGGGCGAATGCCCGCGCCCGTCAGAGGCGAAGCGCATTCCCCACGCATCGAGCTGCGCGAATGCCGCATCGTTCATCTGCCAGCCTGCCGCACCGTGCGTTGCGGGCGGCGCGCCAAAAATATCGACGAACCGCGCATGGCTTTTCTGCATCTGCGCAAGCGTCCAGTCGCGCGAACGGTGGCGCACATTGTCCTGCCAGTACACATGATCCCAGGTGTGAATGCCGCACTCGAAGCCCGCTGCGTGAATCGCGCGCATGTCAGCGCGCGCGCGCGCGCCAATATCCGGCCCAGGCAGCAGCACGCCGTACATCAATTGTTTGATGCCGTAATGTTCAACAACGGAGGTGCGCGATACTTTTTTCAGAAAGCCGGGCCGCAATGCGCGCCGCAATGCCCATCCGGTGTGATCGGGGCCGAGGCTGAACAGAAACGTGGCGCGCGTCTGGAAGCGGTCGAACAGGCGCGCGAGCGCTGGCACGCCTTCACGCGTGCCGCGCAGGGTATCGACGTCGATCTTCAGGACGATGCGGGCCATCTGCCAGCGCCTGCTACGAGTTACTGCTGCTCGACCAGTGCGCGGGCCTCGGCCACATGACCGCGATAGGCCTCGAAAATCTTGCGCAGCGCATCATCGAAGGTGGATGCGGGCGACCAGCCCAGCTCGGCCATCGTATTGTCGATTTTCGGCACGCGGTTCTGCACGTCCTGATAGCCCGCGCCGTAATACGCGCCCGACGATGTTTCAACGAGCTGGACCTGCTTTGCCGATTGCGCGTATTCCGGGAATTCCCCGGCCAGCGCCAGCATCTTGTGCGCGAGTTCGCGCACGGAGAAATTGTTCGCCGGATTGCCGATGTTGTAGATCTTGCCCGACGCGATGCCGCCTGGGTTCTCGATGATCTTCATCAGTGCGCTGATGCCGTCGTCGATATCCGTGAACGCGCGTTTCTGCGCGCCGCCATCCACGAGGCTGATGTTCTCGCCGCGCACGATATGGCCCAGGAATTGTGTGACCACGCGCGAGGAGCCTTCCTTGGGTGTATGAATCGAATCCAGGCCCGGCCCGATCCAGTTGAACGGGCGGAACAATGTGAAGTTCAGCCCTTCCTGCATGCCGTAACCCCAGATCACGCGGTCCATCAATTGCTTGGAGCATGCATAGATCCAGCGCGGCTTGTTGATCGGGCCGTAGATCAGGGGCGATGCATCCGGGTCGAACTGCTCGTCCGCGCACATGCCATAGACCTCGGAGGTGGACGGAAACACCAGATGCTTGTGATAGCGCACCGCCGAGCGCACGATGGGCAGGTTCGCCTCGAAGTCGAGCTCGAACACGCGCAAGGGCTGCTTCACATAAGTTGCGGGTGTGGCAATGGCGACCAGCGGCAGGATCACATCGCACTTTTTCACGTGATATTCGACCCATTCACGATTGATCGTGATATCGCCTTCGAAGAAGTGCATCCGTTCGTGCTTCGTCGGATCGCCCAGGCGGTCGGTCTGCATATCCATGCCATACACTTCCCAGCCGGTCGTGTCGAGAATGCGACGGGACAGGTGATGGCCGATAAAACCGTTGACGCCCAGGATCAGGACTTTCTTGCTGCGACTTTCGTTTTTCATAAGCGTTGACTTCTGCTTTGGCTTTGGTTTGGGCTTTGGACTTTGGACTACTGGAAGGTGAATTCCTGAATGGCGATGACACGGCCATCGCCGCAAACGCCAAAATACGCATTATCGCTTACGTGGATACCAGGCGGCAAATGGCCCAGCTGGGCCGCCTGGGCCAGCGTGCTGGCGGGCACGTTGCCCGGCGCGACCAGGCGTGCGCGCGCAATGATGAAGCGCTGCCCGTGCATGTCGGTAAACGCGCCAGGATAGGGCGGCGCAACGGCGCGTATCAGGTTATAGACCTGCTGCGCGGGCTGGTTCCAGTCGATGCGCCCATCGTCGGGCTTGCGCCCGCCGCAGTAGCTGCCCTGCGCCAGATCGTTGGGCAGATGGGGCGCCGCGCCCGCCAGCAGCGCGGGCAGGGCGCGCCACAAGGTTTGTTCCGCGGCGACCGTGACCTTGTCGAACACCTGCGCGGCAGTATCGTCGGGCAGGATCGGCACGGAGGTCTGCGCGATGATCGCGCCCGCGTCCGGCTTCGCGGTCATTTCGTGCAATGTCGCGCCGGTTTCGGTTTCGCCGTTCAGCACGGCCCAGTTGGTGGGCACGCGGCCACGATATTTCGGCAACAGCGAACCGTGCATGTTATATGCGCCGCGCGGCGCGAGCGCGAGCAGCGCAACGGGCAGCATATGCCGGTAATAAAACGAGAAGATGAAGTCGGGCTGCGCGGCGGCCACGGCTTCGTGCAACGCGGCGCTGTGTGGATCCGTCGGTGTGATGACGGCGATGCCATGCTCCTGCGCCACCGCTTTCACGCTGCCAAACCAGATATGCTCGGCGGGATTGTCCTCATGTGTGACGACCAGCGCCACATCCACGCCCCGGGCGAGCAGGGTCAGCAAACAGCGCACCCCCACGTTGTGGTACGCGAACACCACGGCGCGCGGTTTCATGAGGGCGTTCCTGCATCCGTGGATTCATCATCATGGCGCTGTTCCAGGATGCTCTGGATCAGATAACGTGGTCGCGCCTGCACCTGCTGATAGATGCGCCCGATATATTCGCCCAGCAGCCCAAGCGCAAACAGGATCACGCCAAGCAGGAAGAACGTGATCGCAAACAGCGTGAACACGCCATACGCTTCCGAACCCAGCACAAAGCGCCGCACCACCAGCAGCAGGAACAGGGCCGCCGAAAAGAGCGCCAGCACCAGGCCCGTCAACGACAGCCATTGCAATGGCATGATGGAAAAGCCCGTGACGAGATCAAAATTCAGGCGTATGAGGCTATACAGCGAATATTTCGATTCTCCGGCGAAGCGTTCTTCGTGGCCCACTTCAATTTCGACCGGATTCTGCGCGAACGTATACGCCAGTGCCGGGATAAAGGTATTCAGTTCGCCGCAACGGTTGATCGTATCGACGATGGGGCGGCTGTATGCGCGCAGCATGCAACCCTGGTCCGTCATCCTGATGCGCGTGATGCGCTCGCGCAGCCGGTTCGTCATCTGCGAGGCCGTGCGCCGCCACCAGCTGTCCTGGCGCTGCGTGCGGATCGTGCCCACATAATCGTGCCCTTCGTGCATCTTGTCCACGAGCTTGCGGATTTCCTCGGGCGGGTTTTGCAGGTCCGCATCCAGCGTGATGACAATCTGCCCGCGCGCGTTCTTGAAGCCCGCGAGAATCGCCATGTGCTGCCCGTAATTGCCGTTGAGCAGGATCGTGCGGGTCGTGTCGGGGCGCATGCGGAACTGTTCGGTCAGCAAGGTGACTGAGCGGTCACGGCTGCCATCGTTCACGAAGATCACCTCGTAACTCGTGCCGAGCGTATCGAGCGCCGGATACAGGCGCTGGAACAACGCGGCCAGCCCGGCTTCCTCGTTATAGACTGGAATCACCACCGACACTTCTGGCGCGGCGCGGGTTGCAGCGGGCGCCGCTGCCGTCGTGCGGATTGCCGTTGCGCGCGGCGTGGCCAGTAGTGCCGGAGCGACGGTTGTCACACGTGGCGCAGGCGCGGGCGATGGCGCTACCGTTGCCGGAGCTGTTTGCTGCACGCTGTATTCCGGCGGGTTTTCCGGGGAGCGGCTCGCAGGTTTCGCATGCGCCACGCAGATTTCGTTGACCGCGCGGCACACGCGCGCCACGTCGGTGGTGGTCATCTGCGTGAACAGCGGCAATGTGACCGTGCTTGCGCCGAAACGTTCCGCATGCGGGAACATGCCCGCAAGAAAGCCGCGCGCGCGATACAGCGTGAAAAGATGAATGGCCGGGTAATGCACGCCCGAGCCAATGCCCCGCTCCTTGAGCAGCTCCATAAAGGCGGCGCGGTCTATCGTCAGCCGATCCAGCGGCAAGGCGATCTGGAACATGTGCCAGTTGCTGTTCGTGAAATCCGCCACGGGCAGGCCCATGCCAAGCTGCATGGCGGGGCCGTTTTCAAAACCGGCAAAATAGGCATGCGCGAGGTGATGACGCTGCGCAGTGAAACGCTCGATATGCCTGAGCTGGCCGATGCCCACGCGCGCGGCCACATCGGTCAGGTTGAACTTGCCGCCAGGCACGTCGCAGTCCATGCCGTCGAATCCGGTGCGGGTGATGCCCTGCAGGCGATATTTCTGCGCCAGCGCGGCTTCATCTTCATTGTTTAACACCAGCGCGCCGCCTTCGATCGTCGTCAGATTCTTGTTCGGATGGAAGCTGAACGAAACGAGGTCGCCAAACGCGCCAATGCGCTTGCCGTGCCATGTCGAGCCAAACGCCTGCGCCGCGTCTTCGATCACGCGCAGGCCATGCGCATGCGCAATGGTGTACAGCCGGTCCATATCCACGGGCAGGCCAGCGAGATACACAGGAAGGATCGCCTTCGTGCGCGGCGTGATCGCCGGCTCGATCAGGTTCAGATCGAGGTTGCGCGTGGCTGGGTCGATATCGACAAACACGGGTGTAGCGCCCACGGCGCAAATCACATTGCTGGTGGACACCCACGACATCGGCGTGGTGATCACTTCATCGCCCGGGCCTACGCCCGCCAGGCGCAGGGCGACTTCGAGCGTGGCCGTCCCGGAGCTGAACGTGCGCACGGGCCGCCCGCCGAAATATTCGGACAGCGCAGCCTCGAACGCCTGGTTCTGCGGGCCGGTGGTAATCCAGCCAGAGCGCAGCACATCGGCCACGCCCTGAATGGTGTCTTCGTCAATCTCGGGGCAAGCGAAGGGCAGAAAGGAATCGATGGAAGGAGTCATGGAAGCGGAATGCGGTGCGGCAAAAATAGCCAAAGGCATAGTTTACCCGCACGCAGGCGTTTTGGCGTTAACAAAAAGGGGCACGGTGATTAACCGTGCCCCTTTATCCACCATGTCTGGTGGGCGATACTGGGATCGAACCAGTGACCCCTGCCGTGTGAAGGCAGTGCTCTACCCCTGAGCTAACCGCCCGAAGAAGTTCGCCATTATGCCAGGCTTTTTGCGTGACGTAAAGCCTTCGATGAAATTTATCCTTGTTGACCCTGTTTGTTACCCCTGGCTGCGCCACACGCTTTTGCCTTTTTCGTCCCGGGCGCGGCTGTCTATGGCATCGAGCGTGGCTTCGTGCGCGGCAAGCTCTTCGGCGCTGGCTGCAATGACGGGCAAGGTCAGCGCATCGAAGGGAATGGCCGCGCCGGGAAGGTTTTCATCGTGTGGCCCGGCGGATTCGTTTAACGCGTCAATCACCAGGCTTTCCTGGCCGCGCGTCATGGCCAGATAGACTTCGGCCAGCAATTCCGAGTCGAGCAATGCGCCGTGCAATGTGCGGTGCGCGTTGCTGATGCCAAAGCGCTCGCACAGCGCGTCCAGGGAATTGCGCTTGCCGGGAAACATCTGCCGCGCTTCGTCCAGCGTGTCGATCACCTCGCCGCAATATTCCGTGAACGCGGGCATTCCGATGCGTTCCAGCTCGGCGTTCAGAAAGCCAATATCGAAAGGCGCGTTATGAATGATGATCTCCGCGCCGCGCACAAAATCGAGGAATTCGCTGGCGACTTCGGCAAATTTCGGCTTGCTGCTCAAAAACTCTGTGGTCAGGCCATGCACGGCCAGCGCGCCGGGCGCGCTGTCGCGTTCCGGGTTTACATAAAAATGCAGCGTGTTGCCCGTCAATCTGCGGTTGACCAGTTCCACCCCGCCAATTTCGACGATACGATCCCCCGTGGAAGCGTCCAGCCCGGTGGTTTCAGTATCGAGGATGATCTGCCGCGTGTTGTTCATGATGTTCAGGAAAAGGTAAAAATCAAAATCAAGGTCAGGGTTTCAGCGCTTTGGCCAGGGGTGGCACGCCACGGTTGGCCAGCGCATCGGCGCGTTCGTTGCCCGGATGGCCCGCATGGCCCTTGACCCAGATCCATTCAATGTGGTGTTTTGCGCCCAGCGCATCCAGCTGTTTCCACAGGTCATCATTTTTCACCGGCTTTCTGGCGGAGGTCATCCAGTTTTTCTGTTTCCAGCCATGAATCCATTCGCTGATGCCTTTCTGCACATATTGCGAATCGGTATGCAGGCGCACATGGCACGGGCGCTTCAGCGCGTCGAGCGCGGCGATCACGGCCATCAGTTCCATGCGGTTATTGGTGGTGAGCGCATCGCCGCCGCACAGTTCCTTTTCCTGATCGCCAAAACGCAGTAACGCGCCCCAGCCGCCTGGGCCAGGATTGCCCTTGCAGGCGCCATCCGTAAATATCTCAACAGGGAGGGAATTGCTCATGAATGCTTGATTGATGAAGATGATGTTGATACAGGTAAAGATGGCGTTGTATTCAATGATGTTAATGAATTCGCTGAGGGCGTTACCGGAACATTCAGCCGGGGCGCGAGGATCGGCTTTTTCACTTTCAACGGGCCCACCAGACGCATGCCATGTGCGCGCTTGATGGCTGTGACGCAGTAAACTGCGCCGAAAACCGGCCACCAGCGCGCGCCGGCCAGTTCCATGAACGCATGACGGGAAAGCCAGCGTTCGCTGGAAAATGGCGGACGATAACAGCCGAAGCTGCCCTGTTCAAGCTCAAGGCCGAGCAGTTTAAGCCAGTCCTTCATGCGCGTGAACGCAATCATGCCAGGCTGCGCGGGAATAAACGGACAGCCCGTCAGCCGCCCGACGAACTGGCGCAGGCCCCACTGGCTCAAGGTATTGAAGCCCAGCACAATCAATCTGCCCTCATGCACCAGCACGCGCTCGGCTTCGCGCAATAGCTGGTGCGGGTCGCTGGTGAATTCCAGCGTATGCGGCAGCACGAGCAGATCCACGCTGCGCGATTCAAATGGCAGCTCGAACAGATCGCACCAGACGGTGTTGCGCGCCTCGGGCGCATGGACGCCAGGCGGCATGAATGCTGCGCCCGCGGCAGGCAGGGTATAGGGCAACGAGGTGGCGCTGGCCGCGTCGAGCACGAGCGCGCGGCACGATATGCGGTTTTCGCGCAGCGCGTCCAGTTGCGGCAGGCCGAGCTGCAACGCGCGGTAGCCGAACACGTCCGACACCATGCGGTTGAGCTGGGCCTGTTCCCAGCCCAGCACATAGCGTCCGGCGGGGGAATCCGCCCAGTGCGGCCAGTCTATAATCGTGCGGTCAAGCATATACAAGAGAGATCGTTGCCCATGAATGCGCGTGCCCTGACTACCCTGCACACCACGTCAGCCCCATCGGCCTGCTGTGAATATGTGCCCGTTCCCGTGCTCGATGACAATTACGTGTGGCTCATCTCCGATGGCCACAACGCCATTGCCGTCGATCCGGGCGACGCTGCGCCCGTGCGCAGCTATCTGGCGCAGCGAGGCTGGCAGCTTACCGCTATTGTACTCACGCATCATCATGCCGATCACACTGGCGGGGTGGCCGGGTTGTCCGGCGATCAGCCCGTGCCCGTATACGGCCCGGCCAGCGAGGAGATCGAAACGGTGACACATCCATTGCGGGGCGGCGAGCATCTGCATATCGATGCGCCTGCGCTGGACTTTGACGTGCTCGCCGTGCCCGGGCACACGCGCGGACATCTCGCATATTTTCAACCAGCGGATACAAAAGGAAACGACACTCCCCATCTTTTCTGTGGAGATGCGCTTTTTTCGTGCGGATGCGGGCGGATTTTCGAGGGCACCCCCGCACAGATGCTCGTGTCGCTCGACACCCTCGCGGCCTTGCCTGACGAAACCCTGGTGCATTGCGCGCATGAATACACGCTGTCGAATATCCGTTTCGCGCTGGCCTGCGAGCCAGACAACGCCGCGCTGGCGCAGTGGCAGCAGCGCGCGGCGGCATTGCGCGAAGGCGGCCACCCCACGCTGCCCGTCACGCTGGCGCACGAGCGGGCCGTGAATCCCTTTTTGCGCGTGGACCATGCGACGCTGCGGGCCTCGCTTGCCCGGCAGCTGCACGAGGTCGTGCCCGACCGGTTGACCGCATTCACGCTGCTGCGCGAATGGAAAAACCGTTTCCGGTAAATTGTTAAAAAATCGCAACCATCGGATTTATCGGGTTTTTCCTTACATTTGAGTTTGCCAATGGTGATGCTTTCTGGTATTCTCGGCGAACCTTTCCTGTTTCTGATGTTGGTGTGCCCATGATGCGATATGTTTTCAGCGCAGTTCTGATCCTGACGCTTGCTGCCTGTGCGAGCGATGAATCATCCGTCAGTAATCCCGTCAGCGGTTCACCCGTCACCACCCAGGCCGCCCAGCTCCATCCGTCGTACTACCACGCGCCCACATCCACCTCCACTTCCACCTCTGCATCAGTTTCCACCGCCGCTGAGTCCGATGATGACACGAGCCTGTGGACGCGCATCGAAAGCGGCTTCCAGATCCCCGACCTGAAAAGCGACCTGGTAGACGCGCAGGTCAACTGGTATGCGTCGCGGCCCGATTACGTGGCGCGCATGACCGGGCGCTCGCAGAAATATCTGTATTACATCGTCAAGGAACTTCAGCGCCGGCATATGCCCACCGAGCTTGCGCTGCTGCCGTTCGTCGAGTCCGCCTATAACCCGCAGGCGCTGTCGAGCGCGAAGGCCGCCGGCATGTGGCAGTTCATGCCAGGCACGGGCCGCACCTACAGCCTGCGGCAGAACATGTGGCAGGATGACCGGCGCGATGTGCTCGCCTCCACGGATGCCGCGTTTGATTACCTGTCACGCCTGCATGACATGTTTGGCGACTGGTATCTGGCGCTGGCGGCCTACAACTGGGGGGAAAACAATGTGCAGCGCGCGATCGGGCGCAACCAGGCCGCCGGGCTGCCCACCGATTACCTGAGCCTGCGCATGCCCGCAGAAACGCGCAATTACGTGCCGAAACTTCAGGCCGTCAAGGATATCGTGATGAACCCGCAGGCCTACGGGCTGACGCTGCCGGCCATTCCCGACCATCCCTATTTCGTGACGGCCACCACCACGCGCGACATCGACGTGGACATGGCGGCGCGGCTGGCGGACGTGTCCGTCGAGGAGTTCCGCTCCCTGAACCCGTCGTTCAGAAAGCCCGTGATTCTCGCGGCCACGCAGCCGCAGATCCTGCTGCCTTACCGGAACGCGGATATCTTCCGGCGTAACCTGAAAAACTACAACGGCCCGCTGTCATCATGGACGACCTACACCGTGACGGAACTGGTGCGCCCAGAAGAACTGGCGCAGAAGCTCGGCGTCGATGCCAGCACGCTGATGTCGGTCAACCGGATCCCGGCGCGGATGCGCCTGAAGCCTGGCTCCACGCTGGTGGTGCCGCGCACGGATAACGATGACGATGAGGATATCAGCGCCGATGTGGCGGAAAACGCTGTGCTGGCCATGGAACCGGACGTTCCCAACACGCGCAAGATGCTCATCCGCGTGCGGCATCATCAGTCTGTGGAAACGGTTGCCAGCCGTTATGGCGTGTCGGTGAGCCAGGTGCGGGCGTGGAACCATCTGCGCCGTAACACCATCGCGCAGGGCCAGGTGCTGGTGATGCATATCCCCGCGGGCCGCGCGGTGCCCGCCGAGCCAAAGGCGGCGCGGCTGGAGGCGGGCAAGAACCTGCGGCTGCGGCTGGCTGACAGGCGGGACTCGCAGCGGCACAAGGGAAAACATGGCCGTGGCCGCAGCAGTATGCTGGCCGCTGCGCCATCGGCTGAAAAGGTTGTCGCGCGGCGCAAGGAAAAGTCTGGCCGCGTTCGCGTCAGCATGGCGGCTGCGCCTGCGAAATCGCACCATGCGGCCAAAGGGCGCCATCGCAAGGAAGCGCTTTACGCGCAGCGGTAAGCCGTGCCAGGTATTGGGTCTTCGATATTTGCCCGTTTTCCGCTCTATCTGCGGTTAGTCCGCATGGACAAGCCCATCGGCAGCCTGCTGCTGTTGTGGCCCACGCTGAATGCATTGTGGTTTGCGTCAAACGGCTTGCCGTCATTGCTGGTGCTCGCTGTTTTCGTGGTGGGCACCGTGCTGATGCGCTCGGCGGGGTGCGCGGTCAACGATTATGCTGACCGCGATTTTGACCGCCACGTCAAACGCACCGCCAACCGGCCCCTGACCTCAGGGCGCATTCATGCCTGGGAGGCCATTGCGATTGCCGTGGTGCTCGTGCTGCTGTCGTTCCTGCTGATTGTGCCGTTCAATGCGCTGACGAAAAAGCTCGCGCTCGTCGCCGTGCTCGTTGCGATCATCTATCCATTTACGAAGCGGTTTTTTGCGATTCCGCAAGCCTGGCTGGGCATGGCGTACAGCTTTGGCATTCCGATGGCATTTGCCGCGATACAGAATCATGTGCCGCCAATCGCGTGGCTGATGCTTATTGCCAATGTGTGCTGGACGGTGGCCTATGACACCGAATACGCGATGGTTGATCGCGATGACGATATCCGCATCGGCATTCAAACCTCCGCGCTGACCTTTGGACGCTTCGATGTGCTCGCCGTGATGCTGTGCTACATGGCGACGCTGGGCATTTATGTCTGGATCGGCGTGCAGCTCGGTCTTGGGCTGCTGTACTGGCTGGGCTGGCTGGCGGCGGCGGGCTGCGCGATCTATCACTACACCCTGATTCGCGGGCGCGACCGGATGCGGTGCTTTGCCGCGTTTTTGCACAACAACTGGTTTGGCTGCGCGCTGTTCGCGGGCATTGCCGCGCATTACGCAGTGATGGGCCGGTAGGCCTGGACGACCTGCGCGTGCGTGTCGATACAAGGCCCGCCGATCAGCGTGATGCAATACGGCACCGCCGCGAAAATTCCTGGCGTTTTCACTTCCCCCGATGCGTTGCGCAAGCCTTCCAGCGTTTGCTGGATCGACTTCGGCTGCCCGGGCAGATTGATGATCAATGCCGCGTGATCGCCCGTTTCGCGGATCACGGCGATCTGGCGCGACAGGATCGCGGTGGGCACAAAATTCAGGCTGATCTGCCGCATCTGTTCGCCAAAACCGGGCATCACTTTCGTGGCCACCGCGAGCGTGGCTTCGGGCGTCACATCGCGGCGCGCGGGGCCGGTGCCGCCGGTGGTCAGCACCAGGTCGCAGCCCAGGCCATCGACGAGCGCGATCAATGTGGCCGAAATCGTATCGATATCGTCGTGCACCAGGCGCGCTTCGGCGCGCCATGGCGAAGCGAGCGCGCCATCGAGCCAGGTTTGCAGGGCGGGAATGCCTGCATCTTCATAGATGCCGCTCGTTGCGCGGTCACTGACCGACACGAGGCCGACCACGAGTTCATTGGGCGTTCTTCGGATGGGCTGGGTCATTCTGCTGGTGTCTCCATATCCGCTGCTTCGCTGACCGTCTTGATCCATTGAAACAGCTCGCGGAAATAACGCGGCGGTTTGCCCTGCTGGGCTTCGCGGCGCGCGTTGCGAATCAGCGTGCGGCCTTCCTGCGCATTCGCTTGCGGATATTCATCCAGAAACGCGGTTAGCGCCGCATCGTCGGCCAGCAGGCGCGCGCGCGTCTGCTCGATCCAGTGCAATCGCGCTG